>Ga0070685_10000208_pt1 | contig 39425 bp, 40 predicted proteins | sample KBSS13LmetaG_FD_65651 | JGI IMG/M metagenome (GOLD analysis project Ga0070685, IMG submission 65651) | Switchgrass rhizosphere microbial communities from Kellogg Biological Station, Michigan, USA - KBS S1-3L metaG | ecosystem: Host-associated > Plants > Roots > Rhizosphere ...
GGCCCGGCCGCGCAGCTCCTGCCTCACGCGGATATCCGCAGGGCCGAGGGATCTGCTCGGCTCGCCGCGAGGCCTGGGCGCGGCAGCGTCGCGAATACCGACGCAACAACGGCCATCAGCATGGCCGCAGCCGCAGCTGCCGTGCGGCTTCCGCAGCGAGCCTCATGGCGGCCGCGGTTAGATCCCTCGGCCCTGCGAAGCCCGCCGCGAGCGCGGAGCGAGGTGAGGCCGGGCCTCGGGATGACACCACTGTGGGAGGTGTATCATGGCACCACCGACGCCGGAGTGAAGACCCTTTCATCAGCGGATGACGGCCGTGTTGAAGAGGGTCTGCACCAGCAGCGCCATCCCGAAGCCGAGGACGAAGAGGAGCCAGTGCACCCAGCGGCGGCGGGTGAACAGCAGGGGCGTGTAGATCAGCGCCACCCAGGCGACCAGCACGCCGGCGTAGCGGAGCCCGCCCAGCCGCTCGAAGTGCTCGCGCCCGTGCAGCAGCGTGTCGGGGATGTCGAGCAGGATGTACGCCCCCATCAGCGGCACCACCCAGCGGATCACGCTGAAGTAGTGCGCCTGCAGGTCGATCTCCGCCCCGGGCTCCACGTCGGGCATGAACAGGCGCGCCACGAAGAGGAGGATCGACGGCTTCACCAGCAGGAAGGCGAAGAGCCAGAAGGAGTACGGCCCCTGGTCGCGCCAGCCGTAGATCAGCCACCACTCGTAGGCGTTGAAGAGCACCAGCACCAGCGCCCAGGCCACGAACAGCGCCGACCAGCGCACCCGCCCCGCCGCCGCGCGCAGGTGGTGCTGCACCAGGTCCGCCAGCCCGCCCAGCACCCGCGTGAGGGCGAGCGCCGGGATCAGCGCGATGAAGGTGATCAGGTACGAGAAGGCGTCCATGCCGCGGCGGTCAGGAGGGAGGCGGCTCGTCCGCGGACGGATCGGCGCCGGCCGGGTGCGTGTCCGCCCGCTCGTAGAGGGCTCGCGGCGTCGCCTCGAATGCCGGCAGCATGATCTCGGCATACCACGCGGGCGAGACCCCGAGCGTGCGCTCCATTCCCCCGAAGAGGTCCTCGAATCCCGGCCACTGCTCGGAGAGCTCCACCAGGCCCCCGGGCGGCTCCAGCTCGAACAGGAGCCGGATCTCGTCGGTGGTGAGCAGGTCGCGCTTGTACGCGAACACCCGGCGCACGGCGCTCCACCGTACCTCCTCGGCGGTGCCGTCGTTGCGGCGGAGAACGAATCCGTCCTCCGTCGCCTCGATCACCGGCGGCGGCTCGCTCTCTTTCGAGCGGCGCGCGAAGAGCCCGCGCAGACGTGAGAACATGTGGATCAAATGGGGGGGAAAAGACGACCTCACGCAAAGACACGGAGAGAAACTGCCCATGCTCCACGGCATCCTATCAGCCCTACCGCCAGAACTGCCACCAGGGCCTGCGCGGCGTCGCCTGCTCCAGCGGGCGCTCGTCGCGGGTGAGGGCGGGGTAGGTCTCGGTGCTGCCGGCGACGACCGCGCCCGCGTCCGTCCGCCCCTCGAGCGGGGCGGCGCTCACGGCGCGGTTCCGGCGGGGGCGTAGCACTCCACCACCGGGTGCAGCGCTCCGCCGGGAAAGATGCGGCGTCCGTCGACCGTGAGCGTGGAGAGGAGGTGCCCGGTATCGCGAGAGTACGCCTCGTACGCGCTCCGGGGCTTGTCCTTCAGCAGTGCGGTGATGAACAGCACGCGCACGACGGGTCCTCCCGCCTGGCCGTTGTCGTCGAACATCGACATCGTCACCTCCTTCCGATCCATCCTCCACCAGCTGTAGTGGTAGTCGGGATCGGGTACGGTGTCGAAGAGAACGTGGTTCTCCGGCCTCCTGCCGCGCGCCCTCTCGTCCTCCCTGGTGCGCTCCGCTACACCCGGTCCCGCCACCGCCAGGATCACGCTCACCAGCGTCTCCGCCCTGTCGACCCGTGCATCCGTGAGAGCAGGGACGCGGAAGACCACCCCGTACTCCCAGCTCCGATCCGGTTCCCAGGCGGGAGGCACCTCAATCCGCAGCCTGCCGTTACGCACTTCCCGGTACGAGGGCGGCCCGTGCGGCGCCGTGTCGCAGGGCGTCCGGGTGCCGCCGCCGACCGCCGTGTGCACGCTCGTGTCCACCCCCGCCAGCGCCATCTCGCGGCGCCAGCCCACCGGGTCGGCGATCGGCGCCGCGGTGTCCTCGCGCCGCCCGCCGCAGGCCGCGAGCACGCCGCAGAGCAGAACGTGGAGGATGCGGGACGGGAGGCCGCGGTTCTCCCGTCCCACGATGTTCGCGGCGAGATCCCTCTTCCGCTCCCTGGAATGCACGGCTGGTGTTCGGGTTGGGTGGACCGTCGCGGTCAGGCAGCGGGGGAGTGCAGGCGCGACCACGCGAAGACCAGCACCGCGGCGACGGCGATCCAGGCGCCGGTGGCCGCCAGCAGCGTGGCCGGCAGCCGGAGCCGTCCGGCCAGGTGGTAGACGGCGAGAAGGTACGCCGCGTAGGGAATCAGCGACCAGAGCCCGAAGAGCGCGGTGGCACGCAGCTCGGCGGGGCCGCGCTCGGTGCCGATCACCACGTGCGCGATCAGCGCGAGCGTCGGGAAGAGCGGCACCAGGCCGGCGATGTAGTAGTTCCGCGTCTTCGCCAGCAGCGCGATCACCACCACGGCGGCGGCGCCGATCAGCGCGCGGAGCAGGAGCGAGATCATCGAGCCGAGGGCATGGATCGTGGCAGATGCAAGCGGGAAACGGCTGCCGCGGGTCAGCCGCGCGTGCCGCGCACCGCCCACGCGCGCGCCACGAGCTCGATCGAGCCGTCCGCGGCGGCGGGGAGCGCGGCGCGGAGGTGCTCGCGCAGGGCGGCGCGGCGCTCCTCGGCGAGGCCCATCGCGTAACCGGGCGCGGGTCCCTGTCCGCCCAGGAAGGGGCGCCAGTAATCGTCGAAGTCGCGGAAGCGCGTGGGCACGTCGATGGCGCGGGACTCGACGTTCCGCAGCCCGGCGCCCCGGAAGAGCTCCTCCAGCGCAGCGGGATGGCAGATCGGGAAGCGGCGCGCCTCGTCCAGCTCCGCCGCCGCCGGATCGAGGGCGACGGCCGCATCCCAGAAGACGCGGATGAGCTGCATCCGGTCCGCATAGTCCCACACGTACGCCGCCACGGTGCCGCCCGCACGGACCACCCGCGCCATCTCCGCGGCGGCGCTCTCCGGCCGCGGCACGAAGTTCAGCGCCAGCCCCGAGACGGCGACGTCGATGCTTCCGTCGGCCTGCGGCAGCGACTGTGCGTCCGCCACCACGAACGCCGCCCGCGGGTCGCGCACCCTCTCCCGCGCGTAGCCGACGAAGGCCGCAGACGGATCGACGCCCTCCACGCGCGCAGGCGCGGCGTCGTCGAGGATGGCCCCGGTGAGCGCGCCCGTCCCGCACCCCACGTCGAGCCATCGGCCGCCCGGTGGAGCCGCGAGCCACGCCAGGAACTCGCGCGCGACCAACCGGCTCCATCGCCCGATGTATGGCTCGTACGCGTCACCCGCGGCCCATGCGTCCACGCCAGCCCTTCGAAACGGAGGACAACGGCTCACGCAGAGAAGCAGAGGCACAGAGCGAACCGTCGGTGGTCTCTCTGTGCCTCCGTGTCTCCGCGTGAGATAAAAGCTGACTAGAGGGTGCGCAAGACACCAGTTCCATGGGCGAGCAGCCAGCGGTAGATGCGGTCGTCGCGGTAGGCACGCGTCGCGGCGCCGACGTGGTCCTCGCCCTCGTCCAGATAGAGGCGGTCACCCGCGGGCGCGTCACCCTCGGCGGGCGAGAGGGCGAGGGCGCGCACGAAGGCGTCGCGGCCGCGGCGGGCCACGGCGCCGAAGGAGAGCCACACCGGGCGGCGAATCTCCTCGCGGGGGACGCGGGTGGGGTCCACCGCCCAGAGCGCGGCCCAGAGATCCGGCTGGGCGAGCGCCAGGTCGAGCACGCCGTTCCCGCCGAAGCTGAACCCGGTGAGGTACGTCCGCGCGGCATCGCCACCGTGCTCCGCGCGCGCGTCTTCGACGATGCGGCGCACCTCGTCCGCGTGGCGGTGCCAGTAGTCGCCCGCGCGGGGGAGCTGCGGCGCCACCACGATGAAATCGCGGATAGCGAGCGGAGAGCTGCCGGGGCGGAGCGGCCCGTGGCGGGTGGCGCCTGCCGCGAGCTCCGTCGGCGCGCCCTCGTCGTAGCCGTGCAGGAAGCAGAGCACCGGCCGCGGCGCCTCCGCCTCCTCGGGGACGGAGACGACGTACGGGAGCGGGGCCGCGCGTACGATCTTCATGCGCGCACCCGGAGGGGTCACGGATACATGCCGTGGGAGAGCGCGTACCAGTTCGCGAAGGCCGCGCCGAAGGCGAGCAGGTAGGAGAGCCAGTGGCGGAGGCGGAAGTCGCGAAGTGCCGGTCCCGCCATGGGATCTTCGTCGGGGAAGAACAGGAAGAAGAGGCCCAGGACGAGGAGGGCGGGCGCGAGGAGGGCCACTTTCACCCAGTACTCGCCACGGGCGTGGACCAGGTGGTAGTTCCACCACATCCCGAGCACGCCGACCGGGATGAGGTAGGCCGCGGCCCCGCGCGAGGTCCACCCGAGCTTCATCGTGGACGGAGGCAGCTTCGGGCCGGCGGGATCGAGCTTCGTCATTCTCGTCTCGCTTTCCGGATGTCGATCGGAGACGGTTGAGAGGACTCACGAACGGGTGAGAAACCCTGACGAACTCCCCTGAGACGTCATCCTGAGGCCGGTCTCGCCGCAATGTGCATTGCGAAAGACTTTGCAGGCCGAAGGATCTATAACTGCGGCAGCACGTGAGCCGGGTGATGTGCGCCGAGGGCTGGAACGCCAAGAACGACCGCGCACTTCCCGAGCTGAGTGCCTTCACAAGTTATAGATCCTTCGGCCTGCAATGGATCGCTCATGCCGAAGCCACGGCGTGGCCGGCCTCAGGATGACGTCTGGGCTCAATAGTCTCTCATAGGATGCGGTGTGTGTCAGCGCCGCGCCAGCCAGTCGAGCAGGGTGGGGACGTAGCCGGGGGCGGTGACGGGCCAGCCGCTCGCACCCGGCGGGAGGCGGAAGGTGTGGTCGGCGCCGGGGAAGATGCGCACGGTGATGTCGCGGTTCCCCGCGCCCTGCAGGGTGGAGGCGATGCGAACGGCGCTCGCCTCCGCCGGCACCCGCTGGTCCTCGGCGCCGTAGAGGAGCAGCACCGGGACCCGAACCCGGCTCCACCACTCCAGCGGCCGATAGCGCCCGAAGTCCGCCGAGAACCTCCAGTACGGCGCGTCGGGGGGCGGAGGAGCGATGAACCAGGGACGGTCGCGCAGCGAGGCGGCGAGCGCGTCGAGCTGCGTCCGCGGCTCGACGTGGTAGGCGGCGGCGACCAGCGCGCCCACGTACTCCCGGGCGCTCGCCGAGTCCGCGGCGGTGGTGGCGCGCGGGTATATCGAGTTGAGGATACTGAAGATCTCGGCGGAGTCGGTCGGCACGCCCGCCGCGGCCGAGCCGATCACGAACGCCACCTGGCCGGAGCGCGCAGCCACCAGCGGGGCGATCGTCCCGCCCTGGCTGTGCCCGTGGATGCCGATGCGCCGGCCGTCGATCCGCGGCTCCCGAAGGAGGCTGGCGACGGCCGCCGCGCCGTCGCTGGCGAGGTCCTCGATGGTGGCTTGGCGCCAGTCGCCGGTGGAGCGGCCGACGCCACGCTTGTCGAAGATCAGCGCCGCGATGCCGTGGCTGGCGAGCTGGGTGGCCAGGAAGCGCGACGCCCAGCGCCCCTCCGCGCCGGAACCGTGCAGGAACACCACGGCGGGGAGGGAGCCTCCCGTCCGTGGAAGGATCAGCGAGCCCGCGAGCGTCACCGCGCCGTTCTGGAAGGTGATCTCCCGCTCCTCGAGCCCGGCGGCCGGGTCGGCGGCGCGCGCGTAGGCGAACCGGCCCTCGCTCTCGCCCTCGCGCAGCGTGCCCGCGAAGGAATCCCCCCTCACCGTGCCGGTGAAGACCGTCGTGGTGCGGTCGCCGCGCAGCGTGAGCGTCGCGTCGCAGCACCCCCGCGCCTGCACCTCGGCGAAGGGGATCCCGCTCACCCGCAGCCGGTCGGAGTCGAACGTCGCCGCATACCGGCTGGCCGAGTCGCGCTGGACGTGCAGCGTCACCGCCATCGAGTCGCCGGCCTTGTACCAGTACCCCCGCCAGGTGCCAGCGAGCGGCTCCTGCGCGGAGGCGGCGGTTGCGGTCGTGAGCAGCGCGGCGAGCACGGCGGCGGTTCGCATGAAGGTGCTCCTGGTGAAGCTGGGTGGTCCTCTCCGTGTCTCTGCGTGAGGTGATCTTTTTCCGGATTCGGGAGGGAGCCAGCGTGCTCCCCTGCATCACGGAACGCGGCGGAAGTAGGTCGGGCCGTACGGACCACCGTCCGAGACCATGGTGGCGCCCTCGACGCGAAAGGTCGTGCAGCCGCCTTCCTTCCCGTCCGCCGCGCAGAACTGGCGTCCGCCCGCGGGCCCGTCCCTCACGCCCCACCGGGCGCTGGCCGGCACGGGATGGCCCGTGGATCCCAGCACGCGGCCATCCGCGAGGTATTCCAGGGTATCGCCCCACGTGCCATCCTCGCGGAGCCGCACCCATCGTCCGGTGAGCTCACCGGGGTGCTCGAGCGGCCGTTGCGCCGGCTCCGCTCGCCCACAGGCAGCGGCACCCACCACGCCGAGGAACAGGAGGTGTCGAACTCTGCGGAGGGCGCAGAGTGGCACGGCGGCGCTCTCCGCATCCTCTGCGTCTCTACGTGAGATGTCGTTCACGATACCTCACCAATCGGTGATCTCAAGGCTCTCACCGCCCCGTGGTGCGCCCGCGGGTGGCGGAGCCGGGGACGGTGTTCACATCCCTGGCTCCAGGAAGGTAGCGAAGAACGAACGTGCCCCACTCCCCGCGGCCGAGAACTTCCTGCTTCCAGTCGCCGCTGACCCGGTTACCCCGTATCCTGCCGGTCAGCATGAGGTTGCCGCAGTCGAAGCAGTTCGTGGCGATCTGGAGATAGATCATGGCGGAGCCGTCCGTGAACACCGCGGCCGCGGCGCTGTCGCCGGGGGGAGACGCCGGGAGCCAGCCGTTCTTCACCAGGCGGAGGGTTCCACGCAGGCAGCCCGTGCACGGGACCATGCGGTTCCGGTCGTCGGGAAAGCTGTCGCCGACAAAGGGGTGAAGCCACACTCGGCCGTGCACGGTTTCGCCGCCGACGGGAAAGAGCTTCGCCCACACTCCGCGGCGCAGCGTGAACTCCCATCTCCCCGCGAGGAGCTGCGGATCTCCGGTCGGTTCCCCACGCCCGGGCGGCGCGCCACACGCGACGAGCGCGGCGGCGAGCACCAGGGCCAGGCGGCGGTGGATCATCCCGGTCGCTTTCATCGTCGGAATATATCTCACGCAGAGACGCAGAGACGCGGAGAGACCGCCGAGCTCTCTCTGTGTCTCTGCGCCTCTGTGTGAGACGCTTTTTCAGCGCGCCGCGGTGCGCGCGCGGACGGCGGGGTCGAGGATGGCGTCCACCCGCGCCGCCACGTCGGCCCAGTGGGCGCGCTGCACGCCGCTGGTGGCGGCGGCGGAGGCCAGCGCCTCGGCGCGGATGGCGCGCAGCTCGCTCCGCGCCAGCGCCGGCAGGTCGCTCCGCTCCACGTTCAGCGGCGCCAGCAGCGGCGAGGGCGGTCCCTCGCCGCCGCCCGCGCCCGGGCCGCCCGCCGGCGTGGCGGGGGGCGACACCAGCGCCTCCAGCCGGTCCAGGTATACGCGCTGCAGCGCGCGCAGGTTGGCGTCGGGCGCGCGGCCGGACCACACCGCGCGGCGCAGGTCCCCCAGGTAGGTCGCCAGCGGGTACGCCGCGGAGCTCATCCGCTCCCCCATCGCCAGGCGGTCCAGCCGGCGCGCGTCGAGCAGCGTGGCCAGCACCCCCGCCTGCGCGTTGGCCAGCGGCGTCGCGCCCGTGCGCGAGGTGATGGAGGCCGGGGCCAGCCACTCGGGCGTGCGGACGGCGTTCGCCGCCAGGAAGGCCAGCGCCCGCTCCTGCCGCGCCCGCGGCACCGGCGCGTACACGGCGCCCGGCTGCCCCGCCGTCTTGGGGTCCACCGACACGCCGCCGATCACCGCGGCCACATGGCGCATGTACTGGCTCCACATCCCCACCGCCTCGCCGTACACCTCCGCCAGGTCGGCGTCGTCCTCGCCCGGGGTGGCGGTCCAGGCGGGGAGGTTGGGCACCACCCGCCGCAGGTTGGCGATGGCGTACTCCGTGGCCGCCACCGGGTCGTCGCCCAGGTCCTCGGTCTGGTTGCGCGGGTCGATCCCCGAAAGGAACTGCGGGAGGTAGCGGTAGGGCATGGGGCCGCCCGGGCTCGACAGCATCCGGTCCAGCCGCGGCCGCTCCGCCTGCGGGGTGGGCGCGTCGGGGAAGACGCGGTATCCCCACTCGATGATGAAGTCGTCCATCGGCCCCAGGCGGCGGATGAAGTCGTTCGGCTGCAGGCCGTCGCCCGGCTGCGCCACGTAGTTCTGGCGGGCGTAGTCCATGATGGTGGCCGACACCCCGTAGCGCCGGGTGAAGCTCGCGCTGCGCAGCGAGTCCACCGGGAACGAGGCCGAGGCGATCATGTTGTGCGCCAGCCCCAGCGCGTGGCCGATCTCGTGGGTGATCACCTGCCGCATGGTCTCGCCCATCAGCGGCTCGGGGATCTCCATGGTGCGCGCCGCGGGGTTGGCCGCCCCGGTCTCGATCATCAGCCGGTTGCGGTAGCTGCGCATGTGGTTGTGGTACCACACGATGTCGCTCTCGATGATCTCGCCCGAGCGCGGGTCCACCGTGCTGGGGCCCTGCGCGTTGCGCGTGGTGCTGGCGGCCCAGCGCACCACCGAGTAGCGGATGTCCTCGGGGTCCCACTCCGGGTCCTGCTGCGCGGTGGGCGGGTCCATCACCCGCACCGCGTTCCTGAAGCCGGCCTTCTCGAACACGCGGGCCCAGTCCAGCACCCCCTGCCGCACGTACGGCCGCCAGCGCGCGGGGGTGGCGGGGTCCAGGTAGTAGACGATGGGCTTCACCGGCTCCACCAGCTCGCCGCGGGCGTACGCCGCCGGGTCCTTGGGCTCCAGGCGCCAGCGGGTGATGAAGCTCTCGGTGGCCGCCTTCTGCTCGTCGAGCCCGTAGTTGATGCGGTCCACGGTGAAGAAGCCGGCGCGCGCGTCGGCGTAGCGCGGGCGCATGGGCACGCGCGGCAGCAGCACCAGCGACTGGCGCATCTCCAGGGTGAGGGTGCCGCCAGTGCGGTCGCTGGGCGGGGCGGCGGCCTCGAAGGTCTGGGTGTGGCGCACCTCCACGTTCAGCGGGTAGCTGCGCACCGCGCTCACGAAGGAGCGCGCCGGGTCCAGCCGCCGCACCTGCCACTGCGTGCGCTGCTGCGTGGTGAGCCCGCTGAGCGGCGGCGTGTCGCCCCCGAAGAAGTCGGTGACGTCGATCACCGCGCTGGCGCTGTCGCGGGTGTACGCCTGCACCGGGAAGGCGCCGAGGATGGCCCCGAAGTAGTTGCTGGCCACCGAGCGGGCGATGGGGAGCGAGTCGTCGGCCACGGCGTCGGTGCTCACGGCGCGCAGGATCACGCGGTCGCGCTGGCGCTCCCACTTCACCAGCCGCTCCTGCACCGACACGCCCGCGGGCAGGAACCCGCCGAAGTTGGGCGGAACGGCGGCGATGCGGCCCACCAGCAGGAAGTCGCGGTTCAGCAGCGAGTCCGGCAGCTCCAGGTACCACTTGTCGCCCTCGTGGTGCACCGTGATGCCGCCCGAGTCGGTCACCGCGCGGCGGGTGATCACCTGCGCGTACGGCTTCGGGCCCGTGGCGCGCGCCCCGCCCCCGCCCGCGGGCGCGCCGGCGGGCGCCGCGGCCGGGGTGGTGTCGGCGCGCGCGGCCGCGGTCCGCGGCGCGGCGGAAGACGGCGCGGGTGCCGGCCGCGGGGTGCTGGGCGCGCAGGACGCCACGGTCACCGCCGCGGCGGTGAGCCAGACCATGCTTCGCACGATGCGGATGTCGGGTTGGGGGGAATGCGGTACGGGTGACTGCTAAAAAAACTACCCTTTAGGCGGGATTCGGCGCAACACACGGTGGGAAAAAGCTTTCTCACACAGAGACACGGAGACGCAGAGAGGCGCGGCGGCTCTCTCTGCGTCTCCGTGTCTCTGTGTGAGATGCTGTTACTTCCGTGTGCCTTCCACCCGCTCGCCACCCTGCAGCAGCGTCATCCCGGTGGCCCGGCCGTCTGCGACGGTGAAGGTGATGCGGAGCGAGGGGTCGAAGCTCGCGCCGAAGGTGTGGCTGCCGTAGTGCAGCAACGCCACCGGGCCCTGCCCGGCGAGCTGCCCGGTGAGCTGGTCGCCCAGCTCGGCCACGGTGAAGTCGCGCGCGCCCCCCGGCAGGGCGAGCGCGTAGACGCCGGCGTAGCGCGCGCGGTCCGCGGCCGTGAGCGGCACCACCGTGGGGCGCACCTCCAGCGGCTCGCCCAGCGCCGCCCGCCCGATCTGGCGCAGGAGCTGCCCCGCCTGCGCCGAGCCCGAGTTCGTGAGCACGGTGATGGAAAGCCCGAGGTCGGCCACCCACGCGTTCGAGCTGATGAACCCGTTGATCCCGCCATTGTGCAGGATCACGTCGTGCCCGGACCAGGCGACGCGGCCCAGGCCGAAGCCGTACCTCGCGTTGGGGGCTGCCGCGGCGCCCTCGGGGGTGGTCATCAGGGCGTACGACGCCGCGGAGACCACGCGCCCCCCGTGCAGGGCGCGGTTCCACTTCGCCAGGTCGGCCACCGACGAGCAGAGCGCCCCCGCCGCGTAGGGCTGCGTCATCGCCAGGAACGGGGTGTTGGTCCATCCCGCGCCGGCGGGCTCGTAGCCGTGCACGCGGCGGGGCACCACCGGCGCCGTGAGGCAGTTGAGCGTCTCGGTCAGGCCGAGCGGCTTGATGAACCGCTCCTCGATGTCGGCCGCCCAGGGGCGGCCGGCGAGCTTCTCGACGAGCATCCCCAGCACCACGTAGCCGCTGTTGTCGTACCGCCACTCGCTCCCGGGCGCGAACCACATCGGCAGCGAGGCGGTGAGGGCCACCAGGGTGTCGGGGCTCATCTCCTCGCCCCAGCGGCGCCGCCACGCGTCCCCGATGCTGGTGTAGCTGGGGATCCCCGAGGTGTGGTTGAGGAGCTGCCGCACCGTCACCCCGCGCCAGGCCGCCGGGAGGGTGGGCAGGTGCGCGCCGATGGAGTCGGTGAGCCGCACCTTCCCCTGCTCCACCAGCTGCATCACCGCGGCGGCCGTGAACTGCTTGGTGACGGACCCGATGCGGTACAGGGAGTGCTCGGTGGCCGGCACGTCGTTCTCCAGGTCGGCCTTCCCCCACCCCTTCATGACGATGGTCTCGCCGCCGCGCGTCACGCCGATCGCCACGCTCGGCGCCCCGCCCTGCGCCACGAACGCCCGCGCGAGCGAGTCGACCACCTGCGCGAGCCGGGCCGGCGGCGGCGATGCCTGGGCCCCCAGCAGGGCGGGGGATGCCAGTGTGAAGAGGATTCCGTAGACGAGTCGGCGCATGGCGGTTCGCTCGGTTGGGGTGAGGTGAATGCGGAATGGTGGAGCGAATCCACCGATGCTAAAAAGTTAACACTACACGTGTAGAAGACGCAATGGGCTGCCGTCTGTCCTCTCCGTGTCTCCGTGTCTCTGCGTGAGACGCTGTTGCTAAGATCCGACTCACATCAGAGCCCGAACAGCTTCGCCACCCGCTTGGCGAGCTCGTCCTCGGTGACCGCAGCGTCGACCTCGATGGCGGGCAGGTCCAGGCGCGCCGTTTCCGCGCGGAGCACGTCCGTGAACATCCGATCGCGTTCGAGCAGGTTGCGCAAGGCTCTCTCCGGGTCGGCGGTCCTGGCGAGGAACCCCGACGCCGCTCCTCCCCGGCTCTCCATCACCGCCTGCCGGAATCCAGGCGCCGGGAGGAGCCAGACGGCGCGCGCGGGGTCGGAGAGCGGCGCGACCAGCCGTGGCAGCAGCCGGAACCCCTCGGCGATCACGCCGGGCTCGCGAGGGAGGCGCAGCAGGTCTTCCACGATCAGCCCGAAGCCCTCGCCGTGGAACCAGTGGAAGGTCTCGAGCATCGTCTCCGGGGGGCGGCTCACCCATCGCTCGTCCATGTCCATGGCCATGAACGCGTGCAGCAGCGGGGCGTCTTCGCGCGTGCTCCGGCGGGCGTGGTCCGCCATCACGTCGTCGGTCGCGTAGAGCTGCAGCCCGTGCTCCTCCGCCAGGCGCCGGGCGATGGTCGACTTCCCCGCCCCGCTCCCGCCGCCGATCCAGCAGACGTGCCGGAGCCGTTCCCGAAGCGCATCCACGCTCATGCCAGATTCGGAAAAGGGATTCGACTCACGCAGAGACACAGAGGCACAGAGCGAACCACGCTCCGTGACTCCGCGGCTCTGCGTGATACGCTTTTATCAGGGCCGCAGGAAGGGCTCCGCGATGCGGCCGGCGGCGAAATCGCCGAAGTCGCCGTTCCAGAGGACGGCCACCACCACACACTGGTCGGGATAGACCAGGAACTTGGCGGTCGCGCCGGTGGCGTTGCCGCCGTGGAAGACGCGCGCCCGCCCCTCGGCATCCTGCGCCACGAAGAACCCGAGGCCGTAGCCGGTCGCCGAATCGGCGGCCGTGCGCTGCGAGGTCCACAGCGCGCGCAGCCCGGCTTCGTCCAGCAGCCGGCGCTGGAGGAGCGCGTCGCCGAAGCGGACCAGGTCCTCGGCGGTGGAGACCATCCCCCCGGCCGCCCAGCGGTTGGACTGCTCCACGAACGGGGCGTTGGTGACCGGGCCGGTCCACCCCGTTCCGTCCCACGCGCGGTGGTAGAGGCGGGCGCGCCCCGGGATGATGCTGTCCGCGTGGTCCAACCCCGTGTGCGCCAGCCGCGCCGGCCCGAAGACCAGCCGCCGCATCGCCGCCTCGAACGGCTCGCCGGCCGCGCGCTCGATGGCGGCGCTCAGCAGCACGTACCCGTATGACGAGTAGCTGAAGCGCGCCCCCGGCGGGTGCAGCAGCGAGTCGCCCGCGAACACGGTGAGCGCCTCCGCGACCGAGGCGAAGCGGCGCGTGGACAGGTCCTCGGCGTCGGTGTAGTGCCGGATTCCCGAGAGGTGCCCCGCGAGCTGGCGCGGGGTGATGGTCGCGCCGTGGTCCGGGAAGGCCGGCACGTAGCGCGGGATGGGCGCGTCGAGCTCCAGGCGCCCCGCCTGGACGAGCGCCGCGAGCGCGGTCGCGGTGAGCGGCTTGGCGACGCTGCCGATGCGGAAGCGCGTCTCGGCCGTCACCGGCACGCGCAGCTCCAGGTCGGCCAGCCCGAGCCCCTCGCTCCACACCAGGCGGCCGCCCCGGCTCACCGCCACCTGCACGCCGGGCACGAGCTGCCGCGACTGCGCCTCGCGCAGGTATTCCCGCACCGCCCCGATCCCGGCCGTGTCGGACGGTGACGGGGACGTCGCGACCCCGCACGCGGGCCCCGGCTGCTGCGCCCGTGCGCCGCCCGCGGCGGCGAGGCAGGCGAGCGCGAGCGCGGCCAGGATGCGCGGCGGGCGGGCGGCGGCGGGCGTGTTCGGGGGAGGCGTCACGACGGATCTCGCGGCTGGGGCGACCCGTCGGCACGTGGCCGGCGGAAGGAGGTCAAGCGCTCGGCGTGCCGCGCCGCCTGCGCCGCGCGAGCCGGAGCCCGGCAAAGGCGAGCGCCGCCGAGACGGCCAGCGCCACCGCCGCGAGCAGTAGCGGGCCTGGGCGCGTCGACTCGTCGTAGGCCTCAGCCACGTGGCCGTTCGGCCGCAGCCAGACGCGGTACTCGCGCAGGTCGATCACGGTGTCGAACCGGCGCAGCACGTCCATCCCCAGGATCCCGTCGCCGCGCTGCTGCTCGCCGGACGGACGCTCCAGGTCGACGGGCACGCCGCGCAGCTCGTGGCGGCCGAGCCGGAGCGCGGGGAGCCGGACGAGGTCGGTCCTGACCCGCCCTGTGCCCATCCCGCCGGAGCTCCGCTCGCCGAGCCGCTCCATCGCGCCCGGGAAGCGGCTCGCGGCGGCGAAGGGGTGGCCGACGTACAGTGCCCAGCTCGCGCCGGTGTCGAGCTCGAACCATCCCGGGTGCGCGCCGCCGTCCAGCAGCGTGGCCTGGACGAAGATCAGGCCGTTGCGCAGCCGCGTCGGGAGCTCCACGTAGCCTGCGCCGAGCGCCGGCGGCGCGTCGCGGACGACGATGATCCGCCGGCCGTAGTCGACTTCGACAGACTTATCCTCGAAAACGTTGTAGCCGATGATGCCGTCGCCGTCGGCCCGGTCGATGGCGATGATGGGCACGCCGCGCCACCGCAGCCCGCCTACCTCCAGCAGGTTGCCCCTGCTCTCGCGCACGGTGATGGTGCCGCCGAACGCGGCGTTCTCACGCGTGCCGCTGAACCTGAGCTTCGCGCCCTTGCCGAACGCCGACTTCGAGAGCACGACGTTGTTGGCGCCGGTGTCGAACATCAGGTCCAGCGTATCCGACCCGTTCACGCTCCCCCGCACGAAGATCTTCCCGCCGCGCCCCAGCGTGAACAGGATGGTGTCGGCCGTGGCGCGGGGCGTGCCCGCGATGCGGTCGTAGCGGAGACGGTTGGGATCGACGGTGGTGACGCGCGTGAACGCGCTGTCGCCGTTGGGCAGCACGATCACGAAGTCGTGGGTGCTCCCCCGCGTCACGCGGAACGAGATGGAGTCCACGTCGGTGTAGAAGGTGACCCGCCTGCCGCTCCCCACCTGCCGCACCACGTACACGTCCGGCCTGGCCTCCGGCAGGATGGTCCAGTAGCCGCGCTGCATCACGTCGCCGTCGCGCACGTCCGCCACCTTCGCGTTCGCCCGCACGACCCTCGGCGCCCCGCCGGACTGCGCGCCGAGCCGCTCCGCGCCCAGCACGAGGAGCGCGGCGCAGGCGGCGGCGGGCAACCGGTTTCGCATGCTGCGTCTATGGCGTAGGATGGCTTCGGGTGGCTCCTGCGCCCTACGCCCGGGAGCAGCCCTGGTTTCATTTCTCACGCAGAGACGCAGAGGCACGGAGAGTGGTTCTCTCGGTGCCTCTGCGTCTCTGTGCTGTGTGAGGCTGGTTTCAGGCGGCGTAGCGGGAGACGTAGGCACCGACCACTGTCCGCAGCTCGTCGAACGGGATCTGGAGGGCGTTGGACGAGATCACGATGGGGCTGCCGCACATGCCCGCGTTGGCGCGGTTCAGGGCGCGCTTGATGGCGCTGCCGCGCTCGATGTACTTCCCCGGGTCCGCCACGTGGACGACGAGCATCCTCTGCGTGTTGATCTGGAAGGTGTCCAGCCCCGTGACCTCGCTCCACGGGATGAACCCGGCGGCGACGGCGCTGGAGTTGTCCACCATCCCCGCGGAGCTGAGCGTCAGCCCCGGCTTCCTGTCGCGCGACTTGGCGATCCCGTACCCCGCGCCCGCGAGGCCGAACAGCAACGCCGCGAGCCCCAGCCCATGGACGAACCACGGCGGCACGAACCGGCTCAGCGAGGTCACCAGCGAGCCGTCGTTGCTCGCCAGCAGGAACCACGCGCCGGCCGCCACGAAGAGCAGCGACCCGGCGATCATCAGCACGATCTTGCCCCTGCTCAGCTCGATGATCCGTTCGTCGTTGGTGGACATGTTCTCTCGATCTCGGGTGAACCAGCTCTGGTGACGCAGGGCGGCGTTCTGTCCTGAGAGACGTTTGAAGAACCTCGCGCAAACCACCGACGTCATCCTGAGGGAGCCGCCGCGCCGTGCCCGTCAACGCGACGTTCTCTGGCGGCGACCGAAGGATCTATAGCTGGGACAACGAATTAGCAGACGAGGCGCACCGTTGTCATCTCAGGACGATGGCAGTGCACCCCCGTAAGTGTGTCGCGTCGACTGGCTTTAGATCCTTCGGCCTGCAGGATGTGGAGCGGAAGCCGGTTGTAGCGTGGCCGGCCTCAGGATGACGTCTGGAGGAGGCAAGGTTTCTCACACGAACACCAGTCATCCAGACCACTCCATCAATCAGGAATGTACTCGCTTCCGCGCCGCGCCACGAAGTCGCGGAGGTCGTCGAGGGTCGCGCGCCACTCGGACACTCCAGTACCCTCGTCCGTGCGCGTGTAGCGGATGCCGACGAGCTCGTACGGCATCTCCCGCGCTTCCGCCGTCCGCGCCGGCGCCATCTCGTCGGTGACGAGGTGGCGCTGCTGGATGATCACCTCCGTTCCCTCGCGCCAGGCCGTCCACCACACCCGCCCCGCCTCGATCGCGAACGCCGACGACGCTTCGCCGCGGAGGAGCCGTTCGGCACCCTCGATCCACTGCCGCTCGTAGTCCTGCCGGGTCCACCACCCGACGGGGGCGATGAAGCGCTCGCGGAAGCCGCCGAGCACGGTGCGGCCCCACAGCCCGCGTCCTTCCTCGTCCTCGAAGGGCGGCTCGCCGGGGATGAACGCGATGTCGAACATCGGCCGGGCTCACCCCGTGGCGGTGGAAGCGGGCACGCCGGCGCCCGCCAGCCCCGGGGGAAGCGCCTCATCCGGCTTCGTTTCGCGCCAGAGCTTCTCCAGGTACTGCCGGATGATGGGAATCGCCTGCGCGGACGGCACCCGCACCTCCTCGTCCGGCTCGGCGAACTCGACGTTCACCCGCGCGTGGCTGATCCGCACGTGGGCGCCGTCGAGATCGATCCGGAGCGTCGTGCGCGGCTCGTCCCGCAGATCGTGGTGGTCGAGGGTGGAGAAGATGATGTCGTGCATGGAGGTGCCGATCCTGAGGGCGCGGTCGAGGCCGTCACGCTCCAGCGCATCCAGGATGCTCTCGGCGACCCGCACCCACGCGGGCCATGCGGGGTGCCCGCCCAGGTACGCGACGAATTCCCTCGTCCGCTGCCACGACTCCTCGTTCGTGCGCGGCCAGCCGGCCCAGCCTGCATCCATGTTCATCTTGCGTCTGCGCGGTACCGCGACACCGAGCCCGCGGCTAATGCTGGAGGCGCGCGATCAGGGCGATGGTGTGAACGTGGCACTCGTCCCCCGTCACCTGGATGCCGGTGCGAGACCACTCCTGATAGCCCGGAGAGCGGACCGTGAGATCATAGGTTCCCGGCCGCTCCCCGGCCATGTAGAACCGGAGCAGGGCCGGCCCGCCGCCGTTCACGGGTGTCGATGGCGTCGGCCCCACGGAATCCACGAACGTGCCGCTCCGCGCGACGACCACGGCGCTGGCGGGTGGCGCTTCGGTCAACGAATCGGCCACGGTCACGTGCAGCCCGAACCGAAAGTCCGCGGTGCACGCGACGGGATGCGTCAGCTCACCGCACCCGGCCAGCAGGGTGGCGGCAGCGTAGAGCGAGAGGGCAACGGCCTTCATGGGATGACCTTTCTCGGGTGGATCGGCTTCGCTGCGTTGCGGGCGACGTCGCAGCCGCCGAAACAACGTCCGGGGCCGGGCTGTCGCGACACGTGCCGAGGCGCACGCCGCATTCTCCGCAATCGATCGCGCGGCGGAGCCCATCGAGGCCGGCTCCGCGACCTCGCTCACTCGAGCCAGAGCGCGAGCGTGAACAGCAGCCCGGCCGCGAAGAGCGACCCGAAGATGAGCTTGTTGTACTTCGCCAGCCACAGCGGCAGGTAGATGTCGAAGTTGTCGCGCCGGTCGTCCGTGTACCGCGCCGCGATGCCGGTCAGCGGGCACCGCATCCGGTTGACGACGAGGACGAGGCACTCCACGAGCACCAGCGCGATGAGCGCCGCCGCCGAGAACCAGAACCCGTACCAGGCGAGCACCGGAATGGCGAGGATCGCCCCGGCGAACACAGCCCACACGACGGTGTGAATCGTCTTCACGAACCGGAGCGCGGTCGCAGGCTGGAGCATGACGGTACGAGGAGAGGGTTGGACTCGAAGCGTCGGAGTGATGGGCGACCAGAGGAATTGCTCGGCGGGTCCGCACGGCCGCTTATCATCGACTATTCGTCTCAGTGGTCAACCTCTTGGGATACTCGAGTTTTTGGCGTCTCTAGGTGCCATCCTTCCTACTTGATGTACATACAAACTACGTCCGACCGGACGCGAAATAGGATCAATCTTCTTTCTCTACGACTACATGCAATGTACCTTCGATTTGGTCGGGCAGGTTAGCTGCTTGGATGCGATAGTCAATACTAAAGCTAGTCGCGGATCCGTAATCGGGAAAACTAACTGCCAGACGATGGAGAGACTCGGACTGCTTGTGCTTGATGCGGCGAACTTTCCAGTGCACCTCGTAACCCGTTGACTTTTGGATAGTGGGTTTGGACACATTGGGTGGCTCACGCCACATGTGATCCCTGGCTAAGTATGATAAATCCGGGAGCCTCGGTGGAGTGACTTTGATGAGCGCCTCCATCCTGTCTTGCATGATCTCGATGCGTGAGCGAGGCGGTTCAGGTGGATTGGGTGGCGTGGGCCGTTTACTCGGGGTTTCCTGATCCTCGTTCAGTTCAAACTGCCCCGGGGAGAGTAGATGTATGTCCACATCATCAGCAGGCGCCGAGCCGTCGTTAGCTACCTGTAGTTGAATTTGGGCCGTCAGTCGTTCGCTTTGTTCAAACTTCCAGTCCTTGTACAAGTAATCTTCATATCGGCTAAAGAAGCCTTCAAGCTCCGTTTTATAACGAGCATACTCTTCTTCTGAAGGTGTTAAGGCGCCTAGTGCTATAGGCATGTGGGGTCTAATGGGATACTTCTGGCGAAGTTGCTTAATAAGTTCACGCACGTAGGCCTCTGGGTCTGCAAGCGTCTCCAATCTAATATGAAGATGGTTGGTAACCCGGTCTTTGTCTTGAAAGAGAAGAGATAGCTTCGGCATTGCCGAATGCATTCTTTCCAACTGCTTTCGGAGATCTCGGTTCTCTTGCACGACAGCATCAATTTCAGGAGGTAATGCTAGAGCTTCCGATAGCGCGACCGAATTGATGCCTAGTGCTCTACCGACCAAACGTGGAGTGGTATCTTGGGTCACTAAAACTACCTCTTCGTCTGGATGCTGGCTCTTATAGTCCAGTATCGTAGCAAGTAATATGTCATCATTGCGTTTAGGGTCTAAGTCGTACATATCATAATCGATCCCAGGAAGTCTGTAATGAAGCTGAACTTCTACTCCGGGACGAATTTTGGTAGGGGAAGTTGCGTCCCACTCGTCAAGTCGCTGAAGAACTCGTCTAGCCCGTTCCTTAATTTTTCGAAGAGGATGAGAATCTTTGTGAGTATCTAGTTCACGCAAAGTTATGCGTGGAACTAGAATGCGGACTGCATCCGCTTCAAGTACCTCAGTCCAGGGAATGTCCTCCACTGGCTTGAAGTGCAGATAGATCATTGTGTCAAGGAAAGCGATTTGGGCCATGGGAGTTGGTCTAAAAAGAAGGTAAACGAAGAAGCCAACACGACACGTGACAAACACACGCTCGCATCTCCGGTTATCAGTACGTCTGTTCAACCCAGATTGTAAAGTAACGCTCATTCTGCGTTGACGCCTCCCTACGGACTTCCCTCCAGCCCAGTCTCCGTCAGCAGACTCCCGCGCTGAACGTCAACGGAGCACCATGTTCAACTCTCTCTCTGCAAGCTCCTAAGCACCATCCTCACATCTGACACGTATCCAACCTCCGGCGACGGGGCTCGCACTGACGATGTTCATGACACTCAGAGGCCACGGAGATCGCGGCTCTCCGTGGCCTTCGCGGGCGGTGCGGAAGCTCGTCGGTGTGCTCAGTGGTGCGTGTTGTCCCACTCGATGCCGCGCTGGACCTCGGCCTCGGCCTGGTTCACCAGCTGGATCGCGCGGAGCCGGTGGCCGCCCTTGTCGCCCGTGGCCTCGCGCAGGTGGTGCTCGCCCGAGCGCAGCGCTTCCAGCGCCTCGCGCATGTGCGGCTGCGGGTCCGGGTGCCTCTGCCTGCGCTGCGCGCTGCCGGCGGACACGGCAAGGCCGAGCAGCATGCCCAAGGCGAGCACGCACGCGAGGAGCGGGAGGCGGCGGACGATGCGGGTGTGCGGCATGGTCTCTCTCCGGAAGGTGAGAACGCGGGCTCGATGGTGGGAGGAAGGGTTGCACGCCCGCGCGCACCAACATGGCTCGCCGCGCGCCCGCCCGGTAGCAAACGTGTGTGTCGCGACGCCGTGCGCCGTTCGCGGAGCTTCTGTCAGGATCGTCCTCTAAACCAAAGGCCTCACACGAGTGTGAGTTCTACCGTCGAGCTCAGGGAACCAGAACGATCCGCGCCGGAGGGAGACCCTGCCTTGCTCCCCTCCAAGCCGATCCTCATCTTGCGAATTCCCGCGCCGCTGAACGCCCACCGCCGACGGCCATGCTCAACTCCCCCCGCAAGCTCCTCCGCGCCTTCGCCCTCGTCCTGGCCCTCGCCGCGGCCGCGCCCCTCGCCGCGCAGGAGATCCCCGGGCTGGATGCCGCCGGGATGGACCGCTCCGTACGGCCGGGCGAGGACTTCTACCGCTACGCCAACGGGACGTGGGAGCGGCAGACGGCCATCCCCGGGGACCGGAGCTCCATCAGCGGATGGGCCGTCGCGGCGCGGCGCGCGGAGGAGCAGCTCACCGCCATCGTGCAGGGGGCCGCGGCGGCGGGGGCGCCGGCGGGCTCCGACCTCCGACGGATCGGCGACTTCTACACCGCCTTCCTGGACACCGCGACTATCACGGCACGGGGCATGGCGCCGCTGCGGCCGCTCCTGGCGCGGATCGAGGCCATCGGCGACCGGAAGGAGCTCGCCCGCTTCATGGGCGAGACGCTGCGCGCGGACGTGGACGTCATCAACGAAGGCGACCTCTTCACCGACAACGTCTTCGGCCTCTGGGTGGACCAGGACTTCAACCAGCCCACCCGCAACTCCGCCGCGCTCCTGCAGGGCGGGCTCGCCATGCCCGACCGGAGCTACTACCTGGACCCGTCGCCGCGGATGGCGGAGATCCGCGCCGCCTACCGGGCCCACGTGGAGCGGATGCTGGCGCTCGCCGGCATCCCCGGCGCGGCGGAGAAGGCGGACTCCGTCGTCGCGCTGGAAACGCGCATCGCCCGGGTCCACGCCCCGCGCGAGGACACCTGGGACGTGGTGAAGGGGAACGTCCACTGGGCGCGCGCGGACCTCGCCTCCAGGGCGCCCGGGCTGGACTGGGAGACCTTCCTCTCCGCGGCGGAGCTGGCGGGGCTGGACTCCATCGTGGCGTGGCATCCCGGGGCGATCCGGGGGATCTCGGCACTGGTGGCGAGCGAGCCACTGGAGTCGTGGAAGGCGCTCCTGGCCTACCACGCGGTCGAGCACCGGGCCGACGTGCTCCCGCCCGCCCTGGACCGCGAGGCGTTCGACTTCTTCGGAAAGACGCTGGGCGGCGCGCCGGAGCGCTCCCCCCGCGCCCGGCGCGCGGTGGACGCCACCAGCGCCGCCCTGGGCTTCGCGGTGGGGCGGGAGTACGTCCAGCGGCACTTCCCCGCCAGCGCCAAGGAGCGCGCACAGGCGATGGTGGCGGGGATCATCCAGGCGTTCGACCGGCGCATCGACGCGCTCGACTGGATGGCGCCGGCCACGAAGGCCGAGGCGAAGGCGAAGCTCCGGACGATCCGCGTAAGCGTGGGCTACCCGGACCGCTGGCCCAGCTACGACGGCCTCGACCTGCGCGCGGACGACGCGTACGGCAACCAGGAGCGGCTGGAGCGCTTCGCCTACCGCCAGGCGCTGGAGAAGCTGCGCCGCCCCGTGGACCGCGACGAGTGGACGGTGACGCCGCAGCAGGTGAACGCGTTCAACCTTCCCGCCATGAACGCGCTCAACTTCCCCGCGGCCATCCTCCAGCCCCCGTTCTTCGACCCGGCGCGCCCCGACGCCATGAACTACGCCGCCATCGGCGCCGTCATCGGCCACGAGGTGAGCCACAGCTTCGACACCGTAGGCTCGGCCTTCGACAGCCAGGGCAGGCTGCGCAACTGGTGGACGCCGGACGACTCCGCCCACTTCAGCGCCTCGACCACCCGCCTCACCCGCCAGTACGACGCCTACCGCCCGCTCCCGGACCTGACGATCAACGGCACCCTCACCCTGGCCGAGAACATCGCCGACCTGGCGGGGCTGGCCGCGGCGTACGACGCCTGGCGTGCCTCCTTGGGCGGCCGCGAGGCGCCGGTGGTGAGCGGGCTCACGGGCGACCAGCAGTTCTTCCTGAGCTTCGCCCAGACGTGGCGCAACCGGTACCGCGAGCCCCTGCTCCGCCGCATCCTCCTCACCGACGGCCACTCCCCCGGCCCCTTCCGCGCCCTCACCGTCCGCAACCTGGACCCCTGGTACGCGGCGTTCGCGATTCAGCCGGCCGACGCCCTCTACCTCGCGCCCGCCGACCGGGTGCGGATCTGGTAGGCAGAAGGCATCACGCGGAGACACAGAGGCACGGAGAGGCACGGCAGTTCTCTCCGTGCCTCCGCGTCTCTGCGTGAAACGGCAGTAGGCTCAGCCCCGTATCGCGTTCAGCATCGGGCGCGCGCCGCCTTGCTCCCCTCCGGGCCGGTCCTCATCTTGCGGACTCCCGCGCGCTGAACGCCCAACGGGACGCCCATGTTCAACTCGCTTCGCAAGCTCCTCCGCCCCACCCTCCGGCAGCAGCTGGAAGACGGGGTGCGCGAGGCCCTCCGGCGCTACGCCGACCGGCGCATCGCGCCCGACCTGCGCGTGTACGTGTCCACCGACCTGGTGCCCGACGGGATGAGCGCCGGGATGTTCGCCCGCGACGAGGGCGAGCACCTGCGCCGCTTCGCCGCGCAGTGGGCGCAGGACAACAACATCGCCCGCGCGGGGATCCGCGTGGAGATCATCCTGCTCGACACCAAGAAGGAGTTCGCCTTCGTCAAGCCGCTCGGCCTGGTGGAAGAGCCGCGGCAGCAGGGCGACCAGCTCTTCCCCCAGGCCGGCGGCGAGCGCGCCCTGGTCCCCGAGCCGCCGCGCCCGCCCGCCGCGCCCTTCGCGCAGCCGGCGCCCTTCGCCGCGCACCCCGGCGGCCGCGGCGCGCTGCTGGAGGTGGTGAGCAGCGAGAGCTGGCGCGACCCCGTGCGCGTGGAGGGCGAGATGGTGGTCGGCCGCAAGCCCGAGGCGGGGGTGTTCGCGCTGGGCGACCGCTACATGTCCGGCCGGCACGCGCGCCTCCGCGCCGCGGGCGGGCGGCTGTACGTGACCGACCTGGACTCGAAGAACCGCACCTTCGTGAACGAGCAGCCGCTCGCCCCGCACCAGGAGCGGGAGATGGCCCCCGGCGACACGGTGCGCATGGGCAACACGGTGCTCCGCCTCACGCGCGTGGACTGACCGTGGTCGCCGACACCCTGCTCAACCTGGTCCTGCGCGGCGTCTACGTCCTCCTGGGCGTGGGCGCGGTGCTGGCGCTCGTCCGCTGGCTGATCGGCGCCACCCGCGAGCGCCGCGAGCAGTGGGCGCAGCGCATCGCCCTGGGGATGGTGCTGCTGGCGCTGGTCTACGCCTTCGGCCACGCGCGGCTGCTCTGGAGCCGCGACAAGATCGAGGCGGGGCGGATGCAGTACGCACGCTTCGGCGACCCGCGGCTGGCGGAGCTCAACCGCGCCGAGGTGCGCGGCTGGATCCTGGACTGCAGCGGCGACGACGCGCACGCGCTGGCCCGCTACGCCGTGCGCCAGGGCGAGGTGAGCCGCATCTACCCCATGGGCGAGGCCGGCGCCAACCTGGTGGGCGGCGGCGACAGCGCCGAGGTGCGCGACTACACGGTGGAGCGGCTCTTCACGAAGCAGCTCCGCCGGCCCTTCCGCTTCGCCGAGCTGGGCGAGCTGCACCCGGCCGGCACCGACCTGCAGCTCACCCTCTGCTCCCCGGCCACCCTGGAGGCGCATCGCCTGCTCGAGGCCACGCAGCTCCAGGGCACGGTGATCGTGCAGGACGTGCAGAACGGCGCGCTCCTGGCCTACGCGGCCACCGGCACCGCGTCGCAGACCCCCTTCGGCATCAAGCGCTACGCCCTTCCCGGCTCCGTCTTCAAGCTCGCCCTCTCGGCCCTCTGGTGGGACGCGGGGCTCCCCGACGAGCGGATGCCCTGCCCGCCGGAGGTCAAGGTCAGCGACCGCGCGCCGGCCATCCACAACTTCGAGAGCCACGAGTACGCCTCGCTCGAGGTGCCGCGCGAGATGCTGGTGGTCTCCTGCAACACGCAGGCGATCATGATGTCGCTGCGCATGCGCCAGCAGCTGGGCGAGGCCGCCTTCGTCGACGGGCTGCAGCGGATGGGCTTCGCCGTGTACAGCGACGAGCGGCCGGCCACCCCGCTGGACTTCTGGAACTCCGGCAACGACGCGTGGCTGCGGCGGATGTCGCCCCCGGTGAACCGGGTGAAGGTGAAGAAGCGCTGGGACCCCTTCGAGTGGGCGCAGATGTCCATCGGGCAGGGGCCGGTGGACGTGACGCCGATCGGCGTGTCGCGCTTCGTCGCGGCCATCGGCAACGGCGGGGTGATGCTCCCGGTTACGCTGGAGGCCGCCCGGCTGCGCGAGCTCCCCGAGGGGCAGCCGATCATGAAGCCCACCACCGCCGCGAAGCTGCAGACGGCGATGGTGGAGGTGGTGGAGAAGGGCACCGGCGTGCGCGCGCTCCCCATCCTGCAGGGCACCGGGTGGCGGATGGGCGGGAAGACGGGAACGGCCGACGTGCGCCGCGGCCACGTGCCCGACGGCTGGTTCGCGGGGCTGATGTTCGGGCCGGACAACCGGGCGCGCTACAGCGTCGTGGTCTACCTCCAGAACGGCGGGCAGGGCGGCCGCTCCGCCGCGCCGGTGGCGGCGATGATGACGCGCTGGTTCGCGCAGCAGGCCGCCGCCGAGGCGCGCGCGCGGGCGGCGACGGCCGACTCCGCCGCGAAGGCGTCCGGCGCGCGCGCGGGAGGAGGCCGCTGATGGCGCTCCGCCTCTTCCGCCGCCGCCCCCGCGCGGGCGCCGCCGGCCCCGGCGGGCCCGAGGGCGTGGAGATCCACGTCAGGCCGTACAACATCCCCGGCGCGGAGAAGAGCGGGCGGGTGCTCCCCACGCCGATCTGGTGGGGGCTGCTGATCGCCGTCGCCTTCTACGTGCTCGCCCACGCCTCGGTCGTCATCGGCGTGTGGCCGGTGCACGGCACCAGCCCGGGGGCCGGGGGCGTGCTGCTGCGCGACGTGCTGGCGCTGGTGGCGTGGGGGATCGTGGTCGCGGGGCTGCGCCGGGCCGGCTACCGCGGCGCGTGGCCGATCGTGGTGCTCCCCATCATCATCTTCTGCATGAGCCGGCCGTCGCAGTTCCAGGCCTTCACCGATCCCGCGTACCAGGCCCGCGGCGGCGCCCACGCCAGGGCGAACGAAGCCAAGGCCACCCGCTCGCGCCTCTCCACCATCGACCGCGTCTACTCCGCCGAGCGGCAGGAGGTGGTGTACCAGGGGCCGCCGCCGCCGCTGCCGGACCCCTTCAAGCTGGCGGTGGGGCAGGAGACGCGCGGCTTCGTCGCCAAGTCGCTCACCTACATCCCGGTGATGATCGCCCCGCTGCTGGTGCTGGTGGGGTTCCTGGTGATCTCGCGGCAGACCTGGCTGCTGCGCTGGTTCCGCGACCGCAAGCGATGGATCTTCCTCCCCACCATGGTGCTCTTCTTCGGGCTGGCGGTGATCTCGAAGGCCGGGAAGGTGGGCGGCACCACGCCCTGGGAGCTGATCCTGCCGATCCTGGTGGCCGTCTGGGCCGCGGTGCTGGCCGACGACGCCTACAACCTGGCACGCCCCGGCGCGGTGGTCTCGCCGCGGCGGCTGGCCGCGCTCTTCGTGTACGGCGCGCTCCCCATCGTCCCCTTCCTGATCATCCACGAGCTGGGGCTCAGCATCGTGCTCTCCACCAGCTTCGCGGCCATGCTGCTGGTGGGCACGCGCCGGGGATGGTGGGCGGGGCTGATGCTGGTGGCCTGGCTCGGGCTGGTGTTCCTGGTCTTCCAGCGCGACGAGCGCTCGCAGACGCGCGCCTCGCTGGCGTACCATCCGTACCGCTCGCTCGCCACCATGGACTCGGCGCAGCAGCAGAAGTGGGCCGACAAGCTGCACCAGATCAAGCTCTTCGACGCCAACGTGCTGGAGGGGAGCTGGCTGGGCGACGGCCCCGGGCGCGGCCACGGCGAGACGGCGCCCAACGCGGCCGACGACGGCTTCTTCACCCTGATCGCGGCGCAGTGGGGGTGGGCCGGGGGCGTCGCGCTGGTGCTGGTGTACACCGTGTTCCTGGTGGAGCTGCTGAGCGCCGCGGTGCGAGAACGGGGGGCCTTCGAGCGCACCCTGGTCACGGGGCTGGCGATGCTGATCGGCGTCCCCTTCTGGCTCGCCGCGCTGGGCGACATGCGGGTGATCCCGCTCACCGGCGTGGCCGCGGCCTTCGCGGCGCACGGCGGCGCCAAGCTGCTGGCGAGCGCCCTGGCGGTGGGGGTGATCGCCGGGATCAGCCACCGCCGCGCCGGCGAGGAGCGGCTGGCCCACGTACTGGCGCCCCCCGAGGAGGAGCGCGCCGAAACCCAGGGAGTGCGCGTACGATGACGGTCGAATCTCCCGGGCCGATCCGGGCGTACGGGCTGGTGTTCGACGTGGCCGGCGCCAGCGGGCAGGGCCCCCGCCCCGAGAACCAGGACGCCTTCAGCGTCACCCGCTTCCCGCAGCTCGGCCTGGTCGCCGTGGCCGACGGGATGGGGGGTCAGCGCGCCGGCCGGATGGCGGCCGAGACGGCGCTGGAGGCCATCACCGGCGCGGGGCCCATCCGCTCCCTCGACGCGGCGCGCTACGCCGTGCGCGCGGCCGACGAGGCGGTGGCGCGCACCGCCGGCGGCGACCCCGAGCGCGAGGGGATGGGGTGCGCGCTGAGCGTGATGGCGCTCACGCAGGACCGCGCGGGGCAGGTGGGATGGCTGGTGGCGAGCGTGGGCGACGTGCGGGTGATCAGCCGCTCCCCCGACGGCACCACCCGGCTGGAGACGCGCGACCACACCCCCGCCTTCGCGCGCTGGGAGGCGGGCGAGATCCCGCTGGACGAGGTCCCCGACTCGCCCGGCGCCAACCGGCTGATGCGCGCCGTGGGCCATGGCGGCGAGGCCGACACCCGCTGGATCCCCGCGCGCCCGGGGTGGGTCTACCTGCTGCACAGCGACGGCGTGACCAAGACCATGCGCCTCGACGAGCTGGGCGAGGCGATGGCGCTGGGCTCCGCCGCCGCCGCCTGCGAGGCGATCAGCCGCAAGGTCGAGGAGCGCGGCCCCGACGACAACTACACCGCCGTGGTGGTGCGCGTGCTCCCGGACGACGGGAGCGCCGCGCTGGCCGACGCCACCCTCCCGAGCCCCGGCGCGGCACCCTCCGCCGCGCCGCGGCGGGCGGGGCACCACGAGGAGACCGTGCTGGCGCGAACCCATGACGACAGGGACGACGACGTGACCTCCCGACGTTCTCCGCTGGGCCCGGCGGCCGCGGTGCTGGCTCTGCTGGCGCTGGGCGTGGGCGGCTACGCGGCGCTCACCGGCACGCAGGCGCGCGGCACCGCCGCCGACGCGCGCGACGAGGTGGCCGCGCTGCGTACCCGCATCGACTCGCTGGAGCACCGCCTCCCGCTGGACAGCACCACGCGCGTTCCCGTCCTCACCGACACCGCCGGGAAGGCGGCGACGCCCGCACCCCCGCCGCCGCCCCCCGCGGCGCCGGCGAACCGCACCCCGACCCGTCCATGAGCGAGCTGATCTCCACCCCCGAGTCCACCGGCGCGGAGCCGCTGCTCGACACGCTGCTGCGCGAGGCGGTGCCCGAGATCAAGCTGGCGCTGGGGGACCTGATCGACCGCGAGAACCAGCGCGCGATCCCCGACCGCTACGTGAAGCTCCTCCCCGAGCAGACGCTGGTCGTCACCCTGCGCCCCGACGCGGGCGAGGCGATCCAGCCGATCGCGGGGGAGCTGGAGCGCGAGCTGACGGACAGCTGCATGCGCCACGGCTCGCTCTACGACCGCGCCTACCGGGTGAAGCTGCGCGTGGCCCCCTCGCCCGCGGCGCCCCTCTTCCGCGTGGCCATGCGCCGCGGCGAGGAGGCGGAGCCCGAGCTCTTCCAGGTGCCGCGCCGCCAGCCCGAGCCGACGCCGTCCGTGGCCGCCGCGCCGCCGCCCGTGAGCGTGCAGGTGCCCAGCGGCCCGTCCGCGGAGACGGTGGCAGCTGCCTCCGCCGCCGGGTCCGCGGACAACGCGACCATCATCGCGCCGGAGCCGGCGCCGCCCGCGTCGCCCCCGGCCGCCGCACCGCCCTCCGCCCCGTCCATCGATCCCGACGCCACGCGGCTGGACGGGATGCCGCCGCCGACGCCGGAGCCGGCGTTCGACGCGGGGCGCTTCGTGCTGGCGGTGGAAGACGAGGAGGGGGTGGAGCGCGAGCGCTTCCCCATCCCCGCGGCGACGACCACGGTGGGAAGGCAGACGGACAACCTGGAGCTGCGCGGCGACGTGGCCATCACCGACGCGCCGCACGTGAGCCGCCGCCAGCTCGCGCTGGTCTGGGCGCCGCGCGGGGACGATCCGGGCTTCACCGTGTACAACGTGGGCCTCAACCCGCTGCGCGTGGACGAGCGCGAGGTGGTGGGCGCCAACCGCAAGGGCGAGCTGAGGGTGGAGGAGCTGGGGGATGACAGCTCCGCCTGGGTGGCGCCGGGCACGGAGATGACGATCGGCGAGCACGGCCCCGTGCTCCGCATCGTCGACACCCGCGCGGGCGAGGACGATGCCCCCGAGGTAGAGGTTGATCCAGACGCGACGCGATTCGGCTGAAAAGCGGCTCACGCAGAGACGCGGAGACGCAGAGAGAGCCGCCGAGCCTCTCCGTGCCCTCCGTGGCTCTGCGTGAGATCGTAGTAAAACCAGGTTCACACGGACGGACGAGTCGATGGCGGGGATTGAATCGCTGCTGAGGGGGCGGGTGCTGGCTGACCGCTACCGCATCGAGGAGGTGATCGGGCGGGGCGGGATGGGCGCCGTCTATCGCGCGGCCGACGAGCGGCTGGGGCGCGCCGTGGCGGTGAAGGTGATCACCGCCACCGCCGCGGACCCCGAGACGCGCGAGCGCGTGCGCGCCCGCTTCATCCGCGAGGCGCGCGCGGCCGCGCGGCTGCCGCACCATCCCAACGTCGTTCCCGTCTACGACTACGGCACCGACGAGGAGACGGGGCTCGACTACATCGTGATGGAGCTGCTGCGCGGCGAGGACCTGGCCACCCGCCTGCAGCGCTCCGGGCCGCCTCCCATGGAGGCCGCGCTGCGCATCCTGGAGCAGGCGGCGCGCGGGGTGAACGTGGGCCACCGCATGCAGGTGATCCACCGCGACGTGAAGCCCGGCAACATCTTCCTGCTCGACGACGGCGACGCCGACGACGTGCAGGTGCGCGTGCTCGACTTCGGCATCGCCAAGGTGATGGCCGAGGAAGACACCGAGACCGCGCTGACCCACGACGGCCGCGCCCCGCTCTCCCCCGCCTACGCCAGCCCCGAGCAGCTCCGCGGCGAGGGGCACCTGACCCCGGCGAGCGACGTCTTCGCCCTGGGCGCGGTGGGCTACCAGCTCCTCACCGGCGCCAAGCCCTACACCGAGGCCGACCGCAACCGGATGGCCATCGGGCAGGCGGTGCCCACCCTCTCCGTCCGCGCCCGCAACCCCGCCGTGCCGCCCGAGGTGGAGGCGGTGATCGGGCAGGCGCTGGCGCACGACCCGGCGCAGCGCTTCCCCAACGGCGGCGCCTTCGCCGACGCGGTGAGCGCCGCCGCCCGGCGCCTGGCCGGAACCGCCGCGGCGGCCGCCGTCCCCGTGCTCGCCGGCCCCGTCGTCGCCACCGACGCCGACGACGACCGCACCGCCGTCGCCGGCGACGACCGCACCATGGTCGCGTCGCGGCCGGAGCCGGCCGGGGCGGCGGCCGGGTACGCGGCGGCGCCTCCGCGCACGGGGCCGGCCATCCCCCCGCCGCGGCGGAGGGTGGCGGTGGCCGAGGCGCGGCGGGGGCCGCACCCGGTGGTGTGGGTGCTCCTGGTGCTGGCGCTCCTCGGCGGCGGGACGGCGGTGTGGTGGGCGGCGTCCGGCGGGCGCGGGCCGGGCGGGCGGCCGCTCTCCGACCTCCCCGACAGCGCGCAGAAGGACACCACCGGCGCCGACTCGCTCACGCTGGCCGACGCGCCCCGCATCGACCGGCAGGGGCTCGATGCGCTCAACCAGCGCGACTGGGGGATGGCCGCGGAGCTCTTCCGCCAGGCCATGGAGCTGGACCCGCAGCGCGCCGAGTACAAGGACCACTACGCTTACGCGCTCATCAACCAGGGGCAGTACACGCAGGCCATCGCGCTGCTGGAGCAGGCCATCCGGCAGGACGCCAACTACGACCTCAGCTACAGCCACCTGGCCGACGCGCGGCTGGCGCTGAACGACAGCCTGGGGGCGGTGGTGGCGCTGCAGCGCTTCCTGCAGGTGAGCGTGAACCAGCGCGACCGCGCCATCGCCCAGCAGAAGCTGAACGAGCTGATGGCCCCGCGCCCCGCGCCGCCCCCGCCCGACACGGTCGCGCCGGTGGACACGGTGGCGATTCCCACCAACCCCGACGAGCCGAGGGACACCATCCGCATCGCCCCGCCGCGGTAGCGATGCGTCGGGAGGTGGCGGTGCGGGGGATGGGCCGCGTGGAGCTCGCCGCCTACGGCGTGGCCGACGCCGAGCACCAGGTGGAGCGGGAGCTGCGCGAGCGCTGGCCCGAGGCGCGCATCGAGTTGCTGGAGGTGGCGCGCACCCTCCCGGAGCCGCGCATCGTGGAGGAGTTCGCGGTGCGCTACCGCCTCCGCGGCGCCGTGGCCGTGGATGCGGAGCGCGAGGAGGACGCCCGCCGCGCCGCCTTCCGCGCGCTGCGCGAACGCTTCGCCGGAACGCGCCACGAGCGGATCGCCTGGGAGGCGGAGTAAGTAAGCTAAAGCATCACACAGAGACGCAGAGGCACAGAGAGAGCCGCTTGAGCCTTTCTGTCTGATTCAGGACGTACTTGACAGCAGACCTGTGGGAGGGTAGATTTCAGGACATAAAGGACTGGGCTGGGAATTCCCGGCTGGCGACTGGCTCCGATCTCCGTGATCGGGGCCTTTCGTTTTCTCAAGGGAAAACCTTGAGGCCCCAGCCAATGATCTTTCCCTCCGCGCTACGGCGGAACTTGCGCTCCAGCACGTCGTAGGCGCGGTTTGGCTGCGTGGGATCGAGCTGCTTGCGTCCGATGGGGCGGGCGAGCAGGTCGGCGAGCTGAAGCCCGGCGGCATTGTCATGCTTGCGCTGGAACTCGATCTGGAAGGGGAGTCGCTTCCCCACCATGTTCGCGCCCTCGCAGACGCGGTGGAACTCCTTCGCCAATTCGTCGTCTTCCTTTCGCCCGCGACGCTCGAAGACGATCGGCGTCTGCCCGCCTTCGCATCCGTGGCCCATGAGCGACCGCGCGAGCCGCTCCAAGCCGAAGCTCATCCCCAGGTAGTATGGGCTGGTGGGGACGGGATAGCGCTTCACCAGCTCCCGCTTGTGGATGACACTGGCCACCAGGCGGAACGGCGCGTCGATGATGAGTTGGGTGAGGTCTGTCATGAACCGGTCGCGGATCTCGCCGTTCATCAGGATCGCAAAGGGGCCGCGCGACTTCCGGATGTCGTACTCGTGCATCACGTCCGTGCACCCGAAGTACCGCATCTTGAACGCGTCGATCGCCGGCACCACGCGCTCCGCATAGCTCCGGTTGGAGAAGAGGCAGAAGGCCAGCACGAACACCGGGTACTGCGGGTCGACGGCCTCGAGCTGATGGTCCCCGCTCTCGTCGGCGAACACCGTGTAGTCGCTGAACCGCGGCACGGGCGGGAACAGGCACGGGATGATGAGCGGGGGACGATAAAGTACATAACGGACAGCAGGTCCGGAAGCCTCACGCAGAGACGCAGAGACACAGAGAGAACCGCTCTCCGTGTCTCTGCGTCTCTGTGTGAGATGCTGTTCTTCTACCGGCCTTCAGACGCCACGCGGCCGCGGGCGTAGTCGCCGGCGAGGAGGGGGTAGGGGTTGGTGTTCTCGCTCTCCCACCAGCGGCGGGGGTCGGTCAGGCGGCCGACGGAGAAGTGGAGGTGGTAGTTGCCGCGGCCGGCGTTCCCCGTGTCGCCCACGTAGGCGATCACCTCGCCGCGCTGCACCGGCATCCCCTCGCGGATGCCGGCGGCGTAGCGCTGCAGGTGGGCGTAGTAGTAGAGCGTACGGCCGTCGGGGGCGAGCTGGTAAATGGTGATGCCGCCATTGCCCCCCGTGCGCAGCTTGAGGATGCTCCCGTCCGCCGCCGCCACCACCGGCGTGCCCCCCGGCGCCATGATGTCGATGGCGTGGTGGGTGTGGCCGCTGCGCGGGTCGTCGTACGTGTCGCGGAGCTGCTCGGGGCGGATCCCCATCACGGGGATGGAGAGCGTCGCGCCGGGGGCCACGTACGCGGCGGACCTGCGCGGCGCCGGAGCGGGGCGCTCCTCGCGCGGCGCGGCGAGCGGCGCCGGACCGGGGTCGGGCTGCAGGGCGCCGCCGCCGGAGCCGCAGGCGGCGAGCAGGAGGGGGAGGAGCACCGTGAGGGCCTTCGGAGCGCGCGCGAAGACAGCGTTCATGGACGCACGAACGCACGCGTTTCCGTGGGTGGGAGTCATGAGACCTCCTCATCCGCGCGGATGGATTGCCGTGGTTTCCGAAGGTGGAACGGTACAGATGGGGGGCATCCGTGCGCACATCATGCGTTTGCGGGTGCATGTCGCGCAAGGGTGGCATTGCATCACCGCGCAATGGCCTGCCTGGCGGACGGGGCGTGATCCACCTCGGCACCGTGGAGAACCCTCGTCCCCCTCCAGACGTCATCCTGAGGCCGGCCACGTTGAACCTTCCGCTGCCCGATCCCTTGCAGGCCGAAGGATCTATAGCCGGTGTAAGCACTTAGACGAGGAGACGCACGAGGTTGTCGGTGCCTGGGCTTGGTCAAACCTGCCGGCTCACGTGCTGCCGCGGTCATGGATCCTTCGGCCTGCACGATCTCATGCGGACGACAGTCGCGGCGAGACCGGCCTCAGGATGACGTCAGGGGTTGTCGCGGTTTCCCAAACGCCTCAGGCTGGCGTGCGGCGGCGCGCGTGCCTATGCTGACGTTCGATCCCCAGCCCGTATCGACCGCCCCGCCACCCCTACAGGAACGTGATGGCAGCCAGCCCCGAGAGCATCATCCGCGAGCAGTGGGAGAAGTGGAGCGGGCGCCCCGGCGGGAAGCGCATCTTCTCCCTGCTGCTGGGGCGGATCGTGCCCTACACCGGGAGCATGGGGGCGCGGGTGGAGGAGATCCGCCCCGGCTACGCGCGCGCCACGCTGCGCGACCGGCGCAAGGTGCGCAACCACCTGCGCTCGGTGCACGCGGTGGCGCTGATGAACCTGGCCGAGCTCGCCACCGGCCTCTCGCTCAACTACGCCCTTCCCTCCGCCGCGCGGTCCATCCTCAAGGGGCTCTCCATCGAGTACCACAAGAAGGCGCGCGGCACCCTGACCGCCGAGGCCACGGCGCCGGTGCTGGAGGACAATGCCGAGCGCGACCTGGAACTGGAGACGGTGATCCGCGACGAAGCCGGCGACGTGATCGCGACCGCGAAGGCGCACTGGCGGGTAGGACCCCGAAAGAGTTGAGGGGCGGCCGCGGAGCCGCAACTGCCAACCGTTTGCACGGCAGGGACTTGTGCGGTGCAGTCGGCAGTGCCCCGCCGGGCTCGTCCCATTGACAGTCGTCAACTGCGCGTTGAGATTTCGACAGGGAACGTCTGTATTCCCCCTCCCGCGCCGACCTTCCGCACGGGTGTCCCGCTTGAACACCGTCTACTACGTCTGCGCCCTGGCCGGCGGGGCCCTCCTCGTCCTGCAGTTCCTGCTGGGGCTGCTGGGGCTGGAGCACCACGGCTTCGACCTGGGGCACCTGCACGCCGCCGACACGCTCAACCTGCTGAGCGTGCGCGCGCTGGCGGCGGGGCTCGCCTTCTTCGGGCTGCTGGGGATGCTCACCCAGGCGTGGGGCGGCGGCGCGGGGCTGGCGCTGGTGGCGGCCGCGGCGGCCGGCACGGCGTCGGCGCTCGCGGTCGCGGCGGCGCAGCGGCAGCTCCGCCGCCTCGAGCGCGACGGGACGGTGCGGCTCGAGCGGGCGGTGGGCGAGGCCGCCACCGTGTACCTGAGCATCCCCGGCGGGATGGCCCGGCCGGGAAAGGTCCACCTGGCCCTGCAGGGCCGCACCGTGGAGCTGCAGGCGGTCTCGCTGCACCCGCTCTCGACCGGCGCCGACGTGGTGGTCGTCGACGTGGTCGGCCCCGACACCGTGGAAGTCACTTCGCTCCCGCCGGAAACCTCAACGGAGTCCTGAAATCATGCCCACCCTCTCGCTCGGCCTGCTGCAGGCCTCGCCCGACACGCTCCTGGGCGGCACGGTGCTGCTCGCCGTGGTGCTGGTGCTCGGGTTCGTCGTCTTCCTCACCAGCCGCTACCGCCGCTGCCCCGCCAACAAGGTGCTGGTGGTCTCGGGGATGGTGAGCGGCGGCAACGCGGCCAAGTGCATCTCCGGCGGCGGCACCTTCGTGTGGCCGGTGATCCAGGAGTTCGACTACCTGAGCCTGGAGCCGATCCAGATCGACATCCCGCTCAAGGACGCCCTGAGCTTCGAGAACATCCGGGTGAGCGTGCCCAGCGTGTTCACCGTGGCCATCGGCACCGACGAGGCCGTGCGGCAGAACGCCGCCATCCGCCTGCTCAAGCTCGACCAGCAGCAGATCAAGCGGCAGGCGCAGGACATGATCTTCGGGCAGCTGCGGCAGGTGATCGCCTCCATGCGCATCGAGGAGATCAACAAGGACCGCGAGGCCTTCCTGCACCAGATCCAGACCTCGCTGGAGCCCGAGCTGAAGAAGATCGGCCTGGTGCTGCTGAACGTGAACATCACCGACATCAACGACGAGTCGGGGTACATCGAGGCCATCGGGCGCAAGGCGGCCGCCGAGGCGGTGCAGAAGGCGCGCGGCGACGTGGCCGAGCAGGAGAAGCTGGGCGAGGTGCGCGTGGCCGAGGCCGAGCGCGAGAAGCAGGTGCAGGTGGCCGGCGCCAACAAGGAGAAGGAGATCGGCATCCGCGAGGCGCAGCGCGCGCAGGCGGTGCGGGTGGCCGAGCTGGAGAAGGAGCAGGAGGTCGGCGAGCAGACCGCCGCGTTCGAGCGCGAGGCGCAGGTGAAGGCGGCCGAGCAGCAGAAGCGCGTGTCCGTGGCCGGGGCCGAGGCGAAGGCCATCGCCGGCGAGGCCGAGAGCCAGGCGCTGATCGCCGACACGCAGGCCAAGCTGCAGGTGCGCCAGGCCGAGGCCTACGAGGTGGGCGAGCGGCGCAAGCGCGAGGCCGAGGCCTCCGTGCTCGAGGCCCAGTACCGCGCCATGGCCAAGGCCGCGCTGGCCGACGCCGAGCGGGTGGAGGCCCAGCGCCGCGCGGAGCTCGAGGCGCCCGCCAAGGCCGAGAAGGCCCGCACCATCGTGGAGGCCGAGGCCGAGGCGGAGAAGAAGCGCATCCACGCCCTGGCCGAGGCCGGCGCCACCTTCGCGAGGCTCCAGGCGGAGGCGCGCGGGCAGTACGAGATCCTGTCGAAGAAGGGCGAGGGCCTGAAGGAGATCGTGGCCGCCGCGGGCGGGGCGGAGCAGGCCTTCCAGCTCCTGATGCTGGAGCACCTGGACACCCTGGCGCAGACCGCGGCCACCGCCATCTCGAACATCAAGTTCGACAAGGTGGTGGTGTGGGACGGCGGCAACGGGCAGGGTACGGGGAACTTCCTGCAGCAGATGGCCCGCACCCTCCCGCCGATGATGCAGGTGATGCGCGACATCGGCGGCGTGCAGCTCCCCGAGTTCCTGGGCAAGCCGACGCACGACGAGGTCGAGCGCGCGCTCGGCTCCGCCGCCGCGCCGGCATCGCCCGACGACCGCAAGCGCGACGTGCCGGCCACCGGCGGGGAGCGGCGCGCGGCCCCGGAGCACGCCGCCGCCGCCGAGTAGCGCCGCTCAGGCCGCACGAAGCGTACGGAGGCCGCGGAGCACCCCTGCTCCGCGGCCTCGATGCGTTCGTCTTCTCGGTTCCCATTACCAACAGAGGGACCTCATACGGAGTCATACCAGGTATAAACATAAACAACTCGCCGCCAAATCATGTCATCCTGAGTCGCCGCCGCACCGTTGTTTCGACGGCACCGAACTCTGGCGGCGACGAAGGATCTATCGTTTGCGCTCGGAATCCATCCTTCGAAGCGCGCGGCCGTTTCATCTACCGTTCAGGAAGATCGCTCGCCGACGCGGTGATAGATCCTTCGGTCGCCGCCAAGGCTCGGTGAACGGAAGGGTTGGTGCAGCGGCGACGCTCAGGATGACATGTTTATGGTGGGATCGTGCGGAATGCACACCGATTGATCAGATCTGGTATCAGCAGAGGATCACTCCGTTGACTCCGTGTGAGGTCCTTCTGTCGGGTTATCAGGCCAGGAAGACGGTGGCCAGGAGGGTGAGGCTGATGCCGATGGTGAGCAGGCAGACGTAGGCCACGCCCAGCACCAGGTACTTCATGCCGGTGACGATCCACCCCTGCCCGTAGACCTTCTTCATCGCCAGGTACACGTACAGCAGCAGCCAGCAGAGCAGCGCGCTCACCGCGCCCGGCCACCGCACCAGCCCGATCATCCCCAGGTAGATCAGGAAGGCCGAGGCGTGCACGTGCAGCGCGAACACGAAGTGCTCCACGTAGAAGCGCCCGCTCCCCACGTACAGCAGCATCAGCATCGCCGAGAAGATGGGGAGGAGCACGAACATCATCTGCGGCACCTTCCCCAGGAAGCCGTTGATCACCTCGCGCACGGCCTCGCTCTGCTCCATCCGCCGGTAGTGGTCGAGCCGCGCGTTGGCGATGCTGTCGAGCACGGTGTCGCCCGTGTTCACCGGGCGGACGCGGAGCCAGGAAGCCTCCGGCTGGGTCGGCGATACCGGCGGCGCCACGCTCCGCGCCCGCGGCCCCTGCGTACCGGCGATCCCGGCCTGCGTCGCCGGCGCGGGGGGCGCGGGCGGCTTCGCGTCGGCGTGGGCCGGGTCCGCCATCCCGGGCCCGCCGATGGTGACGGCGTGGCCCAGGTGCACCTCGGGGTTGCGCAGCTCGGGGAGGAGGGAGAGCGCCAGGAAGAAGAGCACGCTGGTGACCAGGTACAGCCGGAAGGGCGGGATGTAGCGCGCGATGCGCCCGCCCATGTACTCGCGCGTCAGGTGCCCCGGGCGCGCGATCAGCGCGCCCAGCGTGCGCGGGAGCGCGGAGTTGATGGAGAACTGGTCGTCCAGCGCCTCCAGCAGCATCCGCCCCAGCGAGACGTGCACCTCCACCTTCCGCTGCCCGCAGGTGCGGCAGAAGTTCCCCGGCGTGGGGTCGCCGCAGTTGGTGCACGGCCGGTCCGGCGTGCGCCGCTCGCTGCTGCGGAAGCTCGGGAGGATGGGGGACGGGGCGGGCGATCCGGTCAGCACCGGGCCGCGCGTGGAGCGGAAGCCGTGCATCGGTCTGCGAACCGCGGGGGAAGGAGCGATCAGGCGATGGAGGTGGCCGCCAGCAGGTCGTGCGGCCACTGCTCGTGGCCGGCCTGCCGCAGCGCGGTGGCGATCTGCGCCCAGTGGCGGACGCCGTGCAGCAGCGCGTGGGCCACGACCTTCCGCCGGCTCCCGTGCATCGGGCCGTAGAGCAGCGTCTCGAAGGTGAGCACCTCGTCCCACTCCTCCGCCGTGGCGATCGAGACGTAGCGCTGGAGCCGCTCGCGCGCGGCGCGGTGGAGGGCGAAGAGCTCGTCCACCGTCTGGTGCGGCACGCCCTCATAGGGGGTGATGGGGTCGCCCAGCAGCCGGTCGGCGTAGCGGCGCTCCACCATGAAGGTGTGGAACACCAGCTCGCGCACCGTCCCCCACCGCCCCTCGCCCAGCGCCACGTCGAGCACCGCGGGATCCCGCTCGCGGAGCCAGGCCTCCCAGCGCCCGGTCTCCTCGCCGGTGTAGTCGATCAGCTCCTGGAAGGAGAGGGCGTCGCGGGGGCGGGAGGCGTCGGGCATCGGGGGGCCGGGGGCGTCAGGCGTGCGCGGGAAGGGGATCGGGGCCCAGCTCGCGCAGGAGCGCGCTGCGCGCGTCGGCGATCATCGCCCGCACCCGCTCGCGCAGCTCGGGAACGTCGTCCATGGTGAGGCCGGCGGTCTCGACCGGGGGGAGCACCCGGGCGATGGCGTGGGCGTGCCCCACCAGCCACGAGCCCTTGCGGATGCAGTGGCGGGTGCCGGCCAGGGCGATGGGGAGCACGGGCGCGCCGGTCTCGATGGCCAGGCGGAAGGCGCCGTCGTGGAACTTGAGCAGCTCGCCGCCGCCGGAGCGCGTCCCCTCGGGCATGATCATCACCGACACCTTCTTGCGCAGCCGGTCGCGCGCCTCCTCCATGGCCCGGATGCGGCTGGCGGGGTCGCTGCGGCGCACCATCACGTCGCCCGCCATGCGCATCATCCACCCCATCACGGGGATGCGGAAGATCGCCTCCTTCGACATCCACTTCATCTCCCAGGGAAGATGGGAGACCAGGAAGATGTCGGCGAGCGACTCGTGGTTGGCCACGGCCACGTAGGGGCGGCGCGGGTCGTGGATCTCCACCCCCGACGTCTGGAACTTCCAGAAGGGGTTGAGGCGCGTGGCGGTGACCGCCGCGCGCCGGAACCAGCGCCCCACGGCGTAGCGGCCGGGGTCGCGGGCGGCGGTGAGCGCCCACACCAGGGCGAGCCAGGGGAGCCAGAGGGTGGCCACGACGATCGTCTCGAGCCACACCCACGCGGAGACGAGCCGGTTCAGCATCGGACCGAGATTCTCGACGGCGGGAGAGGGTGCGCCGGGACTCCGTTCCCGGCGGCGCGCTGAATACACCGCATCGCGCGGGCGGATCGCACTGCAAGGAAAGTGCGGGAGTGCGGGGAGTGCGGGAGTGCGTTGGAACCAGCGCACTCCCGCACTTTCGCACTTCCGCACTCGCGGTTCAGCCCCGCGAGCAGGCGGTGCAGGCCAGAGTCTCGGGGAACACCAGCAGCCGCTCGAAGGGGATGGGGCCGCCGCAGCCGTTGCAGGCGCCGTAGGTCCC
>Ga0070685_10000213_pt1 | contig 38632 bp, 41 predicted proteins | sample KBSS13LmetaG_FD_65651 | JGI IMG/M metagenome (GOLD analysis project Ga0070685, IMG submission 65651) | Switchgrass rhizosphere microbial communities from Kellogg Biological Station, Michigan, USA - KBS S1-3L metaG | ecosystem: Host-associated > Plants > Roots > Rhizosphere ...
GCATCCTGCGGCAATTGCCCTGTATGCGTAGTCAGCGGCATGGTATACGTGTGTAAATTGATCAGGAAATGGTTCGGTTTTTTGGATGGTACTTATTATAGTAGCCATAGGGTATAGTTGGTGACAAGCATCATACAGGAAGACATTTGCTAAAATAAGGATATGACTGAAAAAGTAGCACCACGTTTAGATTTAGTTGCGCGGGCAACTCCTTTTTTGCCACCTGGGAGCAGCGTACGGCAGATATTTATATGCCAAACAGCGCCGCATTTTTGGGTTTTTATTATTAATTACCTGACATTTCTCACTATTTTTTGGATTAAGTTCCGCTGTGTGGCTGTGACGGACGAGGGTATTTACGTACTTGAAAGCACTAAGTTTTCGGGCGGGGGAAAACCACATTCACTCATTACTGTATTGCCGCGGCAGACCCGGCTTGGCCCGGTGTCCGGCCGTTGGGGCCAGATAGAGCTCCTAGGCAAACGACACTGGGTACATAAACGATTTCACGAAATGATTGCCGCGGCAGACCAGGAGCTGGAGCGTATCGGCTGAACTATGAGGTCAACCATGACGGTGTCGCTACTGTACAGTCACGTTATCTAGATTAGCCTTCGCGCCCTTGAGAAGCGCGTAGGTTACTTTATCCATAGTTGCGCCGTCAAAGATGGTATGTTTGACTTCGCTGTGATGGAATGTCGTATCCTGCAGTATGGCATTTTTGAACGATGTGCCCTTCATGCCGCAGCCGTCAAACGTGGTGCCTTTTAGTGTTAAACCTTCGAAAGACACATTGGTTAAGTCCGAATGGCCAAAGTTTGTGGCGTGGAGATTAGCCTCGCTGAAGCTCGCGCCCTTAAGTGACGAAGCGCGTAGTTTAGCGCCGCTCAAGTTAGCGCCGGTAAAGTCCACCTCCTGTAAATCGCTACCAGCGAATGTTGCGTCGATGAGGTCTGCATTTTTGAATGACGCACCCTTAAGGGCTGAGGCCTGGAATTTTGAGCTGCTCAGATTTGCAGACTCAAAATTAGTACCGCTGAGTGAACTAAAACTGAAATCGGAACCTGATAAATCGGTGTCACTTAGATCGCTATCACGCAGCTCGGTCGATGAAAATTTAGAGCGGCTGTGCTTGGCGGCACGAAAGGCCTCTTTGAGGTTCTTCTTCATTTGCGCCACATTGCTAACCTGTTGGTTCTCGTGTGGCGTATGCTCAACCTGTTCCATAATTTCGGTAACGTCACCAAACGAATCAATAGTCAACTGGTACGCTTCGTCGTCGCCTTTGCCCTCTCGTTTTAGGTCGTTATATTTTTCGGTTAGATTCGCAAGCAGCTCTTGCTCTACATCTTTGCGTGCAGGGAAGTCGCCGTATGGTTTAAAAGCGTTGTCTAGAAATTGTTTCAGTTTGTCGTTCATGGTTACTCCTTATAGTAATTTCTCTAAAATTTGCTTTGCGTAGTTCCAGTTGCGAAAGTTACTTTCGTACTGTTCTCGGCCGCGTGCAGTAATACGGTAATATTTACGCCTGCCGCCTTGTGTTTCGTCGCCCCAGTACGAGGTGATGTGGCCGTCTTGCTCAAGGCGTTTCAGACTCGAATACATGGTTGCCTCCTTGAGCTCGTACTTGTGCTCGGACAGTTCATAGATCAGCTTGGTTATTTCGTAGCCGTATCTATCACTGGTAGAAAGCAGTTTCAAGATCATCGTGTCCGTGTGGCCACGGAGCAAATCTGATGTTAATCTATTATCAATCATGTGTACATTGTATGTCGAAGTACTGTGACTGTCAAGGTACTTTATAGTATTGTCCATTGAAGGCAATTTTAAGATCTGTTTGAGTTGTAATTAAAAAATATCCATGCGTAAATGAATGTGATATGACAAAACTAGACTTTGACAACAAAACACTCGAGCGCCTCTACATGGGTTTTAAATGGGCGCGCAATAATTCACTACAGCTATTTACCGCGGCTCAAGCCGAGGGGGTACTTGATTGGCGGCCCGAAGGCGTCGGGCAACACGATGTGTTGTATCAGTTTCAGTGTTTGGTGACCACTACAGACACGTACTATCGCCGTATCAAGGGCCATAGCGATAGACGGTTTGGTATTTTACTGAGCGGAGATGGGGCGGTCGGGAAGCGGGAAATAGCCGCGAGTGATATAGGGAATATTCTTCATGAGCAACTACAGGTTCTAGAACTACTGCTTAGGACGTATAGTATCCGTGATTTTGAAGCGAAAGTACGCGATATTCAAGCGATTGCAAACCACGAGTATCTCCACCAGGGTCAAATGGTAGTTATGTTTCGCCAAGCCGGCGTGGCTTTACCTGAAAGATTTCGCGCAGCGTTTGACCTTTAGCTCGCCCCGTGTCGTTTTGAGGTTTCCCAAAATGGCCCGTTGTTTATTTGTGGTTGGACGGCTGGGGCGGTTTGGTACGATTGGCAGAACTGGCTGTATTGGCTTGGAACCAAGATCCTAGTTTTAATCTGGTAGAATCAATGTATGACGAATGTCGCCAAGCAAAATGCATCAGGCATAATCTGTGTGGGTTGCGCGGTACTTATGGCGTTTTGTATTGCGCGGATGATTCCCTATGGGATTGTGGGAGAAGTGGGGAAGGTAAAGGCATACTTTGCCGGTGTGTTGGTTGGTTTGGTACTCGGCCTCCCTTCGGGGGTGGCTTATTATTACTATCGTAGCAGGGCGAGTGAAAGCGGGGAGTTGGGGCGTATGCGCATCGAGGCGGCTACGCTTGCGCGGGCTGCACAGAAGCCCGCGGCACCGCCGTATACGGCTAAAAGGAGAAAGTAGGCCTGATCTCTCTGCATATAGTGGGCGGCCGTACGTGACGGCAACCATTTTGCTATTCCCGGAATCTAGGAAATGTGGTACCGTTTGAGTTGGTAAAAGTACCATGAGACTAAAACAAAAACTGATCGGATTTGCTGTTCGCCTTTCCCACACTCTGGGTTCTTTGCGCAAAACAACCATTTTTCTGGTTGGATTGCTGATGGTAAGTTTTGGTGGTTTTTATCTCTACCAAAATACTCACGCGGTGTCGGCATTACAAACCGCAAAGTCTTTTGATAACAAAGGGCAGTATGGCCGGGCTAAGCAGACTTTGCAGTCTATCCACAAAACGCTAGTCAGGGCTTCGACAAAGGCGCAGATACAAGCCGAGCTGCAGCGCAACCAACAACTTGCCGAGACGCAGCAAAAAATCCAGGAAGTGCAGAAGCTCCTAGGGGAGCATAACGCCAAAGCCGCCCAGGCCTTACTGGGCCAGCTGAAATCCACGGGGGTCGATAACAATAACCAGTTGAATGATCTGCAAAAGGCGGTCGCACAGCAGCTCTCGACCCCTAAGCCTGGCCCGACTAAGACAGGCAATGGGACCACTAGTTCGGGTGGTAGCTCTGGTTCGACCGGTGGTACGGGTAGTGGTGGTGGATCGGGCGGTGGGGCGTCTTCCGGGTCAGGTGGCGGTCCTAACACCGGACCGCTCAGCAGCCTGAATATAGTTTCGTTTACGGCAAGTGCTTCTGCTGCAACTGCAGCAAGCTGCAATATAACTGGTTCGGTGACGTTTGGAGCTGATGGCAGCGGGAATGTTACGGTAACGTGGTCACAGTATAGTAGCAAGACAGTTAGCCAGACCCAAAATCCGGTTAACTTCAGCTTCCCAGCGGCGGGTACGAAAGCTGACGGTGTGAATTTCGGCGGCAGCCAAGGGCTTGAGCCAGGTGACAGCTATCGAATCTCGGCTACTATAACATCTGCCAGCAATCCGGCGATTAGTGTTACGACCAGTCCGGTTACGATTAGCAGCTGTGCGGCTCCGCCAGCACTCGCCAGTGAGCAAGGATCGGCGTTTATGACTACCATTACACCCGGCACACCAACAATCTATCAGGCGCACGATGGTATATTCAGTAATGAATGTAGCGTACAAGTCAGCACTCCGTATAGCGTAAATGGAAGTGGCACTGTTGAGGCGATTGTGCTCGTGACGAGCGGTAGTTCAATTGGCTACACGTATTACGATAATAGTGTCACTGGCTTTACGAGCGCTGGCAGTGCAACGGACACTTCTTACTTCAGGCTGCCTCATTTGCCAGGGAGCGGTCATTACAACATCCAGGTTAAGCTGGTCGAAGTCAGTACATCGAACACGGTATATGCGTATACGTCTTCCTTGTCTAGTAGCTGCGACTAGCACTTGAAGCTGCTCCGATTACTAACCAAAGGACCGCGATGTGCGGTCCTTTGGTTATACTTTTGGGAGACTACTGTTTTTTGGTGGAAACGGTAATTTTCTTCGGTTCGGGCAGGGGGGTTAATGGGACGATCACTTTTAGAACGCCGTCATCCAGGTGTGCATCAATGCTATTGGAGTCTGCACGATCGGGTAGCTGAACGCGCCGGTAAAAGCTGCTGGAGCTCTCGCGTACCACGTATTTTTTATCCTTATCCTCTTCTCTCTCGTGTCGCTCGGCGCTGATAATGAGGGCGCCATTTTCTACCTGTACGTTCACGTCCTTCTGTTCGAAGTTTGGCAGATGGGCTTCCACGATAAGCTGATTGTTTTTCGTATAAACATCGGTCGTGGGGATATTAACGCCCTTAAGCGAACTTACCCAATCGTCGCCAAAGAATTGCTTTTGCAGAGCGCTGAGTTCCGAAAACGGGTCCCACCTCATAAGATTGCTCATACTATTCTCCTTTCGTTTATGATAGATAATCGACAAGAGAAGCACGAAAAGCTTCCAAATCTATTGTAGAAAAATAAGTGTATGCGTCAAGAAGATACTACACTATTGACCTGACGTGAGAGGTCCCGGCACACTTTATTTACTAGGCTGGAACGTTTGCAAAAACGTCTGTGCTTCGGTCTGCTCAGCTATCAAGCGGTTGGCTATATCTTCAAGTTCCTGCACGAGCTGTCCGATAACGTTATTGTGGGTTGTTAGCCTACTCTTTGTTAGGAGCTGTTTAGCGGTGATCACATGTTGTGCCATTTCTTGAGCAATGGCACGCGCGCTCTCACGCCAGAAGGCTCGTTCGAGTCTTGGAAGGAGCTTAGCTAGGTGATAATCCCCCTCAGGTACACGGGTATCGCTCAGAATACGCGCCACGACATAACTGATATGGCCAACTTGCACATCCTCTTTCCAGTCGTGTAGGTCATCGCTGAGCTGACGCACAATAAGATAGTGATGGAGCGCTTTTTGTATGGATTGAACAGCAGGGCTATCAATAGCTAGTCCTGCTGCGGCCAAGGTGCCTAGGACAGGAAGGCTGTGGCTGAGCGACCGATTGTATAAGCTCTGTAAACGGCCGTAGTTAGGCAGCTGGGTGATGTGTATGGAGGTGTCGGTTGTGATGAACCGACAATGCTCAAGCTCCCAAGCGTTTGCGGCGTCTACGGTATCAAATGTCTGAGCGACAAGGTTGCTAAATGCGGCGTCGGGTACTGCTTGGCAAAATAATGCAACGGCTTTACGGAGGGCAACGTTGGCAGCTGATAGCAGTTGGGGATCTCCCTCATTGTCGAGGAAGTCATCATAAATAGTGTACGCGACCCAGTTGAAAAGATTCGCAGCTCCTAATGTTTGGAGTGTTCGTGCGGGGATTCTGTACGTGGGCATAAGGTCAGCCGCAAACCGCACTGCCAGCGGTCCTATCTCGTTGTTTGTATCGGCCTGAATTAATTTGTTGAGCCTAGCCCGAAGCGTTACGGTGATGAGAGAGTTGAGGCCATGTAAGTCCTCATATGCTGCGGCTGCTATGGCTGAGTAGAAGTCGGGGCTACTTTGGGCTGCATGATGAGTAGGGGGTATCTTGGCTGACTCTAGGGTGGTAATCATGAAGGCTGTTGCGAGGGCGGCTGAGCCAAATGCGCGCTGCGCTGTGATGTGTGGATCAAAGTGTATGTACTCAATAGGCCATGATCCGTCTATGTGCTGCGCGGACATGTTTTTATCGGTTAGGGAGACTGGTCTCCAGCCGTCAAGCTTCTCTGGTGTGTCGAACAGAGATGATAGGTGGGATGTCTGCAGTTTCAGCGGCCAGGCCTCTGTAGTATAACGGGATTTAGTAGTGGTGTGCTGCGCCAAATAATCGGTGAGCACAGGAAGGGGCCCGCCAACATGGTGGATAAACCGGCAGATGGCAAGATTGGTGGAGATGTCTGGACTGCTTGTGCGCTTATCTAGGGCGTTGTAGTAAGGTCCTCCGGGGTGTTGTTCGTGTTCCACTAAGAAACGGACGGCAGTACCAGTGAGTCTTGGGGTGACCAGCGCCGGGTCATACTCGTAGAGTACTGACAGGCCATAGAACAAAGCATAGGTATCGGTGTGGCCGAACAACTCCTGTTCGGCCACCAAATGCATGCGCTGCTCCAGGTAGTGGGCGAGTTTTTGGGTGACGGGCTGTATTTCTTGGCTATGAACGCTAAGTAGGATGTCGAGCAGAAGCGCATGTACCTGCAAATCAATAGACAACGGAATGGCCACGGTCTCCTTTGGCGTAGCGACAATAGCAAAGCTACCGTCGTCAAACTGTGCTTTTACCAGATATGCAATACCCCGTCGCAGTGCCTTGCGGCGAGCCGCAAGGTTATTCATGTAGGTTTTTTAATATGGCAGTGAAGTGAGTCTCTCCTGCTTGGCTATGGAGCTCTATGGTGCCGTTAAAATACTCTTCGACGATTTGTTTTACTACGAACAGCCCAATACCCATACCATCCTGCTTGGTGGTGTAGAATGGGTCGAAAATATTTTTCTGCGTATCTTTAGGTATACCGGCACCCCAGTCACTGACAGTGATGCGAACTGACCCATCGGGATCTTTTGAGCCTTCAATATGCACTTCCTGGCGGCTATCTCCTGTTACGTCTTGATATGCGTCTATACCGTTCGACACAAGATTTGCGACAAGTTGTCTGAAGCGGTTAGGGTCACCGTACAATGGTAGCACAGGTAACTTTGCCGGCACGATTACAACTTTAATGTGAGATTTGCGGGCGTTATACTGTAGCATCTTTATTACCTCACGTAGCTCACGGGCTGCATCAAAATGCGTGTTTTGTACTTTACCGTTGATGTGGTCGTGCGCCCATTGTGTCATTGCATCAATGTAAGCAATGCGGCGTTGGATGCGGAGTTGTATTTGAGATTGCGATTGTTTTTCGGCCATGCCTTCAATGTCTATGTTCAGCGTAGATATGTGGTTGGAGAGGTCGTGCAAGAGGCTTACGCTGAATTGACCGAGTTCTGCGAACCGGTGGAGCTGCTGTATTTTCTCTGCCTGAGCTTTTTGGAGCTCTTCGGTGCGGGCGGCGACTTTTGTTTCGAGTAGCTCCTTTTCGCGCTGCAGGGCGGATTCGGCACGTAGCGCATGGTGCAATGACTGGTCGGTTTGACGATTAAAAAGCCAGGAGCTGATGCCAACTATACCGAAGACAAAGTAATAGCCGATTAGGTCACTGAGATGTTGGGGCTGAGTTTGCCAATAGAAATTAGGGTGTAAACTGCCGCCAACAATCGCTGATTGAATAATGTAGAGCGCAACAACGTTTATGCAGAGAGTTATAATCGCGTATGGTGCGCCGAGTACAATACTCGACAGGACAATGAGTGCACAATAGAGCAATAGAACGGCAGGGAGTGTTACTCCCCATGTGATTGCCATGACGGTTGCAAGGAGCCAGTAAATGCTGAGTAGGCCTGCGGCGGCAATAAAATACAGCCGTTGTTTAAGGCAGGTGTATAGTACGCCCACAATAGCAATAGCCACGGCAACTGCAGCTAAGCGGTGCAGCACAAGGCGGTCAAAACCGGTCAAATAGGCTGCGGTTATTGCTAGGGCGCTCAATGCTAATATTCCGAACGTTGCGGCGAATAAAATGTGCAGCACCGAGGAACGAGCACGCAGATTTTCATCTTGCGCACGAGTTGTGTGCAATAGTTTTTTCGGTATTTGAAACATATATTGTATAAGTATATTGATGGCGTGCCGGAAACCAAAATGGTTTTCCGGCACGCGCGTCATCCCTTACATGAAGCTTTAGTCTGTAGTACGCCTATGCTTCATTAAGCCACGGCTGCGTTGATTCACTCAGGCTCTTTGCCACGAGTGACTCAACTGCTTGCCGTGAGCGGGTTGTTTCGTCGGTTAGTATTGCTGTAATTGCACTGTTCATAGTGCCCCTCCTTATTGTTATTTATTCTTCGCTAATGTCGTTTAGGACATAGCCGATACCATACGCCGTCTTAATAAGCGGCGTGTCAAACGGGCGGTCTACCTTATCCCGGAGATGCTTTATGTGTACATCCACGGTGTTGTGCCAGCGGTCTTTGTTTGATTCCCAAACATGGTTAAAAATCATAGTACGGGTTACGGCCTGGCCTTTGTTACGTATAAGGTACTCTAAAATATCAAATTCTTTGCGCCTGAGGATAATTTCTTTGCCAGAGCGATGTACTTGACGCTTTCCGAGGTCCATAACCAAATCGCCGTAGGTTAAGGTGGTATTGCCGTATTCTGTAGGTATACGACGGGTGAGCGCGTGCAAACGGGCTCGCAGTTCGGCGAGCGAAAAGGGCTTAACGAGGTAGTCGTCGGCACCACTATTGAGTAGGTCGACGCGGCTTTGCACATTACTGACGCCTGAAAGGACTAACAGTGGGGTAGTAATGTGAGCGGCCCGAATTCTTTGACAGACCTCATTGCCGCTGCCATCAGGTAGTCCTAGGTCGAGCACGATGATATCGCAGCTGTCGGTCATAGCCTGGCGCAAGCCATCTTTTGCCGTTTTGGCTGTGTCAATTACAAAATCTCTTCCCAGAAAATCTTTGAGGCTGCGAACGAGGGCAATGTTATCGTCTATTACTAGTAGTTTCATGGATGCGGCCTAAGTGAATCTGTCCTGGCAACTACATAGTAGCAACTTAATTATTAAATTGTCATTAACTTCGCGTATTAGTTGTTCATTTATAGTTATAAACAAGCCCCGCACACCAACTGCACGCGTTGTGCAGCTGGTGTTTTTGGGCTTGAAGGGGCTATTTCAGCAATAGCAGCCATGTCTACAAGGAATAGGCTATTGAAGAGTGGACGCGCCTATTGGGTTGTGTGGTTGCCGGCAGTAAATTTCAGATTGGCGCTCGCACAGCGTACTGGTAACATACAGCTTAGTTACTGTAGTACGCACCCGCTCCTTGTATGCATGTATATGCCCCTTGTAAAGCAGAATAATCAAAAAAGATTAAAAGATACTGAAATATGCCTCTTAATATATAGTCCATGCCTGTTGGTATAAGGTAGTGGGAGTCGCTCAGTGTGATCTGGAATGTGCAAAATGTGGTATTGTAGTTGCAGCTGATGGTGTATTGCAGAAAATAGCGGCAACTCCGTAATTTTCCTGATACAATAGGCAAGTCTTGCACACTTATGGCGCCTTGGCGGAGTGGTTACGCAGCGGTCTGCAAAACCGCGTACACCGGTTCAAATCCGGTAGGTGCCTCCAATATTCAATCTGTCCCAGGATGGATTTGATATTGGAGCCTGCATTTGAACCTGGCAAAACCGGTTCGTGGACGAGGGGCGCAGCTTACAAATGAAACTTGTTTCAATTTGTAAGCGAGCACCGCAGGGAGAAGGCGAAGCCGATAATCCGGTAGGTGCCTTAACGTTAATACCTTGGGCGAGTGGCGGAATTGGTATACGCGGCGGACTGTTATACTGATCGTATGCCGAAGCCGCGAAAATGGACGGAAGCACAGCTAAGGCTTGCGGTGCAGCAATCTACTAGTCTACGTGCAGTACTTTTACGACTTGGACTTAAGCCTGCCGGAGGTAACTATGTGTTTATAGCGACATGGATTGCTCGCCTTGGACTAGTTACTACGCACTTCAAAGGAAAGGCCTGGAACAAGGGACTCACCTACAGGAGCGGGTATCAGAGTACTCTGTGCACGTTGCTTGTAAAGGGGTCACGAGCGCAGAGTTATAAGCTTAAACGGCGCCTATTTGAAGCGGGTCTCAAGATACCAGAATGTGAGCTGTGTGGTTGGGGTGAAGTGTCATGCGATGGGCGCGTACCCGTGGAGCTGGACCATATGAATGGCGACAAAACGGACAACCGCCTAGCAAATTTGCGCGTACTTTGCCCAAATTGCCATAGCCTTCAGCCTACGCATCGTGGTAAAAATATAGGTAGATTTGCGCGGGTGGTGTAATTGGTAGCCACGAGGGACTTAAAATCCCTTGCCCAAAAGGCGTGCGGGTTCGATTCCCGCCCCGCGCACCATAATATGATTCTGCATTACAGATGGAAAGGTTTCAGAATTTATTGCTGGGACTTTTCTTTTTGCGTTTTTAATCTGTTAACATGGGTTCGACTCCTCTCTCGCGACAATCTTTTGCTATCATTAGTCAATGAGCAGCATCCAATTCAATCCGCAAGCCAAACTGTTTCTATCTGATGTGGACGAAACGGTTGCAGATAACTACACGCCGGCCGCCCCTCAAATGATTGATGAGCTCTCTTTGCTGCTGAGTGAAGGAAGGAAAATCATCTTTATTTCGGGTGCCAGTATCTCACGCATTAGACAGCGGATAGTTAACGCCATAGATGCAAACCTCAGGAAAAACATAGTGATCAGCCATTGCAGTGGGGCGGAGGTCTGGGGTTTTGAAGAGTCAGGCGAATTGCAGACGGCGCCTTACTACAGTCTCTACGAAAGTGCGCTGAACGAGTCTCAGCGACGCAAATGGCGAGAAATTATCCAACAACTCATTGTTGAATTTAAACTTACTGCGCATGAGCCACTAACAGCGAGGGAATTCAAGGAGCGCTACGGCGATAATCCCCTTGAAATCATTCTTGAAGATCGTGGTCCGCAAATAACCTTTGAGTTTATCAATGGCTACGACCTGACGCCGGAGCAAGAGGCTAACTTGGAAGTCGCGGTGCCACTAACGCACGGTGCGCTTGACCTACGTATCCCCGTCCTTGAGCGAGCAGACACCCTATTACGAGCGGCTAAAATCCCCGTCACACCACGACTAGCAGGTACTTGGGCGTTGGATTTTGCACTAAAAGGCGTCTCTAAAACAGAGTCGGTTAAGCGTATATTGAACGACCCGAAATGCCTCAATGATCTAGGCCTGACCGCCGAACAGTTGAGTGATCCTACTAGTATGGAAATTTGGGGAGATAAATTTGACCAATTTCGTGGTGGTACCGATAGGCATATTCAGGAGGCGGTTAGCCCTGCGGTGCGTGCCATCGATTTTCGACGAGAAGATCCAGCGGGGTTCACGGAGGGGTACAATACCGTGGTTTGGAATGGCGACAAGCAGTTGCACGAGGGGCTATTGGAATACTTGCAATTACGATAGTAGATATTCCGTACTATAGATGCAGAGTACGTGGCCGCATTTTTACAGAGCTTACTTTGCTAGTGATCGACTACCTTCGGCCAAACAAGTGAGTTTCACTTCATCTCGCTAAACCCAAACTTTTCTGTAGAATACATAGAGACGAGGAGGGTAGCATGACCGAGGAACGAGGATTTCGCAAGTGGGCACCATTGGTAGTTTTAGCGCTGGCGCTGTTTATTGTAGTGCTCGATACGACCATCATTAATGTGAGCATCAAGGCCATTATCAATGACCTCCATAGCAGCCTTAAATCTATCCAGTGGGTAATTACTGGCTATAGCCTCATGCTGGCGGCGTTTACTATTACCGGCGGCCGGTTAGGTGATATTTTTGGCCGCAAAAAGATGTTTCTTATTGGTGCCGTGGTGTTTGCGGTTGGTTCGTTGCTGGCTAGCCGGTCGCACTCGGCGGCGCATTTGTTCGTTAGCGTTTCGCTAATAGAAGGTGCGGGCGCTGCGCTAATGCTGCCGGCAACGGCCAGTTTGATAGTGAGCACGTATCGCAGTAAGGACCGGGCAATTGCATTTGGAGTCTATGGCGCCATTGCGGGCGCAGCAGCCACCATTGGGCCAGTGCTGGGCGGCTGGCTAACCACCAATTACAGTTGGCGCTGGAACTACCTTATAAACCCGGTGGTGGCTTTGGTGCTGATTGCTGGATCATTCTTGGTGGCCGAAGCGCGCGAGCGTACCTCACATCGGCCGGATTTGCTCAGCATCTTGCTTTCGGCGCTAGGGCTTGGCGGCGTGGTGTATGGCATTATCGAATCTTCCACGTACGGCTGGATAAAAGCCAAGCAAGATTATGAGATTTTCGGCCAGCAGTTTCATCTGATGGGCATTTCCATTTCTATTTTTGCAATTATATTTGGCTTGATCTTCATTACACTCTTTTTGCTCAGACAAGCCATGCTCGAAGACATGCACAAGACGCCACTTGTTTCGACCGGGCTGCTCAAGAACGGAAGCTTTATGTCTGGCACCACTGTTCTGGCGGTGGCAGTTTTGGGTCAGTTTGGGCTTATTTTTACCTTCCCGGTATTTTTGCAGGGTTTGCTTGGTAGGGATGCGTTCCATAGCGGTATTGCAACGTTACCACTCAGCTTGGCTATATTTGTGGCCTCACCCCTATCGGGCGTGTTGGCTGGCAAGCGTAATGTGCCGCAAAAATACCTTATTCAGGTGGGACTGATTGTTTCTGTCATTGGGAGTTTACTGCTGTACTCAGAGGCCTCTGCGACAGCCAGCGTGCTTACATTTATGCCGGGGATGATCTTTTTTGGCTTTGGCTTTGGGCTGCTTATATCACAGTTGGCTAACCTGACTTTGTCGGCAGTCAGTGTGCAGCTGGCAGGTGAAGCGTCCGGTGTGAACAACACGTTCCGGCAAATTGGCACATCTTTGGGGCAGGCGTTGATTGGTGCGTTGCTCATAACCAGCCTTGTTTCGCAGCTGCATAGTGATGTAGCGGGGAGCAAACTACTGCCCACGGCAGTGAAATCGCAGGTAAGCAGCGCAGTGTCTGCGAGTGCTGAAAGTTTGGGTACACAAAGCGATCAGCCAGACCGGCGGCTAGCACCGGCAATAGTGCAGGAAATCAACCGCATAAAAAATGATGCCATAGTGCATGGTGTACGCACGGGCTTTTTGGGCACCACCGTAGCGCTTGCCGTAGCATTCGGCCTAAGTTTTACGCTGCCATTGCGCGCGCAGCAGCATGCATATGGCGCAGAGGACTAGCAGGGTATACTAATAGGTATGTCTGATACCGCATGTCCATTTTGTAACTCTAAAGACCGCATACTCAAAGAAAATGAGTCGGCCATCCTTATTCTGAGCAATCCGCGTAAGGTGCCGGGTCATGTGCTAGTTTTGCCTAAGCGGCACGTGGAGGAGCCATGGGAACTGATGAGCAATGAGCTGCGTGATATCTTTGAGCTGATTTTCTTTGCTGAGCGGCGCATGCTGGGCAAACTTGGTGAGGGTGTGGACATCCGCCAAAACTACCGCCCCTTCAAAAAACAGGATGCACTCAAGAAAAACCATGTGCTATTCCACGTGATCCCTCGTGCTAAAGATGACTACCTATATACCGTGTCCGAGAAATTTGAACGTGATCTGTTCACTGAGCTGGATGATCTGGAGCGTGGCGAAGTCGAAAAACTGCTGCACTAAGCATAAGAAGTTCGCTCTTAAATTTTTTACGCCGCCTGCTTCTTACGTTTTTAGAACTCTACGGAGGTTATTGGATAAGAGCGTATGCATCAGGATTGTCGGAAGAGAGATTGACTACTAGCGAGCCGGTTTGATCCGAGTATAGCCTTAAGTCTACGGCCGGATCCATGGCATTATTTGGGTCTGCTCGCGGGTATCGAATACTAAGGGGTTCCGCACGATTGGACGGAATTACACTGTTAAAACGCTCTGTTTGTCCGTCAATGTAGCAGGTACCTGCGTCTAGTTCGGCCGGAGTCAATCCAATTAAGCGTATTGTGTCACTGTGTGGCTCACGCACAACCGCATATGTTTGGACGGGGTTATCGATTCGAGCTGCTAGACGCTCAGCGCTAGGGTGTCCCGGCTCACGTGTAAAGGTCCCTTGCGGGTCTCGCCCGATAGTGATGGTGTTTAGTACCTCTAGTGGTGTCGTATTAGCGCTGATTTGCAATGCGAGGCTCGGTAGCTGATCACTCCTCTGGGGAGGTAATTTTGTCCTTTGTCCTGTGTATGTTCCGAGACAGGGAAAAAGAATACTGCGTTCGTATGCACTCATTGCGCTCAGGCGAGCTTTTAGCCGATCCCTGTATGGAACGTGCGACTCGGTACTGTTAGGAGAGCCTTCATAGTGTGTCATTTTTTTAGATCCTTTTCATTTCTTATGGTGGATAGGCCTTATTATATACCACTTAAGACTTGGTCTTAAGTGTTTGCCGATGGTATAATAACCTTAGCAATGAGAAGCTTACGTGTAATCACCTTGATGATGCCCCCGCGGGCATAGTTTTTCTCCTCTCGATTTTCTCTTATTACGGCTAAACAGGTACAATACTCTACGATGAGCAATTATTACGTTACAACCTCTATTCCTTATGTAAACGGTGATCCACACATTGGCTTCGCTATGGAGCTGATTTATGGTGATGTACTAGCCCGGGCTGCTCGTGCAGCCGGACACAACGTTATATACTCCACCGGGACTGACGAGCACGGTACGAAAGTCGCAGAAAAGGCCGAAAGCCTGGGCAAAACACCACAAGAATTTGCCGATGAAGTCTCGGCAAAGTTTCGGGCGCTAGGTGATCTTTTGAACGTTGACCCAGATCGCTTTATTCGCACAACCGACAAAGGTCATGTGCAGCGTGCGCAACTGATCTGGAAAGCATTGGCGAATGATATTTATAAAGCCAAATACGTAGGCTGGTATGATGTGCGCCAAGAAGAATTCGTGCCTGAAAGCCAAGCTGATCCGGAGCGGATGAAGCCCGAACACCCACAGGCATACCAAAAGCTCGAAGAAGAAAACTATTTCTTCCGTCTTAGCAACTACAACGAACAGATCCTGAAAGCGGTTGAGAGCGATGAGCTGCAGATTGTGCCTAAAACGCGTAAAAACGAAATTGTGAGTTTACTGCGCGAAGGTCTGGACGACATTAGTATTTCCCGTCCGGCCGATAAGCTTGCCTGGGGCATTCCGGTGCCGGGCGATAAGAGCCAGGTAATGTATGTGTGGTTCGAAGCGCTCATGAACTACGTCACGGTGCTTGGCTATCCGGAGCACGACGATTTTAAGAAATTCTGGCCGGCGCAGGTACAGATTGTGGGTAAAGATATTATCCGTTTCCATGCCGCCATTTGGCCGGCAATGCTTATGGGGCTCGGTGTGGGCTTACCAAAGCAGCTGTATGTACATGGCTTTGTGAATGTAGATGGCCAAAAAATGAGCAAGAGCCTGGGTAACGTCATTGCGCCGAGCGAAATTGTGGAAAAGTATGGCGCTGATGCCTTCCGCTACTATTTCCTGCGGCACGTCCCTAGCTATGATGATGGTGATTTTACTTGGGAGCATTTTGAGGCGGCCTACAACAATGAGTTAGCCAATGAACTGGGCAATGCCGTACAGCGTACTGCTGCTATGATCCAGAAATACCAGGACGGCGTCATTGGTGATATTCCGGCTGCCGAGCACGATATGGGCGGATACCAGGAAGCAATCGCCGCTTGCCGGTTCGACCGCGCACTTGACGGAGTGTGGGACCAGGTACGTGGGCTCAACCAATATATCGACCAGGAAAAGCCCTGGGAAATTGCCAAAACGGGCGATCAAGACCATTTACGTGAGGTACTTGCTCAGCAGGCCGGCGATTTACTCGAAATAGCCGGCTTACTTGAGCCGTTCCTGCCAGCCACAGCTGCCAAAATAAAGGGTGTATTTGAGACAGGTATGGTGCAGCCGCTAGAAACCACGCTGTTCCCCAAGTTTGAAACTGAACATGCCTAAGCTAGAGCTATTTGACACGCACTGCCATCTGCACGAAATGGTGCGACGTACGACCCCGGTGTACGACAAATGGCATAGTGATGGCATAGAACGTACGCCAGAGGGTGTGATTGCCGCTGCGCATGAGGCTGGCGTGAACCGTATGCTCTGCATCGGTACCACGCTGGTTGATAGTGAGCAGGCGGTGGAATTTGTGGCGGAGCGAGAGGGGCTGTGGGCGAGCATAGGCATCCATCCACACGAGGCGGCATTGCATCTTGAGCGAGAGAAGAGGAATCGCTTCGCAGCGCTATTGCACGGCAAAGATGAGAAGAAAATTGTGGCAATTGGTGAATGCGGACTCGATTATTTTTACGAGCATTCACCCAAAGAAGCGCAGGTAGAGATGCTCAAGTTCCAGATTGAACTAGCACTTGAGCATAATGTGCCGCTGAGCTTTCATGTGCGTGAGGCGTTTGATGATTTTTGGCAAATCTTTGATAGTTACCGCGGCGCAAAGTTGCGGGGCGTACTGCACAGCTTTACTGACAATATGGCAAATTTGGAGCGGGCGGCAGCGCGGGGCCTGCACTTTGGCGTAAATGGTATTGCAACATTTGCCAAAAGCGAAGCTCAACGCGTGATATATCGCACAATTCCACAACGGCTACTCCTGTTAGAAACTGACGCACCATTCTTGACCCCTGTGCCATTCCGTGGTAAAGTGTGTGAGTCAAAACACGTGCGCGTGACGGCAGAGTTTCTGGCCGAATTACGTGAGGAAAATATCAATGATCTGGCTTCAGCAGCCACCGCAAACGCCCGCGCTTTGTTCGGAGTGTAGAGTTTATGAATCAATTGAATAATTACGAAAATCCAGGTGCTGGGTCGGTGCCTCAGGAGATGAGTCCTGAACTGATGGCGGGAGCATATGTAGACGTCGTTCGTGGGGCTTTAGACCTGCTGTCCTATCAGCGGTCTATTGCAGCTAATGGGACATACGAAAATGCTTAAAAAACTGCTGAGCGTGATCATGCCAGTGGATCAGCAGGCACGCAATACGCAGATTTATCGTGAAATTATCCGTGATGCAGCGCGGATGGGTGGTATGTTGTTTGGTCCCATCCCTAAGGGTAGCCGCCGCGAGTTTTTCTGCCTGGATGAGCACACCTGGGTGTGGCACGAGGAATGGACCGATGCAAACAAGGTACGCCACACGCGTACGACCCGATATGATGTCCGTCCGCACGGGGTCTTTAAAGCACAAGACGGCATGCCGTATCAGCGTGTAAGCGATGCTGAAATGCAGCGCCTGTATGGGGCGGCGCACCAATATTACGAGAATCTCAAAAGCCAGCTTACTCCTGCTGCAGCCTAGGCTACAATAGTTAGTATGATCTATTTGGATTATGCTGCCGCCACTCCTCTGGATGCGAATGTATTGGCAGCGATGCAACCCTTTTTCGCCGAGGAGTTTTATAATCCATCGGCAAATTATATGGCCGCCCAGAAAGTCCGCGCGCAGCTCGAACAAGCTCGGGCTGATGTGGCTGCGCAGCTGGGGGCGCGTGCCAACGAGGTTATCTTCACTGCGGGCGGTACTGAATCTGATAACTTGGCCATCACTGGCATCATGCAACAATTTCCAGATGCCAATGTGGTCGTGAGCGCCATCGAGCATGATGCAGTACTCGAGCCAGCCCGACAGTTCAATTGCTCGGTTACACTGGTGAACGAGCAGGGCATAGTTAACCTTGCTGACCTGGAATCGAACATAAACGACCAAACGGTACTGGTGAGTATTATGTATGCCAATAACGAGGTCGGAGCTATCCAGCCGATCCGTCAAGTGTCATTACTCATCGAAAAAAACCGTAATGAACGGCGTAAAAAGGGCAACTCGCTGCCGCTCTATCTGCATACGGATGCTTGCCAGGCGGCAAACTACCTCGACCTCCATGTGTCGCGCCTAGGGGTAGACCTTATGACGCTGAACGGGGGCAAAATATATGGCCCAAAGCAGAGCGGCATATTGTACGTTTCAAGCAGAGTTCGGCTGCAACCTTTGATCCGCGGCGGTGGTCAGGAGCGGAATATCCGCAGCGGCACCGAAAATGTGGCTGCGTGCATTGGTTTTGCCAAGGCGCTTGAGCTGGCGCAATCTGCCCGCCATGCAGAGACAAAACGGCTGGGCGAGCTACAAACAATGGCCTTTAAGCTGATTGCCGAGAAGCTGCCAGGCGTCATCATCAATGGCACGCAAAAGCATCGCCTGCCCAATAACATCCACATAACGCTACCTGGCCAAGATAACGAGCGTTTGCTCGTTGAACTCGACGAGCGGGGTATATTGGCTGCAGCTGGTTCTGCATGTAGTGCGAGTGATGAAGAGCCGAGCCACGTACTGCGCGCCATGGGCATATCCGATGCGGATGCTCAGGCGTCCTTGCGTATAACCATGGGTCGCAGCACAACTGAAGCCGATGTTCGCGCGCTTGTTACTGTGCTCGCCACGCTTATCTAGAGGGCTGTTGTAATATTGTGAGGTCGGACCTCCCAACGTCTGATGACAAGTAGTAAGGGGTGCGCTATACTATTTTGCAGGTAAGCACTAGCTTTTATCGCCGAAATAATAGAGATAAAAATGAAAATACGCCAATTCGTAGCCCACGCCGCACTCGGAGTTTTGTTGCTAGTGGGTCTAGCGGGTTCGACAGCTACGGCCGCAACAACCGCTTCATCTACGGCAACCGATACAAAAAAGGCCACTGGTAGTGGTAGTGTGCAAGGCTATGCCGCTGATAGCTCGCTTCAGTATGGCACGATTGTGCAGCTAACAGGTAAGACCACTGCCAAAGTTGCTCCTGCTGCTGCAACCAATTTGGAGGGCATGTATGGCGTAACGGTAGACCCGCACCAGCTGTCTATAACGGTATCCAGCAGTAGTTTGCCAAATGAAGCCTATGTGGCAACTTCGGGGACATTTAACGTGCTTGTGAGCACGCAAAACGGTGCTATAAAAGTGGGAGATTACGTTACGATGTCGGCGGTTGATGGTGTAGCGATGAAGGCCGGCAGTTACGAAGACCAAAAGACGGTATTTGGACGTGCTGCAGGTAGCTTTGATGGTAAGAGTAATAGCTTAGGAAATACTACGCTGCATTTTAGTGACAACGCGACAACGCAAACGGTCGCGCTCGGCATGCTGCCCGTTGCAGTAAACATTGAACGCAACCCGAACCAAAAAAGCACAAAAGCAAACTTACCGCCTGCATTGCAGAAGCTTGGGCAGGCAATCGCTGATAAGCCTGTTGGCCCAACGCGTATTTATCTGAGCATCGGCATAACGGGATTGAGTATTATCGTTGCGCTCGTGACGCTGTACGCCGGCATTCGCAGCGCCATGATTGCTATTGGGCGTAATCCTTTAAGCAAAAAGTCGATCTTCCGGGGGTTGCTGGAAATTATCTTAACCAGTTTCATCATTTTAATTATCGGTCTGTTTGCGGTATATTTACTACTAAAGCTATGACTAACAAGGGGATGGGCAAAACGGCATGACGGGTTTGTGGCTGGCATTTATACTGGGCAGCCTGGCAGCTGTTTTCTTGGGGTTTGTATGGGTAGTGGTTTCGTTGCATAAGCTCCAGCCGGGTGGCAGCTCGGCTAAGAAGTCGGTGAATGACTTGAACAAGGCCTATACGGATATTGCCGAAGAGGATGCGACGCACCTTTTTAACAAAGAATTCCGCGAAGAGCTCCGTAACCGCGGTCGTTTGCGCTTTGAAAAGATCATCGACGAAAACGCCATGTTCCTAAAGCAGGATCTAGACACGACTATCTCGCAGCTGAACGAATACATGAAAAAGCAGATCTCCAGCAAGCTAGATGATGAATTTGCGGCTTACGCCAAAGCAATGCACGAAGCACAGGAACTGGCACTGGCCTCTCTGCAGCGAACTGCCCAAGAAGTGGAGGCGCAACGTATACAGCTAGCAGAAGCGCTTAAGAAAGATGTGGCCGCTCGCGAGACAGTGCTACTTAAGGCTTACGAAGAAAATATGGCTAAAATAGTTGAGCACTACGTGCTCCAGGCGCTTGGTGATCAGTTCGATCTGAAGAGTCAACTGCCGTACATTATCAAACAGGTCGAAGCAAACAAGCAGAACATTATTGAGGACATGCGATTATGAGTCAGGTGGCCGCCGCACCAACATTCGTGTTTCCGCCAGCCCTTGTCACTAGGGCTGATTTGGCTCGATTGGTCCGTGAAGTCGAGGCTGTGGACAATGAATTCGAAGCTCAAAAGGCCCGCAACCATGCTACCGGCCAGGCTGGTTACCGCACGCCAACCATGAGTCGTTCGCTGGCTGATTTTTTGGATATCAACAAGCTGGACATAATGCAGGATCAAGGCCGGATGCTCCTAAAGGAACAGTTGCGTGCACTTAAGGATAAGGCTCCTGTTATCCATATGACATTTGCTGTGGAGGCCGACCCGATGTCGCTGGCGCAATTAGTGACATACCTGCGCACAGAGATTCACCCGCAAACGTTGCTCAGTGTGGGGTTACAGCCATCACTAGTGGGTGGTGCCTATATGCGTACACCGAACCACGTGCATGACTTTAGTATGCGCGAGCTACTTGCCTCTAAACGCAGTGTCATTACGCAGTCGCTCGAAGATTTTCTGGGAGGCATGGGGTAATGAGTCCGTCTCAAGACAAGCTGTTCCAGGAACTCGTCGATCGCGGCAACCCGGTTGGGGAAATCATAGGCATCGACAGCTTTTTGATCAAGGTGCGTGGCCTACAACCCATAAACGTGCATGCGCTCGTGCGGTTTGAAGATGGCAGCAAGGGCTACGTACATCACGTATACGAAGACTATGTGGTGGTGATGAGGCTGGGAACCACCATATTGCGTATTGGAATGGTGTGTGTTTTACAACACCATGAGTTGCTTACGAAGGTTGGCAAAAACTTCATCGGCCGCGTAGTGAACATATTTGGAGAGCCGATAGATGGGCGTGGCCCCATTGAGCCCGATGCGGTGTGGGACGTGTTCCATAATGCGCCGATGCTCTATGAACGTGAGTTGCTTGACCGTCAGCTGGAAACGGGCATAACAGTGCTCGACATCAACTTTTCCTTGGTGCGTGGTCAGCGTATGGCTGTACTAGGTGATGGTAAATCCGGTAAAACGGCCATGACAACGCAGATTGCCATCAATCAGAAAAACACTGACATCACGGTGGTGTACGTGCTGATTGCCAAACGCCAGCGTGACGTGGCACAGCTGGTGGATCGTCTGGAAAAGAACGATGCACTCTCAAAGGCCATCATTGTGGTGACGAACATGTTCGAGTCACTGGTGGCAACATACCTGGCGCCCTATATTGGTGCGGCGCACGGTGAATATTTTTGGCAACAGCTTGGCTTGGACACGTTGGTGATATATGACGACCTGACGAGTCATGCTCAGGCATACCGCGAAATCTCACTGATCGCCGGCGTGAGCCCGGGCCGCGATAGCTACCCTGGTGATATGTTCTATACGCACTCCAGCTTGGTGGAGCGGGCAGGGCGTTTGGAGCGTAACCATGCCACGCAGACCATTTTGCCGATTATTTATGCGCCGGCAGGTGATATTACTGCGTACCTGCCAACCAACGTTATGTCTATGACTGATGGTCAGTGGATTCTTGACATGGCTATCTTTAAGGATACTATGCGCCCGGCTGTTAGTACGGGCCTTTCGGTGACTCGTGTGGGCGGTGTTGGTCAGAACAAGCGCCAGAAAGGGCTGGCGGCTACGCTTAATAAGACACTCGCCGGCTACCGTGTGGCCGAAGAATACGCCCACTTTGGTACTGAACTTTCGCCGGAAGCTCAGGCCGATTATGACAAGGGCAAGGCCCTGTTCCAGCTGATGAACCAGGATATTGGTGAGGGTTATTCGCTTATGGACCAGCAGTTTTTGCTTGATTTAGTGCTCGGTGCAAAGCCAGAAGAGCGCATTGATATTCGCAAGCTCAAGTCTTTGGTTAAAGAATACACGGCAAAAGTTCAAGAGGACAAAGACCTGAAGGGCAACTGGGAACAGCTGCGAGATGAACTGAAGGCCCAGGTAGTCATCATTGACGAGAAGAAAAAAGCGGACCGCGAAAAGGCCGAGGCCGACGCGGCTAAGCTTGCGGCCGAAGCTGAAAAGGCTGGTGCTGAAGCAGTAGCAACGCAGCCGTCTGAAGGCAGCCCGAAGCCTGAAAAGCCAGATGACAAAAAGGCTGAGGATACCAAGGGGGACAAAAAAGAAGAAACCCCACCTGCGGCAAAAGAATCAGCTAAACCAGAAGCCGAAAAGCCTAAAGAAAAGGCCGAAAAAGAGCTGGCGGAGGCCAAAAAATAATGTACTATCGCAAGGCTAATATCCGGAGAATTGCCAGATGAGGCGCCCAACTGAAATCAAAACTGAAGAGCTTTCGATGCGTACCATCGTGAGCTTAACAAGTGCGTTCGAAAGCCTTTCCAGTATGAAGATCACTCAAACGAAGGGTAAGGTGCTAATCTCTAACGAGTTCTTTAACGAAGTATGGAACATCTATAAACAGATTCGTATGGATGTGATGTTCAACTTTGGCCGTTCGCCCGACGAAAAGCCTATCGACAAAGAGTTATTGATACTTATCACTGCTCCGGGAGGCTTGAGTGGCGATATCGATCAGCGTCTTATCAAAGAATTCCGCAAATACTACAATGCCGAAAAAAACGACATAATCGTCATAGGTCACCATGGCGCTCAGCAACTCGATCAATTGCATGTACACTACAACCAGTACTTCGACCTACCTAAAAAGGATTTTATTAACGTAGATCCGCTCATGAAAGAAATTAAAAAATACGCACGCAGCCGTGTGTTTTATCAGAACTACATCTCGTTGTCCCAGCAGAGTATCGAAAATCTAGACTTAAGCGAAGTAGTGAGCCGCATGGGTAAAATTGCCGATCTCGATACGGTTGATGACGAGAAAATTACCGAGCGCAACTACATCTTTGAGCCAAATGCATATACCGTGGCGGCGCACCTGGAGACCTCCATTTTGCGATTAACGCTCACGCAGTTTATTTATGATAGCCGCCTGGCACAGCTGGCTAGTCGGTTCCGGGCGATGACTGCGGCCAAAGAGCGATCCACTGAGACCGCAAATGATCTGCATACGCAGTACAGTCGTGCTAAACGTGCATTGGTGGATATACGTCTTAAGGAATCGTTGGCGGGTCTGAAGAAAATTCGTGCTGGAGGAGGGGAATGACCAGCGTACAACGGCACATTTCGGGCGAAAGCCTGCGCTTCGGTGCTCACGTACCGGTAAGTACGCTGCGCTCCGATGCTCGGCTTTCATCCCAAACTGCACCATTGTACGCTGGTCATAGCGAGGCAGACATCTGATGAGTAAGGGAATCGTTCGAGTTCTAAAGGACCTTGTAATAAAGGTGCAGTTTGATGATGACATGCCTGATGTCAACGAGATGGTGTATGTCGATAACGAAAACAAAACGCCACTGCTCGTCGGCAGCCTGGAACATGGTGATATGGCAGTCTGTTTAAATATTGCCGGTGATCGCACTGTGCTTAAGGGTGCGCTGGTGAGTCGGAGCGGCCATAGCCTGGAAGTGCCGGTGGGTGATGAGATGATCGGCCGTGTCTGGGACGCCTTGGCGCGGCCTATCGATGGCAAGCCACAGTTGCCCGATGAAGTGCTGGCGAAGATGCCTAAACGCTCCATTTTCCGTCCCGATTTCCAGGAGACATCTTTGCAGGGTCGTCCGGACGAAATTCTGGAAACAGGCATTAAGGTACTCGATTTCTTTACGCCCTTTGTGAAGGGCCGCAAGATTGGCATTGTGGGTGGTGCCGGTGTGGGCAAGACCGTGCTCACTATGGAGATGATCAACAACGTGGCCGAAGGCTCCGGGGCTATCTCAATATTTGCCGGTATTGGTGAGCGCATCCGTGAGGGCCACGAACTGTACAAAACGCTGGCGGATAACGACCTCCTAAAAACCACGGCGATGTTTTTTGGACAGATGAATGAAAACCCCGTGCAGCGCTCGCTGATCGCACTTTCTGCTATTACATTGGCCGAGCACTTCCGCGATGATAAGAAAAAGGACATTCTGCTCTTTGCCGACAACATGTATCGCTACATTCAGGCTAAGAACGAGGTGTCGACCATTATCGACCAGACGCCGGCGGAAGGTGGCTACCAACCAACAATTTTCTCTGATGTAAAAGCCATGGAGGACCGTTTGACCACTAACGAAAACGGTTCCATTACCGCCCTGCAGACCATTTACGTGCCAGCTGATGACACCTCTGACCCGGCGGTGCAGATGATTCAGCACGAGCTGGACTCCATCATTGTGCTAAGTCGTGCCGTGGCAGCACAGGGCATTCGCCCGGCAGTGGATATCGGCGCCAGCAGCTCTAGCCTTATGACTCCCGAGATTGTGGGTGAGCGCCACTATATGCTCAACGTTCGGGTGCAGGCAATTTTGCAGAAATATAACTCATTGAAAGGCATTGTAGCCATCATTGGTGAGTCAGAGCTGAGCGCCGAAGACCGCGATGACTACAACAAGGCCAAAAAGCTGATCCAATACTTTAGCCAGCAGTTTAATGTGATGGAGAAAATGACCGGTATTCCTGGCGAACACCATACCCGCGAAGACACGCTGAACGGGATTGAGGAGATAATTGTATAATGAGACAAACCTACGGTTTTTCTCATATAGCTTCGCGCGAAAGGTATTCTTTCGGCTCGGCATATAGTTCTCGCTTTCGCTTGAACTATCGCGCAGGCAAAATGGAATACATTTTGGCGGGCTGCTCTTTCCCGGTCTGCGGGAGGGCCGCATAATGCCGAAGCGACAGCTTGCAAGTACAGGCGAAATTGTTGATATAGACAAAGCGCATATGACCGCCGAGCAGTTGGCGAACTCAGGCAAGCCGACGATGTCAGTAAAGGTATATGCACCGTTTAAAGTCTACTTTGAGGGTGATGCATACAGCATAACGGCCGTGAACGAAACGGGTCCGTTTGACGTCTTGCCGCACCACCATAATTTTTTGTGTATGCTGGTGCCCTGTGACCTCGTTATTAAAACATCCGATGACGAGGTTAAGACGGTCAAAATTGCCCGTGCACTTATGCACGTTAAGGCTGAGACGGTCACGGTGTTTGTTGACGTGTAGACAGGTGTGGTAGTATTCCTGCATGTCAGAGGTTCATCTGCATCCTTCGTATCGAGGTGCTGGTACTAGGCTGGAGTTTGTTATTGAGGTTAGACCTCCTGTTCTCGACGATACTGTGGCGGCTGGTTTGTGCGCGGCAACTGAAGATGCCCCTCCTGATGGGAGGAGTATCGAATCAGACGAGCTGGATCGGTATCCCGCCAGTAGCGCCTACGTACCTTACAAGGACGATGACAGTATGATGCTCTGCATTGTTCCGAATATGGGCTGGTCATACGAGCCTCACTTGAATACGCCTGAGGCGGCCGGAGCGCGTATACTAGGCCGTCTCACATGGCTGATAGCGTCTAGGCCTGAAAGCGGGGTTGATAGAACTGTAGTAGTGCATAAACTTACACGGCAGATTCTGTAGAATCATGAATTCACGCCAAGCACTTGTTTAGTCGGTAATAAAGTAGTCATATGCCATGACCGAATTCGCCGGCGGTGCGTTGGCAGTGCATATGCTGAATTGGGTAGTCGAGCGGTTTACATAATACTCGGTTTGCCCAGCGCCAATGTTCACCGGACTAACAAGCACGTGTGGTGTCTTGGTAAACGGTCGGTTAAAGGTGATGGTCATAAAACAGCCTGCCGTTGGCCCGCTGCCGGTGTTCACATTTATCGTTCCGGTTGTGTCGCTGCCATTTATGGAAGCACTGCCGCCAGCGCCGGTAACACTCGGGAAGAATTGCCGGCCCGGCGATGCGCCCGTAAAAGCAATGTGGTTCGGCACGGTGAGCTGCGCATTACCAGCCATGGTGAGGTTGGTCACGGTGAGCTGCCCGATGGTGACAGTGCTACTAAACGCTGCTGCACCACCTACATTTAAATCGTGTTGTATGGTTACGGTGCCCTGAAACGTGCTGCCCTGGGCAACCTGCAGGGTATTGGTTTGTGTGGTGTTTAGGTTAGAGTTGTTCGAGACGGTTAGATCGGGGATGCTCAACTGGGTGCCCAGTTTAATAGTTCCGGCTACATTTAAATCGCTGCGCACCAGGACTTGCCCCGAAAACACGGCATTTCCTTGTATGGTCAGGGTTTGTCCCGAGTCACCGATGGTGGCGTCTGAGTTGGCGAGCTGCCTTAGTGTGTCGGCGCTCAGCGTTTGGGTATTGGCGGTCGGGGTTTTGGGCGTTTTTTTGCTGTTTAAGTAGCTCACTACACTTACCACGACGCCGATGAGCACCACCAATAAAAACAAGAGCAGATAGACGTTGAATCGCTTCAGGAACCGCTTAAGGGGGTTTACCTTTTTGGTGGGTTTGCCGCTGGTGGCTGTACTGCCATCGGCATTGATAGCAGTTTCGCTGGCGGCTTCCTGGCCGAGCTCTTCGTTAGTTTTTGTCAGCGCGTCTTGCGGCGCGGTCTGTTTAGGCGGCGCTCCAGCGGCGGTTTCGTCTGGTTTTTTGTCTGCTTCCATATGTTTTGGTACGTGTTTACGCTTATTACGTAGCATACTAGACTTTGGTAAAAGGCACCAGGGGTTAAGCGTAGGCGGTTTGTCTTTTGCTGGCTTTTCTACGATAATGAGAATCAGTTATGCCAAAACAAATGTTTGAGGTGGCTGTGCGTTTTTTGCGGAACCAGATTGGTTTTGCGCGCCAAGGGGTTTTTGTGCTGTTGTTTGCACTGGTGCTGTGTGTCGGATTAGCCGGTACGGCTGCGGCGACCACCACGTCTTCTTCGCCGAATTACAGTGTGACTGAAACGCAGTTTGGCTCGGGCTCGGCGCTCAACGATTGCTCCGCTTCCTATTGCGCCAAGTTGTCTGCGGGGGATACGGCTGTGGGCCGGGCTAGCAGCAACAACTATTCTGCGCAGCTTGGCAGTAACACTAGTGATGTACCGTACCTGGCGGTTTCGATTGGTGGCGGTGCGCATGATATGGGCGTATTGGATGACACCCATACCGGCACGGCAACAAACACAGTAGACGTAACGACATATCTTAGCGGCGGCTACGTCATACAGCTGGTTGGCGCCACTCCTAGCCAGGGTGTTCATAACTTAAGCGTGCCATTAGGGGAGCCGGGTGATGTGCCCTTTACGTCGCAACAGGGGGCTGAGCAGTTCGGCATAAACCTGGTGGCTAACACGGCGCCTGCCATTGGGTCTAATGCTGTCAACGAGCCTTCTGGCGGCGCGCTGTCCGCCGGCATAGTCCAGCCGGGTTATGATACACAGAACGAATTTAAATATATTGATGGCGATGTCATCGTGAACAACCCTAACGGAAGCGGGGAAGCTTTGTATACCCTGTCGATGATAATTAATGTATCGAGTGTGACCCCAGGTGGCCACTACAGCGGGGGCTATTCAGCGGTGGTCATCCCTACGTTCTAGTTTCGAGAAGGGGATTCGAGCCTCCGCAACGGTCGATGGGCAGTGGTATAATGGCGTCATGAGCGACGACCAGTTCACGAAGCTGTTCAAGTATATTGAATCATTTAGAAATGATGTTCATGTACAATTTGAAGATGCCGCCCAGGATCGTGCGGATATTCGTGGAGCGATTGGTGAAATTAGTGCCCAGGTCAGAGACTACCATAATGAGATGACGTTTAGCTCTCATCAATTGGATAAGTTGCGTGATGCGATTCGGCAAATCGCCAAAGAAACGGGCGTCAAGCTGTCGGTTGAGATTTAGAAAAAGGATCTCTATCTGAATCCTAGAACTAAGCTACACTAAGAGGTCAGTCTGAGCTCTTAGCCATATCACATACTAGCGCTCTCTTGGTTTAGGCGGTGTTTGTGTGTATCAAGCATCGGCCGGTATTTGTGTCGATATAAAAGTAGACCATCGATAATCCATACTTTCCTGAAGCGGCTGTGGATAAACCACTTGTGGTTAAAAAAACTCCATGATAAAATCGCGGATGTACCCCTAAAACAAAAACAGAAAAGGAGAAAGTAAACTAATGTATAAACTTAAAGACGTGGCGAGGCGCAGTTCGGCGTTTATCGGCGCGGTTGGTCTGCTGGCCGGAGTCACAAGCTCGGCATTGCCAGCGTTTACCTCTGCCGATGCCCTGAACCCGCTGACCAGGCGTAGTTTGACACTGTCGAGCTCTAGTCCAGGCTGGTCATACACCGACGGTTCAGGTAACACTACTTACGCACCGCCGAACAGCGGCGCCAACGGTAAGCAAACCGGTAATACGTTTGCGTTCCACAACAGTACTCCTAATGGTCACATTAAGACGATGTCCTTCCAGTACTGTACCCACTCAGCAGGTAGCTGTTGGACTCCTGGTGATGACGCCACACCTGGAACTGATACGTCGTCGACGTCTGACCTGAACTATCACATCAGTAGCCCCTCAGAGGTTAGTAATACTGACTTTCCTACGGTCATGAGCGACACTTCAGCCACGACAAACCCAAATGGTGATGTGACAGCTGTTCCCGGCGCAACTAATCCGCTTAACCCTTCTGATTCGACTGGCCAATATGCAGCCCACGCAGTAACTGGCAACTACATTGTCCTGTATAACAATGCAGGTACCTGGACACAGAGCGTTGGCTGGACGTTGACCGCGAGTAATGTCGAAGCCGCTACATCCGGCCCCGATATTCACCGAGGGACGAACAACTATCTCATACTTACGAATAACACAGCACTTGATTTGCCGTTTGATACGCAAGTTAAGGTTCTTTTCTTCGGTACGACGAATAACTACCTGACTAACCCTGGGTCTGGCGCGTTCTTCGTGAAGATTAACACGTACAACGTAAAGTACGTGGCATCCTCCCCGTCGACCGGAGAGGCAGATATAACTGGTCTTGAGCCTGCTTCCGATAACAATGTCATTGACGGCGGCGTGACAGTTGCGAACGTCATGAATCAGTCCATCCAGATTACCACCAAGGTTCTGGAAACCATGGACTTCTCAGTTGGTACGGTTGACCCCGATACGCTGAGTACTGCCGACGGCAGTTCATCTCCGCAGACTCCGAGCACCTATGAAACTGCAGAAAACATTCCTCTAGGAACCGGTACTACCCTGCATGGTCCCTGTGATGGAATCTTGATGGGGATGACCCCGTCTGAGTCACAGAACGTGTTGCAGCTTGGTAACCAGAATGCGGAAAGCTCACTAGAGACTACGCATACCTACAGTACTCACTCCTACTGGCGCCTGAGTTCCAACTCTAGTGCTGGTGCCACTGTGTACTACTCTGGTCACACATTGTCTAACACAGAAGGCGACCAAATTGCTCCAATTGGTGCGAGCAAACAGGCTCCACACCATGGTAGCGAGCAGTTTGGACTAGCTCTCGACAACAATGGTACGCTTGGCAACAACGACACAGCGAATGCTGTCGACTATAACCAAGAAGCAAACTATGAAAACGGTGATGATAACACCCTGACGAGTCTTGCTACTTTCCATTCGGATATGACTAGCACGGGTGACACTTACCATGACCCTCAGCTTGCACCACTTACGCCAACTACAAACTATGGCGTAGGTACTGGGGCAATTGATAGCTCACCTACTACACAGTTTGCCTTTGACCCGAACTCAGATACTATCCCAGCTGCACTTGCAACGGAAAGCAGTTCAGTTGTGGACTGTGTAACAGGCAAGATGCGCTACGTAGCTAACATTGCAGCTACTACTCCAGCTGGTATCTACACTACCAAAGTTAACTACATTGCAGCTCCTCAGTACTAGGCGTAGTCCTAGCAAATATCACGCCACATAGTTTGGCAGGACACTAAATACTACAAGGCTCGGACATAGCTTCCGGGCCTTTTAGTATTGTTATTTTAGCTGCGAATATGATTGAAACGTAAGCGCAACGGCCCTATTATAAGGACATAGTAATGAGGGAGGGCGGCAGTCAATGAGATATGGTTACGTAGGCAGAATACAATCCACAATTGTTCGCAGTAAATACTTTTTACAAGGGGTTGTTCTAGTGTCGTCCTCACTTGCCCCTCTGATACTATCGGCCTCAACCGCTACGGCGTCAGCAACTTTTACCAACTACCCCACCACCTCCTCATACACAAGTCCGGGGCAAGTAACCACCGCTGGTGGATCACTGTGGTATGTCGAGAGTACGAGTAGCGCACCAAATGATTACATTGGTAATATGACTACTTCTGGCACGGTTACGGACTACAACATTTCATACCCAACCGGAACGACGAAGTTCACTATTACTAGCTTGACCACCGGCCCAGATGGCAATGTCTGGTTCGACGGCTGTGCGGACACGACGGGCGGTCTGTATGCAGGGTTTCTTAACATTTCCACGGGCGCTGTGACGTTTTATGGTAATACCCACGCTAGCTGTAACCTTGGGCGCTCGCCAGGTGCCATTGCTGCTGGCTCGGATGGCTATGTCTGGTATGTGGACGACAACTATGAGGCTCCTGGCGATACCGGATATATCTTTTCGGTAAATCCGTCAACGGGTGCTACGTCGACTGGCTACAAAACAGGAGTCAACTGGGTTCCTAGTGGTTTGACCACTGGCCCTGACGGCAGGTTGTGGTACACGCTTCCTGCAAACAACGCAGTGTATGCAAAGACTGTCTCCTCGGGTGCACTAACTGGCGGGAACGTTTACTTTGCCCACACGCTGAGCAGCTCTCCGATGAATATTATTTCTGGCCCGGATGGTAATCTCTGGTTCCTTGAGCAAGGCGTAACTCCTAAACAGATTGCGAAAGTCACGACAAGCGGGTCGGTTAGTGAATACACATTAGCTTCTGGTGTGTACCCAGGGGCGCTTGCTGCTGGCTCTGACGGTGCGGTGTGGTTTGTAGACGGTGGCACTACTAGGAAACTCGGCCGTATTACAGGCTCCGGTAGTGTTACGGAGTACACCGTACCAGGTACCAGTGTCGGTAATGTTAACGGATTAGCCCTCGGTCCTGACAATGCGCTGTGGTTTACATACGGAGATTCCGGCGGACCTAAGGTGGGACGGCTCGGCTATTTTTAGCTAGGTAGCCTACTTAAAACTGGCTTCGGACTTCCGGGGCCAGTTTTGTTTTGAAGCTGGAGCTTAGCAAGCGGCAAGCTATCTAGTACAATATGCTTATGCAAAAAGTGAAGCGGCTCGCTGTGGGAATGCTGCCGCAGCGTCTGGCTATGGTACAGACGACTGCTTTGCTAGTGAGTGCCTTTGTTGTTTTTACGGCTCAGGCGTCGGCAGTTATTCGTTTTCAGAATCGCTCACTATTTATCAAGGACCCCACACCGAGCGCAACTACGCAGTATAAAGTCTCCCTTACTTACAACAATCAAGGGGTCTATACAACTACGGTAGGGTCTATTGATCTACTGTTTTGTCTGGACCCAATCCCTAGCGAGCCTATCACCTCACTCAACCCGGTAGATCACCACCCTTGCGTGGCGCCAGCAGGCCTCGATGTATCCCATGCTACATTGAGTGACCAAACTGGGGAGACGGGCTTTAGTATACTTACGCAGACCACAAATGAGATAATCTTGACTCGCACGCCCGGTACGGTGAATGAAACGCCGTCGACCTATACGTTTGATAATATTGTGAACCCAGTTGATACGGCACATTCATTTGCTATTCGTCTAAGTGATTACCCATCGGCTGATGCTAGTGGAGCGCTCATAAACCTCGGATCAGTGCTTTCGCAAACAACTAACGGCGTAACACTAGAAACTCAAGTTCCAGGCATTCTAGTATTTTGCGTGGCGGCACAGGTGAACGATAACTGCGATGGCACCTCCGGGGGCAATTACACAGATATGGGTACACTGGATCCAACCAAAACATTAATGGCAACATCACAAATGGGAGCTGGTACCAATGCTTCCGCTGGCTATTCGATTGTCATGAATGGTACGACAATGCAAGCGGGTACGCATGTTATAAGTGCGCTTACATCACCTACTCAGAGCGCACCAGGCAATAGCCAATTTGGTGTAAACCTGGTAGCGAACACTGCTCCGTTACTAGGGTTGGATCCGAGTGGGTCGGCTGTCAATACAGTCGTGGACGCTAATTATGCTACACCTAATGAGTTTATGTTCCACGATGGAGACGAAGTGGCAAGTGCGCCCAATGTGAGTTTTGTCAAAAAGTATACGGTTAGCTATATAGTGAATAGTCCACCCGATACGCGTGCCGGTGTCTATACCACAACACTTACGTTTATTTGTACCGGTCGGTTCTAATGTTACAATACAACTTATAGTTAGAACTTAAGGGGTAAATATAAACAATGAAGCGTCTTTTTAGCTACCTTAGTGTTGCACTAATGGTGCTGTTTGTATCAGTTAGCGTTATGCCAGCTTCGGCTGCAGTATCTAGCGGATCGGCCAGTTTAAGTATATCTCCACGCAAGAACTATCTCATTAATCCAGGTCAGACCATAACGGACAAGTTGACGATTGGTAATCTTGATAATACCGTTGACTTGTATCTGTCGCTACGAATGATAGATTTCACGTATACGAATCAGTCTGGTACGCCAAAACTGAATCTGGCACAGAATGCACCACGGACCCCATGGTCGCTAGTGCCATTTACTACCTTGCCTAAAACGGTAACCATTCCTGCCGGCTCGACTAAGACGATTAACTACAGTATAACTATGCCCAAGAGCCAAGGAGCTGGAAGTTATTACAGTGCTATTATCTACCAAGCGGGTGGTGCTAATGGCGGTAATGTAGCATTAAGTGCCTCAGGAGTTACTCTGGTGTTTGTTTCTGTGCCGGGTACGGTAAAAGAGAACATGGCGCTGCAAAAGTTTGGTGCATATAATTCTGAAGATAACGGCACAACTGGCAGCTTCGTCTTCATAGATACGAATGAACAGCCTAAGATGCTTGCATATGTGCTAAAAAACCAGGGCAACGTATTTGAAAGCCCTGCAGGAAATGTGATTATAAAAGATATGTTTGGCCACCATGTGACGGAGGTAACGACCAACGCCACACAGTCGCTCGCGCTTCTAGGCCAAACCCGCTTATTTACGAGCTGTATTAGAAGTGTTCAACAAAAGATTAAATTAGAAGGCGGCACCAGTAAAGACACCAGCTGTACCAGCCCAGGCCTGAAGCCGGGTAGGTACACTGCTAGTCTAGACGTATTCTACGGACAGAATGGCAACCAAACGCATGAAATTACTAAGGTGGCAACCTTCTGGTATTTGCCATGGTGGTTCCTAGCCTCGGTAGCCGTCGTTATTGGATTGTTAGTCTGGGGCTTCTTCTGGACGAAGCGCAAGCTGCAGGCCGCTGTAAAGGGCACTACCTACCACAAGGGCAAGGGTGTCCACCGCCTGTGGCGCCGGTAGGCTACTCTGACTCTCTGCAAAGTAAAAGGCCCTCCAAAACCTGGAGGGCCTTTTACGCTTCTAGCCTTTGCCAAACTAAGCTCACAAGGTAGAATAAGCATAAGCTATGTTCCGGGTATTGCAACGGATAAGACAAATACGAGTAGGCGCTGCGGCTAATTTTGTAGTGGCTCCTATCTTGATGGTGGCCGTAATCGCTCCTTCTGCTTCTGCAATTACGCCACTACCTAACCCGCCACCAGCTCCCGGCTCATACGGTCTCGAAGCTACTAAACTGCAACCACCACCAACCACGAGCGCTACTATTGCTACGCCAGTCAACGGAGCGTCATTCACTACATCGCCCATTACAGTAAGCGGCTTGTGTACAACAGGGCTGCTTGTGCAGGTATACGATAACCAAGTATTGGTGGGTGCTATAAATTGTACAACTGGTAGTTTTAGCCTGCAGGTCAGCTTGTTTACGGGCCAAAACGACCTCACTACGGTGCAGTTCGATGACCTCGGCCAAGCAGGACCGCAAGGAAATACGGTGACCGTTAGCTATAACAATGCCAGCTTTGCAGCTTTCGGTACGCTCATTACACTTACTAGCAACTACGGTCGCCGCGCCGCCAACCCCGGCCAAACACTGACTTGGCCGCTGCTGCTCTCCGGTGGCACCGGGCCATATGCGTTCAATATCGACTGGGGTGATGGCACCAAACCAGACCTCAAAAGCCAGGCGTTGGCTGGCGAAGTGGATATTAGCCACGTGTATAGCCAGGCGGGTATCTACCACGTAACAGTTACTGTAAAGGATGTAAATGGAGTGAGTGCCTTCTTGCAGCTGGTAGCCATTGCTAACGGTACACCTACGAACACTAACGGCAGCGGTACGAGCACAAAGGGCACTACCATTATTGCCACTAAGGTACTATGGTGGCCGGCCGTGATAAGTGTGGTGCTGCTCCCGCCAGCCTATTGGCTAGGGCGCCGCAGCCAGCTCGTAAGCCTGCACCGCAAACTTGAACGCGATGCGGCTAACTACAAAGAGCTATAGCCATGTTGTCGGCAGCATCCAGACGCTGGCAAGGGGTGTGTAGAGGTTGTTGAAAAGCCTGTGGATAACTTGTCAAGACTTTTTATAAGAAAATGCTTGCGCTTAGTGTTGCGGACGTGATATAAACAGAGATGTTATAAACAAAATAAATATAGAACTAATAAAAAAGGGAAAGAAATAAAAATGAAATCGTTACGATTTTTGGACAGGCGAGCTGGCTACAGCTTGGCTTCCGTAGGTTTGTTGCTGGGCATGGTGGCCCCAGCTGTTATCCCTGCACTTGCTTCAGCCGGCCAGCTGTCAAGCCGCAGCGTAGAGATGAGTAGTGCGGTGCCAAACGACACAGGCGTTAAGTACACACTTGCATTTACCCCTACAACCGCTTATGGGTCGGTGATTGTAGATTTTTGTGATGAATCGCCCATTATTGGAGAAAGTACGTGTACAACTCCAACAAGTTTTAGCGCGGCTAGCGCTACGGTAGCACAAACAACCGGTAGCATTGGTACGCTTACCACGACAGGCACAACTGCTGGGCACCTGGTCATTAAGGGGAGCTCCACTACAAGCGCTGCCTCAGCTTTTGAAATATCCGGTATTCATAACCCGAGTACCACGGGTACATTCTATGCGCGTATGTACACGTACCTAAGCAATACGCCGGACTATACTGATGTATCAACTCTAGGTACGACGGCAGACGAAGGTGGTGCTGCACTATCCACGACAGACACGATTGGCGTAACCGCAACTGTCAAAGAATCAATGACCTTCTGTGTGTCTGGTGTTGGTTCCACACACTCTGGCGATGCTATCGACACTACTAATGGCCCTAGTGGTGCTTGTGGTGTGGACGGCTCGTCTAACGCAACAGGCGTTTACACTCCTAACATAACGTTGGGTCATGGTACCCCGCTTACGTTAGATAGCTCTCAGGCAGACTCGGGTTATGACTGGCTACAGCTCTCTACTAACGCCGCAAACGGTGCAGTGGTTCGTCTGAAAGACACGACACCTGATAGCTGTGGCGGCTTGGAACGTGCTGGTGCTACCTCGTGTGATATTACTCCTATTGGTGCTACGGCCGCTGCAATCACGGGTGGTGTAGCGAGCTTTGGTATGCGCTTGAGCGGCGAGCAAAGTGCTCCTCATGCAGTTGCTACTTCTGCCGCTACATTGACCTCTGCCGCACCATACAATAATGGTACGAACTATGGCTTCGACAACACTACTTCTGGTAATACGGTTTCTGGAACCTACGGGAGTCAGGTAGTGAGTAGCGCGGGAGCTGTAGCCAACCGCAATATTCTCATGAATTTTGCTGCATCGGCTGCACCAACTACACCGGCAGGTGTTTACAAGGCCACGCTAAACCTTATAGCTACTGGTACTTACTAAGGTTCAGACAGCATAAATAGATGTAAGCTCCCACATTAGTGTGGGAGCTTTGTCTTAGAAAAGTAATATGCTTGCGTATTCTCTTTGTCGGCAGCTTAGCATCTGGTACTATACAAGTAACGAAATGAGGGTATACAGAAAAGTGAAGAAAGGTTTTTTACGCAGCGCGACATTGTTGGTAGGCGCCTCGTTGCTGTTAGTACAAATGGGTGGCAGTATAGTATCTGCCGCAACAAAGGCTCCGGCCACGACCCCAGCCGTGTCGGGTGATGCTAATAGTTATCGTATTACGCCGCTGCGGACCAATATAACGATCAGTCCTGGCGATAGTGGTCAGGTACAGATAGGCATTACTAACTTAACGAAAGCCACCGTAGCCCTGCAGCCTATTGAAAACGACTTTGTTGCGGCCGGTGAGACTGGTCAGCCCGCACTGATCATTGATCCTAACAGCTATGCACCCTCCCACAGTCTGAAGCGCTTCATGATAGCCCTGCAGAACATAACGCTGGCCGCTGGGCAAACACAGAACGTTACCGTTACCATTAAAGTACCCAAGACTGCCCAGGCTGGCGGCTATTTTGGCGCTTTGCGTTTTGCGCCGGCAACGCTTAATGGCCCTGCAGTGGCCGTCGGTTCGAGTGTTGCCTCGCTTATTTTGTTAGACGTTCCCGGTCCAGCTGTAGAGCAGCTGACTATGACTAATTTTGATATTCAGCAAAATGGAGGCAGTGCGACAAACTTCCGTACACCAGATAATCTTTCCTTGTTGCTGCGCTTCCAAAACAAGGGCAACCTGCAAGAAGCTCCCTTCGGACAAATTTATGTACAAAAGGGTAAGAAGAAGGTTGCCTACAGCTATAATTTTAACCAGACTGAGCCAAAAGATCAGATATTGCCCGATAGTGCTCGTCGCTGGACAATCCCGCTAAAGGGTCTGGGCAAGTTTGGTAAATACACTGTGGGAGCTATCTTTAGCTATGGCACTAAAGGCCAGACGATTGAGATCACCAAGACCGTTTGGATTGTTCCGACTGTTCTTATTGCATCAATAGCAGGTGGTATCGTGGTGCTTACTGCACTGGGCGTTGGTCTTTATATGTTCCTGCGGTCGTACAAGCGCAAGATATTGCGCTCCTCCCGCCGCCGCTACTAGGCTGACGGCTAGCCGCAAGTGCTGAAATTTGCTAAAATGGTGAGTTGATGACGAAGAAAGTATACGTTGGAATGTCCGGCGGAGTGGATAGCTCTGTTACGGCTGCCATGCTCAAAGAGCAGGGCTACGATGTCACGGGCGTATACATGAAAAACTGGAGCCAGGATTTGCCTGGTATGGTGTGTCCGTGGAAGCAAGATTACCAGGATGCAAAGCGGGTGGCAGTGCAGCTGGGTATTCCGTTTAAGATGTATGATTTTGAAACGGAGTATCGCCAAAAGGTGGTGGATTACATGCTGGCCGAATACCAGGCTGGCCGTACGCCCAACCCCGATATCATGTGCAACCAAGAGGTAAAGTTTAAGCTTTTTCTGGAAGCCTGTTTGGCGGACGGCGCAGACATGATTGCAACTGGCCACTATGCGAAAACACATGATGGCCAACTGCTAACGGCCGCCAATGTAGAGAAAGACCAAACCTACTTCCTGTATCGAGTTACCGAGGATGCACTTAAGCATAGTCTGATGCCAATTGGCGAATTTGCTACCAAGGCAGAGGTGCGTGCCAAAGCGGCTGAGTTGGGCCTAGCTACGGCCGAGAAGAAAGATAGTCAGGGCATTTGTTTTGTGGGCAAAGTCGGCATCAAAGATTTTCTGCTGCATGAGCTGGGTGAGCAGCCACATGGCCGCATCGTGGACCAAAACGGTGCGACGGTGGGTGAACATGACGGTGCTATCTTTTACACCATTGGCCAGCGGCATGGTTTGAGCGTGGGCGGTGGCCTGCCCTTTTACGTGGTGGGGAAAGATATGGTCAAGAACGAGGTGTATGTAACAACCGATTTGCAGGATGATCGGCTGTGGCATCACGATTTAAAACTTACGAGCCTGCACTGGATTAATGGTACACCTGAAACAGGTAGAATGTATCAGGTGCGTACCCGCTATCGGGCGCCACTCGTTGACTGCAATATCGAACTTAGCGACAAGGCGGCTGCCATGCACCTCAGCGAAGACATCCGTGCGATAACTCCTGGCCAATCGGCAGTTTTGTATGACGGCGACCTAGTAGTTGGCGGCGGCATTGTTATTTAGTTGGCGTGCTGCTGTAGCTTTGGTGAAACTATCACTCGATTGATCGGCAGGAAATCCGATATGGAGACACGTGTGTCTGGCTGGACCTGGATCAGGTAGTAGCCAATTGCTTCTTTGCTGGCGGTATCGAAGACCAGTACGCATTCAATGGAGGTTTGCCGCAAAGGGCCAATGGTAAACGTGTCTTTTTGGACGCCGCCGCTCGTGCCTTCGACCATCATTACGGAACCGGTGTTTTCATTGGTTTGTACTGGAGGTTGAAAGGTGTGGGTGTGTCCCGCGAGCGCGAAGCCGACATTGCCTTGGCTGGCTGCGAGCGTTAGCATCTCCGGCTCGTGCGCCACTATAACATCAGGGTGTTGAGCTTGTGCTACGACAGCTAATTCGTTAGCCGCATCGGCGATGCTTTGGCTG
>Ga0070685_10000216_pt1 | contig 38012 bp, 42 predicted proteins | sample KBSS13LmetaG_FD_65651 | JGI IMG/M metagenome (GOLD analysis project Ga0070685, IMG submission 65651) | Switchgrass rhizosphere microbial communities from Kellogg Biological Station, Michigan, USA - KBS S1-3L metaG | ecosystem: Host-associated > Plants > Roots > Rhizosphere ...
CATACTCGGCGATGAAGTCATCGATGCCCCGGTCCCAGGCCTCGCACAACTCATTCATGCCTTCAAGAAACGACATGGCGCGGTCCTCGGTGTACAGGAAGTACCTCACCAGGAAGTCAACCGCTACGGAATCGTATCGCCTAAAACCATCTCCGGGGGACTACATCAGGTCGAGGGTCTTATTGAGAAGCCGGCGCCGGATGAAGCCCCGTCCGATCTGGCGGTCATCGGTCGCTATGTCCTGCCGCCTGATATTTTCGCCATTCTTCGAAAAACCAGGCCGGGTAAAAATGGCGAGATCCAATTGACCGACGCACTTCGGGAGTTGGCCAAAAAGTCTCCAATGTATGCGTTGGAGATACAGGGGCAGCGCTATGATGCCGGAGACAAGTTGGGCTTTCTCGTTGCGACCGTCGAATTCGCACTCAAAAATCCCTCTCTGGGACCGGAGTTCGCCGATTATTTACGGGGTCGGCTACGGCCCTCCAGAGGACGCCGCGCAACCAGACTGCAAAAATAGTAACAATCGCAATCACACAACATTGAGACGATCCCGATGAACGACCCGAACGAACAGGACTTGCAGCTTCCGCAGAACGTCGAAGTTCCCGACCAGCTTCCCCTATTGCCGGTGCGAGACATCGTCGTCTTCCCCTACATGGTCCTCCCTCTCTTTGTCGGACGGGAGATGTCGATCAAAGCGATCGAAGCCGCGTTAGCCGGTAATCGAATGATCTTTCTCTCGACACAAAAGGCCCTGGACGTCGAAAATCCCTCACCGGAAGATATCCATACCATCGGCACGGTCGGCATCATTATGCGAATGCTGAAATTGCCCGATGAACGGATCAAAATACTCGTGCAAGGGCTCTCGAAGGCCAAGATAGCCGGCTATGTTCAGTCTGAACCCTATTACTCCGTACGTATCGACAAACTCACCGAACACAAGCCGGCTGGCGCCGCACTCGAAACCGAAGCCGCCATGCGGACGGTCAAGGAACAGATCGAACGGATCATTAGTCTGGGCAAAGTCTTAATCCCGGACGTGATGATCGTGATTGAGAACCTCGAAGACCCGGGGCGACTGGCCGACATGGTAGCGTCAAATCTCGGGCTCAAGGTCGAGGCCACCCAGGCAGTTCTGGAGATCGTTGAGCCGGTCAAACGCCTCCGGCACGTCAGCGAGATACTCGGAAAAGAAATTGAAGTCCTCTCCATGCAACAAAAAATTCAAGCCCAGGCCAAAGGGGAGATGGACAAGACCCAGCGTGAGTACTTCCTGCGCGAGCAACTCAAAGCGATTCAGAAAGAGCTGGGCGAGCTCGACGAGCGCGCGGAGGAAATCACTGAGTTTCGCAAGCGTGTCGCAGAACTGAAAATGCCGGAGAAGGTGCTGAAGGAAACCGAAAAGCAGCTCAAACGACTTGAGAAGATGCACCCCGATACAGCCGAGTCTGCGACCGTCAGAACCTACATCGAATGGATCGTGGAACTGCCCTGGTCCAAGAGGTCTAAAGACAACCTTGACCTCAAGGCTGCCGCCAAAGTGTTAAATGAAGACCACTATGATCTGGAAAAGGTCAAGGAACGGATCCTTGAGTATCTTGCCGTACGGAAGCTCAAAGACAAAATGAAGGGCCCGATTCTCTGTTTCGTCGGTCCCCCCGGCGTCGGAAAAACTTCGCTCGGAAAGTCGATCGCCCGTGCGCTCGGTCGGGAGTTTGTCCGAATCAGTCTCGGCGGCGTCCGTGATGAAGCCGAGATCCGCGGCCATCGACGTACTTACGTCGGCGCACTCCCTGGCCGTATCATTCAAGGCATGAAACAAGCCGGCACGAACAACCCGGTCTTCATGCTGGACGAAGTCGATAAAGTCGGCATGGATTTTCGAGGTGATCCATCCGCAGCCTTACTCGAAGTGCTCGACCCGGAACAGAATAACTCGTTCACGGATCATTACCTGGGCGTGCCCTTCGACCTGACCGAAGTCATGTTCATTACCACGGCGAATCTGATCGATCCTATTTTGCCCGCCTTACGCGATCGGATGGAAGTCATCGGGATCCCCGGCTACACGGAAGAAGAAAAGCTGGGCATCGCTCAGAAATATCTGATCCCTCGGCAACTCAACGAACATGGCATCACCGAAAAACATGTCCGCATTGCCGAATCGGCGGTGCGCCAGATCATCACCAATTATACGAGGGAAGCCGGCGTTCGTAACCTTGAGCGCGAGATTGCCAACGTCATGCGCAAAGTAGCGAAAAAAGTGGCGGAAGGCAAAGGCGTCGGGTTCCCTGTCAATCCAGCCAACCTGCATACGTACCTCGGCGTCCCCAAGTTCGTGCCGGAAGAGGAGCTGGAAACGGACGAGATCGGCGTGGCTACCGGCCTAGCCTGGACGGAATCCGGCGGCGATGTCCTCTATGTTGAAGCCACAGCGATGAAAGGGAAAGGGCAGTTGACCCTCACCGGCCAGTTGGGCGATATCATGAAAGAATCCGCCCAAGCCGCCCTGAGCTATGTACGGTCGCGCGAGCGCACGCTCGGCATCAATCCCGATGCGTTCACCACTCAGGACCTCCATATCCATGTGCCGGCTGGAGCCATCCCCAAAGACGGGCCGTCGGCTGGCATTACCATGGCCATCGCCATTGCCTCGACGTTGTCGCAAATCCCGGCACGCCGGGACCTGGCCATGACCGGCGAGATCACGCTCCGTGGCCGAGTGCTTCCTATCGGGGGATTGAAGGAGAAACTCTTGGCGGCCAAACGAGCCAAACTTACCACTGTGATTCTCCCGAAACGCAACAAAAAGGATCTTGACGAAATTCCCAAGCACATTTTGAAGGGTATTCACCTCGTATTTGCCGACACAATGGATGATGTCATGAAGGTGGCGCTTCGGCGTGGCTCGAAGTCCCTACGTCGTGCGGGCAAGCCCGACCAGCCGCCGCCACAATCAAAGAAACAGACCGCGCGGGTGAAGACAGGGCGAGCAGCTCGCTCCCTGCCCGTGCATGCAAGCAGGGCGGCGACGTCTCTCACCCCACTCCATTAGCAGGATGCAGGAACAATAGGTCTCGCTTGTTTATTTGGTTTATTTGGTTTGTTTGGTTGAACTAAACTAACCGGATGAACCAGACCACACCGTCGAGCATGGTCTCCACGGCCCGCACAAAGACCCGCCCCACGATCCGGGAATTCGATCTCATTCGAGCCCTCCACCGATGCCATGGGCGTCGCTCTTCTTCCGTGATACAAGGAATCGGCGACGATGCCGCGATCATCACGTCACAGGCCGGCCAATGGACGGTGCTGACAACCGACCTGTTAACGGAAGGGATCCATTTCGATCTCAGAACTGCTACACAATTCGATGTCGGTTTCCGCGCCGCCGCAGCAAATCTCAGCGACATTGCCGCGATGGGAGGAACCCCACAGCATCTGCTAGTTTCCTTGGCGATTCCCCGTATCGGCACCAGCCGCCAGGTACACCAGCTGTACCGAGGGATGATGGCCGCCTGCCGCCCACACCACGTCGGACTGATTGGCGGAGATATGTCAACTTCGTCCAGCGGATGGTTTCTCAGCTTGACCCTGACCGGAATCGTCCCTCCCCGCCAGGCCCTCCTCCGGAGCGGCGCGCAAGTCGGAGATTTCCTCTACGTGAGCGGCACAATCGGCGATTCATTGGCCGGCCTGAGACTTTTGAATGAACCGCCATTTCGCACAATGCCTCACCGGCGCGCTGCTGCACTTTCGAATAGACATCGGCAATTTCTCATCGAACGGCATCTGCGTCCAACCGCGCGCGTCACAGAGGGTCAATGGCTCAGTACCCATCGTCTCGCAACCGCCGCAATCGATATTTCAGACGGTCTCTCCGGCGATCTTCGACATATCTGTGAGCAAAGCCGTGTCGGAGCAGAGATCGATCTACGCGCGCTCCCCCTCTCGACAGCCTGCCGCGCCTATGCAGCTACCAGGAAACTGAACCAGGCGGACCTTGCGCTGACCGGTGGGGAGGATTATGAATTGCTCTTTACCGTGTCGCCACGCCAACGTGCGCGACTTGATCGGATGGTCAGCAAGAAAGGATTTGCTCTCACCTGCATCGGGAATATTCGGCCCCTTCGGTTTGGCATCCAAGTCCTTTCCCCCTTCGGCCAACATCACCGATTAGAGAACCGCAGTTACCGACATTTCACATAACTAGTTTCATCCACCACACCATGGCCAAAATCCCTTCGGTCCGATCGCTATTGAAACAGGTTCTTCACCTCCAGGAGTCACCACAGCGAACAGCGTTAGCCTTCGCCATTGGAGTCTTCATCTGTTTTTCCCCGGTTTATGGGCTACACACAGTGATAGTGATTTTCTGCGCCTGGGCATTGAGGCTCAACCTTCTTGCCCTTATGGCAGGCGCCTACCTCAACAATCCTTGGACAATAGTTCCTATCCTCGGCGCCACCTATTGGGTCGGAGCCCTTTTGCTCGGACGATCCGATAGTCCAACTTTCGACTGGCACGATGTGAGTTTCAGTGCGATCTATGAACAGATCATGCCCTACGCCGTACCATTCTTTCTTGGAGGATTTGTCTTGAGTATACTGGGGTCGGCAATCGCCTACCCACTCGCCTACTATTTCTTGGCGAAACATCGGCAGTCGCACCCACTCGGCCAGGAGCCTACCCAACATTAGAATGCTCAAAAAGATCAACCTTCTCACTCACCCAACCCTGGCGCGCCAAGATGCGCCTTGTCCCACGCAAGGTCGCACCATCTGAAGAAGGTTGAGGTGGAGGGGACCTTAACCTTTTGTCCGCGAGGCAGAGCCATTGCCGCCTCCTCACGATGTAGGCTAAGATGACGGGGCGTCATGCCCGAATCCAGTCATCAATCCACCGCTCCGTACGATGGCTCTGCGCTGATCGCCGACCCAATCCACCAATACGTCTCCTTCACAGTGCCGTTTTCCTCGGCGGACCCGCATGAACGGACTGAAAAGGACCTGATCGACTCCCCCTGGGTCCAACGTCTGCGATACATCTATCAACTCCAAAGCGCCCGTTGGGTCTATCCCTCGGCGGAACATACACGCTTTGTCCACTCAATCGGCACGATGCATGTGGCAGGCCGCTTTGCGCAGCATCTCTATCCGTTTCTCAAAAAGTCTGTCAAAGAGGTTCCTTCGGTGAACTATGTTGAGGAGTTCCTTCGCGTCACGGCACTTGTCCACGACATCGGCCACGGCCCATTCTGCCATTTTTTCGACGACAACTACTTACATGCCTTCCATACCAGTCACGAAAAACTAGGGCAGATCATCATCCGCGAACATCTCGGTCCGATCATCCGTAAGATCCGGCGCAGCCCGTCCGGGCCATTTTCGCGAGGCGAGGAACTCAACCCGGACCAGATCGCCCATGTCATTCTCAAAGAAAAGGGGAAAGACAATTCCCGTATTCCCCGATGGATCAACATGCTCCAACCGGTCATTTCCGGCAGCTACACTGCAGACAACCTCGACTATGTCCTGCGCGACTCGTACATGTGTGGCGTGGCGGTCGGCCCGGTCGATCTCTCCAGGCTCATTCACTATACGATCATCACGGACAAGGGATTTACGATTCATAAAACGGGCCTGCCGGCCCTGCAGATGTTCCTCAATACCCGCATGTATCTCTACTCCAATGTCTACTATCACAGGACCACTCGGGCGATTGACATCCACCTTCGTAACATCTTCGGCGACACCATGAAACTCGTGTTCCCCCACGACCCTCGTAAGAAGATGGACGAGTACCTCACGCTGACCGACTGGTCCTTGCTTGAACAGGTACGGGGATGGAAGACCTCGCGCCATGCAGCCGAGCGACGTTTGGGTACAGAATGGCAGCGGATTCTTGTCCGCGACGTCAAGTGGAAGATGGCCTACAGCGCCGTACTCAAGGAAAAGGGTCAAGAACGAGGCATGGACTTTCCCAGCTACACGCATTTTGAAGAACAGATCAGGAAAGAATTGCCGGCACGGCTTCAGAAAGTGGAGTTCCGTGTCGACATGGCCCCGCTGGACCCCCGTCCAGACCCGAAAGACCGTCGCGGCAACCCCCTCTATGTCTACGACCCCGGTACGAAAGGCATTTCGACCGACCCGCTCGAAGAATTTCTCGATCTTCTGCCGACCAGGCTCGTCCAATTTCGAATCTATACCCTCGATCACCAGCATGACGCAGCCCTCTCACGCGCCACGGCAACGGTGCTGAACAAGACCCCCTCCAGCCTTGAAACCAATTTGTAGTATTGCTTGTTCGAGTAAGAAAAGCTGAGATACTGTCCTTGTGAGATGGATTGATAGGAGGACAGCATGAAACAGCACCTTCTCTGGATTGCGATAGCCGTACCCCTCATTGCCTGGACACCAGCCCTCGCCCAATCAACCGGAAGCGATCTCCCAGCCGATGCCGTCGGTGTCCTGAACTCCCTGCCGCCGGAACTTCACAAGAAACTTCAGCAACTCTCCGAACTACTTGATGAGAACATCAAGGCCGGCAAGATCTCCGACGCACTGATTCAGAAACAACTCATGTCTGGAGGTCTCGAGCGGACCATCCGCTCCCTCGGCCCCGAGGCCAATCAGTTGTTCGATGAAATCAATGCCGACATGAAGAACGGCAAAGGCCCAGGCGAAGAAGCCCTGGCACCCTTACTCGGCGGGCTAAACGGGATGGGAAAGTAAGCAGCTCCTTCTCTATAGATCCTCTTACTCCTTGTTGCTCAATCGGGCGAGACGGGCGCAGACAGTGTCGGGCGGCTTCGCTTCCGTGCCTCTCGGAGCGGCCCTTCCTGGCTCAGCCGAGCGGAACCTTCTGGGATTCCTTCAGCTGCGATCTAACGATCGAGGGCTTCAGTCAGTTCCAGCTTTCCTTCTCTGACCGCTGCTCATCACCGCACTGGAGTGGATTCAGCGACAGGAGTAAGAACCGTATTTCCAGGAGATGCGCCATTCTTCAATGGCAGATCGAGAATCGAATAAGGGTTCACACGGGCGCCGTTGAGTTTGACGCCCCAATGGAGATGCGGGCCGGTCGCACGGCCGGTCGCCCCCACCTTACCGATGACTTGTCCCGCCTTCACCAGATCGCCATCCTTCACAAGAATCTCTGACAGATGGAAATACATGCTGTAGAAGCCCAGCCCGTGATCGACGAAGATTCCCCTGCCGGAGAAGATATGATCGACGGTCAGGCGCACGACCCCATCGTTCGTCGCTGCCACGTCAGTTCCCATCGGCGCGCCGATATCCTCTCCATTGTGCGGATTGCGCGGCTTCCCGTTCATCACCCGCACACTGCCGAAAATACCGGTGCGCTTGCCGTTCACCGGCTCCAGAAAGTTGCTGCGCCATAATTTCAAACGCGAGTTCTCTGCGAGCGCCTGCTTGACTTGCTCCTGCTCGGCTTTCCAGCGTGCCGTAGCCTTCTCATCCAGATCGACCTTCTCTTTCGGCAATGTCAGATGCTCAACGGAAAAATTTTCTTTGGCCACCAGAATGTTAACGCTCAACTGCTTGGCCTGTTCACCCTGCCTCACCTCGACAGCGAGCTCATAGGTCCCTGGTTCGTCCTGCATATCGATCCCGACCAATCCCAGATAGCCGGCCGGCTCCCCAGGCCTAAATTCCCGGAAAAATGGAATTGTCCGGCCCAGAAACATTCCCTTCACTTCCGTCGCCTGTTCTTCACCCTTCACCTTGATCAGCAGCACCTGTCCCTGCTTACCGCTGTATTGTCCATCGAAACCCATGGGTGCAGGAGGCGTATTGGAAAACAATTCAACGGGAAAGACACTGGATAGCAATACAATAGCCGTAATCAACATTCGATCAAGCCGTGAAATCCGCATACGCGCCTGGTTGCCCGCAGTTATCATCGGTAGAACCGTAGCCCCGCCACCTGGGAAAGTAATTCGTCCACGCGCCGATTAACGGCACTGAAGGGGTCCATGCAGAGGATCGTCTCTTCCCAATAGCCATTGAGTTTCAGATAGGTCCAGTCGACCGTATACGACCGATTTTTTGCACGGGCAAACCGGATAAAGTCGCCGCGCACCTTCGCCCTCGTGGTCTGGGGAGGGGTCGACATGGCCCGTTGCACCGCTTCCTCCTCCACCACCCGTTCGATCAGTCCCCTGGATTCCATCAGATAGTATAACCCGCGCGTCCGTTTGACATCATGAAATTGAAGGTCGAGCAGGAATACTCGTGGATCATCCCAGCCGCACCCCTTCTTGTCGATATAGGACTGGATGAGGTGGCGCTTGGTCACCCAATCAATTTCGCGCACCAGCTGCATGGGGTCTTCGTCCAGTTTATCCAGAACCATAGCCCATCGTTGCCACACATCGTCGAGGAGCGGATCGTGCGCCTGTTGAGCCAAATACTCCTGCGCCCGATCAAGATAGATCCGTTGAACTTCGACCGCGGTCAACTGGCGACCATCATCCAACTTGACCTTGCGCTTCAGGGTAGGATCGCGCGAAATCTCTCGAATGGCTTTTACCGGATCCTCAAACTCCATTCCTTGGACCCCGTACCCCTCTTCGATCATGGACAGCACCAATGAGGCCGTGCCGACCTTTAAAAATGTCACGAACTCCGACATATTGGAATCCCCGACGATGATATGGAGACGGCGGTAACGTTCCGCATCGGCATGCGGTTCGTCTCTCGTATTGATGATGCTGCGAGAAGAGGTTGTTGAAGAGGAGGTCTTCTCGTGAATGTGTTGCGCTCGTTGAGAAATGAAATATTGTGGCTTGCCGGATACTTTCAAGACCTTACCGGCACCGCTATAGATCTGCCGCGTGACAAAGAAGGGAATGAGCTGCTCCGTGACTTTCCAGAAATCAACATCGCGACGCATAAGAAAGTTTTCATGGCATCCATAGGTGTTGCCCAACGAGTCCGTGTTGTTTTTAAAAATGTAGATTTCGCCGGACAGGCCTTCTTCTCGCAATCGTTCTTCTGCTGCCGGCAGGCAAGCCTCAAGCAACCGTTCGCCAGCTTTATCATGGATAACAAGATCAAGGATGTTGTCGCACTCGGGAGTGGAATACTCAGGATGGCAACCCGTATCCTGGTAAAACCTGGCGCCGTTCACGAGAAACGCATTGGAAGGCCAGCTGTTCGGAATGAGGCCTTCAAAAATATATCCCAGCACCTTCTCCATCGGTAAATAGACGCGACCGTTCGGAGAAAAGATGAGTCCGTACTCATTCTCCAAACCGAAAATTCGTCGTCTCAAGGGACTGGGTTGCAGCATGTAGTCAACACAGAATAGCAGCCGGCTCGGGCTTCTTCAACAGAAGGAGGCAAGTCTGTCTGGTCTATCTAATCTATCTTGTCTGTCTGGTGAATTCGTTTACTCGACACACGATACACAGTCCGAACAGACCGGATAGACCGAATAGACTAGATAGACCAGATGAACAAGTTTTAGGAGGGGAGGAGCTGTTTTGTGTCCGCCGGCGTCAGCCGTCGGAATCTTCGTCCGTCTCTGGTGCGGTCTAACACTGCTACTTCCAAACTCTCCGGCAAGAGCTTCTGATTCCCGACTTGGTCGAGTGCGGCTATACAGAGCACAAGGGCAGCTTGAAGCTCCGGAGGTTGTGTGAACCCTTTTTCTCTTAACACGGCCTGCACGGCCTCGGATTTGCCTCCGATCACCGCAAAGCCACGCTCATCGATGATACTCCCGTCAAAAGATATGCGGTACATTTCGTTGGCCTGACCATTGTGACCCACCTGGACAACCAAGATTTCTACCTCCAGCGGCTTCAACTCCTGGCTGAAAATGGTGCCGAGGCTTTGTGAATAGCCGTTGGCAAGTGATCGAGCCGTCACATCTTCCCTGCTATACATGAATCCCTTGAGGTCCGCATGTCGGATGCCGGCCTTTCGAAGATTCTCAAACTCGCTGTACTTGCCGGCCCCGGCAAAGGCAATACTGTCGTACACTTCGGATATCTTATACAGGGAAGCGCTGGGATTCTCCGCGACGAGAAGGATCCCACTCACATATTCAAGGGCAATGATGGATCGGCCTTTCGCAATGCCTTTCTTGGCGTACTCCGCCTTGTCCTGCATCATCTGCTCGGGCGAGACGTAATAGGGCATTGGCATACTTAGTTCTCCTTGGACCGGCGGGTCGCAATCAACCCGTCATAGATACCGCGGATCTGCTGGTCGGAAACATCGATAATGCCGGTCGCGTTCACGATCTTCGCGGTGGGATAAATGCCCCGCACGAGATCTGGTCCGCCGGTGCCGACATCATCATCTGCTGCATTGTACAGCGCCAGCAGAGCCAACTTCAGCGCATCAGGCTCTCCCAGACCTTTGACGAAATGCTCCCGCATCGCATTACGCGCATCTTTGCCACCCGACCCGATCGCATGGTAGTCCGACTCTTCGTACCGCCCACCCGCGAGATCGTACTTGAAGATGCGGCCTTCTGCTCGCTTCAGATCGTAGCCGACATACAGCGGCATGACGACCAGCCCTTGAAAGACCATCGGCAGATTGGCCTTGACCATTTGTCCTAGCTTGTTGGCCTTCCCTTCACAGGACAGCTGGACCCCTTCCAGTTTTTCATAATGTTCCAGCTCCACTTGGAACAGCTTGGCCATTTCGATACAGGGGCCGGCCGCCCCTGCGATGGCCATGGCAGAATACTCATCAATTTTGAAAACCTTTTCGATCCGCCGCTCGGCAATTTGAAATCCTTCCGTCGCGCGACGGTCCCCGGCGATTACCACACCCTGCTGATATTTGATCGCAAGTACCGTGGTGGCCTGCGGCACGTTGACAGAGCCGGCTCCACGGGTTGTCTCGGCCACGGCTTGAGTCTGCAGCGATCCGCTGCGGCCCGTTGGAGTTAGCCCGGGGTGGTGCTGGGTCAAAAAATCGAAAAAACTCGATTCATTATGATTCGGGAGAAATGGCAGTTGCATAGTGTGGATTGCGAGGGGTCCTTGTTGGTCAAGCCTTCAGCTTTTCCAGTAACGCGTCGACGGTTTCGACCTGATCGAGGAGGTCGCTTGTCAATGAGGCTGTCCCTCTCAACGGGTCCATCAATGGCACTCGTTTAACCTGATTATTCCCGACATCGAACAGTACCGACGTCCAACTGACCCCGTAGAGCGACGCTGCAAACTTGCTGACACATCGCCCGCGAAAATAGGCTCGCGTCCCTGGAGGCGGAGTGGCCTCCGCCCGAATGACTTCGACGTCCTGAACGATTCGTTCGATCAAATGACTACGCTCTAGCGTAAAGTAGAGGCCCCTGTCAGGACGGACGTCGTGATATTGAAGATCCATCAAGCGGATTCGTGGATCGTCCCACCCGCAGCCCTTCCGCTCCATATAGGATTCCATCATCTGCCGTTTGGCCACCCAATCCAATTCCCGCACCAAGAGCCGAGGGTCCTGTTCCAACCGGTCCAATACGTCTTCCCAACGGACAAGGATGTCTTTCGTGACTTGAGGCAGATCGCGACAGGCATAGTATCCCATGGCGGCCTTCAAATACGCTCGTTGAATTTCCAGCGCCGTTGTTGATCGCCCCCCTGTCAGCTTGAGGGCTTCCTTCATACCGACATCGCGAGACACCTTCTTGAAGCTTCTCACTGGATCATCCAACTCAAATTGCGGAAGATCCACTCCTGCATCGAGCAGGTCCAGGACAATGGACAAGGTGCCGACTTTGAGGTAGGTCGAAAGCTCCGCCATGTTGGCATCGCCCACGATCACGTGCAATCGTCGGTACTTGTCATGCTCTCCATGCGGCTCGTCCCGTGAATTGACGATAGGCCGCCTGACCATCGTATTCAGGTCGACGAGGCACTCGAAGAAATCCGCGCGCTGCGAGATCTGATAATCCGTTGGACTGGTCTGATTTTCTGCGCCGACCTTGCCTGCCCCTGCAAAAATAAGTCGCGTCACAAAGAATGGCGCTAGGACCTTCACGATGCGCTCGAAAGGAACCGCACGGGACATGAGATAATTCTCGTGATAGCCGTAACTGTTGCCCTTGCCGTCCGAGTTGTTCTTGTACAGGACACAATGGTCTCGCCCCGTAACACGCACCATCTGTGCGAGGCACTGAGCGAGAATCCGCTCACCGGCTCGCTCGAAGGCGACGATCTCCCGCGGGTTATTGCACTCAGGGGTCGAGTATTCAGGATGGGCGCCGTCAACGTAGAGTCGTCCTCCATTGGCTAGCACCTTATTCAACTGACGGTTGTATTCAGGATTGGGCCGCTCCCGCTCTCCCTCGACCTCGAATCCGCGAGCATCGAGCAGCGGATTTTCATTTTCATAGTCCCACACGGCAAGAGGGGCTGGCAGACCTGGATAGTGCCCGATGACAGCGATGGAATTGGACACAGGGTCTGCTGCGGCAGGATCGCGCGACGCGATGCCGAATTCTGTTTCTGTCCCCATGACGCGGGGAGTCAGTAAGATGGAGTCCTGCATAGATGTGATGTCTTAGAGATAGTGCCCTGTCGTAACGGTTTCGATCTGACGCGACTCGCCCGGACCTCCACTGATCGTCCGAAGATGCACGATCTTCTCGCCTTTCTTTCCGGAGATCTTCGCCCAGTCGTCAGGATTAGTCGTGTTGGGCAGGTCTTCGTGTTCCTTAAACTCCTCACGGATGGCCCTGATCAAATCCTCGGATTGAAGACCACGGCCTTCCTTTGCAATCGCCCGTTTGACGGCAAACTTTTTCGCGCGTGACACGATGCCTTCGATCAGCGCACCGCTCGCGAAATCCTTGAAATAGAGCACTTCCTTTTCGCCATTTGCGTAAGTGACCTCAATGAACTTATTCTCTTCCGATGACGCATACATCGCCTCGACCGTGAGATCGGTCATCTTTTGGACTAAGGCCTTAGCGTCTCCCCCATGGCGAGCCAAGTCTTCCTCTGAAAACGGCAGGTCGATACTCAGATACTTCGAGAAAATATCCTTTGCCGCCACCATATCGGGACGACCGACCTTGACTTTCACATCTAACCGTCCAGCGCGGAGCACGGCCGGATCGATGAGATCCTGCCGATTACTGGCTCCGATGACAATGACATTGCGCAGCCGTTCCATCCCGTCGATTTCAGAAAGAAACTGAGGGACGATCGTCGATTCAATGTCGGAAGAGATTCCGGTGCCTCGTGTTCTGAACAGCGCATCCATCTCGTCGAAGAACACGATGACTGGATTGCCATCCGCCGCCCGCTCTTTCGCTTTCTTGAAGACTTCCCGGACTTGCCGTTCGGATTCACCGACATACTTATTGAGCAATTCCGGACCCTTCACGTGCAGAAAATAACTCCGCACTTCTTTGCCGGTAAGATGTCCCAGCTTCTTCGCGATCGAATTCGCGACTGCCTTGGCGATCAATGTCTTTCCACATCCGGGCGGGCCATAGAGCAAGACCCCCTTCGGCGCGCTTAACTTGTACTCTGAGAACAAAGCCGGGTGCAGAAACGGCAACTCCACCGCATCGCGAACCTGCTCCAACTCATGCTGCAATCCCCCGATATGCTCATAGTCCACATCAGGTACTTCTTCCAATACCAATTCTTCTGCTTCGGACCTCGGCAACTTTTCGACAACATAGCCGGACCGGGGATCATAGAGTAGATGATCTCCCACACTCAAACGTTCGGCCAGCAGCGGATCGCCAAGTTCCGCAACCTTTTCTTCGTCGAAATGCAACGTCACCAAGGCCCGATTACCTTCCAGGACATCCTTGAGCCGCACCACTTCCCCCTGGATATCGAACCCCTTGACCTCAATGACGTTTAACGCTTCGTTCAGGACTACTTCCTGCCCCTTGCGCATCGCACCCCCATTAATCGACGGGTGCAGGCTCACTTTCATCTTTCGTCCTGACACATACACGTTTCCCGTTCCGTCACTGTTGAGACTGGAAAAGATGGCATAGGCTGATGGAGGCGCTGTTAGTTTTTCAACTTCGGCGCGCAACGATTCGATGTGCGCCTTCGCTTCCTGAAGCGTGGTGACAAGTTTTTCGTTCTGTTTAGTGGCTTGTTCAAGCTGGTAGCGCGATTGGTACAAACGGCGGATTTCTTCCTCCATCGATTGGATCTGCACACGAAGTTTCTCAACTTCGCGAACATGTTCGTCGTTGCGTGATCCCACGTCCGTGTTTCCTTCAGCCAACCGCTTCGTGATCTGCGTGACAGAATCTCGGAGAGACCGGAATCGACTCGGACTTTCTTTCTTGCCGTCCATCGCACCACTCGAGAACCGCGAAACCCCTTGCTGAATCTAGAAGTCCTTGTCTGCGCGGATTCTATCACCCGTTCCTGGGGTGGTCAACCGGACGACGGCAATCTGCAATGAGATATCGATGCATGACGCACATCACGGTGAAGCCGTCACGGCGTCGAATAACTCGCGCGCTGCCGCCTCTACATCGGCCGCACCGAGAATCGCCCTGATCACTGCCACACCGAACGCTCCTGCATTCAGTATTTCCCTTACACGCGCCTTCGTCACCCCGCCGATCCCAAGAATCGGGATATGGACGAGTCGACAGGCATGCTCAAGAGTGTAAATGCCGAGCGGCGGACCAAACGATTGCTTGGACGGTGTCTCGTAGATCGGACCAAGGATGATATAATCTGCACCTTGCGCCTCGGCCTGCACTGCCTCTTCAATTGAATGGACAGAGATACCCAGGAGTCGTTCCGCGCCCAGCAACTGCCGTGCGGTCGTTACAGGCAAACTATTGCTGCGCAAATGGACGCCGACGTCCTCCAGCCCCGACGCGACATCGATCCTATCATTGATCAGAAGTTGACATTTGCGTGGGGCCGTTACGGCCTGCACCTCACGAGCCAGCGCCACAAGTTCTCTGGCTGAGAGGTCACGTTCACGGATTTGGATCGCAGGTCTCGCGGCTGCGAGCACCCGCTGGAGAAGGGGAATCAACGGACGCCCATTGGTCTGATGGCGATCCGTAACCAGCAGAAGTCGAAAGTCGACAGCGGGCCTCATTCGAGAGGCATGAGGCGTGAGGGGTAAGGGGTAATAACACCTATTCTGAAGGAACAATCATCGACTCGCTTTTTCACCTCACCCCTCACGCCTAACGTTCGATTAGAGCATCCCTTCGATGGGACTACTCGCCGTCGCATACAGTTTTCTCGGTATCCGCCCTGCTTTATAGGCAAGGCGACCGGCCTGCACCGCATACTTCATTGCTTCAGCCATAGCAATGGGATCCTGAGCCCCTGCAATAGCTGTGTTCATAAGCACCGCGTCAGCCCCTAACTCCATTGCAAGAGCGGCATCGGAGGCAGTTCCAACACCGGCGTCAACAATGATGGGCACCTTGATCATCTCCATGATTATCTTCAAATTGTACGGATTGCGGATGCCGAGTCCCGACCCGATGGGTGCCGCCAACGGCATGACGGCCGGACACCCGATGTCAACGAGTTTCTGAGCCACGATAGGATCGTCGTTCGTATAGGGCAGCACAATAAAACCTTCTTTGACGAGGATCTTTGCCGCTTCGATCAATCCTGCCGTATCGGGGAAAAGGGTCCTCTCGTCGCCGAGCACTTCGAGCTTGATCAAATCGGACACGCCGGCGGCCCTGGCCAACCGAGAATAGCGAACGGCATCCTCTACGTTATAACAACCGGCCGTGTTAGGGAGAATGGTGTATTTTTTGGGGTCGATATAATCGAGCAGGTTCTCCTTGGAACGATCGGTAATATTCACGCGGCGCACCGCCACCGTCACCACGTCCGCTCCGGATGCCTCAATCGCCTTTTTGGTTTCAGCAAAATCTTTGTATTTACCGGTCCCGACAAACAGTCGCGAAGTAAACTCATGACCGGCAATGATCAAGCGATCATCCTGCATGGGTACAACCCCTTCCTATGGCCTGAGCGCTCACAGGCGCACCACCGCCGATGAAGCTCAAGATCTCCACTCGATCACCTTGTTTCAGACGTCGGTCATCGAAGTCCTTCCGGTCCATGATTTCCAAGTTCAGCTCCACCGCGACACGCTCGGCCTGAATGGCAAGCTCACGCAACAAATCCCCTATAGTGGTGTCGGCTCGACAGCTCCGCTGCTCGCCGTTCACCTGAATCTGAATCGAATTTTCCATTTCCTTTATCCTAGGGGAGCGGATTTCCTAATGTCAATCAACCTGATCGCCTCGAGGCTCTTGCCCCGCATCTGCGATCACGTCAGAATGCATACCACGGACTATGAAATCTACCCCAGAGCGTAACCGGCAAGTCGCCACTATCTTTCGGGCAATGGCCGAACGATTAGCCACCCAACGGGCGAATCCCTATCGAGTGAGAGCCTATCGGAAGGCTGCGGACGCCATCGAAGCCTTGCCGGAAGATATCGCAGATGTCACCGCACGGGAGGAACTGGAAGATATCGATGGAATTGGCCGGGACCTGGCCGACAAGATTGAAGAATTTCTCAGAACCGGGACGATCCAGGCCTATGAAGCTTTGAGAATGCCCCTCCCGGATTCAGTGCAGGCCTGGAGAGACCTCCCGGGACTATCCGAATCGCTTGTGGCCTACCTCTACTCTCGCCTGGGCATTACCACTTTGCCCGATCTTGAGCAATTGGTGCGATCACACATGCTGCGCACGATACCAGGATATTCAGGGTCCGAAGAGGGGCTGCTGGAAGCGATCGCCGTCTTAACCCGCAATACTCATGAAGACTCGTCGCGACAGCGCGCAGACGCGAATCGAGACAGGCACTCGGAGCCGTGAAGCCATGAGGCATACTCACGCAGTCTGTCGAATAGCTGAACAGCGAGACTGCCCGTCGCAGCCGCGTATCCACGCTGGCAGCAGAACCTTCATGAGGATTGCGGGTGGAACAGCAGCTTCCCGTTACGAAGCACGAGGAAGCTCCTTGAAGATCTTCCACGTCTTCAGCATTTCGACCGCCTTTTGAAGTTGGACATCCTGCTCAAGCGAGGGATCGCCTGAGACATCAACGGGAGAAGACTGAGGCGTCGTGCCATTCTTAGGAGCGCTCTCTTCCTGCCCCTTGCCATTCTGAGCCGGCTGATCTTTCCCGGGCGCAACTGCAGTCTTGGGCTGCTTCTGCTCCCCCTCCTTTTCACCGGGCTTGCCTTCGCCTGCCTTGGCGACAGTGGTCGGTGTTTGGGATTTCACAACAATATCGGGCGTAATTCCCGTCGATTGGATCGAACGCCCTTTCGGGGTGTAGTACTTCGCCGTCGTGAGGCGGAGCCCGGAACCATCTCCCAACGGAAGAATGGTTTGCACCGACCCCTTGCCAAACGAGGTCGTACCGACAATCACCGCCCGCCCATAATCTTGTAACGCGCCGGCTACGATCTCAGACGCACTGGCGGACCCTTCATTGACCAAAATGATCATGGGCGAGTCATCCATCTGATCTTTCCCTTTGGAGACCCACTCATCCTTCTTGCTTTCACGTCCTTTGGTATAGACCACCAACTTTCCGCTTGGTAGAAACTGCTCGGAAACCTCAACTGCCGAAGTCAGCAATCCACCAGGATTATTGCGGAGATCGAGAATCGTCGATTGGAGTTTCTGCTCTTTGAACTGTTTGAGTACTTTGCTCAAATCTCGCCCCGTCGATTCCTGGAATTGCGTCAGACGGACGTATCCGATATTGTCCAGCACCTTCGATTTCACACTCTCAATCTTGATGGTATCGCGGACCAACGTAAATTGGAGAGCCTCAGGAACCCCCTCCCGCTGAATCGTCAGATTGACCTTTGATCCCTTGGGGCCACGCATTTTTTGAACGGCATCCATCAAGGTAAGGTCTTTCGTCGTTTCGTCGTTGACCTTGGTAATAAAATCACCCGCCTTCACTCCAGCCCGGTGGGCCGGTGTACCCTCGATGGGCGCGATCACTGCCAAACGGTTCTCCTTCACTCCGATCTGAATGCCCACTCCTCCAAACTCGCCCTTCGTTTCAACCTGCATTTCCTTATACATGTCCGCGGTCATGTAGGCCGAATGCGGATCGAGGGTTGAAAGCATGCCACGAATAGCTCCTTGAACAAGGTCCTTCACCTTTGTTTCATCAACGTAACTTTTCTGAACTTGAGTTAACACTTCGGAGAAAGTCTTCAACTCTTCATAGGTTTCCGTGGCATGCCCCGTTTTCTCCCAACCTTTGCCGAGTAGCACACCTAGGACCAGCGCCACTACCAACATAGGGCCCAATATCCAGAATCGTCGTTGGGGATCCTGTTCCATAAATTTAATGTCCTTTCCTAATTCCTACCCCCGAGAAGTCTATCTATATCATGCCATTCTTTTGCAACAAAGAGTCCTCAGACAAATATGTCCCCGTTTTCTGCACCTTCGGCTTAGGAGCCTGTCCGATATTGACCTTTCTACTGCGGCGAACGAGCTGCAACCATCTGCATCGTTCTCGGCCGAAAAAATCCTCAATGTATTCCAGCGAATACACCTCCGGTTTTTTCGGGCCTGCGGCCTTGCTTCTGGTAGCACCTCCTTCACGAAGGCAATGTCGGACAGGCTCCTACCGCTTAGCCAACCATTGGAGAGGATCGATCGGCTCTGCCCCTTCGCGCAACTCAAAGTATAGAGTATTTTCCCCTGTCATGCCTGTATCACCCGTTTCACCGATTGCTTGCCCGGCTCCCACCTCGGCCCCCACAGTGGTGAGTATCTTCGATGCGTGGGCATACAACGAAAAGAATCCGTTTGCGTGATCAAGGATTATAACGAGTCCATATCCTTTCAACCAGTCTGCATACACAACGGCCCCCGGCATCACCGCATGAATGGTGCTCCCTTCAACAGTCTTGATTTCGATGCCTCTCCGCTGAACATAGGTATTGAAGGTCGGATGTCTCTGGCGACCGAAAAAGGAGACAATATTCCCGTTAGCCGGCCATGGCAGAGAGCCCTTAACCCCGCGAGGAGCATTTCCCCCAGTTGGCGGCCGGGCCAGGGCCGCGCGGCGGCGTTGTTCCAACTCCCGCAACAGACTGTCGATGCGCGATGCAGACCGTTCTAATTCTTGGAGTGCGTGCTCATAGGACTCTTTTTCATGAGTAATCTTTGCAAGATAGATCTTCTTTTCTTTCTTGACCGATTTCATCTCAGCCAATTGCTTCTCGGTGCTTTGCTTGTATGACAGCATCCCGACTCGCGCCTCTTCCCGTTGCCGTTCCGCCTCCTCCATACGAGTCATATCGGCTCGGAATGTTCCCATGAGGGCGTAATCCCGTTCGGAGACGGCAGTAAGATACTGAAGCCGCCGCTGAAAATCGCCATAGGAGTCCGAGGCCAGCAGGGTTTTCCAATGTCCATATCGGCCCTCCATATACTGCACTTTCAGTCGAGCCAGAATGGCGTCCTGACGCTCTCGTATCCCCGCATGTAGACCGGCCAACCGCGTATTAATGACCTGGATCTCTTGATCTTTTTTATGCAGCTGCCGGCTAATATCCTGGTGCGCCTGTCGGTAGCGCAAGAGACGCTCGTCGAGTGTCTGAATGCCCTGTAACAGGGACTCGCGCTTTTTCCCTGCTGCATCTGCCTGCTTACGTGCTTCCTCGATCTGCCCCTTGAGTTGATCGAGGGCTTTCCGTTCTTTCTCAATCTTGTCGATGATCGGATCGGCAGCTACAGCAGTCGACCAGGAATGACCTGCAAGCCCCCAGATCAGGACTCCGACTCTGACCGCCATCCCATACCTCATGCTTTGGCCCCACCGAACCGCCGCATGGATACGAAACTGCCTGCGACGCCAAGCCCCATCCCCACCGCAATCAAGGCAAGACAGACTGACGGAGGGAAAAACGCAATCAGATTGTCAAGTCCGGCAAATCGCCCCATCGTTCGCATTTGCTGCCGAAACAGTTCGTACATACATTTAAGCATGACCAGAGAGAGTGCGCTCCCTAAAGCCCCGAGTACCGCGCCCTCTAACAGATAGGGGACTCGGATAAAGCTGGATGTCGCCCCGATGAGACGCAAAATGGCAATCTCATCTCGTCGGGCGAATAGTGTGAGACGGATCGTATTGGCGATAATGGTGACGGCAGCCGCCGAAAGAATGACGCCGATACCGATTGCGACCAGCTCGATCGATCGAATTACGGTCGCGAGGGCATCGATCCAGTCTTGATTATAATCGACCTTGGACACGCCGCCGACCTGCCTCATCCGTTCCGCCCATCGCTTAATGGCATCCGGCGAGTGAAACAACGGGCTGAGTGCCACGACGAAGGAAGCTGGTAAGGGATTCTGGCCCAGCCCTTCGAGCAAATGAGACTCTGAAGGAAATTGCGCCTTGAACTCTCCCAGCGCCTGTTCTTTCGAGATAAACATCAGGGAGGCGACCGCACGATCACTCCGCAAATGCTGCTCTACCCCTGCAACGGAATCGGCGGAAAGGCGGTCATCAAGATAGACCATGATCTTGACATCGTCCTGGAGCGACCCGGCTGCGGTCCTCAGGTTGACGTAAACCAACAAAAAGACCCCGACGCAAGCCAAAGTAAAGGCCGTGGTCAAGATGGCGACCATCGTCGTCGTGCGGTTGGTCCGCATATTGACCCAGGATTCTTTGAGAAGATACGAGAGCGTTCTCACCCCATCACCCGCTGTTCCGGCAACAGTCGACCCTGTGACAATGTGAGCACCCGCCGATTGACTTGCGTCATAACCAGGGGGTCATGCGTCGCCACCACGACCGTAGTACCCCGTGCATTAATGAGTTTAAACAGTTCGATAATCTCGGACGTCAGGGCCGGGTCTAAGTTTCCGGTCGGTTCATCTGCCAATAAGACGACGGGACCGTTCACAATCGCGCGCGCGATACACACACGCTGCTGCTCCCCGGTCGAGAGGCCTGCAGGAAGTTGATCCCGTTTGTGCTCGACACCGACCGCTCGTAACGCCTCCGTCACTTTCCGACGAATGTCGGCAGGAGAAGTGCCTTGCACCAGCAATGGCAGCGCCACATTGTCAAAGACGGACTTCTTCGGCAACAGCCGAAAATCTTGAAACACTGTTCCTACTTTTCGACGCAGATAGGGAATGTCTGACGGCTTGAGCGTCGTTACGTTTTTTTGCTGGACGAAAATCTGACCCTCATCGGGCCGTTCGGCCCCGATGAGCATCCGTAACAGCGTCGATTTGCCTGCCCCACTAGGTCCCATGAGGAGGACAAATTCTCCTTTGCCGATTTCGAAGGTGACGTCCGCAAGCGCCAGCCGCTGATCATATCGCTTCGACACGTGGATCAGTTGGATCATGGTCGCATTACCAACGGAGGTCCTCTCCGGACACTTCGAATGCATTCTGAATGTGTTCAATCTGCGCAGGGCCGTCGCCCACCGCTTGTAACAATACGACGTCGAATCTGCACAGTCGATCTTTGATGTGGTGGCGGGCCAGGTACAGCGCCGCTAACTGAATCAATTTCTCCTGCTTCCGTTGATGTACAGCATAGATGGCTCCGCCGAATGCACCGGTTCGACGCGCCTTCACCTCGACAAAGACCAGCACGCGGCCGTCCTCCGCCACCAAATCCAACTCCCCCAATGGTGAACGCAGGTTGCGTGCCACAATCCGGTACCCCTTGTGCCGCAAATATTGTTCCGCTGCCGCCTCCCCTTTTTGCCCAAAACTCCTCCTGGGATCAAGGGTGGTCACTGACTGGTCCCTGGGAATTCGCCTATTTCAGTTCGCGCAGGAAACCGCATACGGTCATCCCCACATAGGAGTTGTGCAACGGGAGCGAACGACCGTCGATGAATTGCGCAGGGACCATGTTGAGCGAGTCGTTGCAAATGCTCTACGGTGCCATACCCCTTATGGGAAAGAAAATTATAAACGGGATAGGTCCGATGATACATCGCCATCATACGGTCACGCATCACTTTGGCCACAATCGACGCGGCAGCAATGGACACCGACAAGGTATCACCCTTTATGATCGAGCGTGAGGGAATGGCAAGATTCGGCAATTCCACTGCATCGATGAGGAGGTAGTCCGCCGGAGCAGTGAGCGATGCCAGCGCGCGAGACATGGCGAGGCGAGTCGCTTCCAAAATATTGAGGCGGTCGATCTCCTGCTCGGTGGCAACTCCTACAGCAACCGCTCGAGCCCGCTGCATAATCACGTCGTACAGTCTGGTTCGCTCAGGCTCGGAGACTTGTTTGGAATCGTCGACACCGTGCAGGCGGCAGCGAGTGGGCAAGATCACCACTGCCGCGACGACAGGACCGGCCAGAGGACCCCGTCCTGCTTCATCAAGACCGGCGATATGGCGATAGCCGCGCCGTTTGGCTTCCAACTCAAATTCGTCGGTAGGTCCCACGATGTGGCCCCGCGATGCGTCCGTGAAAGGGCACCTGACAGTCGGGGTCAGTGGAATCGGAAAATGGGGTTAGGGCTTCGAGGCAGCGGCAACTCCTGCCGGCTCCTCGGCCTTACGGGTAGTCCCCGGCTGCCCTTTTACACTCGCAACGAACTCTCGATCTTCTACCTTGGCAAACTTGCCCTTCTTCCCTCGGAGATAATAGAGCTTGGCCCGACGCACCTTGCCCTGACGCATGACTTCGACACGCGTGACGATAGGAGAATGGAGAGGAAAAATCCGTTCTACACCGACCCCGTAGGACACTTTACGCACCGTGAAGGTCTCTGTGTTCAGCAGCCCTTTCCGAGCGATCACCGCACCTTCGAACACCTGAATGCGTTCCTTTTCTCCTTCGACGACTTTCACATGCACACGAACGGTATCTCCAATCTGAAATTTGGGTACCGACTTCTTCGTAAAAGACTGTTGTATACGTTCCAAACGATTCATGCGACTACCCCCTCTCCCCACATCGAACAGGCATGCCTCGCACACCTTCCCGAGTAAGTTCTTCCAGTAATTGTTGATCTTCGAGACTCAAAACCCGATCCTGCAGGAGATCCGGCCGTCTCTGAAAGGTGTTTCGTAGGGCTTCTTTCCGGCGCCACAGGCGTATCGCCTCGTGATGGCCTGAAAGCAATACCTCTGGGACGAGCATTCCTCGAACCTCCACTGGTCTCGTGTAGTGCGGATATTCGAGCAATGAGTCGGCGAACGACTCTTCCACGATCGACTCCGGATCACCCAACACACCCGGAACCAAGCGGGCTGCGGCATCGATGAGCAGCAATGCCGGCAACTCCCCTCCGGTCACCACATAATCGCCGACGGAAATTTCTTCTGGATGCAGGCCGAGCCGCACCCGTTCATCTACGCCCTCGTAATGGCCACAGAGAATGACGATTCGACGTGGTTCGGCCGCCAAATCTTGTGCATAGGCCTGTGTGAACTGGCGACCGTGCGGAGACGGATACAGCAACCGAACCTGTTCACCAGCCTCTGCATAGCCGGCCTGAATCTGTTCTACTGCGCGCAAGATTGGCTCAGCCTTCATGACCATCCCTGCCCCCCCGCCATAGGGCACATCGTCCGCCACTTTGTGGCGATCGAGCGTATAGTCGCGCAAGTTACGCACGTGAACGTGCAACAAACCTCTTTCTTGTGCTCGTTTGAGAATACTCTGGCCAAGGACGGGGGCCACCATGTCGGGAAAGAGCGTCAGAATGTCACACCGCATGACAACCCTCAGCCAAGTCGTCAACCCCGCGAACCATCATCTTGCGGCGCGGAATATCCACCGATGTGATAAAACTCCTTGCCGCTGGGATGAGAACTTCTTCAGTCCCCTTGCGAACGACGAAGACACGGTTATCCGGTATCTCCAAAATCGCCTCAATGACACCAACCTCTTCGCCCCGCTCATTCTCGACCGTCATACCGATGAGATCGCATTCAAGATAGACGTCCGCGGGCAACGCAGCCGCTGAAGTGCGTGGCACTTGAATCAAGCCACCGCGCAGTATCCCGGCTTCCTCCGGTGTCGACACACCAGCAAGACCCATGATGTAGGCGGAGCCGGCACGCCGCACACGAGTTACCGTCCTGTCGGCCACCTGTCCTGTGTGCTCTAAGATGTGAACCTGCGTGAGGTGATCCAATCGGCCCGGCACATCGGTCAAGGATCGGACCTTGAACTCACCCCGCACACCAAAGGGACGCTCAATCCTACCAATCGTGACCAAATCTTCTTGAGTCTGCTTCACGTCTTAGGTGCCCTTTTTCTTCGCGACTTTTTCCGCTTCGAACTGTTTCCATACTCCCGATCTACGCAGCAACGTCCGAACGGTGACTGTCGGCTGGGCCCCCTGGCGCAACCAACTCAATACTCGTTCCTGCTTCAGCTCAGGCACGGCCGGTTCCTTCAAGGGGTCGAAAATCCCAAGAATTTCCAGGAATCGCCCATCGCGCGGCTTCCGGGAGTCGGCTGCCACAACACGGTAAAGCGGTCGTTTATGCCGTCCTGTCCTCGTCAATCTTAAATGAACAGCCACGAGATTCCTCCTCCTAATTTACAAAATACCCATCATGAAAGTGCGCAACCATTACCTCGAGCGCATGAGTTGGGCGAATTGCCGACGGCTTCCTGACCCTGCTGCCGCCATAACCTTGGCGATTTTTCTTGCAGAGAGAAACTGTTTAATCAACCGATTCACCTCTTGCACGTTCGTCCCGCTTCCACGGGCAATCCGCTTTTTTCGGCTTCCATTGATGATCGTATGGTCGCGCCGCTCCCGCAACGTCATCGAGTCAATTATCGCCGCGACTCGGTTCATCTCTCGCTCCGCTACCTGTCCCTCCATCGCTCCCTTGAGCTTCTGACCGCCCGGCAGCATCCCCAATATTTGATCGAGCGAACCCAGACGATTGACCTGGCCCAACTGAGCACGGAAGTCTTCCAACGTAAGCGCACTGCCGGTCAGACGCTTCTGCGCTTCCTCTACCTGATCACGCGTGAAGGTCTCTTGGGCCTTCTCGATCAAGGACAGTACGTCGCCCATCCCAAGGATACGCGAGGCCATCCGATCGGGGTGGAATAATTCAAGCGCATCAAGCTTCTCACCCACGCCGAGAAACTTGATCGGCTTGCCGGTCACTGTCCGGATCGACAACACCGCCCCGCCTCGGGCATCGCCTTCAACCTTGGTCAGTATGACACCGGTCAGACCAATACGTTGTTCGAACTGGCTCGCCATGGCGACGGCATCTTGGCCTGTCATGGCATCCGCGACCAAGAGTACTTCATGCGGGTGCACAGCGGCTTTCACCGCGACCAACTCCCCCATCAACCCATCATCGATATGGAGACGCCCCCCGGTATCCAGCACGACGAGATCGTACCCCTGATCCCGTCCCCGCTCCACGCCCGCTTGACAGATACGGACCACATCCGCCTGGGAAGCCTGTATGTGATCGACTCGATGCACATCGATCTGAAGATCGTGTCCCAGACTCGCTAACTGATCGCCGGCTGCTGGGCGACGAGGATCTGCCGCGACGAGAAGCACCCGTTTCCCTTGAGTCTTGAAGTACCGTCCGAGCTTGCCGCAGCTTGTCGTCTTTCCTGCCCCCTGGAGCCCTACCATCATGATGATGGTAGGAGGATTTGAGGCCAGTGCCAGGCCGGCTTTCTCCCGGCCCATCATTTCCCGCAGCTCTTCCCACACAACCTTCACGACCTGATGACCAGGGGTCAAGCTGCGGAGGACCTCCTGACCAATCGCCTTTTCGCGAACTCGCTCGATGAAGTCCTTGACGATCTTGAAATTGACATCGGCCTCGAGCAACGCCAGACGGACTTCTTTCAAGGCTTCCGCAATGTTCTGTTCAGTCAGAACCCCGGAGCCCCGTAGCTTCTTAAAAATATTCTCGAATTTTTCGCTCAGTGAATCCAGCATAGCGCTACAAAGAAAAAGGCAATCGAAGCCTTAATCCACAATCTCCGATCGCCTCGAAAAAACTAGTAAAAGACCATCGGGGAGTCTAGAGGATGCAGAAGGTCGAAGTCAAGGGAACCGGAACATACATTTCATTGACATGTCTTAGGCCTTTCGCTATGGTCCAGCGAGAGATCCGTAAAAGCCATTCATACGAAATTGCAAGGCAGATACCGTGAGAAAATCCTACGGCGTCCTGATCATTTTTGTGCTCATCGGTGGGTTACTAGGCGGAGTACTGGGAGAAATTCTCCGGATCATGGCTCCCCACGGCACTATTCAGTCAATCTTTGCCACCAATTTTACCCTTGGCATCACCGAGCCGTTGACCATCGATCTCGTCCTTATCAAACTCACCCTTGGCTTCGCACTGAAAATCAATCTCCTCAGCCTCCTCGGAATATTCTTAGGCATCTATCTATACAAAAACATCTAGCAGGATGCTGGCACAGCCCGCCAGCGGTCTCGGCAAGTTCCCTCAACCTTAACCTCGACCTCGGCCTTCTTCATTCGCTGCAGCCTTAGCGGGCTAGACCTCTGGGTTCAACTCGAGATCCTTCATCCTCAATGCCCGGATCCGGTTCCGAAGTGTCGCAGCCCGCTCAAACTCAAGTTCTTTCGCAGCAGCTTTCATTTCCGTTTCCAGCCGTTTGATCACCTGTTCGGGTGCTCCCTCTGTGCCATAGAAGGCCGGCGACTCCGCGGCCAGACCCAGTTGTACCTCATCCGTGTCAGCCGTAGCATATTCGAGCGACAGGATATCTTTTTTTATACTCGTGGGCACAATACCCTGCCTGGCGTTATAGTCAGCCTGAATCTTCCGTCTGCGCCCGGTCTCATCGATCGCCATTTGCATTGAATCGGTCACGACGTCACCATACACAATTACGCGCCCCCGTACATTCCTTGCCGCCCTTCCAGCCGTCTGGATCAACGATCGATAGGATCGAAGATATCCTTCCTTATCCGCATCGAGAATCGCCACCAAGGAAACCTCGGGGAGGTCCAGTCCTTCGCGCAAGAGATTGATCCCGACCAACACGTCAAACACCCCACGCCGAAGATCGCGTATGATTTCAGCCCGCTCTAAGGTCTTGATATCGGAGTGCAGATACCGCACCTTGATACCAAGGTCGTGGTAGTACTCGCTGAGGTCCTCCGCCATACGCTTGGTCAAGGTCGTGATAAGCACACGCCCTCCCTGTGCCACGTCAGTCCGCACTTCGCCGAGGAGATGATCCACTTGCCCTTTGGCCGGCTGCACATCGATGACCGGATCCATGAGACCGGTCGGGCGAAGGACCTGCTCGACAACCTCTCCCTTCACATGCCCTAGTTCATACGGGCCTGGTGTCGCGGATACATATACCGCCTGGTTGAGGCAACGTTCAAACTCAGCGAATTTGAGTGGCCGATTATCGATTGCCGACGGCAACCGGAATCCGTACTCAACCAATGTGCGTTTCCGCGAATAGTCGCCTTCGTACATCCCGCCGACTTGGGGAATCGTGGCATGGGACTCATCAACGATCAGGAGAAAATCTTTCGGGAAGTAGTCGAGCAGTGTCGGAGGCTGCTCGCCTGCCGCGCGACCGGAAAGATGCCGCGAGTAGTTTTCAATGCCGTGGCAATATCCCATAGCCCGAATCATTTCGAGGTCGAACTTCGTACGCTGCGCAATCCGCTGGGCTTCCACAAGTTGGTTGTGTTTCTTGAAGTAGGCGACACGTTCCTCCAGCTCCTCTTCGATGCCCGTAATGGCCCGCTCATACCGATCCGGCGCAATGAGATAGTGCGTATTCGGATAGACCACGACTTTCGGAAGCTTCCTGAGCGACTTCCCCGTCAGTGGATCGATTTCGTGAATCGCATCGACCACGTCACCGAACAACTCAATCCGTAGAGACACGGCTTCATTCGAAGCAGGAAAAATTTCGATCACGTCGCCGCGGGCGCGGAAAGTTCCGCGGTGAAAATCCATGTCGTTGCGAGCATATTGAATCTCGACCAGCTTCGCCAGGATCTTCTCCCGCCTGATCTCCATTCCTTCTTCGAGGAAGATCACCATCTCGTGATAGACCTCCGGAGACCCCAGGCCATAAATGCAGGACACCGATGAGACAATGAGCACGTCATTGCGTTGGAGCAAGGCGGTCGTCGCCGCATGCCTCATCTGATCGATCGCATCGTTGACAGATGCGTCCTTGGCTATATACGTGTTGCTTTGAGGGATATAGGCTTCCGGTTGGTAGTAATCGTAGTAGCTGACGAAATACTCCACAGCGTTGTGAGGGAAAAACTGCTTGAATTCTTGATAGAGCTGACCAGCCAGCGTCTTGTTGTGAACCAAGACCAACGTGGGCTTCTGCACCTGCGCGACCACATTAGCCATGGTAAAGGTCTTGCCGGACCCGGTGACACCGAGCAGTGCCTGGTGCTTCCGGCCAGCCACAATCCCGGCCACCAACTTATCGATGGCCTGGCCTTGATCTCCGCAGGGCTTGAATGGGGCTTCGAGTTGAAACAGCGGCATGGGACGACCTTTCGGCCGTTATCTTATCATCGAACACAACACTGCTGCATAACAGAGGGGGCGCACATCAGAGACCGACAACCCGCGACACACCACCGGCCCCCTTTCGGGGGCCAGGAGCCTGCCGACATTGACCATCCTGCTGCGTGAACGATCCGCAATCATCTGCAGCGTTCTCGGCCCGAAAAATTCCTCAACGTATTCCAGTGAATATGCCTCCGGTTTTTTCCGGGCCTTGCGCCGCTCATCTGTCCGCACCTCTTTCCCCTCGTCACGAAGGCAATGTCGGACAGGCTCCTAGTGAGAGAGTAATTTCTTTAGTATCGTGAATACCGGGGCCGACCGGTCGAGGTGCCCGTTCGGTGAGCCGGTTTCTGGGTTTCACCCTCGCGGAATCGCCGACCGGACGGATCTGCGCTTCGGCGGAGCCGTTGGCGAGGAGCCTGCCGTTCGCTGACCTGCATGGGGGCTGGAGACGGCAACGCCGCCAAAACCGGAAGAGCGAGCCTCTTCGTTTCGATGCTTAATTGCCTTACCATTCGCAGATACTCACGCTCTTCGGACTGAGATAAAATCAAAAACGTCGCTCCGTCCTTTTCCGCTCGACCAGTCCGGCCGGTACGGTGCACATACGAATTCGGATTCGTCGGCAATTCATAGTGAATCACCTGAGCCACGTCCTGAATGTCGAGACCTCTGGCCGCCACGTCAGTTGCCACAAGGGAGCGGAGACGACCGGCACGAAACGCCCCAAGGGTCCGTTCTCGCTGGGCTTGGCTATGGTTACCAGTCAACGCACCAACCGAAGCCGACTCTCCTCCCAAATGGGAGGCTAAGCGTCGCACCTTATACTTTTGATCACAAAACACCATCGACCGTTCGCCGCCAGTCACGGTCTGAAGCAGCGTATGCACAAGTTGCGTACGCGCATGCTCTCCCGGCACAACGTAGTAGGCATGCACGATGGTCGTCGGAGTAGTGATCCCCGGGTCTACGGAAATACGAGCGGGATCGCGCTGCATACTCTGCGCAAGCGTCTGAATATCCCTCGAAAATGTCGCGGAAAATAGTAGGGTCTGGCGTTCAGCCGGAAGGAGGCGAATGATCCGTTGAATATCACGTAAGAATCCTCGGTCCAACATCTGATCGGCTTCATCCATAACCAAAAACCTCACCGCCCCCAGCTTTAAGTGACCAGATCCGGCCAAATCGAGCAACCGACCTGGCGTACCGACTATCACGAGAGGAGGTCGTTGCAATGCACGGTAATGACGTTCAATGGGCGTCCCACCATACACAGACAAAGAGGTTACGGACAGTGGGGCATACTTGCGTAGCTCCATTTCGATTTGGAGCGCCAATTCCCGTGTAGGCGCCAATACCAAAAACTTCGGACCTGGGGAATGACTCGATCCGGACTTTGAGCAAAGGCCCGGAGGTGTAGCAACTTCCCCTCGCATAACCTGTTCAATAATCGGCAGCAGAAACGCCAGTGTTTTCCCACTCCCGGTTTTGGCTTGTGCCATGATATCCCGGCCTTTCAGTGCCAACGGAATGGCAGCCTGTTGCACCGGCGTCGGCGTCACCAGACCCGCCTGTGCCAGGCGCTGGAGAATGGGTTGAGGCAAATTCATCTCAGCAAACGTAGACATAAAACTCCTTGTTAAGAGACATACTTCCTGGAACTGCACGGTCCGGCCCTGCGAGGAGCCGAGAAACGCATCGAAGTGATGGGCAATGCTAGGAAGGGAAAATAGCGGGGCTGCCGGATGGGCAGCCCCGACGTGTGAATACTCGTTGCGGTTTAATACCGGTCGCCACCACCACGGCCACCGCGGCCGCCTCCGCCAGTGCGTGGTTCCTGAGGCCTTGCTTCATTGACGGTCAATGTGCGCCCGCCTAACTCAGTACCGTTTAACGCAGTAATTGCTGCTTGGGCTTCTGCATCCGAGGACATTTCCACGAATCCAAACCCTCGCGACTGGCCCGTGAACTTGTCTGTAATGATCCTGGACGATGTCACTGCTCCATGCACAGCAAACAAACCACTCAGCTCCTGCTCAGTTGTGGAATACGGCAAACCGCCGACATAGATCTTCGAACCCATTGGGCTCCTCCTTTGAAAATGTATGTTGTCTTGGACTCGAGAACCACGTAAGGAAGGAATGGGCCGAAGACGCACACACCATAGCGGCTCAAGGCTGGCTTCCGATCAAATTCCCGGGCAGAACCAAAACAACATCCGACTTAGGCCTTGTCACTCTCTTGTGGTATCACCACCAAGCCTATCGCGATGACACAGGGTGTACTGTACTCTTTAGCCTCTTCAAATGCAAGTGATAACATCACAGTAATATTTTACCTCCATCCTACGGGACCGATTGCCCTGATTGCGGAACAGGGGTCCTGGACAGTTCGCCTCTAGTTTTGGAGGTCAGTGCGGATGCTAGTACGCCCTCCTGCCCTGCAGTATAATCCCTCCTATGCCGATTGCCTCCTCCTGCCCGCGACCAACCCCGCCAGGACAGGCCTTACACATCATGTTACAGGGCCATGTATGTTGGTTTTTTCTCTTCGCAGGTCTCGTCATGGGAATCGGAAGTTTCATGACGGCACAGGAGTCTGGTCATGCCGCGGCCCCCACAGCACTTATTGGAGCATCCATGGCTGTCCTCGCAATGTTCCAAGATGCAGATGTGCTCCCGCCTGAAAACACTCCCGAGTCAAATCGCATCATCAAATCAGTCATCCAATTTCAATCAGTTTTTATCAGAGGCAGCGATCCGGACGTGCAGGCATTTGTGCATAATGCGCTTGCAGCACAGAGGGGCAGCCATGCGCAGGAAGCCCTGTCGCAATTCCGTTCGACAGGTTGGACGTCGAACGTCCTTGAAGCTCTGAGTGATCAGTGGAATTCCGCGACAACCGATCAGCGAGAGAAGTTGGCGCCCGGCTTTCGCCAGTTCAATATCAGCTTGGAGGATTTTAATTCGTTGATGGAACTCGTCGTGAAAACACGTGTCAGCCTAGAACTGCGGGGGCAGGACATCCACCAGGTCTTTGCGCAGCGGCGGCGGGAGATGCCGGGCGGCACGCAATAACAACAGGGAGGGCATAATGGCAACAAAGGCTTATATTCTTATCAAAGTCAAAGCGGGGCGAACAAAGGATGTGCTGCAATCCCTCAAACGTCTTGCCGGGATCGAACAGGCTCACTCTTGTTTCGGACGGCCCGACATTATCCTTTTCATCAATGTCGCAGACGAACGAGCCCTCTCCGATGTGGTGATCACAAAGATTCACCAAATTGAAGGAGTCGAAGAGACAGATACGCACATCGTCGCCGATACTTAGGTCAAGAATGCGCGTCATTCGTGAAGCGCCTGCGCTCCGAACGAGCTTCGGTGCTTAGGAGTATCGTTCGTCTCTCGCCAAAGAACCGCTTGTACCATTTTCACGAGATCCGCTTCACGCTTCACGGATTTCGCGAAAGCTGACACTGGCCCCGTGAAGTTCAGCCGAGCGGTAGCAGGCATCAGCCGCCTCGACAGCCAGACATCCATCACGCCCCGTGATAGGAGGCGGCGTCTTCGTCTCGATGGCATGGGCAAATGCGTGAAGCGTGGCGAGGATCGTTTGTTGTGGTTGAACAACCCATTCTTGAGGCGCCTTGTCACCGAAGACGCCTGTGACTCGATGGTGAATCCAATCCGCTGCGATCTGCCCCTGAGTTCCAACCCACTCCGTTCTCCCAACCCGTCCCCCGACAACCCGGGCAATGTCCAGGACACATGAGATGCCGCTCTCCGTCTTGACCTGCACGATCGCCATTGTGTCCGGTGCCGCTGTCGGAAGTTGATCCAACTCGCAACGGACAGCCACCACCTGCTCGTCCGTAAGAAAAGGCACCAGATCCAGGAGGTGAATTCCCAACTCCAAGAGAACTCCGCGTTGGCCTCGTATTGGAGCGTGATCTTCGAAACCGGTTCTTGTTTCGACCCTGCTGGTGAAGGTGGCATATCGGAGCCGGCCGATCTTCGGCAAGTAATTTTTCACAAGAAGAATTGCCGAGTCGAAACGCATAGTCTGTGCTGTCATCAACAGCAGACCTGCTTCTTCTGTTGCCGTGACCATCGCCCGTGCTTCCCGGCCTGTCGTTGCTAATGGCTTTTCAATAAGGAGCGGCTTCCTCGCCTTCACAGCCTCGCGACAAATCTCAGGATAGAGCGATGGAGGGGTCACCACGACGATGGCCTCTACGGCTTGATCCGCGATCAGTGCGCGATAGTCTCCATAGATCGGGATATCTACTGTAGAAAGCCAGGGTGTTTCCTCACCGATTCGTTTTCGGCAGAGAGCGACAAGCCGCAAATTCGGGAGATCGTGCAGGATATGATAGATATACCGGCTCCCATGCCGACCAGCACCGATGAGACCGATTCTAAGCGGCATCGTCATCACGCACCCTCTGGAATGAAAAAACTCTAGCCCGGATCGAATGCTGGGTCAACTTATCCTTGACCTCGCCCGCATTATTCTTGAACACTTCTGCTGCAATCGCCGATCCGCTGCTACGACGAGCCTTCGGCCAGCGGGCTCGGCCCCTCTGACCCTCCACGTACTGCACAAGTTCGACTCGGCTCCTCACGGCTCCGTGCGCCGGTCTCGCGACGAACGCCATAAGTAATGTCGGCTAGGCCGTCGGATTGACAGCCTGGCGGCTTGGTCCCTATAGTATTTGCGCTTGGTATCCGGCACCGTCCGAAGAAATCACGGTTGACAAAACCATGATGAAAAAAAAGAGATTGCTGCAATGACGTCGGCCACCGCTCCCTTTACATTAGACCAAATCGGCACCGGGACAGCCCGTTTTCCCAGTGGCGTTGCCATTCCCACCCCGACAGATTCCGCCGTCGATCCCTATAGCCAGACCCGGTTGCCAAAACATGTGCAGGTGGAAGGCATTCAGTTTTGGCCTCAGGAAAAAGCGCGCTACCCGGGCCTTGTCCTTTTGCATGAAGCCTGGGGGTTGACCGCGCAGATCAAGGATCTTGGAGCCAGGCTGGCCTGTGAAGGGTACGGCGTTATTATTCCAAACTTGTATGGGCGACTCGGTGGCATGGTGACAGCAAACGCAGAGGTTTCGGATGCTCTCATGAACAAGCTGAACGAAACACTCATACTGCAAGACATCAATTCCTGTTGTGAGTTCTTGAATACGCGGGACCACATTAAACAAAATATCCATGGCGTGGTCGGCTTCGGCATGGGTGGATCGTATGCGCTCAAATTCGCCTGTCAACGCAAAAGGCTTCGAGCAGCGGTCGTGTATTACGGCCGAGTAATGCAGCCCGAAACCGCAATCAAGGACCTCTTTTGTCCAGTTCTCTACCATCAGGCCGGTCAGGACCAGTGGGTGCCCCATCACGATGTTGACCGGCTTCGTGCGGCGGCAAGGGAGTACAAGAAGCCTGTCGAAATCCGGACCTATCAAGATGCCCTCCATGCGTTCTGCAATGAACAACGCTTGGAAACCTATCGTGCCGACGCTACGGCTGAGGCTTGGGAGGCAACGACCATGTTTCTCAAGACGTGCTTCCGAGATGTCTAAAGAGTAGCGTGATGTACGGTCAGTTTTTCGGTCTTCACCCAACCAGATCACGGATCGGCCTCGCCCTTGCTTTGGTTACCATCGCTGTATTGGGAACCTGCTTCAATGCCAGCGCAGACGAAGCCCTCCCAAGTTCCATACCGGATTTCCCATCAGTCATTCGTACCTATTCTCATCAATTGACCAAGATAGAGTCCGACAAGGATGCCATCAACCTGTTTGTGTCGGCGATTGGGCCGACGCTCCAATTGGACGATGCGGCAAAAACCTTGAGGATGAATCCTTCATCGGTCAAACTCATGAACGAACTCCTGGTACCGGATCTGACAGCGACGGCCCGTCGATTGATTGGGAATCTATCTGCCTGGCGCCTCGCTTCCACCGTGAGGGAGGCTATGAAAGGTCGGCAACTCGCGACAATACACGAGCAATTATTCGGATCTCCGGAAGCCAGAACATGGCTGGATCAACAAAGGAATATGCCCTGGAATGACTCACTGACCCAACTCACCACCTTAATAACCTCTCCTGAATGGTCCAGGGAGAGTCAGGGAGATTCGATCCCGACCCTGTTGATATCGGTTCTGGAGCAAGCTACTCGCATGGAAGTCGCTGCCATGCAGGCCACTTACCAGGAATGGGATCGGATCAGGAATTGGAAGGATCGGGTACGTGGCCTTCGCGGACAGGCTCGACTGTGCGGAACCTGGCAATGGATCATTCATAACCACCAGCGAAATCATCAAGAGCAGAAGTTTTCACTGGTCTTTCCACCTGCGGGACATTCCGAGTCTCTTCCTCCGGGACTCGTGGAATATTTTATCCTAGGCGAAAACGTCTATTTACGGTGGGAAACCGATCGCCTGGCTCAAGAAGATAGTCTGCAATTCAGCAAGGAGGGCCACCGCCTCGAAGGGACTTTCGTAAACTCCCAGGGAGGCTGGGGATCAATTAGTGGAAAGAGAACTGCCAGCTGCACGTCTTAGAACGACGCGTGAAGCGCGAGATTCATGCAAAGGGCATGACGGAAACCAAGTCATACCTCGCCTTTTTTTTCCTGCCACACTCCCCAGCCTAAAAGGAGCCAGCCAATTATGAATGCAAGCCCACCAACAGGCGTCACAGCCCCCAACCACCTGATACCCGCAAGCGACACCCCGTAGAGGCTTCCTGAAAAAAGAAGCATCCCGACGAGAAAGAGCCATCCAGATTTTTGAAGACCTTGGGCGGGGTACCGATCAATGGCCCAAGAAACAACACACAGTCCGAACGCGTGATACATCAAATATCTTGTTGCAGTCTCGAACACCTGGAGCATCGGGGCATCCAAAATTTCCTTGAGCGCATGGGCGCCAAAAGCACCGGCAGCAACGCCGGAACCAGCAAGCAGGGCCCCGAGCATCAGGAATTTCTGAGAAGGTGACCGACCTATCATAGTATCCTCCTGGTTCGTGACCGACGACTCTGTCCGCTTTATACATGTAATGGGCCGTCCCATACTAGCAGAGCGGCCTGAGTCTCGATATGCCTCTTGAGGGCCCCTACTGTTATCCTTTCCCACACGCAATATCTTCAGAAGGTCGAAGTCGCGGTTACGCATCCGTTCACTTTAATTCCCTCAGCTTCAACCTTCGCTCTTGACCTTCCCCTCATGTGATGGACCTTCAACATTCTCCAGAGATAAGAGATATGGAAGCCGCCCCATACCCTACCATTGGGAGTCAACCTCCCCCACCCACCGAGGTATAGCCAGAAAACCCATTCCAGCTTATCCTGCGAATACCATGATGCCACTAGCGAAAACACAGACCAGTTGGGCCAGTCCGAAGTTCACAATCGACTGCCTGCTGGCAAGCGTGAGCAGGCACCTTGAAGCGGATGGGTGCGTGCTCGAATTCTCAGAGACCGGCTGTACACCCACTACCCCGGACCAGATGGTTGTAGGGGACTTCGTAAAAGTCCAATTGTGGCTGGAAGGAGAAGAGTCCTTTGTCGACATTCGGCTGGCAGAAGTCAGACACGTTCGCGATCACTGGATCGGACTGGAAGTGATCCAAGTGAGCCAACATGACCGGATGAAACTCAAACGGTTTACCGAAACCCCCGCGGCTATGCGCACCGAAGAGCCTGCTTTTCTTCATCATCTACTTGTTCGGGCATAGCTCGGCCTCCATCTATTAAGATGGAATCAACAACACCGTGGATCGCCCAATCACTTGGCTCCTAGCATGGGGCGATACGAGGCCGCAGCACATGTTGATGTGACATCCGGAAGGTCATTACGGATTCAAGGACATACTAATTCGCAATTGCCCCAGAATGATCATAAGAAGACACCGGTCTCTGACATCGACGCCCAAGATGCTCGACAGCTTCTTGGGACTTTCTTTTGGCGCGACAACGGCTCCGCCCCAGTCTACTTCCCATAGATCAGGACTGCCTGCCTCAATCTCTCCGTCATCGCAGTCTCCGGGTATTGTTCGCTCCGCCCTGAAGAAGTTTGTGGCACAGTTCTTCTCCGCAAACCACCAAGAAATCGAGGCTCAGCCGAATAACCCATATAGTTCTGTCGCAAACCAGCCCGAAAAAAGCGATGGACCTGAATCTCTCCTAACAGCGGATGAGCAAACCAGACAGTTGGAGCAAGAACTCCTGACCGTTCGCTCGGCGCTGAAACAGATGGATGCCTTACAGGCGGAGCTCGCAGTGGAACGGGAAACCGGGAAACAGTTGGTCAAATTCCTCGAGGAGGCTGAACAGGAAGCCCGGAAGGTTCCCATCCTTGAGCAATTATTGAGGCAGCGAATCGATGCTGATAGTCGCTAAGTATTAGGCTCGCAACCCACCAATCGCACAAGACCTCAATCACCGAGTCTATTCCACGCTGAAATCTCCCGTTCAAACAAATCTACCAATGGCACAGACGTATTAGGGCCCTCCTCATCATGATTAACCCGTGCCAGGGTAAGTCCGAGTATTCAAATGACCGCCCTCACTTGCAGAATGGAGATGATTACTCATCGAAATGGGGAGGTGGTCAATGAAACTACAGAAGCGGAAACAGATAAGTCGGCACGAGCCTCAGGCGAAAGAGGAAGTCTCTGCTAGCCCCAAAATCGTTGAGGCTGGAAATAAGATCAAAGAAGACATCGACAAATTGACCGACGAGATTGATGACGTGCTGGAAGCGAATGCGGAAGAATTCATCAGGAGCTATGTCCAAAGGAGTGGAGAATGATAGCGCAAGGAAGCCGCGCCCGATGAGAAGGGGGCGGTCAAAGGGGGCTTTGAAGCATGAAACACAATCACATAAGCCTTCCCTTGCCGCCTACGAAAAGTCATCAGGAAAGAAACAGATCTCGATCATGCTGGATGCATCCCTTATTTCGGCGCTCGACGAACGCGGAAAGCATCGCAGCAAGCAGATTGGGCAGGATCTAAGACGGTACTACCGACTATTGGCCGAAGGACGTCTGGCGCTCCGCACAAGATTTTCCACGGAAAAACTTTCCCTGATACTCGAAGCCTGTAACGGTTGGACCATGGATCCCGAAGCTCCGAGGCATCTCTGGATCCAAGTCGCAGATGGGACCCGGCTCAAGGGACTGGATATCAAATGGACCGTGCCAGATTTGCCGGGCCTTCTTCGGCGATTACAGGAACTCACCTGGCTGGAATCGCTGGCATTGGCAGATACTGTCGAACGATTTTGGCAGGCCAAACGAAAGGGCGACCAGTTGAACGACCCCTCACGGGCATTAGAATGAACTGTCCAATAGAAGCGAGATTAGAGGTGTTTCGGCGTCTCGTCGTGATAAAGCGAAACCACGTCTTGCATCATTTTCCGCTTTGAGCGTCTTAAAATCCTTCGAGCCGATCA
>Ga0070685_10000222_pt1 | contig 37289 bp, 50 predicted proteins | sample KBSS13LmetaG_FD_65651 | JGI IMG/M metagenome (GOLD analysis project Ga0070685, IMG submission 65651) | Switchgrass rhizosphere microbial communities from Kellogg Biological Station, Michigan, USA - KBS S1-3L metaG | ecosystem: Host-associated > Plants > Roots > Rhizosphere ...
CGTTAATTAACGCGTCGGCCAACGCCTTGCGGGCGTTCTCGACTGGAACCGTGTGCAACCACTTCACATTGGCGTCCGGCTGGTTGTACACCAGGGTTGCGCGTTCGCCCGTCGTCTCGCTGAGTAGCAGGTACGCATCGGCGATGGGACACCACTTGTCGGTGACCTCGTCGCACATCTCCGGCGGGCAGTCCTCGGATGGCCACAGGACGGATGCTCGGATCTGGTCGGCTCTCATGCTGCCTTTCGTTGCGGGGGTCGCGTCTTGGGCTTGGGCCACGGCGGGAGCACACGGGGCGGTGGGCACTCTGCGCGGGTTGGGAGGCGCGCTGACCTGCTCGTTGGGATGTAGGCCACGGAGCCGTCTTGCTTCTGGTGGGCTGAGGGGACAGCTGGGCAGCGGTCGCAAGCTCCGTTGCAGGCGGCGCGGTACTTTGCCGTCCAGCCTTCGGCCTTGATGGCAGCGAGGCAGGTCTCACAAAGCCATCGGTAGGTGCTCCACTCGCGTGTCAGCTCGTAGATGGCGACGAAGCCGGTGGGGGGCGGGTTCACTTCGAGCACCCGGCAAGCAGGTCGCGCGCCCAGTCGCGTCGTAGGGCGCGGCGGCGAAGACGGTTGATCAGCGCGCGTCGCTTGGGGTGGCGGCCGGTATACCAGGGACGATGACAGCGGCCGGCGTTGCACTCCATGCAGGCCGTGACCAGGTTGGTCGCCGCGTTGGTGCCGCCCTTCGCGCGTGGCACCAAGTGGTCAAGCGTGAGCACCTTCGTGTTCACGCCCTTGTCGCAGTACACGCACAGGAAGCCGTCGCGCAGGTAGATGGCAAGGCGCTTGACCCGGCCGCACCAGTTCGAGCCCTGGCCTTTGTTGCCGCCGTTGCCGCGCATTACTTCGAGCCTCCAGCAGCCGTCTTTCGGAGCTGCTCGGCCTCGGCCAGCTGCTCAGGCGTCCACGCCGCCGGTGGCTTGAACTTCGGGAGTGCGTCGCTGGCGGCCGTCGGCGACGCTTCGCGGTTCCCGCGGGCGGCTGAATTCTCCTTGCACGTCGGGCAGCCGGTGACGGGTCCGCCGCGGGGGAGAGTGCGAAAGGTGCCTTGCTGGCGGTGGAGGTTGCAGCGGGTGTCCGCGTCAGCCTTCGTGCGCACGGGATCGACCAGCAACCCGCCGAATCGCCCGACGAAGAAAGCGAAGCAATGCCGGGCCTTGACCGTCTCGGGGGACTCGTCCGCCAGGAATTCGGCGAGCATCTTGCGGGCCCGGGCTTGCGCTGCCAGGCGGGCGGGCTCGTCGAGGGTGCCGAGGAAATCCGCGAGGTTTCCGCAGGCCTTCCCGTCGCTGGTCTGGCCGTAGGTCAGCGTCTTGTATCGGTCCGCCCAGGCTCGGCGGAAGAGGTTCAGCCATTCCCCGGCTGGCCACATGGGATCGCGCGCATGCGCGGGCGCAACACCTACGGATTCTTCTGAAGATGAAGATAAAGAGCCATCGTTTTGCCAGGCGTTCGCTATTGGGGTCGCCAATGGGGTCGCTATCGGTTGGCCAGTGGGGTCGCCTATGGGGTTGCTATGGCGACCCCATCGAGCTGCGGCGCCGCGCTGGCCACTCTCGGACGCCGCCTGTCGCCGGCCGATAGCCTTGTCGAGTTCCTTCGTGATGCGCTTCTGGCGCAGCTCCCCGCCGTCGACGGTAAAGAAGCGTCCGAGGGTGCCCCAGGCTGCCTTCCAGCGCGCGAGGGGCAGTCGGGCGATACGCGCGAGCTTGGCATGGTCGAAGCCGGTGACGCCCCTGCGGCGCCACAGCTCCATCAGGATCAGCAGATACGCTCCGTGCTCCTCTGTGGTCAGGTCCATCGTGTCGGCGAGGTAGTCCCCGATGAACAGGGGCATGTGAATGTCGACCTTGTCGTCCATCTACGGGGAAACCTCCTGGTACGGGGCCTTCGCGAGTTCCCACAGCCACTCCAGGGTTTCGCGCGTCGACATGCGGCCGTCGCACGCCGCCGGGCAGGGGCCCGGCTTCCAGGCCTCGGCATGCTCGGGGGCGTGGTTGTCGCTGTAGTCCTGGCCGTCGATTTCGTCGGCCAGCAGCCCGATCGCGTATCCGTTGCTGCCGCACAGCTCACGGTCGATGAGCTTGACCAGGGCCATGCAGCCGGCGTGGACACGGTCGTTCGACCAGTGGCCGTCGTACAGCGAGTTGATCTGCACGTAGCTGTCGCCGACGGGGATTAACAGCCGGCACTCGGCGCACCGGTGCATCTTCCTGGCGGCCCGCACCTGGCGCTCGTCCCAGATGACCGCCTGTTCGCCGTCAAAGCACATCGCGACCCCTTGTGTCGTTGCGTTTCTCGGCTTGAATGGCGTCCCACTCCGCAATCGCTAGGTCGCGCCATCGCCGGGCGTCGCTCAGTTCGCGCGCCAGGTCGGCACAACGCTGGACTGCGGCCTTCATCGCCTCTTCGGCCGCGCGCTCAACGTCGCTCACGGGTGCACACAGGGAAGCAGCAACCCACAGGGGCGGCCGGACCACATCTTGTGGGTGCAGCGCTTGCCGGCGGCCAGCTCGCGGGCGACGCGGTCCCGAGCGGCATCAGGTGACTCGGCGGCCGCCTCCTGGGCTTCCTTGGCCGCCGCGCGCGCGAAGCCCTTCTGTCGTCGGCTCTCGTTGGCAGCCGCGCAGCAGATGGGGCACTTCTTGCCCGGCTCCTTCGCGTGGCCACGGCGGCAGAGCCCTTGCCAGGCGTAGGCCCGGCGCCTGATGGCCCTCTCCCCTAGTCGCTTGCGCACCAGGTATTCCAGGTGCGCCACGCCGTTGGCTGTCAGGCCGAGCTTGCCGGCGATTTCTCGCTGACCGAGGCCGGCCATGCGCAGCTCCATCACCTGTCGCTGGCGGGGGCCGAGCAGCTGCAAGTCCTCGACGGTCACAGCGGCGACTCCCGGCACTCGTCGCACAGCTCGGGCTCGCGCAGGTGAGAACAGCGGGGCTGCGCCCTGGCGTCGAGCAGCTCTATCCACGCTTCCGCGAGCTCCACCAGGGCCACGTCAAGGTAGTCCCGGGCCTCGGGCGCCTTGGCGCGAGCGTTGGCGATTGCGTCCAGTGTCGTCCTGGTCACTTGAGCACTGCCAGGGCGAGCGCGGAGATGGTGAGAGCGATGACGAGAATCCACAGGTCGCGCTGCCGCTCGCGCTCCTGTCGCTGGTACCAGGTCTCAGTGACGGTGCCGCGTGGCACTCCAGTCTTCTGCTCTCGGCGGCGCAAGCGTTCTTCGTTTCTGGTCATCGTGGCCTCCTACTTGGGGCGTCCGTCGACGGTTACGTGGTGGCGTGGGGCCGCGAGGTATCGGACCTCGCAGTTGGCGCAGTGGTCGGGGTACCGACGGAACTGCGCGAGGGTGATGATTTTCTTGTCGCGGCCGGTGAACAGGTGGCCGCACCAGGCGTTGTGGGATGTGCCGCTCCAGCCGATGCGGCGGGCCAGGTGAATCTCGCCGTCTTTGATCATCCGCGTCGGCTCCCGTGTGACAGGTAGAGGGCCGTGGTCTCGGCGATGCGCTCGGCGGCCCATTCGCGGCGCTCGGCCTTGCTCCAGCCGCGGAACCATCCGCGGTGCTCGGTCCACTGGCGGTGCAGGCCGGTGCACATGGGGATCGTCTCGCTGTCGGGGCAGCGGGTGCCCATGCCCTTGCCGGTGCGCCCCTCGTGACACACCTCGATTCGGCCGGCGCACTCGTGGCGCATCGAGAGGACACCCGTTCTTTGGTTCGCGCTTCCTGGGAAGCAGCGCACGCCGACGCAGGGCAGAGTGGCAACGAAGCCCATCCGCGCAGCGTCGGCGTGCGGCCCGCTCAACCGACGCGGGCGCCGGGCTTTGATGCCCCAGCGCTTCGCCCGCAAGGGCGTGTGTCGTTTGAGCGGGGAGCGCTTCATGGCGTTACTCGCGAGCGGGCCACTGCCACTTGCCGCGCGCGTCCTCGCTGCCAGCGGCGACAAGGGCCGGCGCTTGTGCAACGCTCGGCATGTCGAACTGGCCCGTCTTGTAGAAGACGTGCAGCGCAACGGTCCCGTCGGCGTTGACGCCGGTGATCAGCGCCGCCTGGGTCTCGGGCGGGTACTTCCCGTCCCGGTCGCCGAGGTTGGTGTAGTGCACGATTCTTCCGACAGTCGGTTTCATTGCTGGGTACCTGTTCCTTTTGCTTGTTGTCGTTGAGGGCGGGGCTACGTGTAGATGGACTTGCCGCCGCCAGACCCGTGCTGGATCACCTTGCCGAGGCGCATCCGCGCATCCTCGACGTGACGGAAGGCCAGAACGACCTGGTCGCGCCGCTCGCCCGGGGGCAGGTTGCGCGAGAGGGACCGGATCGAGTGCTCGATGCCTTCCAGCTGTCGCCGAAGGCTGTTGCAAAGCTCGTCTTCGTTCAGGGTCTTCAGGCGTTCAAGAAGTACGTTCCTCTCGCGTTCGTTCGGCGTCATCTCGCGGTAAGCGGTGTCGAGTCCTTTACCGGCGAGCTGCTCGGCCCCGGCGTGACCGATGTCCTGGCCTACGGCGTTGGCGTTCATGTTGATTTGTGCGTCGGGATAGTTCATTGCTGGGTCTCCGTTGCGTGCTGATTGTTGGTTGTTGACGAGCGACTACGCTTCGCCCTTGATGACAGGCAGCTCCACTTGACGGTCGGTCTCCCCGGCCAGAGCCATTTGGAGAATTGCGGCCCGCACATTGGGCGGGAAGTGCGCCAGGATGTTGGCCACCAGCTTCGCGGCCTTGAACCTGTCGATTGACTTGCGGGCCGTCAGTTGCGGCGGCCGTTCCTTCTTTGGGGACTTCCGGGGGGGGGCCATGGGCTAGTCCCCCTCTCGAACGCCGTGCATGACCTCGCCGCTGTCCATCTCAACGGTGAGGCGACGGGCGCCCTTGGCCGGCTTTGACGTGACAGCCGCCTTCTCTTCCTTGGCGACCTCGCGGGCGTACGGCACGTACCGCTTGGCCGTCGCGTCGTAGACCATCGCCTTGTCACCGCCCAGGCGTAGCTCGTCGGGGGCGTTCAGCCACTTCGTGACCCCGACGATGCCGGTCCCCGAGCAGACCTCGCACTTCGCCGTGCGCGCCGAGACGCGCTTGCACGACGGGCACACGGCCCGTGGATAGGCGGCGCGCACGTCGGTGGCCAGCTCGTACAGCCTTGTCGAGATGTCCCGACAGATGACCGTCGCAAGCGACTCCTCGGCGGCGTCCGTCTGGTGCGAGAGAGCCACCTGCGCTTTGGTCAGGGCAACGTCGAGCTTCTTCAGGGCCTCCTGTGCGACGACGACGAAGTACGCCTCTTCGGCGGACAGGAGGGGGAGCCCGTACGTTTCGACGGGCGGCGCGAGTGGTTCGCCGGGGTCAGTGAACGGGGACTGGTCGCGTTCCGTGACCTCCTCCTCTTTCTTCCGCGCGCGCTTCTCGGCCTGGCGGATGGCCTCGGGAGTCTTCCCCGTTGCCGCCGCCACCGCTTCGCGGGCCTTGCCCTTCGAGGTCTTGGGGCGGCCGACGGGGCGAGGCGCCTCCGACTCGTCCACCGCGTCCGTGCGGTACTCGACGCCGTCGTGGACGATGACGTCGGGCGTGCCGCCGAATTTCCTGGCGTTGTCGACGGCCGCCAAGATGGCCTCGCGGACTTCGGGTGTCGGCTCGGCCGCCTCGGCCTTTTCGATCTCGCTGGCGGTCAGCTCGACGTACCGCTTGGTCATCGCGTCGACGTCATCGTTGTGGCGCCGCTCGATGTTCTCGGCCAACTGAAGCGCCTCGAACTCCTCTTCGGTGCCACGGAAGACTCGGACCTCGTGCGACTTCACCTTCAGTGCCAGCAGCGCCGCGAGCCGGTCACCGCCCGCGAGCAACTTCCGGGTGCGGTCCTGGATCACAATGAGATTGATCAGGCCGTGGCGCTTGATGCTCGCCTTCCGGCTCTCGTGGTGAGCGGTCTTCTTGCGCTGGCTGAAGCCCTTCTCGACAACGATGTCCGCGAGCTTCACCTTGCGTGTGCCGGGGAGAATCACGGGGCCTCCGTCGAGGCCACGGGCGTTTCGGTGGGCGTCGGGAGCGCGGCCGGGCCATTCGCCAGCCACTCGACAATCCACCCCTCGGTGATTTTCGCGACGGGGTTGTTCTCGGGCGTGCTGCCCTTCGCGATGGCCAGGAACCACCTTTCGGCGGGCCGGGAGCTGTCGGGCTTCAGCGCGCCCAGCTCGCCGTAGTAGCAGCCGCGGACGTTGGCGATGGTGCCGACCAAGCAAGCGCAGTCGCCCTCGTACGTGCTCCCGTCGACCTTGCCGGCGCGTAGGGCCTCCAGCAGCCCGGGCACCTCGGCCGGTGCGGCGTTGAGCACCTGGACGAAGTCCTCCCTGATCGCGCTCAGGTTCGCGCCCGCCAGGTCCGCGCGCGTCAGGTTCGCGCGCGTCAGGTTCGCGTCCGCCAGGTTCGCGTCCGCCAGGTCCGCGCCCGCCAGGTCCGCGCCCGTCAGGTACGCGCGCGTCAGGTTCGCGCGCGTCAGGTTCGCGCCCGTCAGGTACGCGTCCGCCAGGTCCGCGCCCGTCAGGTTCGCGTCCGCCAGGTCCGCGCGCGTCAGGTTCGCGCGCGTCAGGTTCGCGCCCGCCAGGTCCGCGCCCGTCAGGTCCGCGCCCGTCAGGTACGCGCGCGTCAGGTTCGCGCGCGATCCACCCTCTTCGCCTCGGCGCCACTTGCCGTGGGCCTCGACGACGGCCGCCAGCTCGGCGGGGGTCATCGACCCACCGCCCACAGCTCGGCGACGCCGAAGAAGCGGCGAGCCTGGCGCAGGCTCATCTTGTTCCGAGCAAGCCGCGCGATTACGCGGCGCTGCTCAGCTGTCCAAATACCCTGTTGATAAGTTCTCAACGGAACCGGTGTCATGGGACCTCCTAGGTGGTGTTGGGCACAACAAAGTCCCCAAGTCCGTCCACGCCTGCGACCCGCAAAAGTGTCACCCGATGCAGAGAGGCGGTGGACGTGGACGGGCTTGGAGACTTCATCGAGTGACCCACTATCCGTAACTGAAACGGATGGTGAGGTCCACAACTATTTTGCAGCGGCCCTTGCTTTTCTACTTTCGGGCTTCGTCTTGGCGCGGTGCGGTCCCTTGCGCGGATGGTTCAGCAGCGCGGCTGCCTCCGCAATCTCCTCCGCGCGCGTCACGATGTACTGAACGGTCTGCGCAATATTCGCGTGCCGCAGGACGCCTTGAATGTCGGTGAGCTTGGCCCCGCGGCGATTGAGCCTCGTTGCCACCGAGTGCCGCGTGTCGTGCAGGTGCACGCGTCCATCACCGGGCGCCGCCTTCAGCCCGAGCTTTTCGAACGCTCCGCGGAGATGCGAATAGAAGTGGGAATGACTCAGGGGGCGCGCAGTCTTGGGCGACGGGAACACGTAGGCGGACGCGCGCGGCATTAGCTTCAGCGCGGCAACAGCGTCGTCCGACAGGTTGACCGTCGCTCCCACGCGGCTCTTCGTCTCGTCCCACAGCAGGCAGACGGTGCCGGCGTCGAGGTCGATCTGGTCCCACCGCAGCCGGCGCACCTCGCCGATGCGCATCCCCGTGCCGGCCATCACGCGGTAGCACACGCCCACCTCGAGCGGAACCGCATCGGCAATGCGGGCGTCGTCCTCCTCGGCAATCTCGGTGCGGCGCTTCCCCCTCGATGGTTCCTGCTTCACGCGCCGGAACGGGCTGTCGCACAGACGCCCTTCGTTGTAGGCCCAGTTGAGCAACGCCTTGGTGCGACGGAGAGCTAGGTTGCGCGTGGTGGGCGATAGCGACTTGCCGGCGCCGTTGCGATACGCGGCCCAGTGCGACTGGCGAAGGTCAATCGCCTTGACATCGCCGAACGCCTCCAGTGGCTTTTTCATCAGCGAGACGACGTCGGGGATCCAAGAACGGTCCGAAGGTAGGCTCGCAACGTAGTCGTCCCACAGTTCACGCACTGTGCACGACCGTTCGGGCAGCAGCGCTTCAAGTTGGGCGATCGCCGCTCTGATGCCTGCCTCCGACGGGGATGGATCCGGCAACGGTGGCGATGTGCTCATCGGGGGGAAGCCCCGCGCCAGCACGGAACGTGCCCCGACACAGGGCGCGGTTATCGGCGGCTGCGGGGGGCGGTTGCTCGGCTATTCGTCGACGTGGGTTTTAAAACCTAACCAGGTCGATTTCGGCCCTTCGTCGCGAGCTTGCGCCGCGACCGAGCCCGAAGCTTCGCCCGGAGAACCACATCACCCAGGAGGGCGATGTCCATGTTCAGCTCGCGCAGCTCGAGGTCATGGCCGTCGAGGCGGGCTTCGTGCTTGTCCAACCGGCTGTCGATGCGGGACAGCCGGCCAAGAATCGGGTTCCCGGATGGCATGGGATCAAGCTTGGATCGCGCCGCCATCTCGTCACACCTCTGCGGGTGTCACGCGCCCGGGCAGGTGACGGGCCAGGATGCCGACCAGCTCGTCGACGGCACGCTGCACGTCCGCCTTGATGCCAGGGTACGTGTAGAAGGGGACCGGGTGATACTCGGTTACGGTCACCGTCGGCGCGCCCTTGCTGTCGTAGCGACCAACGAAGACGTCGTAGATGAATCGGTCGGCCTCGAACATCACCAGATAGGACCGCCACTGAAGGCTGTCGACGTACCTCTCCGCGTCCCACTTCTCGGTCAGCTTCTGATCCCGCACCGTCTTGCCGTCCAGGCCGTCGGAGTGCCCGATCAGCCAGATCGGGCCGTGCGGCGTCTGGAACAGCAGCTGCCCCTGCAGCTCGCGCACCGCGGGCAGGGGCAGCTCGGCATTCACCTGGAACCCGAAGGTCCAGCCGTCCACCGTCGTCGCATGGATCCCCTCACCGTTGAGCGGGTCGGAGACCTGGTACTGCTCGGCGTGCTCCATCAGCTTGGCGAAGGCCTTGCCCGCCTCCATCTGACGAGTGGGGGCCTTGCCCTCGCTCAGGTCGGCCAGCAGCATGGCCATGGTCGTGTCTTCTCGGTCCTTCCAGTAGCGGACCGTCTCCAGTTCGGAGACGTGGATGTGCGGCCCCTGGAAGTCGCACCGGCCGTGGTTGCACCAGCGCTTCGCCGGCGGCACCGCTGGCTCGGGTGCGCCGAATTCGTGATCGATCGCCTGGTACGCGCCTTCGGTGCCTTCGGTGTCCATCACGCGGCCTTCGGGGTTTCGGCTGCGCCGTAGGCCTTCGCCTTCTTGTCCCACTTGAAGCCCTTGGCCACCGCGGCCTTGCCGATCATCAGCGCTACCGTCTTGGGCGCCGACTCCTCGGCGGCCAGCGCCACCAGATTGTCGAAGTCGGCCGTGGTGGCGGCCTTTTCGATACGCTCGTTCCACGTCGCCTGCAGCGCTCGCTCGGCAGCGTGCTCGGCGGACAGGGCGTTCAGCGCGCCCTTGGTCTGCGCGATCGCGATGGCCAGGACGGGAACCACGGCGTCGGGCGTGAACGTCGGCACCTCGATCGCGGCCAGCTGGCCCGGGTTCTTTCCGAAACTGACGTCGGTGGGGCTGAAGTTGAGGATCCGCTTTCCCCGCTGCATCGACAGCGAGCCCATCATGTCGGCGCTCTTGTACACCTCGTTCTTGCTGGCCCCCTGCATATCGAGGCGGGTGATCAGCTCGTCACCCTTCCGCTGCTCGTCGGAGTGGCAGATCAGGACGATGTCCAGGCCGATGTACTTCAGGTTCGACAGCCACCCGTAAAACGTCGACTTCAGCGCTCCGAACCCCTGCAGCGACAGGGCGCCGCCGCGGTTGTTCTTCGAGTCCTCGTTTATCAACTGGGCAGCCAGGCAGTCCAGGGCGCGGCCCGCGGTGTCTACAACCACCGTCGAGTACCCCGCGAAGTCGGCGGCCGTCAGGTTCGAGACGTCGCGCCAGCTTTCGATCTGGACGCAGTCGCCCCGGAAGGCGCCAGCGCGATACACGCCGCTGTCGAACGCCAGACAGAGAGGTTTTTCGGCGGTGAACCCAAGGGAGGTCTTCCCGATGCCGGGGTCTCCGTGGATGCAGACGACTACGTGCTTCACTTCGATGGGATCGGCGGCCTTGGTGATCTTCAGCATGGGTCGGGTCCTTTCGTTTGTGGTCGCGTAGACCGGAAATCAGGGGTTGCAGGCCGCGACACAGAGGGCCGCGACCAGGGGCTGATCAGCAACGGGCCGGTGCCAGACCAGGCACTCGGTCACCGGGGCCGGGACGCCGTCGACGTAGGCCCGGCAGGTGACCTCCGCGTTGTTGGGACACAGGCGCGCGTCGATGACGGGCCCACAGTCCGGGACGGCCGTGTTGTCGCCGCACCCAACCAGCACCAGGAGCAAGAAAGCAAACGTGGTCTTCATCGGGGACCTCCTTCCATCTCCAGCCATTCGGTTACGGACTCCATTGCGGCCCGCCGCGAGCGCAGGCCTGAGGACGCGAACCGCCGCACCCCGGCGATCGTCAGCTCCACCGTCCACGCGCCTGGCGCGAGCTGCATCAGGACGATGGTCGCGGGGGCAGCGAGTACGGGCGCGGGACCGGGCTCGGCCACGCGGACGGGCCACGCGTACCCGAGGCCGTCACCGTGCGGGCCCGCGTGCATCGCCTGGCCGACGCACAGGTACGCCAAGGGGCCGTCGCGCAGCACGTGGCCGCAGGTCACCACGGGCCACCTCCACCGGCGCCGAACGGCACGTTGGGAATGTCCCCGTCCTCGAAGAGGTGCGAGCCGTACACCAGCTCGCGCATGCTCTCGTCGGGGAGCGGGGCCGTCGGCTCTTCTTCGATTTCCTCGGGCACCGTGTCGCTGTTCATGTAACGGTTGTACGGGACCGTCACACGGTGGTCAAGCGGAAACGTAACGGTTCGCGCAACCTCGCGAAACGGTTACAGTCTTACTTGGCCGCGCGCGCCTTCAGGAGCGCGTCGAGCTTCTTCTGGGCGCGGGCAGGGATCGCTCCCCGGTGATTCGCGGTCCGCACGTAACCATGCGTCTCTCCCAGCGCATCCGCGAGACCCTGGAGGGTGTCCAGGCCCAGCAGCTTCGCGGCCCTCATCATGGGACCATCGTTCGCGCTGGGGCCTGGGTGGCGTCCGACCCTTGGTGATGAAGAAGCGGTTGCGTCCATTTCGTCAACCGTGTCATAACCGTCTCGTGAACGCAACCCTTCTTGCAGGTCGGCCGCTGCCTCCAGCGCCTCGGCGTACGCCAGCAGCTTGCGGGCCTTCTCGCGAGCCTCGGCCGCGTCCTTCCGCATGTTCTTGGCCGTTGGCACGGTTGCCGATTGTTCGTTGCCTCGGGTGCAGCGTCAAGGGGGTGCGTCGGTGACAGGGCGCCCACGCAGCGCCGCGAGCTGGCAGCGGATGTGCCTCGGCAAGAAGCGGATGTCCGCCGAGGCGGCCGAGAAGGTGGCGCGAAAGTGGGGACAGCGGGCCTACTTCTGCCCGTTCTGTAGCGGTTTCCACTGCACCAAGCAGCCAGCCCCCGAGGTGCCCAGTGGACCACGGGGGTGACGGCCTGCTCACGCCGTTCCCGCGCGACACCGGGCGCCTGGTGCTCGCCGTCGACGACCGGGGCCGCGAGTTGCGCCTACACGAGGTGATGCCGGGCTACTGGCAGGCGTTCCGGTGGCGCGAGATGCACCTGGGCTGGTGCGGGTCGGTTGCCTACGGGCTCACGCCGCGGGAGTGGACGGCGGTCGGCGACGCGGTTTCCGGTCGCGGCGACCAGTAATTCAGCGGCGCCGCGCCCGGTCTGACGTGACCGCGCTCGAGCGGGCCGCCGCCATCCCCGCGGCAATCTCCCGCAGCTGGCCCTCGGGCAGCTCCACCGGCACGATGCCGTGCGCCTCGGCTGTCTCTACCAGCGCCTTGATGGCGCTCGCCAGGGGAGCAGCTGGTGGGTAGACCAGCGCGGCGCCGTTCGCCAGGGTGAGCACGAATCCCTCGATACTGTCGAGCTGGGCGCGGGTCATGTGTCGTCCTGTCGCGGGGGGATTGCTGGCCGGCGTCGCCGTTCGACGTCGTACGGAATGCGCGGCTTCTCGCGGTGGTCCGGCCCCAGGTAGAACTCGTAGTTGCCCAGGCGCAGGAAGAAGCTCACGGCGCACCACGCCCAGTCCTGTGCCAGCACGCAGGTGGGCACGCGCTCGATCTCGTAACGCGAGCCCGGCATGGGCGCGTCGACGAACACGGCGTGGAAACGCTCGCACCGCCAACACGACCCGGGCGGGGAGGTCGGCGTCTTCTCGGGGTCGAAGAAGCTCACCCGAACAACCTTCGCCAGAAGCCAGGGCGGGGCGGGGCAGCGTTGCCGGCCTCGGCGCGCAGGTGCTCCTCTGTTCGGCTCATCGACTCGATCAGCTCTCTGATTTCGTCGCAGACGCCAAGGATCTCCACCTGTCGATCCGTGCCTGGAAGGCGGTCGACGAGGCGCGCGCCTTCAGCAATAAGGACCGCGACTCGCGCCGTTTCACTGGCGACGTTGAGGAGATTTCGTCGGTGGCTGCTCGCTCTGCCCCGCCAAACCCTGTCCCAGACACCGGCATCTCGATCGATGGATGTGTCATTCACTCGCCCCTCCGGTAGGTTCGACCTTCGGCTTCTTGACCTTCTTGAGCACGTCAGCGCGCAGCCCGGCCACGGCCTTCAGGAGCCCGTCCAGCTTCGCGTCCTGCTTCTTGAAGCGGTCAGCGTCGACCGTGGCGGACGCTTGCTGATGCTGCTCGACGGCCACGATCTTGGCGTCGATGGCGTCAGTCTGCTTCGTGGTCGCGATGCCGGCGACGTGCGCCAGCCCAGTCAGCCCACCGGTGCCTACCAGCAGCGTCGCGATGGCCGTGCCGATGACGGTCCCCAGCGACTTCGCGTTGCGGGTCGCCCATGGGCGCATGTCCTCGGCCGCCTGGGCGGCAGGCTCGTCGACCACGCGCGGGAACCTTGATGGCTCGCGCATGTTACGCCGCCGGCCGCGCGGTGAACTCGAACGACAGGGACATGTCGGCCGCCGTCGCCGGGCCGGTGCCCGTGGTGACGATGAGCACCTCCAGGCCCTCGGCCACGCCCGCGTTGATGGTGGGCATCTTGCCGGCCATGTGCCTGAACAGCTCGGCGAGGTCCAGTTGGCCCGGTGTTGCGTGGTGGATGCGGTGGGTGGCCAGGATGACCCGCGTGCCAGCGCCGGCAGTCGCGCCGAACCGAGCCTCACAGCCGGCCACCGGGTCAACCGTCGGCACGTCGTAGACGTCGCGGCTGTCCAGCGGCTGGATGGTGTTGACGGTGCCGCCCGTCATGACGTTGGGGATGCGCGCCAGCTTCGCCAGGATGCCCGACCCGGCGCCGGCCCCCGCCGCCCAGCTCAGGCGCGCCGCCAGCAGCTCCAGCTTCAGCAGCGTGGTCGCCGCGTGGAAGATGTAGCCCAGGCTGATGGTGGTGGTTGCCGCGGTCCCGGTGGACAGGGCCACGGCGTCGCTGCTGGCGACCCAGGTTGGGACGTCGCCGTTGCGCATGGGCTGCGTGCGATGAATCGCGCTGTTGGTGGGGGTGCGTGCTTGTGCCATGGTCTATCTCCTCTGTTCGCGGACTGCGGGTTCAAGGCGATCGACGGGCGTCGGTGGAGCACCTGGCGCCTTGGCATTCTGCCCCGTCGGTTTCGTAGCTCCGTCGTCCGGGCCCTCCTTCAGGAAGAGCGCGGGCGGCTTCTGGAACAGGTACCCCAGCACGGCCTCGGCCCACGGCGCGTAGGGCGCTGGGGTTTTGATGAGGTCCATCCGTGCCTCCTCCACCAGGGCGGCGAGGATGTCCGGGTTCGTCACGGAGATGGCGTCCACCTCGCCGGGCGTGATGCGCCCCGAATGCAGCAGCGCGCGTCCCCGCTCGAGCGGGGACACCAGCAGCGCGAAGATATCGTCGAGGCGCGCCTGGTCCACCGTTGACAGCGGCAACGGCTGCCCCCACTTGTCCGTTTGCAGTCGGGGGGCGTGGTCCTTCAGGTAGGCCATCTCCACCGAGGAGATGCCCTGCGCCTCCAGCTCGTTCGTCGCGGCCATGACGGCCTGCAGGTCGACGTGGCCGGGTTCGGCTGGGCCCTTCGGGGGACGCTGGCGCTTGAGCCATGGGATCACCCATGCACCCCGGCCGGCGTCAGGGGAGAGTTATCGCGGAGCTTCGACGCCGCTGCGCAGACACTCTGCCTTGGCCGCTGCCTTCCAACGCACACAGAGACGCTGAAATTCGCTACGGACGTCGTGCTGGTCAGCAGGGCGGTACGTTGAGACGGCCGCGAGCAAGACATCGCAGGTAACCCGGGCGTCCGCAACGATCTGGCCGCAGAGACACGCTGCCTGTTCGGCCTCTGGAAGGTCGAAGCAGATAACTGACTTAACCCGGCGCACTTGTGCATTGGCGTTGGTAGTTGGGCTGCTAAATGAAATAGCGGTCGCGATGACCAGTAATGCGGCCTTGGCCGTCAATGGGTTGCTCATTCTTCGAAGGTATCATTGGTCCCCGTACACTGCATCTGCGGCCACCTTTTCGGCCGTCTTCCGGTCGCCGGACCGCACTGCCTGGACGATCTGCGGCACCAAGACGTGTGCGGCGTGCTTTGCGGTGGGCGCGAGGGCTCCGGGCAACGCCTGGCCCGCCGGTGACGCCATTCCGCGCGTGATGGCCTCGCCCGCGTCACGTGCGCCGGCCTCGGCCATCCGTTCGATCTTCGCGCCTGCCGCGGCTCCAACGATGGCGCCTGGATAGCCGGCGACCTTGTGGCCGATCATCGCGCCCGCCGTTCCACCGCCCGCGCTCTTCAGGGTGCTGAGCACCTTCGATCCCCAACTTCCGCCCCGCGAATCCGAGATGCGCGCCTGTTCCGCGCCGTCGCGCAAGAGCATGTACGTGGCCTGCTGCTCGTTGAGACGGTCCAGCTGGGGCGCCAGCTTGGGGCCGGCGTGCTCGCCGATCAGGTCTTTGAGCCTGCCGTACATGATGCCCGCCGCCTTCGCCGTCGCGGTGTCGTCCGTGGTGATCGGCCGCGGATTGAGCTTGGACCCCACGACCTCGGTCAGGAACGTGCGAATGTCCGCCGTCGACGGCGGCTTGTCGACGTTCGCGCCCAACCCACTCTTGAACTGCTTGGCGAGGTTGAAGACGGTGTCCAGGGCGGCGTTCTTTTCAGTGCCCCCCACGCGCTGCAGGTCGTTCATCGCATCGTTGAACACCGCCATGGTCTTCAGCACTGGGATGCGCCCCACTTCGGCATCGCGCGCATCGAGGATCTTCGTTGCCTCCGCGTGGGCCCTGGGTAGCCGCTGCTCGACGGCCGCAATGATCTCGTCGGGCTTCCCCAGCGCGTTGCGCAGCTCGTTGTCGGCCTTCAGCGTTCGGATCGCCCCCTCGCGAGAGCCGAAGAACTTCTCGTAAGGACCGGCCTTCATGCCCTCGCCGCCACGGCTGATGATGTCCCGTGCTTCGCGCGCGGGTGCGCCCTGGAAGGCGTGGCCCAGCGCCGCGCCAGCGACGCCCAGGCCGGCGCCGACGCCCGCGCCGCGGACGATGTCCTTCGGGTCCAGGCTTCCGCCGCCAACGGTCGCGCCAGCGCCGCCAGCTGCGCCAGTGACGGCACCGCTGGTCAGCTTCGGGAGGAGTGAGGGCGAGGCGGCCATTGCAGAGACGCCAGGGATCGCGCTCGCCAGGCGACCAGCCACGGCGCCGCCAGCCTGTGAGCCGACGAGGCCGGCAAAGCGGTGGGCCTGATCGAGTCGGTGCACCTCGGCCGGGTTGTCGTGGTCGGTCAACGGCGCCGTCGACGCGGCAGGGATCGGACCGAGCTTGCCCAACGTTTCGATCGGGCCGCGGGAGTAGGGCAGGGGGCTCGTCGCGCTCGCCTGGTCCTCCGCGGGTCGCATCATTGGCGCCGGCCGCGGGTCCATCGTCACCGGCTTGGACGCCGACGGGAGATCTGGGAAGCGTTTGGCAACACGCTCCTCGACGGCCTGCCGGAACAGCGCATTGAACTCGTCGTCCTCTTCCTTGCTCACTGGGCAACCTCCGCGTCGGTGATGGGCGGGTCGAAGGTCGCCATGGCTCGCTTGGTGCCAGGCCGGTTCGGGTTCGCCCTGATCAGTTGAATCATCCGGTCGCGAGGCGACGCGGGCGCGCCCTTCTTCTGCATGTCGTCGATGTGCGGCGCGCTCTTGTCCTCGGGCAGCGGGGCGTCTGAGCCAGGTCCATTGCCTTCGCCCGGCTCAATTCCGCGCGTCGCAACCTTCGAACGAGGTTGAAACATCGCCGGGGGGGCCTGGGTCAGGCCCTTGACTGGCGCCTCGCCACGGTACTGTTTCAGCAGGTGGTCGGGACCGCTGTCCCCCTTGAGTCCTTGCGCCGCGAGCCCGCGCGCCATGTCGTGGTCCAGCTTCTGGATTACCGCGTTCAACTGCTCGACGCCGGTGCCGGTCTTCTTTTCCCACCAGCCGCCGATCTGGCCTTCGATGACGCCCACGTCGGGCCCCGCCAGAACGCCAAGGGCATCCTTGGCGGGACCCTTCATCGAGATCAGCAGGTCGTTGTACAGGTTCTCTCGGACCTTCGACTCGGGGGAAAGCGGGTTCCACGTGGTGCCGTGCTTCAACTGATGATCGCGCAGCCTTGTCGCCGCATCGCGAATGCTTGCGTAGGCCGGAAGGCCGACGCGCAGCTGGTCGGCGAGCTTGGGCGTGGACGCCTCGGCAATCTTGTTGCCGTTCACGTCGTAGACGAAGGTCGGCGACAGCTCCAGCAGCGCGGCCGATTCCTGTGGCCCCTTTGCCTCGGGCTTGTTGAGGTTCTTCGTGTCGGAAAACTCGGTGCCCGTCGCCTCCTGATGTGTCTGATCGACGTGCCCGACCAGCGGCGCCACGCTGGCGAGCTTCAGCTCTTCCATCTTCGTGCGGAACCCGAGCTGGTCCAGCGTCGCCTGGATCTTCGCCGCGTCCATCCCGGTCCCCGCGAGACGCGCCTTGGCGATCAGGTCGACCCGCTTGTAAGCCACGGCCCCGCGCTGGTCCACCTCGGCCAGCAACTGCGCACGCGCCTGCTGCGCGTCGCCGAGGCCCGTCCTGGCCATGACGATGCGATCCGAGAGCCGTTGGGCGTTCTCGCGCTGGCGGGCCAAGTCGGCGTCGATGATGTCCGACACGCTGTTCTTGCCCGTCGGCGCATGGCCAGCCGTCACCAGAGCCCGCGTGGTGATCGCGTCGCCCAGGCCGGCGAACACCATGCCGACAGCCTTGAGCACGTTCTCCGTGGTGCTCCCGTCGGCAAAGAGCTTGGGCGCGGGCAGCTTGTCGAAGCGGTCCATCGACTCGCGCAGGCGCGTGCGCCACTCGTCGATTCCCGGCTGCGTCGCCTTGTACGCCTTGTCCCGCTCGGCCTGCTGCTGGTCGGCAAGGGCCACCTGGGCGTTGGCGGACTCGGTGTTGATGTGCGCCGTTGCCTCGTCGTGCGCAAGCTTCGCGTCCATCGCGCGCTGGTGGTCGGCCTCCAACGTGTCGATGCCCTCGCGCGCGGCGATGCGTTCCGGTGCCTCGACGACAGTCGACGTGCTGCCACCGGTTCGCTTGTCCGTGGTCCGTGCGTTCCGGATCACTTCCTCGGGTGCGGGCGGGAAGGCGAACGGTGCGCTCATCGGCTCCCCTCCACCTTCTTCAGCCGTTGGTTCACTCGCCCCAGCCCCGCCAGCACTTCGCTGATGACGTTGGCGTCAATCCACAACGACCCATCCTTCGGGTTGCGCACCGTGGTCCGCTTGGGCAGGTCCTGGGCGATGACCCCCAGCACGTAGTCCGGGCCGTCCGTCGGATCCTTGTACCCGAACGTCTTGGGGCGAAGTCCGTCGAGGAAATCATCCGCGATTTGCGGCGCGTCGGCGACGTGCTCCTTCGCGTAGAAGTCGGACTTCGCCAGCAGCGTGCCGCCCGCCACCAGCAGGTTTCCCCAGAACGCCTGGTCGCCTGCATGCTTCGCGGCCTCGGCCAGAATGCGGGCTTTGTCCGCGTCGGCGGGGAGGCCCAGCGCAGCGATGATTTGGGAGCCCTTCCCGAGCGCCAGGGCATCGTCAATCTGCTGGGAGAGCAGGGCGTTGCTCGCGTTGGCCTTCGAGGCGTCGAGGGCGTACCCCGTGTTGGCGATGTTCGTCTGCGTGGTGTTGCTGGCGTTCGCGATCATCGCGCGCACCTGGGCGTCGATTTCCGCCGCGGTGAGCGTGGTGTTGGCCTGCAAGGTCGCCTTGAACGATTCCAGGCTGATTTGCCCCGAGGCGATCTTGGCCTGCAACTCATTGGCGGCGTCGTCGTGGGCCTTCTGCGTGGCCGCCTGCAGGTTGGCGAGCTGCACCGACGTCTGGGCTGCCAGGTTCGCTTGCCCGGCTGCCGTCTGGGCCTGCAGCGTCGCAACAGCGGCTTGCGTCTGCGACTGCAGGGAGGCGATCTTGGCCTGCGTGTCTGCCGACAGGTTGGCCATGTTCGCCTGCAGCACGGTGGACTGGTTGGCCTTCTGAACGTCCACGTCAGTGCCACGGAGCTGCGCCGTGCCGCCCAGGAAGTCCCGGCGCGCCTGGGCCATCTCCTCGGCCTTCAGCGCTCCCGTGGCCGCCGCGCTCTTCGCGAACACGTCCGAGGCGCCCGCCAGGCCCGCGCGCAGCGCCTGGCCAGGGTTGCGCCCCTGCAGGCTTGCCGCCGCCCCGAGCTGCGCGGCCGCGCCGCGGTCAACTGACTCTTTCATCAGCTCCGAGGCAGCCGACGGCGCCTCTCCTCGAGCTGCGCCGGCCGCGAGGTCCACGGCCTCCTGCTGCTGGCGCCGGCTGTCGCTGTCGAGGCTGATTTGATTCGCGGCGGTGTCAATGGAACCCGCCGACACGCTGCCACCGCTGGCCGAGCCCGCCGACATGGAACCCGCGGGTCCCGACTGGTAGAGCGCGCTCGGTGTGGCCTTGATGTCCCCGGGCGTGTACGTCGCCGCCGGGCCCGCCTTGGGGATGGCGCCGAGATCGACCTGGCCAGCGACCACGGGAGCGCCTGCGCTTACCGTGGGCGCCCCGCGCGGCGTGGCCGCGTCCCGCTCAGCCTTGAGCTGCGCGGCGAAGTCGGCCGCGGCCTGGGCGGCGCCAGTGCTGGTCCCTGAGCCGCTACCTGAGCCGCTGCCCATCGGGTTCCCGCTCTGACTGCCAGGCCCCGCGTCGCTGAAGGGCGGCGTATACGTGCCGTTCTTGATGGCGTCCTGGTTCAGGAACGCAGAGCCCGCGTTGACGGCAGCCTTGACCGGATTGGTCCCGATGCCCAGCGGATCTTTGATGCTGGCGCGCGCGTTGTTGTCCGCCTCGATCTGGCCCGCCGACAGGGCCTGGCCCGTCTTGGGATCGGTCACGCCCGTGGGCCCATAGCCGACGTCGCCTGCCTTGGGGCCATAGTGATTGATGGGGCCGCCGTTCACCTGGGACGCCGACGTGCCGTCTTTGTAGACAACGGTGGTCAGTCCATTGGGATTGGTGATCGTTACCGACCCGTCGGCGGCCATCGGGGCAGCCTGCCCGCCGTTCTGCAACGCCCACCCCGCAACAACGTCCTGCGTGAAGCGTGGATCGAGGGCTAAGGCGTCGTTGTACCCAGGATCGCCAGGTGCAATCCGAGTCGGGGGCGGTGCGTATCCCGTTGCCATTGCTACTCCTCACTCCATTGCTGGGCGTTGCGTGAATATCCGGGCTTGATGCCGACGACAGCCCCCCACCGCTCGATGCGCCAGGTGCTGTCTCCGGCGGGGAACCTGATCTGCTCGGCAAAGGCGTTGCAGGTCTGTCGCGTGACGTGGGGCTTGCCGGCGAAGCTGTACATCCCAGCCGTCGCGGGAACGGGGGACGGCGGCCCGAAGTCGATCTGGGTGGCGTCGTCGTAGTCGAAGAACACCGACATGCGCGGCAAGATCGGGCTACCCCCAGCCGTCCGCTGCGCCAGCGCGCGCGCCTGGTAGAGACGCATCTGCCCTTCGCTCTGCGCCGGGGTCATCCACGGTGAGCGCAGGTAGCCGTCATATCCGGTCGCGCCGTCCGTCAATTGGGTCGTGTCGCCCTCGACGAAGATCTTGCCGTCCTCGCGGAAGATCCACTGAGCGTCGTTGACCATGACCGAACGGGCGAGGGGAGAGCCCGTGGCCAGCCCGCCGACCCACCGCCACCAGATTTCGAAGGTCCGGTTGTACACCAGCACCGAGGCGTCGGTCACGAAGCGGACCTCGTTCCACTTCTTCGAGTACACGATTGCCCGCACCGTCTCCCGCGTCGCGAGCTGCGGCTGATTCAGGTACAGGTCCACCGGCGAGCCGATGAACTCGCAGGCGCCATCGCCGCGCACGCGCGAGATGCCCCGCTTCGAGACGAAATAGGCCTCGGTGCCCAGACCCAGCACGGGCGACCCGACGATGGCCCCCATGTCCGAGGCAACGCGCGTGACCGTGTACCCGGCGCCAGCACCGGCATCGTCGAGGCCCTGTCCGCTGACGGTGTAGACGGCGGACTCCTTCCAGGCGATGAGCTTGTCGTCCACGCCGACGATCGCGGTCATGCCGCCGAACTCGTCGTCCAGGTCGTGCACCATCTCGTCGTTGAACTCGGGCAGGCGGCCCGGCCGGAGCTGCTTGGAGTACGACAGTTCGGTGGGGTACTCCCGGTTCACGACCCAGGCGCGGTCCAGCGCGAGCGCCACCATCGAAGGCGGCGGCGTGACGATGGTTTCGATTTCACCTGTCGCGTAGAGCGCTTCGCCTGCGCCTTGGGCGATGTCCGAGATCAGGTCGACATAGACCACGTTTCCCGTCCCCACTGCGAACGTCGTCGAGTAGATGCGGCGGTAGAGCGACGTGCTCCCCGCCGTCCGGTAGAGGGCGCACCGATACAAGATCCGGGGGTCGACAGCCCAGTTGATGAACGTCACTGTCACCGTGTTCTGGGTGCCGGTCAGCGTGAGCAAGATGGGTTCACTAGGGGGCGAGCGCCACAGGTTGCCGTCGGAATCCAGCTGCTCGATGACCCAGCGGTACCCGTACTGCTTCAGCAGCGACAGCGCGCCGCCTGCCGTTGACGGCACCACGGTCGCCTGCCGCGGCGGCGTCGGCGTTCCGATCGGCACCAGGCTACCCGCGTCGAATTGCGCCAGGCAGCCCATGGGCACGAGCGACGAATTGCGCCAGGCCACCGGCTGTGACGTGATGTTCGCGGCGTTGTCTGCGTTGGTCAGCAGGGTCTCCTCGAACAGGTCCAGCGAGTAGGACCGAACGATCGTCCCCGCGTTGTCCTCGTAGATGGCTTGAACGGGGAGCACCGACGAGAACTTAAAAGCCGCCGTCCGCACCACCTGGGCGATGCCGTGCGACACAGGGACGGTGCCGGCCGCCAGCGATGCAACGACTGACGCCGGCTGCGCGAAGGCCGCCCCCCCTGGCGTGGTGGGGAGGTACATCTCCACCCACGTGTCTTGCGGATCGGTCGCGCTGGCCGAGTGCAGGCCCATCAGGAAGCGGAACCCCTGGGTGCTCGGATCGCTCCACGCCTGCGAGTCGATCGTGCCAGGAGGCAGCGTGCCGGGGGTTCCCACGACACCGCCCTGTTTGGTCTGTGCACGGAGCACGCCCGCGGCGGTCTGGTACACGACGGACCAGTCAGCCCCGGCCGCCGTGGACACGCCGACGATGGCCGTCGACTCGACGGCTTCCGCCTGATCGTTGGTGAGCACCGCACCGGCACTGGTCAGGCGCAGGACACGCGTGGTGGGCGTTGAATACGTCGCTCCCAGCAGCCGCACGCCGGACGCCTCCGGCTCGGACATGAGAAAGACCTTGTACGCAGTGAGCCCGCCGATCGCGACGTCCGTCGACAAGGCGCCCGTCGTCGGGTTGTGCTCGATGAACCGGACGGCGCCCGCCGCAGTGGCCGCGACGATCGTGATCGTGCTGCCCGTGAAGTACATCGCGTCCAGCGATGCGAACGTGCCCGCCTTGATCTTGGTGGCTGCCGACGCCACGCCCGTCACGGCATCTACGACCACGACGAAAATCCCATCGTTGCCGGGTACCGTCGCGTCCTGCAGGTAGGCCATGATCAGCTTGGTCGCCGTCGCTGCCCCGCGCGGCGTGCCGACGAGGCCGGAGGTCAGGACGCTCGGAGTGCTGGACACGACGTTGCCCGATGCGACGTCAAACACCTTGACGTGGACATAGGTTGGCGCCTCGTACGTGCCGAGAATTACCAGGTTCCCCGTGCGGGCCATCCCCAGTGTTGGCAGCGCCGACGCAACAATCGGCGTGCGGGTGCGATGTTGCGGCGTCGGCGGCAGGAACGGCTGGCCATTGAGCGCCAGCGCCGCCCACTTCGGCGTGACGCTCGGTGAATATTGGTCAGCCCCGATTTGCCCGTGCGCGAGCAGCCCGCCGGCCCCGAGGTTGCCGACAAAGTACGGCGCGTATGGCGCCTGAAGCGCCGCGGGCAACGTGTTGCCGTCCGCCTGACTGAAGCCGTCGCGCCGCCGCCACTCGCCCAGGCGCTCCTCGCGCACGTCCTGTGCGAGAAGATTCGACCCCGGCGCAACCGACAGCGGTGCGCGCTTGGTGTCTAAACCGCCTTGGATGGGCCAGGTAAAGCTTTGTTTGTTGAGCGGCATTGGCAATTAACGGTCGCTGCGACCAGAAACGCGGCGTGGGCCGTCAATGCGTTGCTCATCCCTGCAATGTACACCGGTCAATACCAAGTGGTAACTCGCCCAAAGCAGGGGCCGCCGTTGCCGCCCGTGCCGCCGAAGAAACCGAAGCTTGATGCCCCACCGGCGCCGCCGCCTGCGCCGTAACGCCCGCCGTTGGCGCCTGCGCCGCCGGCCGTGCCGCCTCCTGTGTTCCCGCCGCCACCGCCGCCGCCGCCGCCACCTGTCTCGCCAACGGCGCCATCGGCTCCCGCGGTGCCAGTCGCGCCGGGGCCACCGGCTGCGCCTCCCGTGAGCGTCGTTGCGCGATCAGGACCGCCATTGCCTCCCGCCGCATTGCTCCCGCCGCCACCGCCGGCGGCGCGTCCGGTCCCCGCTGCACCAGCCACGCCGGTATTGCCACCGTTGCCGCCCGTTCCCATGTTGCCGTACCCACCGGCCCCGCCGACGCCTGCACCGGTGCCCTTCTTGCCGCCCTTCACGCGCAGCCACACGCCGAACGTCGCATCCGGCGCGTCTGTCCCGTCGTTACCCGCGCCGCCACTGAACCCGCCGGTGCCTCCAGTGGGCTGCGTTCCGAACGTCAGCACCTCGGATGCGCCGAGAAGGGACGCGGGGCACTCGAACGCCCCCACGCCGCTCGCCCCGCCCCCGCCGCCATCGCCACCGGCGCCGCTCGCGCCCCACGGGACAAGCTCTACCCGCACCCACCGGGGGCTGTAGCCGTTGACCACCGCGGGCTTGACCCAGGTGCCGCCCTCGGCGAACTCCTGAATGTCGGCCTGCGGTGGCGGTGGAATCTGGGGCGTGTGGCGTCTCCAGCGCCCCGGCGCACCGTCGGGCACGCCTGCCGCGGGGGATTCGACGGTGGTCTCCCCGTCATCGTCCACGGCGATACTGGTGACGTCCCAGATGAACACGCCTTCGCTCCCGTCGAGCGGTTCGACCTTGCCGGCGAGGATGCAGGCCCGTGGGCCGGTGAGCCCCTCCGGATCGCCACGCGTCGCGCGCAGCTCGTCCAGCGTGGGCATGGTGATGGCCAGCAGCGCTGGGATGCGCGCCGGGGAGATGGCATCGGCTGACAGCGGCAGAAGAACGTCGTACGCCGCTGCCAGCCACGCGGCGAGGTCGGCGGGCGTCGTGGCTGTCTTGGCTGATGGGCGGGGGAGGTTCACGGCAGCACGAACCTCCGGCGCCCTCGCGTGCCCCGCACGTCCTCCACGGTGTCAGCGTCTGCGCTGCGCTGGTTGCTGGCCCAGGCGATGGCCGCGAGCGTCGCCGCGTCGAGCTTGGTCTGCTGGGAGCGCGTGTCGCCCTCTTCGCTGGAGATCGCCGCAACGGCCATGTGGGCGACGATGAACTTCAGATGCTGCGCCAGCTCGACGTCCAGCGTGCCAGGGGCGCCCGTGTCGGCGGTCAGCAGCGGCGGCTGAGGGGTGTATTTCAGCCGGTAGGTGCCGAGCGACTGATCGCGCGGCTCGATGTAGAGCGCCGAGCCTTCAAGGCGATAGCCGCGGTCAACTGAGCGCGGGCCAACCTTGTTCAACGGCTCTTCGCTCGGCAGCCCTGGGTTGCGGCACAGGTACCGGACGGCGTTGAAGTCGACGGCGTACACCGCCAGGTCGTAGTAGTTGATGGCCGTCGACGTGATGGTGAAGTCCGTCGCGGTCTTCACCCTGAAGTCGGGATTCTTGGTGACGATGACCTGCCACAGCTCTGAGATCGCGTCGTCGCACAGATCGTCCCACTCGTCCTCCTCGAGCTGGACGCTGGACGCCGCAATCTTGGCCCGCTTTCGAATCTGTACACGCGTGGTCATCCGATCGCCTCCTCGATGACGAACTTGATCCGGCCGGTGGACGGGTAGGTCGCGCCCTTCGCGGCCGACGTTGTCTCGCGCAGCTCGTACTCGTAGATGCCCGCGGGGCTCACCTCGGCGGCGCTGGGCGCGTACGACCAGGTCCCAGTCCCCGACGGCTCAACGGTGCAGGCCACCCCAGCCAGCTTCACCGCGTGCGTGCGGCTGTCCCACATCCACAGTGCGACCGTCGATCCGGCCAGCGACCGCGGCGCGCCGTTGCTGTAGAGCGTCCCCGAGTACGGGGCGGCGTTGTCTCCTACTTTGCGTGGCTTCATTGGGCTTACCTCCAGAACGATTTCATCAGCGAGAACAGAGAGGGCGACTGTGCTGTCAACGTTGGTGCGGGCGTAGTCGTCCTCGACGACGTGGAACGGGGGGACGGGCGTCGTTGACGTGATGCCCGGGAACACCAGCCGATAGACCTTGCGCAGCAGCTCCACCGGCTCGAACGAATCCCAGGCGACGCGCCAGTTGGAGCGCCCGGCCCGCGGCGGCGGGTTGTTGACGACGGCGGCTGGCTGCGGGACCAATTTCCGGTTGCGGCGCCCGGTAATCTCCTCTGCCTCGTCCTCGCGTCGGCGCAACGTCCGCGGCGGCGGGGCGGCGGGGGCAATGGGCGGCGACACCGGCCGCCTGGCGCGCACGTCGTCCTCGGGGGCATCAACGGTGCGCGCTCGAGCGCGGGGCGGGGGATTGTCGGCAGCGGGGGCGATTGGGAAGCGAGGCCGCGGCAGGGAGCGCTCGTCCTCGGCGCCCTCCTGCGCGCGCGTTCGTGTTCTCGGCGGCGGGTTGTCGACAGCGGCCGCCGGGATGATGGGCAGACGTGGCCGCGGGAGGCCGCGTTCCTCGTCCGGTGGATCGATTCGGCGCGCCTGCGCCCTGGGCGGCGGGTTGTCCGGCGCGGGCGGCGGCGGAATCGGCGCGAAGGGCCGACGTGCGCGCGGCTCTTCGGTATCCCACGTCGTCAACCGCTGCCACAGTCGGCGGATGAACGGCATGTCGTTGGGCACCGCGGGGCCGGTCAACGCGATGCCGCGGACGTCCGTCTCCGCCGACGCCCCGAACTGCTGGTACGTCACCGTGAGCGTCTGCCCGGGGCTCGCGGCGCGGTAGGAGATGTGGAAATTCGTCATCCCCCAGACCGTGCTCGTGAACGTCGCGGGCGGCGCGCTGCCGTCGGATAGGGTCGCCGTGACCAGGAGCGAGTGCCCCGGGGGCAGGAAGGGGCTGACGTACAGGTGCAAGACCCGCTGGGTCGTGTCTGCCGGCGCCGTCCAGCTGAACCCGTGGGTGTCTCCGGTCGTGAACAGGTCTCCGTTGTGGGATCCGACGGTGACGGGATTGCCGTCGGTCCAGTTCATGTTGCCCGGCTCGGGCGGCGCCCCCCATCCGGCCGCGGGGGAGCCGGGGAGAAGCGTGTAGTCGCTGATCTGGCCGCCGCCGCTGACCTTGGTGTTGGTGACCGGACCGGCGAGCCACGTGCGCCAGTCAGCCGTCCCGATCGCCGTGAGGTTGACGTTCGCCGTGGAGTAGTCGACCCAGATCGAGAGCCGGTCGAACTCAACCGACTGCCGCTTGCGAGCACGCGGGTCGGGTTCCTCGCGAGACTCGTCCGCCAGCATGCGCGCGCGGGCCGTGGATGCACGCGGGGGAGGGTTGTCTGGCGTCACCGCGGCGACGATGGGCGCGAGCAGCCGCCTTGCGCGTGCCTCTTCGTCGGCCTGCGCTTCCAGGCGGGACCGCGCCCTCGGCGGTGGGCTGTCGACGACAGCCGCGGCCAGGATGGGCACGGGCCGCCGTGGCAACCGCGTCTCGTCTGCCGCTGGCTCTTGAGCTCGCGCCCGCAACGGCGGCGGGACGGGCTGCTGGGGGATGACGAACGTCCGCCGACGCGGGGGAGGGTCATCGCTCGGGGCAGCCTCGGCACGGGGGCGGCGCCATGCCGGTTGCACAGCATCGTCCGAGAACACGTCCATCTCGCCAGTGCTGGTGAACGTCTGGAACCCACCGGGCGTCCCGCGCACGCGAATCGCAGTGCCGGCGATCGGCGTGAAGGTAAACGTGTACTGCGTGAATCCGACCTCAGATGCGGCCAGGTACGTCGGAGAGCACGACTGGCCGCTGACAGCGGTCCAAACACCGCTGACCTTGACTTCTATCGTTGGCTCGGCGGTGAACCAGCCACCGTCGATGAAGACTTCGCCGGTCTGCCACATGACCGACGACCACGTGTAAATCGTCGAGCCGTAGTCGTAGCCGATCCAATCATCGGTCCGCGTGCCGTGGTCGGCGTTCGCGTAGGTGTCGTACTGGGTGCTGCCGTCGGTGCTGGCGACGGCCGGATAGACGTTGTCCCGGACGACATTGAGATCATGGTTGCCACCGCCATCGGGTCCTGAGCCCAGGACGTCTGGGACGTAGGCGATCTGGGTGCCGGTGGACTTCCTGTTCGTGGACATTACCGCTCACCGCACACGGCAAAGCCGACGACAGGCGCGTGTCCCATCGTCGGCTTGCTGAACATGTCCGTGGGGCTCGGCACCCCGTGGCTCTTAGATCTCTTCGTACGTGAGGCCGAAGCCCCATCCGGTCAGGATGCCGGGCGCCGCGGGGAAGTAGAGCCCCAGGCCGCTCGCCATGCCGGCCGCCAGCTCGATCACTTCCTTCGCGGTGGGCAGCCACTCGAACCCGTTCAAGTTGTTGAACGAGTACTCGTTGATGACCGTCTTGGTGCCGGCGCCTTCCGCCGACGCGTTGATGCCGGCGGTACCGGCCGCACCCGCGGTGCCGCCAGTGATGACGGCGACGTTCGGATCGTGTCGCATCATCTTGGCCGGGGTCGCCGACGTCAGCGTCGGGAACGCGGTCACCTGCGTGACGAGCTGAATGCGCGTCTGCGCGGAGGTCGCGTTCCCCGCCTGCTGCGCCCAGGCGCGCAAGAGACGGATGCCCACCGACGGAGCGGCGGGCGGGTTGATGAAGACGGCGGTCACCGCACCCGCGAGGGTGATGTTTGCGCCGCCAACGGAAAAGATGCGTGCCATGACTTACCCCGCCTCGTTGATGTGGTTGATGGCCTCGCGCAGGCTGGCCATGGCCGCGATGCGCGCTTCGTCGAGCGTCACCCCGCCCTCGATGTCCTCCAGGTACTTGCCTGCCTTCTCGAAGGCGGCGCGGGCGGCCTTGATGCAGGCGGCCTTGCGAGCAGCCTCCTTCTCGGCGCGGCGCTGGGCCAGTTCTTCCTTTTCCTCTGCGGTCAGTTCCTCGGCCATGGTTACTCCTCGTCTTCCTCGGCCGCGGGCGCCGGCTTGCTCTTGTTCATGCAGGCTTCCACGTACTGTGAAAGCGCCTTCTTGAACGACGTGGCGTCGTCCCCCTCCAGGCCGACCAGGTTGGCCAGCTCGTCAGCGGCATCGCTCTCGACGCCGTCATAGGACTCTTCCGGCTCGGCCTCGTCGGCCGCTTCGGCGTCGGTCTCTTCCTCGTCGCCCTCTTCGCCGGCCGCGGAAGCCCCCTTGGCCTTCATGCGGTCGGCGATCATCTTCCCCAGGGCGCTCATCAGAGACCCCGTGCCACGCGAAGCTCGACAATGAAGATCACATTGTCGGGCAGCTCGGCGTCGGCGTTGCTGTCGGTACGAACGAACTGAAGTTCAATCGTCCCGTCGTTCGCACCGCCGTCGATGTCGTTGTCTCGAAAGAAGTAATCGAGACCGGTGGTGTTGGCGCCCCAGGCGGCGTCATCGGGGCCAATGAGGGTCACGTTTCCGCCGCAGAACCGACGGTACTTGTCGGGCAGCGTGAACGTGTAGCGGCCCGTCTTGGTTGCCGTCTTGATGAACGCCATCCGGCACTGAGCGACGGTGTCGCTGGACGCGACGGTGATCGCGCCGGCAACGCCGGTGACCACCTTCGCGATGTAGGACTCGACACCCCGATTCAGCGTCCCGTTGACGCCTTGCTCGGGGTTCAGAGCTGCTGGTTTCTGGCCCATGGTGATTGCTCCCCAGGCCTTAGGCCATCTTGCCGGTGAGGTTGCCGATCGGGTTGTTGCAGGCGATGGTGCCGTAGAACCCGGTGCGGCTTTCCACGCCGTCGTCGTCGGAGATGCGGAGCACCTGGCCGGCGCCGTCGTCGTCGATGAACTCGGGGATCTTGTTGCTCCCCAGGCCCACGTACTTGATGGACTTCATGTCCAGCGCGAAGATGTTGTCGACGGGGCAGAACGCATCGTCGATCAGCACCGCTTCGCCGCCAGACGGCATCTCCAGCGCGATGGCGCTGAAGCCCATGCCCAGCGGCCCCTTGACCTGCACGTTGCGACGGCGTGCCGTGCCCTGCAGGATGATGTTCTTCATCCGCGTGGGGTTGAGGAACACCGTGTGGTTCTGCCCGCCCCAGCGCCGCGCCTCGGTGATTCCCGAGATGATGACTTCCTCCTCGGTCGCGCCGTTCAGCGTTCCGGTGGTTGCATCGGCGATCGTGAACTGCAACCGGCCGTCCAGGGAGCGGTCCAGGTTGTAGAAGTTCTCGGTCGCCGTGATCTGCGCGGTCGGGCCCCAGGCGAGGACGCCGGGAACGCACTGCCGCACCGGGGTCGCGCTGTCCTGGCGGTCGCCCTTCGGAAACAGGAAGTCGCCGGCCGCGATGGCCGCGATGCCAGCGTTCAGGTTGCCGGTGCAGGTCACCCGGCCCGTCTGGAACTGGACCGACAGCACCTTGACCGTGGTGCCCGCGGAGCGCAGCGCGCTGGCAGCCTGGGTCGATGCGGCCTGCAGCAGCATGCCCTTGTCGAAATTGATCGCGTCCTCGGGCTTGCCGAGCACGATGATCGGCTGCGCGACGCCGAGACCACCGTTGTTGGTGGCGTCGATGGTGCCGATGTCACCCCAGCCCGCGCGGTAGACCTGCGTGCTGAAGCGCTTCATCACCCCGCGCATCATTCCGTCGAGCTGACCGGAGAAGCGCCCGAACATGCCGCCCATGTTCGACTTGGCGGCGCGCATCGCCTTGCCGCTGATGCGGGCGATGCCGTACTGCGTGTACCAGTCGATCTGCGGCTGGTAGAGCTGCGTCGAGGGGTCCGTCGCGCTCAGTGCCTGCGCAACGGAGAAGTCGGCCGAGACGTTCGGCGAGTCGCCGATCGCCAGGCCATAGGTCCACTTGTCGCCGTCGCCCGCCGTCTTGGCGAGCATCGCGGCCAACTTGCCGCGCGACCACGCAATGGTGTTGACGTACGGTTGGTCAAAGCGTCGCTTCAACCCGTTCTGAATCTGCGTAAAGCCTGCGCCGATACCTGCCATGGGAAACACTCCTCGCGTTGGGGACGCGCGCCAGAGTGTTTCGAATAGGCGTTGCTAATCGGCGCTTACGGAACTTGAGAGCCCGACTGTGCGGGCTCGTTACGGACCTGTCAAATCGACCAATTAACGGTCATTGCGACCGTTAATTACGTCGTCCAACCCATCTCCTTCGCAATGATGCGGTCGCGCTCGTGTCCATCAATCACGCCGGCCAATGAATCGCGGCGATTGGCGACGCGGGACGGACCAGTGCGACGACCAACGGCGGGGCGGGAGACTTTGCGGTCGCCGCGACCGGAAACCGTAGCCTCGTCGTCGTCCTTTGCGGTGGCCTTGCCCTTCTTCAGTGCGGCGAGGTCGGGGTACTCCGTCTCCAGCTGCTCTTCGATGACCTCGGCTGCCGCGGGCACGTAGTCAGCGACCGCGCCCTTCTTGCCCGAAGCCTTCCAGGCCTCCCACGCGCCGGACAGCACGCGATCGTAGGCCTTCATCGACTTGACCAGGACCACGGGCTCGTCCTTCACCAGCTCGGCCGTCTTGGCACGGGACTCGGCGATGTCGGCTTGGACCTTGGCCTGGTTGCGGTTCTGTTCGGCCTCGTCGAACTTGGTCAGCCGGGCTTTCATCGCCGCCAGGTCGGCCTTGAGCTGGGCGACCTCGGGATCGCTGGCGCCGTGGGCCTTCGCGGCCTCCTCCAGCTCGCCGCCGTTCAGAATCACCGCATCGGCCAGCTCCTTCTTGGAGAGGCCGATGAACGCCAGGCGCTCGGCGAGGGTGCCGCCCGTGGCCTTCGCAAGCTTGGCCTCGGTCTCGGTCGCCCGCTTGGTAGCGGCCTCGGCGGCTGCACGCGCTTCGCGCGCGGCGTTCTCGGCGCCCAGGTTGTTCTTCTGGCGCGCCAGGGCCTTGAGCACGGCGTCGCGCTTGTCGGCGCGGCTCTTGCGGTCCTCGGCCGTGGGTGCGGGCTTCTCGGCGTCGCCGGCGTCGCCGGCGCCCGCGGCCACCGTCTCAGCGTCGTCGTCGTCGGACGGGAAGCGCCGATCGTGCCGCGCCTGTTCCCAGTCCATGTCCTCTTCGGTGTCCTCGACAGTGGCGCTGCCCACCTCCCGGGCGGCAGCCTTCTTGCCGCGCTTGCCGGTCTGCGTGTCGGTGGTCGGATCGTTGCCCACCCCGTGTTCAGCGTCGAAGGCGGCTTCGGCGCCCAGGTTCTGCGGGTCCCAGTCGAGCACCAGGGCGTCCCGTGGAAGGTCTGGCCCCTTGCCATCGGAGGCGTTCGGCTGCTGCGCGGACGCGGTGACGGTGGAGGTTCCGACGGAGACGGGCGCGGCTGCGCGAGCTGCGGGGGCGGACTTGCTGGATGACTTTCCCATGTGCGTTTCTCCTCGACGTGCGGTTACTGGACGGGGATCGGGCCGCCGATGGCGGCAGGTGGCGGCGGGGCGCCGAGCGGCGCGCCCACGGGCGGTGGCGGTACGAGCGGTGACGGTGCGGCGATTCCAGGCGCCGCACCCGGCAACCCTGGCAGGGCAGGGGGGAGCGGCGCTGGCGCCTGGCGCTTCTTGATCTCGGACTGCATGGCGTCGATGAGCTTCGCCAGGCTGGCCATGTTCTCGGCCGGGTACTTCGTGTCGTCGGCGTCCGCCAGGTTCCAGCGGGCGACGGCGTAGTCGTACATCTTCTGCGGATCGACGTACGGGCCGGGCATGCGGAGATCGTTGTCCTGCAGGATGCGGTCGACCCGGCGCTGCATGTTGAACCGCGCGGCGTCGCGCAGGTCGGTGATCGGCTTGAGGTCGGGGATTCCCACCGCCAGCCGCCATTCCTCCGGGTCGATGGCACCGGCCTTCAGCATCTCCGTGGCCTTGGTGAGCCGGGCGCCCACGGTCTGGCCGAACACGCTGGTGGGTTGCGGCTTGCACAGCCACTCCTTCTCGGGGTCCCCGAAGGTCAGCTCTTTCCAGGCGCCTTCGTTGACGGCCTTCCACCGGAACTTCACGCCCTCCTGTGCGGCCTGGCGCGTGAGGCGATACCACCACTTGTCGACGAGGTTGTTCTGCGTTTCCCAGAGCTGGGAGAGCAGCGCGAGCCGGTCCGTTTGCAGCTCGGACGTGGCGTCGATGGCCACGCCGCTCGAGGTCTGCGGTTGCTTGATGCCGGCCGCGATGAACTGCGACACGCCGATGGTGTTGTAGCCCTCCTCGCGCAGGAGCTTCGACCACTGGTAGGCCTCGGGGCCCATCGCCGGGGGGTTGGTGACCTGCGACGGCCGCGCCTTGAAGCGCTCCTGTCGCACGTTGGAGTTGTTGATCTTGGTCGGCCCGTCCTCGTCGGAGGGCGTCTGCCAGACCTGCAGAGACGTCATGTAGTGGACGTCGCTCATCCGGCCGCACCACTCGTTCTGGTCCAGCTGGATACCGCGCAGCATGCGCACGGCGCTGGTGCCCCAGGTGCCCACCATGCCCTCCTCGAAACAGCCGATTCCGATCGGGAAGTCCTCGAACTCCCACTCTTCGTAGTCGGCCAGGATGCTACTGCCCACCAGCACGGCGTGGTGACCAGGCGTCGTCACCCACTCCCCCTCTTTGTCCTTGCCCTTTTCGTCCTTGCCCTTGCCGTCCACCCAGTCGGTGCGCGCGGCGACGTACGTGTCAGCCACCCGAACGACCTGGGTCTCCGAGTAGTACGGCAGGCCCGCCCCGATCGTGGCCGCGTCCATCATGAGGTCCGCCACGGGAATGTCGTAGCGGGCCGCCACCGTATCGATGGGAAGGAACTGGACGTGGTGAATCTGCGGCGTCTTGCCGTACAGGCCCTGAACTTCGTCGATCAGGAACTCCCACGGAGGGAAACGCCCCAGGTCGATCTTGGCGCCGTCGCGAAGCACCTTCCACACGCCGCCGTCGCAGGTCAGCACATCACGGAACCACAGGGCCATGGTGGCCTGTCGGCCGACATCGATGGACCACGCCTCGTTCATGGCCGACATGTCCTCGGCCCCTCGGTCGGCCAAGTAGTCGCCGCTCTCGGGCACCCATTCGGAGCGCGGGCGGAACGAACAGATCCGATTACGCACCGTCGAGCAGATGGAAAAGCAGTGGTTGAACTTCAGCTCTTCCTCGCTGAAGACCAGTTCGGTGGCGGCCATGGTCCCCGTCTCAAACAGGGACGCGAAGGCGCGGCCGAAATAGAGCTCCAAGTCGAAGAGCATCTGGGAGCGGCGTGCCTGCTCGCGCGGCGACGCGTACAGCTCCGTGATGGTGTCGTCCAGCCGCTGCGCCATGGTGCGCTCCCGATGGGCCTTCGTGTGGTCGGTGTCGAGGGGCTCGAACCACTGCGCCTTCACTGGGCCAGCGTCACATCCTGGGGCGCTTCGGCCTCCGGTGCTTCATCGGGTTGCCCGGTCGCGTCCAGGAAGGCCAGGGCGTTGGTCACGTCCAGGCACTTCGGGCACATCTTCCGGTCGTGGTCCTTGGCGCTGGGGCCGTGGCCGTTGTGGATGGACTGCGCGGCGAGGCGGCGCACCAGCTGGCGCACGCCTTCGAGCTGCTCTATCCCCGTGGTCTCGACGCTACCCAAGTCTTCTTCGTTTGGCGGCAAAGTATCCCTCCTGTTCCTGGTTCTTCAGCAGCTTCAGCCGGCGGGCGACCGAGGGCGTCTTGTCCTCGGCGACGACAACCGGCTGCGTTCGTTCGTAGTACGCGTGAGCGCCGTAGCGGAACGCGTCCGCGACATCAGGGTGGTTGTGGCTTGACCACTCGAAATTGCCCTTGTTGCGCTCGTCCTTGTCCCATTGGGTCTTGATGAGGTCGCCCTCGAGCTGGGAGCCGATGGGAATGTGAATCTCACCCGTCGACAGCCCGTCGTTCACGCGGTCCACCTGGAATCGGCGGGCGGACTTCTTGGCGGCCATGATCATGGGCACGCCGAAGTCCCTGCCAAACGTGTCCAACGCGACCGTGGAGCCCGCGAAATCGGCGTAGTACCACGACGGCCGCCACTTCGCCTGGATGCGCTTCAGCTGCTCGCCGATGTCACTCCACACGGTTCCGCTGTTGCGGTCGGTGACCCACTCTTCGACCACCCACAGGCCTGTATCCTCGCCCCAGCCCAGCACCACGATGGCGGTGCGGTCCTTGGCGCCTGGGTCGATGCCGACGGAGAACGTGGTCAGGCGCGCAAGCACTTCAGGCGGGATGCCGTCGTAGCCGTTGCGGGCAGCCACGTACCGGAATGCGCGGGCCGCCTCGTCGAACACGACCACGCCGAACCAGTCGCGCTGAATGAGCGGGTCTGCCTCGGTGAGATTGCGCTTCTTGAGGAACGAATCGAGCTGCTGGCGAGCGTGCGGTGTGTGCACGTTGGCGAAGCGTCCCCAGTTGTGCAGCGACCACATGTCCGGGTTGAGGCTCTCCCGGTAGAAGCGCCCGGCCGGGACGTCCGGGATGACGCCCGACATGATGATCCGCGTGGTGGGGGACATCATTGGCGGGAGAATCTTGTCCAGTAGCGGGTCCAGCACCGCGTCCTTCTGGTCCTGGGCCTCGTCGATGATGAACACAGCGTTGCTCAGGTTGTTGCCCAAGTAGGTCAGGACGTGGGCGTAGTCGTCGGACCCGGCGAAGATGACGCGCGACCCGTTGTCGAGCGTGCACACCATCTCCGTTTCGTTGTTCCACCGCTTGGGCACGCCGTAGGTGGCGCAGATCCGTTGCTTCCAGATGGGCACCCAGTTGTTGCGGCGCACCGCCTTGCCGTTGAGCCCCAACAGCACGTTGACCGAGCGCGGGTTGAGCTTGGCGTTGTCGAACAGGATGCCGTCGCCCGTGGTGCTCTTGGCCGACTGGCGGGCGCACATCGCAAGGATCCACTGTGAGCGGTCCCGCGCGTACGCCCGCGCCGGCACGTGATCGCCGATAAACCCGTCGAGGCTCCACGCCTTGACGACGGGCGGCGCTCCCTCAAGTTGCCGCTGCAGCGCCGCCAGCTCGGCTGCCAGGGCGATGTTTGCGGCGAGGGACACGTAGGCCATGAATCGGGCGAGCTTCACGCCGCCGTGCCCTCCGGGTCGTCGTTGCTCGAGCCGAAGGTGGCCACCAGGTCGATAGGCGGGTTCCTGTTCATGCCGGCCTCGGCCTCCTGCACCAGCTTCTTGCGGAACTCCGGGTCGTGCAGGTTCTCCAGGATGCGCGGGTCTGCCGTCTCCACGCGGATGCCGTTGAACTCCAACAGCACGGCCTCCACCTGCACCGCTGGCGGCGTAGGCGGGCGCGGGTCCAGCGGGGAGGCCCGGCGCCAGCTCACGCCCTTGATGCCCTCCTCGTTGAATTCGAGGGCAGCAACGCGCGTGTCATCGGTGGCGGTGAACATGGAGCGCACGCCGAGAATGGTGACGCCAAGGCCTTCACGCAGGATGGGCATGGCTACGGGGTGACGCCTTCCGGGTACACGGCGTTCCGGTTGCGCTCGTCCTCGGCGTGGGCGCGCTGCAGGCGGGCCTTGCAGCCGTCGCAGAGCAGGCCCATGTCGCGGGTCCGCTGCGCCTCCAGCCGAGCGGTGTGCAGGTCGTTTTCCATCGGGTCGGGCGCGAGAGCCGGAACGGCCTCCGGCGGCGCGATCTCTGTCTCAGGCTGCTTTGTCTTGCCCATGGTCGGTCTCCTTTGCGATCGTGAACTTGATGCCGCGTCCGCGACACCAAGCCTTCCAAGACGGCGTCAACATGTCCGCCGTCGTTACGAAGTCCATCTTGCGGGCCTGGTCTGGCAGCAGCTCGCGAAGGAGCCGCAGGCCGTAGCCGTTGCCGCGAAAGTCCAGCTTCACGTAGACCATGAAGAGCTTTCCGGTCACCGCGACCGCAAACCCCACGATCACACCGTCCATCTCCAGCACCAGGCAGTGCCCCTCGGCCAGGGCGGCATCGATTGCCGGCGCGTACATCGCTTTCCAGGCGCACCAGGGGATTGCGGCAGGCTGGCGGGCACGAAGGCACGACTCCAGCACCAGGGCGTACTCACCGCCACCGGCCGTGTTGTAGGGGCGAACGGTGGTGATCATACGAGTGCCCCTTCGCCGAACTTGCCGGTTCTCCCGTCCGCCAGCTGAAACGTGCCGGCGAGCCAATCGATCTTGACGACCGCCGACACGCTGCCACCGAGCTTCCAGAAGTTTCGCAGCGCCGGCAGTCCGCAATAGCCGCGGGGGTCCTCGCCAGCCTTCACTCCCGTCGCAAAGGCGTCGCAGCCGCCGCACTGGAACACGTCGGCGTGATGGGGCCGCCAGAAGTGCCTCCGATACGTCGACAGGTTCACTCGACGTACCACCCGTTGGCGATCTCGCGGCCCGTGGCCCCTTCGGCGTACCGCTTTCTCACGCCACGGAAGCGACGGGCCTTGCGGATCATCCGATGCAGCTCGCGTAGCCACATGCGCTGCAGCTCACGGGAGGCGCGGCGGGCGTGCAGGTCTGGCCGCTCCGTTCGCTCCCACGGCGGCGGCACGTCGCCGATTGCCTGGGCCTGCGCAGCGGAGAACGCCGCCGAGACGCCAGTGCCGATGAAGTCGGTCATCGGCGTCGCGCCCGCGAGCCACCGCGTCCGCGCAGCCCTTCGCTCGTGAACCGTGATGCTCATCCTGGGACCTCCGTTGCTGTTGCGTCGATGACCCTCGCCTCTAGCTCGCGCCGGGCCTTGTCGACCGAGGCCTGCAGCATCTTGGCGGCGGCTTGTTCAACCCTGTCGTCTGGGATGCGCTCGGGGAACAGGCCCACGTGGCGGCCGGCCAGCTTCAGGGCGCCGGGCTTGTCCCACAGGCGGAACTCGCACGTGGTGACCTTGACCGCGTCGTAGTCGCCGCCCCCCTCCCACCGGGTCGTGTACTTGATAGCCGACACCGCGGCCATCGCGTTCGGCGGGGCGTCGTCCGTTGTGGTCAGCACGCCGTCCACCACTCGGTAGTGCGAGACGTTCGACCAGGCCAGGGCCTTCAGCTCTTCCAACACATCCGCTTGGGTCCACCCGGCTTCCGTTGCCTGCACAGCGCGGGCTGCATTGATGGCCGCTGCAATCTGCGGCTTGCGCATCAGAACGGTGCCAGTGGAGCGCGAAGGCTTGTACCCGGCCTCGATTGCGGCGCGGTGGGCGCTCATTCCTGAGACGACAGCAACGACAAAGGCCCGCTGCTTTGCGGTCAGGATCTCCCTTGGTGGTCTCTTCTGCGCGTTTCTCATCGCCCTACAGTGCCGGACTGTACGCGTGGAGTGCGACTTGGCAAATCAGCGTAATTAACGGTCGTTGCGACCGTTAATTAACGCGTCGGCCAACGCCTTGCGGGCGTTCTCGACTGGAACCGTGTGCAACCACTTCACATTGGCGTCCGGCTGGTTGTACACCAGGGTTGCGCGTTCGCCCGTCGTCTCGC
>Ga0070685_10000228_pt1 | contig 37040 bp, 36 predicted proteins | sample KBSS13LmetaG_FD_65651 | JGI IMG/M metagenome (GOLD analysis project Ga0070685, IMG submission 65651) | Switchgrass rhizosphere microbial communities from Kellogg Biological Station, Michigan, USA - KBS S1-3L metaG | ecosystem: Host-associated > Plants > Roots > Rhizosphere ...
GGGTGGTTTGTCGACAATCCCGGCGCAGCTTGTGAAGCGATTGAGTTTCTAAAAGGAAAGGACCTCGGTCGTGGCACGTTTATCCCGCAGCAACCTCGCTGGGCAGCTCGGGATAGGGCATCCGAGCAGTGGTGGCCTAAAATTGAGGGCCAGCCCGGTGTGGTTGGATGTGCGATTGATCTGATCAGGGTGGAGGGTCAACGTGAGGCGGCCCGGGATTATCTCTTCGACCGGGTTGTGTTCGTCGAGACCCTTAAAGATGCGACGGTCTTATGGGAACAACAGCCCGGCGCTGCGCCTGATGGCCCCATCCTCGTGACGCGCGCAGGGGAAGTTCTGGATGCAGCCGGGGTGATTTCCGGTGGACAGGCTGGTGCAACGGGAGGGCTGCTGCAGCGTCGGCGAGAGGTACTTCGCTTGGAGGCACAAGGCGTCTCCCTGACAGGGTCTGTGGAAGAAGGGAAGCAGCGACGGGAACGATTGCTGGAGCAGGGACAGGAGTTGCGTGAACAAAGTCGGCAACTCGCGGAGTCGTTGCGTGACGCTGAAATGCAAGAACTTTCATTGCGGAAAGACGAAGCAGGACTCCAGCACATGCTGGGAGACCTGACCCAGCGGATCGATACATTGACAGGAGATGCGCAACGTGGCTTGGCGGAAGCGCAGCGGCTCAATCAAGAAATCCGTTCCGGCGAGGCCCAGCTTGCACAATGGATGGGGGAGAAGGCCAGCCAGGAAGCCGGGCTCACCCGTGTGCGCGAACGGATACGGCAGATTGATCAAGATACGCAGGGGCTTCAGCAGCGATGTACAGAAGCACAATTGGCAGCGCAGGACATCCGGACAACCAGCGAGCATCGCCATCAGGATCTCCTGCGGATTCGGCAGGAGCAGCAGGACGCGACCGCGCGTATTGAAACCTTGACGCGCCATGTCGAAGAGCTGGCAGCCTCAATTGAGCAGAGCCGGACTGAACGTGAGCGACAGGAAGGGCGTTGCCGCGAATTCGGCGAGTCGGCAGCTCAGGGCAAGGCACGGCTGGTCGAGATGCAGGAGCAACAGGCTCAGGACATGGCGGCGGCGCAGCGGCTCGAGGCCGGGCTGGAAGATATTCGGCGCGTGGTCTCGTCTCTCCGCGAATCCCGCATGGCGGTGGAGGTCAAGAAGGCGGAAATTCGAGTGCAATTGGGGACTGTCGAATCGACGCTCCTGGGGACATACCAGGTCGATCCGGCAACACTGCTCGATCAGCCGGTCGGCGAGCGGGCGCCCGAGCGACTGGCCGGTGGGGAAGAGTCGATTCCGGAAGACCGATCGGCAGTCGATGAAGCCGCGCTTCGTGAACAATTGCAGAAGATTCGCGAAAAGCTGGATCGTCTGGGGCCGATCAATTTGGCAGCTATTCAAGAACACCAAGAGTTAGACGAACGGCATCGATTCCTGACGACGCAGGAACTAGACCTTTCCACCTCCATCGGCTCGCTCAAAGAAATCATCCAGCGCATCAACCGTACGACGAAAGACATGTTCGCCAGCACATTTGCCGAGCTCCAACAGAAGTTCAGCGAGGTATTCGTAAAGTTTTTCCCGGGTGGTCGAGCCGAACTACAGCTGGTCGAGGTGCCGGCGGACGAGACAGGAGAAGCGCGCGGCCCGCAGGAACCGGGTGTCGATATCGTGGTGCAACCCCCAGGCAAACGATTGAAGAGTATCACGATGCTCTCGGGTGGTGAAAAAACCTTGACGGCAATGGCGTTGCTTTTTGCGAGCTTCTTAATTAGACCGACGCCATTCTGTATTTTGGACGAAATCGATGCGCCGCTGGATGAGGAGAACATCGGACGTTTTACCGGCGTATTGCGTGAACTGTCCCAGGACGCACAGTTCATGGTCATTACCCACAGTAAGCAGACAATGGCCATTGCAGACTCGCTGTTCGGGGTCACCATGGAAGAGCCTGGGATCTCAAAAATTGTCTCGGTGAGGCTCAGCAACTTGCAGCCAGTTTGATAACAGCAGGTTGGCTAAAACATCCATACTTCAGAGGACTTCCGTACCTCTGTTTCTTGACGTCAGAGTGGGGGCTCTGTTATATACCCCCACAGAGCCTGACCTATGGGTGGGCCGCTCGTCGCTTGAGCTTCGTGGGGCCAAGCGAGTCACGCGAATGGTCCAATTCGTCATCTGCAATTTTCAATAGACCGATAGAATGAAGCTGATTCGAACGCTCCTCGATCGCCTATCCGATAGCCTCTCTCTCTCCGTTCCGGAGATGCACGGGATGGCGACGGAGTTATCCAACGTTCCGCCGTTGAGGCTGGTGTCGGACAAGTCCGTGCTGTCTGCACCCCTCGATTCTGCGACACGTCGCCAGCCCACCCCGATCAGCCAAGTGGATACGCTCGACGACGCAATCCGGCGCAGTCAAGCCTGGTTTCTCTCCAGGCAACATCCAGCAGAGGGGTACTGGGTTGCGGAGCTTGAAGCTGATACGACGTTGACCGCTGAGTATCTCATGCTGCGGCGGTTTCTCGATCGGGTCGATCCAGAACGAGAGCGCCGGGCACTGTACTATCTCCGCGCCATGCAATTGCCCGATGGCGGATGGCCGATTTTCTACGGAGGGCCTTCCGAGATCAGCGCCTCTGTGAAGGCATATTTTGCGTTGAAGTTGAGCGGCATTTCCGCAGACGAGCCGTTCATGGTTCGGGCCCGTGACCGGATTCTGGCCATGGGTGGAGTGGTTCAAGCGAATGTGTTTACCAAGATCGCGCTGGCGCAGTTCGATCAATATGACTGGGAAGGCATCCCCCACATGCCGGTTGAGCTGATGCTGCTCCCAAAGGGGTTCTACTTTAACATCTATGCCATTTCCTATTGGTCCCGCAGCGTCTTAACTCCACTGCTGATCATCTTCGCGCACCGACCGGTGTGTCAAATCCCGCGGGAGCAGGGGATCGAGGAGTTGTATCATATCCCGCGCAAGGAGATACGCTATTGGAAGTTCCCGCCGTTCAACAAAGATCAAAGGTGGTTCACCCTGCACAATTTCTTTGTCGCGTTGGACGCGATGCTGAAACTCTACGATCGGGTGCCTCTCCTGTGGTTGCGCGAGAAAGCGCTGCATCATGCCACGACCTGGATGTTGGAACACATCAAGGGCAGCGGCGGATTGGGGGCGATTTATCCGGCCATAGCAAATTCAATCGTCGCTCTTCGCTGCCTCGCCTATCAGGTCGATGATCCATTGGTTCAGAAAGCCCTCCACGAAATCGAATTGCTGGAAGTGTACGACACCGTATCGATCGGTGATCAGCGTGTCGAGGCACTGCATCTTCAGCCCTGCCACTCGCCGATTTGGGACACGGCGTTGCTCATGAACGCCTTGATCGAGACCGGGATGCCGGAGGACCACCCGTCACTTCAGAAGGCGGCGGCATACTTGGTGTCGCGCCAAACGAAAACGGTGGGAGATTGGAAAATCTCCTCTCCCGATGCAGAACCGGGAGGTTGGTATTTCCAGTTTGAGAATGAATTCTATCCCGATGTCGATGACTCGGCCGTGGTATTGATGGCCCTTTCGAAAGTCCGGATGGATCAGACCGTCAATTTACAAGATCCCATTCGACGGGGAATGAATTGGGTGCTCGCCATGCAAGGGTCCGATGGCGGGTGGGGTGCATACGACAAGGACAACAATCGTGTCGTGTTCAATTACATCCCCTTTGCCGATCACCATGCCTTGCTTGATCCGAGCACATCCGATTTGACCGGACGCTGTCTCGAGATGCTTGCGGCGTTGGGCTATGATCGGACGCACCCAGCTGTGGCACCGGCCCTCCGATTCCTCAAACGGGAGCAGGAGGCCGACGGCAGCTGGTACGGTCGGTGGGGTGTCAACTATATCTACGGCACCTGGTCCGTCCTCGCAGGTCTCCGTGCGATCGAGGAGGATCTTTCGCAGCCCTATATTCGCCGCGCGGTTACCTGGCTCGAGTCGAAGCAGAATCCCGATGGCGGGTGGGGCGAATCTTGTCTGTCTTACGGCGACCCTGCATGGAGCGGGAAGGGAGACAGCACGCCTTCTCAAACGGCCTGGGCCATCATGGGACTCATGTCTGCCGGCATGAGCGACGCCTTCAGTGTCGCTCGCGGCGTCCAATATTTGCTGCGCCACCAAATGAAAGATGGTTCGTGGGAAGAGGTCCGTCATACAGGCACCGGATTCCCTCGAGTATTTTATCTACGCTACCATTGGTACTGTCGGTACTTTCCCTTGTGGGCCTTGGCGATGTATCGGAATCTGCGGACGCGCGGGAAGATGCGGGCTGACGAAGTACGGCAGCAGGCTCTCGCGTCCGGGTGTCATCGAGCCGGTCGTTGAGCCGCCCGCCGACGCCCTCCGTTGGCGCGGAGTACTCCCACTCAGGATCTGCAGTGAATCCCATTGCCATCTTTGCTGCGACTCGCTGGGAACTTCAGGCCGTTCGCCGTGCCCTCACGACAGATCGTGTCGAGGTCGTTGCCGGTGTTCGTTGCCATGTAGGGCAGCGGGGGAATCGCGCCTATTGGCTCATGCAAACCGGCGTCGGTCCAGTTGCGGCCCGTGCAGTGGCGGGAGGCGTGTTGAAGGCCCAGGCGATGTCGCTGGTCATGTCTACGGGTTTTGCCTGCGCGCTCGTGCCGGCTCAGGTGGGGGACCTCATCGTCGGCACCGAGGTCTCCTCGGTGCGGGCGGAAGGAAGCTGGACAATCGGGAACGACCCTGTGTTTTGTGATGAGATCGTATGTAAAGGCCTTCTGGCCGTGGCGAAACACGCAGGGTTAGTCGCACGGGCTGGAACAGTCGTGTCGTCGGACACCGTGGTGTGGCAGGCGTTGGAGAAGCACCGGTTGCAACGTCTGACCGATGCAGTCGGACTCGATATGGAGAGTGCGGCACTGGCGGCGGTCGCTCAGGAGCGGGATCTTCCGGTGGCGATCGTGCGGACGGTTTCTGATTTAGTGGACGAAGATCTTCCTCTTGACTTCAATCTTTTTCTCAGGCCCACTGGTTGGCTCAATGGCATGCAGGCGCTGATGAGTCGGCCTTCCAGCCTCGGGGGGCTGAATCGGTTGCGAAAGCAGAGTCGGGTGGCGGCGGATCGATTGACGGAATGGTTTCAGCGTTATGCCGAGACAGACAGATAATGAATGGCTTCGACGGTCAAGGCGGACGAAAACAATGCAGATGCCAGTAGATTATACGCCGCAGCAGAATGGCAGAACCCGGACAGGTTCCTGAGGTAATAGATGACGAATGTGCTCGGACAGCTGGGGGCCTGGACGGTACACCGTGTACGGGAAATGGGCCGCATGTGGTTGTTTATGCTGTCGTCTTTCGCCTGGCTCGCAAGACCCCCCTTTCGATTCCATCAAACGATGAAACAGCTCCACTTTGTCGGGTACAAGTCCACATTTGTCGTCGTACTGACAGCGGCATTCACGGGGATGGTGTTGGCGCTGCAAGGGTATTACACCTTACGGAAGTTTGGCTCCGAGGGGTTGCTGGGTTCGGCGGTGGCGTTGAGCATGATTCGGGAGTTGGGGCCTGTACTGGCTGCGCTGATGGTGACTGCCCGGGCCGGATCAGCCATGACTGCTGAAATCGGTATCATGAGGATTACGGAGCAGATCGATGCGCTCGATACCATGGCGATCAATCCGCTGCAATACTTGATCGCGCCGAAACTGGTAGCCGGCCTGATCGGAGTGCCGTTGCTCGTGGCCATTTTCGATGTGGTCGGTATTTATGGTGGTTCCCTCGTCGGTGTTGACTTATTGGGCGTGAGCGAAGGGGCCTACTGGAACTCGATCCAATCTGCCGTGGAATGGAAAGATGTCTACGGCGGCATTCTCAAGTCGATCAGCTTCGGGCTGATCGTCAGTTGGGTCTGTTGTTATAAAGGGTTCTACACGAGACAGAGTGCCGAGGGGCTCGGGCGGGCGACGACGGAAGCGGTGGTCCTCTCGTCGGTACTGATCCTCGTATGCGACTATTTCCTGACCTCGGTCTTGCTCTAGAAGAAGTAAGGGGTAAAGCGTAAGGGGTGAGGTGATGGAGGAGAAGTTAGAGAATCGAAGTCCTATACCTTTGACTCCTCACGCCTTACGCCTCACCGGGTTGGAATGATCAGGCTGACCGGGGTCGAAAAAACACTAGGTGGGCAGCCGGTGCTGCAGGGCATCGATCTCTCGATCCCTGTCGGCAAGCTTACGACCATTATCGGTGGCAGTGGATCGGGGAAGAGCGTGCTTCTCAAGCATATGATCGGCCTCATGCAGCCGGATCGCGGTGAAGTGTGGGTTGGAGATGTGGAAATCTCCCGTCTGTCGGGCACACGTTTGAACGATGTGCGAAAACAGTTCGCGATGCTCTTTCAGGGAGCTGCGCTGTTCGACTCGCTCTCGGTGTTCGAAAATGTGGCATTCCCGTTGCGAGAGAAGTTGCGCATGAAAGGCCCGGACGTGGCGCGGCGGGTCGAAGAGAAGTTAGAAGAGGTCGGGTTGGGGGGGATGGGACATAAATTTCCGGCCGAGTTGAGCGGGGGCATGCGGAAGCGGGCTGGTCTGGCACGGGCCCTGGTCATGGAGCCGGGGATTATTCTCTTTGATGAACCGACGACAGGGTTGGATCCTCTCATGGCGAAATCGATTCACGATCTGATCGTCACCATGCAGCGGCGGTTTGGTTTTACTGCAGTTATGGTCAGTCATGAAATCCCGGAGATCTTCGGGATTTCCGATTGGGTGGCAATGCTTCGAAAAGGAAAAATTGTGTTGATGGCCACGGCTGCAGAATTCCAGCGGACCACAGATCCGGAGATTCAGGAATTCATTTCAGTCGGGGGCACTGTGGTGCTGCCCAATTCGCTGGGCTGAGTAAAGGAGGATCACCGGGGATGGAAAAAACCAAGCTGGAAATCGTGGTTGGCGTCTTCGTGCTCGTCGGCGTATTGTGCCTCGGGTATCTCTCCATCAAGCTCGGGAAACTCGAGATGGTCGGCGGCGATGTCTATGAGGTCGAAGCCCAGTTCAATACCGCCTCGGGGCTTAAACCTGGTTCGACGATTGAAATCGCCGGGGTCGAAGTCGGCAGAGTCCGGGGGATTACGCTCGTTGAGGATCGGGCGAAGGTGAAATTAGCGGTCAATAAGACCGTGAAACTCTATACGGACACCATTGCGTCCATCAAGACGCGGGGGATCATTGGAGAAAAATTTTTGGCTCTGAATCCGGGAGGGGGTGGCGATCCGCTCAAGCCGGGGGATATCATACGCGATACCGAGTCGGGGCTCGATCTTGAAGAGTTAGTGAGCCAGTTTGTGCATGGGAAAGTGAACTGAGCTAACTGGTTTGTTTGGTTGCTGTGGTTTCTTTGGTTCATCTGGCTAATCGCTTGACCTAACGAGACAAACTAAATAGACCAACAACATCCTGATGCTGGAGGAGGGGACATGGAGATCAAGGGATCCGCTGCGACACAGGCGCAGCCATGGAGTACCAAGTGGTTGCTCAGCGGTCTGGCCGGTCTGTTGTTGTTCGGCGGACTTGCCGTCCAGGCGGCAGCGGCCGGCGTTGCGACGGAGGCCATGAAGCACACCATCGATCAGGTCCTCACAACCATTCAGGACAAAGAACTCAAACAACCGGGGAAAGCTGAAGAACGCCGGCACCGATTGGAACAGATTGTCGGAGACCGGTTCGATTATCAAGAAATGTCGAGGCGGTCGCTGGGGGCCCCTTGGAATACATTGTCTGACAAAGACAAACAAGAATTTGTCGCACTATTTCAGACCCTCTTGACCAACTCCTACGCAGACAAGATCGAGTCCTACTCTGGAGAAGGCGTGAAGTATCTCAGTGAACGGACGGAGAACGACTATGCCGAAGTCAGGACAAAAGTGTTGAATGGCAAGCTCGAAATTCCGCTGGATTACCGTTTGCTCAACAAGGGTGGTGATTGGCGGGTGTATGACGTGGTGGTGGACGGTGTGAGCTTAGTGAATAATTACCGGGGACAATTCTCGAAGATCCTCCGGTCTTCAAATTACGCCGACCTCGTGGACCAGCTTCGTAAGAAGTCTGAGAAGATCAAAGCCCAGTAACCCACTTCAAGAAGTCATGACGATCCTGCACGGCCTCCTTGCCGTTGTCATCCTGTTCTTTGTGGTGAACGGCGGCACGCGGCCGGACTATGCATGGGCTGATGTCCAATACTTTCCGATTCCCGCTGTGTCCAGCAGCAAGAATGACGGGAATGATGCAGGATTGATCGTTCCGATTCTGGTCACTGAGCCTGATGGAGAGCTCAAATACATCATTGCTCCCATGGTCATTCAAAATTCTATCGTGGGGGCGCGCGGGACGATCAATCTGTTTCGATACGAGCCAGGGGGACGGGAAATGCGCTTCATTGGATCCTACACGGAAGAGATCGAGCGCAAAGTGTTATTCAGTTACACAGATCCGGCCTTCAGTAATGGTCGCTACTCGTTGAACTTCGGTGCCTCGTTTTTCAAGAACGCCACGGCTCGGTTTTTCGGCTTAGGACAAACGACATCAGAGTCAGCGGAGACGAATTACACCGCGCGCGAAGGGCGGGCGAACTGGCGTTTCGGGGTCCATGCGAATGAAGTCACTCAGATTGCCATTGGTCAGCGATTTCGCCAAGTGAGTCTGCAGACGGGTGGGGCAACTGATCTTCCCTATACGGGCAACCAGTTCCCTTCCGTCGACGGCGTTCAAGGCGAGACCCTCATTCTCGGACACCGGGCGACGTTCTATTACGATACGCGCGACAATCTTGTCTCGCCAACCGATGGGACGGCCGTCACGGCCTATGCGGAGCTGAACCAAAATATCCGTAATGGCGATCATCCCCTCTACTCCCGCTATGAGCTCGAGATCAAGAAGCTGCTACCGAGTGAGTCGAAACACGCGATTCTCATCATGCGGGCGGATCTTCAGGCCACGATTGGGGACCAGGTACCGTTCTTCGAGCAAAGCTCCTTGGGAGGGCAAAACAATTTGCGAGGCTATGGTGTCGATCGCTTCATCGACAAAAATCTTGTCGCGCTGAGTATCGAAGAGCGTATTCATCTGGCGCGAATGAAGGTGGCAGGGGTGATGGCGGACTTTGAAATCGCGCCGTTTCTGGATACGGGACAGGTGTTCAATGATTTCAAAGACGTGAGCTTTAAAGATTACCGTATGACACCTGGCATAGGGTTCCGCGGGATCGTCAGGCCCAATGTCGTCGGGCGCGTTGACTACGGCTTTAGTCAGGAGGGTGGCGCGGTCTTTGCTGGGCTCGACTTTCCATACTAATCCGGCCTCGCGAGGTATCTTGGGGCCTGCGATGTCTGGGCTGGCGCTATTCGCCGGGTTCCTCGTTATGGTCTGTGCTCGGACATCGCCAGCCCAAGCGGAGGGATTCGGTCCGTTCCCTGTCAGAAATTTCCAGCCCTTTCAGCAGTTGGTGTTGACTGTTCCCGGCGACCGGGCGGCTGTGGTGAAGCAGGGTACACTGGACGTGCGGTTGGAACTTGCCGAGACTGCCAGTATCTATGACGATAAAACACCGCCGATGAACGTGACTGTCAAATTCGAAACTCTCAGGTCCGGCCTCTTTCTTCGTTATGGTGCCACGGACAGATTGGAACTCGGGCTAGAGGTGCCGGTTCTCTATCGGTATGATGGATTTATGAACGGAGCTATTAAGGGGGTTGAGCGGGCAACGACTGGCTTGAATCCGGACCAAGCTGCGCTTGAGAACACCAGCTACGTGTTCAATGTCAGCCGGAACGGTCAAACGATTATGAGCGGAGGCCCTGGTGCGACAGGGTTGGGGGATACGACACTGATGAGCAAATATCAGCTGCTGAAGGAGGGGCCGGCGATGCCAGCTGTTTCACTCCGTGGGGCGGTGAAATTGCCGACGGGTGATCGATCGGCTTTTTTCGGAAGCGGAAGTCCTGATTTCGGATTGGGGTTTGCGGCTGAAAAACTTGTGGCTGCCCGATGGATACTCTATGGGAACGTCACCGGGGTTGTGCCGACCGGCACCATCGCAGGTTTTGGCTTGCGGCCTACCCTGTCCGGGCTAGCCGCCGTCGAATATCTCTGGTCAGAGAATCTATCGGTCACGGCCCATTTTGACTACTATTCATCGCCATTTTCCGGGACCGGTTCGAAGGTATTCGACAAGGGTGTGACAGAGTCAGTCCTGGGGTTCAGCTATCGCGTAGCCCAGCCTCTGTTGTGGCAAGTCTATGCAGTCGAAAATCTCGACCTCATTAGGGGGAGCGCAGCCGACTTCACGCTCTCAACCCTGTTGACCTATCGATTTGAGTCATGAGCAGCCACCATGTGAGCCAAACGGAGATATACTGTTCGAGTGCGATACAGAAGATTCGGTGGTGAGAGTGGCTAACACCTTGACAACATGGGACTCCCATGTGAAACTCATCCCTGCGAGCGCCCAAACCGCCACACCGATTTGCGAGTGTTCATCTAAGGCTTAGCTTGTTACAGGGGTATGTGCGTACGCATTGACGCAAAGGAGCATTGGCTATGTCGATTTTGAAGACCATTCACAGTCCGGCTGATCTGAAACGGCTATCGCCAACGCAGTTTCCGGCCTTGTGCCAGGAGCTACGAGAACAGATTATCGGCGTGGTATCCAATGTTGGAGGTCACCTCGCCTCCAACCTTGGAGTCATTGAACTGACTGTGGCCCTACATTCTCTGCTCAACACCCCCAAAGATAAGATCGTGTGGGACACGAGCAATCAAGCCTATGCGCACAAGCTGCTGACGGGACGCCGCGAGGGGTTCCATACGCTCAGGCAATACGGAGGGTTGAGCGGTTTTTGTAAGCGTGAGGAAAGTGAATACGATACGTTCAATGCAGGCCATGCGGGAACCGGCGTATCCGCTGCCTATGGCATGGTCGAGGCGCGTGACCAGTTGAAACAGCGACATAAGGTCGTCTGCATTGTAGGTGACGGGGCGATGACGGCCGGGATGACGTTGGAAGGTTTGCAGCATGCCGGAGGGCTGGGAAAGGATTTCCTGGTCATTCTGAACGATAATCAAATGTCCATTTCGAAGAACGTCGGAGCCATTTCCTCCTATTTAAACCGGACCATCACGGGAGACTTTTATGACAAGATGCGGGAGGAAACGGGACAACTGCTGGGGAAAATCCCCCATATCGGTCAGGACGTGCAAAAGTGGGCGCGCCGGGCTGAAGAACTGGCCAAGGGAGCGATCCTTCCAGGCCTGCTCTTCGAAGAGCTTGGGTTCAGGTATGCCGGACCGATCGATGGACATAACTTCGAGCATCTGTTGCCCACCTTGGAAAATGTATTGAAGATGAAGGGGCCTGTATTGCTCCATGTCGTGACGAAAAAAGGGTTGGGCTATGAGCCCTCGGTGAAGAATCCTGTGTGGTTCCATGCTTGTCCTCCTTTCGTGCGGGAGACCGGGGTGCCGGCAAAGAAAGCTGCACGGCCGTCCTATACGCAGATTGCCATAGAATCATTGGTCAAGCTGGCCCGAGCGGACAAGCGGATCGTCGCGATTACAGCCGCAATGTGTGAAGGGACCGGCCTGGGTATTTTCGAGAAAGAGTTTCCGGACCGGCTCTATGACGTCGGGATTGCCGAACAGCATGCGGTGACGTTTGCCGCAGGTCTTGCGACCCAAGGCCTCCGTCCGGTGGTGGCCTTATATGCCACCTTCTTACAGCGTGCATACGACCAGGTGGTGCACGATGTCGCGACACAAAACCTGCCAGTGACCTTCTGCATCGATCGCGGTGGACTGGTTGCGGAAGACGGGACGACACACCACGGGGCATTCGATTACGCGTTTCTGCGGCACATTCCAAACATGGTCGTCATGGCGCCGAAGGATGAAAATGAGCTGCAGCATATGATGAAAACCTGCGTCCTGCACGATGGGCCTGCTTCGGTGCGTTACCCACGTGGACTCAGTCTGGGCGTCGCGATGGATAAGGAGTTGGAGGCATTGCCGGTCGGAAAGGGTGAGTTGTTGCGCGATGGCACGGAGGTGGCGATTGTGGCCATCGGTGTGCCGGTCTCCTCTGCCGTGACAGCGGCGAAGCGGCTTGAAGAAGAAGGTATTTCCACGGCTGTGATCAATGCCCGTTTTGTGAAGCCTCTGGACCAGGACTTAATCGTCGAGGTGGCGAAGCGGGTTCGATACGTGGTGACGGTTGAAGAAGGCTCTAAGATGGGAGGGTTCGGCTCAGCCGTTCTTGAAGCCCTGTCCGAGGGCGGCGTGACCGGTGTGACGACGAAGATTCTGGGGTTGCCGGATTGGTACATCGAGCAAGGGCCGCAGGACTTCCTGCGCGAACGATATGGGTTGACGGCGGACGGGATCTATCAGAGTGTGAAGGAGTTAATCGACAAGACACCGGCTGTGCCACGAGAACAGTTCACCTTTGCGTCATCGCTCGACCGGCTTCCGCATGGAGATGAGCAGGGAAGCTAGTGAGGACGTGAGTCGTTAAACGTGAAGCGTTATTCGCAAGAAAGATGTGTTGCGGTTCACGATTGACCAATAACGATTAACGAAACCATGCATATTACGAGACGAAAAACCAGGCAAATTCAAGTCGGCAAGGTCAAGATCGGCGGAGACGCCCCTGTGTCTGTCCAGTCAATGTGTTCGACGGATACGCGCGATGCCACTGCGACGATCGAGCAAATCAGCCAGTTGGAGGCAGCAGGGTGTGAAGTGATCCGTGTCGCCGTGCCGGACGATGAAGCGGCGGCTGCGCTGCCAAAAATCAAGGCGGCCATGACCGTGCCGCTGATCGCAGATATTCATTTTGATCATCGACTGGCACTGAAAGCCGCGAAGGTTGTGGACTGCGTCCGGATCAATCCTGGCAATATCGGGGCCTGGTGGAAAGTTGAAGAAGTCATCAAGGCTGTGAACGATCACGGTATTCCGATTCGCGTAGGGGTCAATGGCGGCTCGCTGGAGCGGGACCTGTTGGACAAGTACGGGTGGCCCTCACCGGAAGCGCTGGCTGAGTCTGCGCTCAATGCCGTCCATGCCTTAGAGGACGTAGGCTTCACGAATATGAAGGTGTCTCTGAAGGCGTCGGATGTGCATCATGCGATCGATGCCTACTGGTTGTTTGCGCACCAGTCCGACTATCCGCTGCACATCGGTATTACAGAGGCAGGAACGGCGATGACCGGGGCAGTCAAATCCACCATGGGTCTCGGGTATCTGCTTTCTCAGGGGATCGGCGACACCTTGCGCGTATCGCTTGCGGCTGACCCGGTCGAGGAAGTGAAGGTGGGATTTGAAATCTTGAAGTCTCTCGAACTGCGGCATAGAGGGATCAATGTCATTGCCTGTCCGACCTGTGGCCGTGTGGAGATCGATGTGGTCAAAATGGCGAATGAACTGGAAAAGAAGCTCGGCCATATTAAGACCCCCCTCAATGTATCGGTCCTCGGCTGTGTCGTGAACGGAATCGGCGAAGGGAAGGAAGCGGATATCGGGATCGCAGGGGGGGAAGGCAAGGGTATCCTATTCAAGAAGGGTAAGCTTGTCCGGAAGGTGCCGATCGAAGAGTTGATGGATACACTGATTTATGAAGTCGAGCTGATGGCCAAAGAAAAAGATGCTGAAGGAAACGGGGAGGTCATGGCTCCTTCGAGTGAAGGATGGGAGTCCCTTAATCCTGCATCAGATCGGTCCTCGACACTCGGAAAAGAAATTCCAGTTCTCTCCAGTAAGCGGTAGACCCCACCTCTTTCCCAGACTATAATATCAGCGCGGCGCCGTACCCAAGTGGTTAAGGGAGCAGTCTGCAAAACTGCGATGCAGCGGTTCGACCCCGCTCGGCGCCTCCATACCGCAAGTATTTTGATTTTCCGCCCATTCCTTTTGCCATTGTGAAACTTCGGAGCGGATGGCACGTCTCTCCCGGCGATCGGGCTCCCTGCCTCTCGGAGCAACCCCTCCGTGCGCGTCCCGGCGGAAGGCCTTCTGGAATTCAATTCTCTCAGCCGCGATCGTTCAATCGCGGAGCTTCGATCAGTTTCAGCTTTCCTTCCGGGCCGCGCCTCTGTAGGTCCCCGCTCCTAGCCCACATTATTCATGACGGTTCGTGGCGAAATCGCTGAGCCGTGTCGCAAGACCAGCGCACGGAGCCCTGAGGCCCTGATGCGTACTCGTGCAGTACGGTGAGGGTCCGAGGGGCGAGCGCGCTGGCCGAAGGCCCGTCGTAGCAGCGGATCGGCGATTGCAGCAGAAGCGTTCATGAGTATTGTGGGCTGGGGCAAGGTCGCCGATGGCCGGTAGAGGTGTACGCTGGGCGAGAGCTGAACGCCATATTGCTAAGCAGTGAAGAAACGAATAGGATTCCGGACATGCCAAGACTGATCGGTGGGATAGACTGACCAGTCCGCTCAGTGGAAGACTTCTGACTTCGACAATCTCTCGGGAAGCTTGTGTACATCGCAACCCGTGAGAGCGGGGAGGTGAAAGTCGGCCAAAGGCTCGTCGCGACAAGGGAAGTAAATTGACGGGCGACAAAATGGAATGCTAGAATCCACGAAGGTTACTACCTGCTAGTAAGGTCGGTCGCACTACCAATACAGATTGAGAAGAAGGAGAGAGGAATGGCCGTTCCGATTTCCCAGATGGCTACCGTCACGAAGTATGTGCTCTCTCAGAAACTGAGCGGGGTCAAACGGTACCCGCTCGTGTTGATGCTAGAACCCCTGTTCCGCTGCAATTTGGCCTGCGCCGGCTGCGGAAAGATTCAATACCCGGACCATGTGTTAGATAAGCGGCTGACGCCCGAACAGTGCTGGGCTGCCGCGGAGGAATGCGGGGCTCCGATCGTCAGCATTCCGGGCGGCGAACCGATGATTCATCCAGAAATGCCTGCAATTGTTCGAGGATTGATCGCACAGCGGCGATATGTCTATCTCTGCACCAATGCGATTTTGATGGAGCGAAAACTCGATGAGTATCAGCCTTCCAAGTACCTGACATTCAGTGTCCACATGGATGGGCTGAAGGAGGAACACGATTTGGCCGTCTGTCGTGACGGTGTATACGACGTGGCAGTGAAGGCAATCAAGGCGGCACTGAAGCGAGGGCACCGGGTCACGACCAACACGACCCTCTTCGACGATGCCAATCCAGAGCGGGTGAGGAAGTTTTTTGATGCGATGACGGAGCTCGGCGTCGAAGGCATGATGATCTCGCCCGGTTACAGCTATCAGAAGGCCCCGGACCAGCAGCATTTCCTCAAGCGAGAGCGCACGAGGGAATTGTTTTCCCGTATTTTGGGAAAGCCAAAGAAGGGATGGCAATTCAATCAGTCGCCGCTCTTCTTGGATTTCTTAATGGGGCAGCGGGAGTACCAATGCACACCCTGGGGCAATCCAACCTATAACGTCTTTGGATGGCAGAAGCCCTGCTATTTACTTCAGGAGGGCTATGCAAAGACGTTCCGTGAATTGATGGAGAGCACGGAATGGGATCACTACGGAACAGGGCGGAACGAAAAATGTGCGGATTGCATGGTGCACTGCGGGTATGAAGCATCCGCGGTCGAGGATACATTTGGATCGATGTCCGGGTTCGGCCGGACCGTTAAGCTGACGATGGTCCCCACTTCTCGTTAATCGTAAACAGTTCAACGTTAATCGTACGAGGACGTTCCTGACGCTCTTCTGTTAACGAATAACGATTCACGATTATCCACCTCTTGCGATGACCGATACCAAGAATCACAGTGGCGGCGTAACCGGATCGCCGCAAGGCCGAGTATTTCAGCCGGCTTCCTTCTCCGAACTCGTCGAGGCGGTGGAGGTCGCGTTTGATTATCGTGGCGACGTGACTGTAGCATTGAAATCCGGCGAGTCCCTCAGCGGATACCTCTTCAATCGCCAGGTCAAGGGGGTCGATTCCTCCATAGACATGTTTCCTTCCGATGACTCTCCGGCTCGTCAGATCCGGTATGACCAGATTGTGACGATTGCCTTCACCGGGGAGGACACGGCTACGGGGAAATCCTGGGAAAGCTGGATTGCCAAGAAAGATTCGGAACGACGAGCCGAAATCGCTCGTGTCGAAGCCGACGCAAAAGCGCGAGGAATCTTGTAGGGTCCCTTCTCTCCCTCCGCTCTCCTTCTCTGTTTTTTTATCCAGTGCCGCATGAGAGATCGCAATCCGCAAGTGCTTGAAAACAGGCTTACCATCCATTATTTCCGAGTGCCACTTCGTTGACAATGTATAGGGGCTATGTTAACAATTGCCCCTTAAAATTGGCTGGGGTCCGTCCAATTTGGCGAGACGAAGGCAACGCTCGGCGACGGAAAGAGTCGTCAGTCCGGAGCATGTGAGGCACATACAGGCTGTACAGAGTAGATCACGGTGGCGGGAATGGATCCTGGCCATGGTGGTAGTGTTTGGGCTCCCTTCCGTGGTAACTGCGACGCATGAAGCTGACCATCGGTTTACGGTCGAAGGGTATGTCTGCGGGGCTGATGGAAAAAGCAGTGCGGATATTGATGTGCTCGTCAAGGATACAAGGATTTCCTACGGACAGGTTGTAAAGACCGACGGAGAGGGGTACTACAAAGCGTCGTTCCACCTTCATAACGATAACCTTGATGACCCGCTTCTCATCGAAGCCAAAGGAGAACGGCAAGAACGCAAAGTTTCGTTTGACCCAAAAGATTTGGAGACAGAGCGAATCATCCAGGTCAATTTCGGGACTGGGTGCCAACAGAACAAGGGTAATGATCTCATCTGGATTTATCTAGGGTCCGGAGCTGTGGCGGTGGTAGTCGGGGGCTTCATTGGAGCCAAATTGATTCGGTCGATGCGAAGGCAGGAGCAGAAACGAGGGAAGTCCCAGGGGAAGCATAAGAAATAGCCGATGCAGTCCGCAGGGATGGCGTGTACCTCGCTGGATCGGTGAATCGGAGTGGCCAGGGGAGTACGAGTGTCATCACAATATTCTTTAGGTTTTCGCTTTTGCCGGGTAGAGAGCTTCCTGGTGGAGGCGTTTTTTTTGTCTTCGTCTGACAGGGACCTGTCTTTGATAGAGTGAGGAAAGAGGAACGAATGAAGGTAATGAAACAGGTGAGAGCCTTGGAGTTGGCAGTCCTAGTGGGTGTAGGACTTTTCCTGACGGCATGTGGAGGAGAAGGAGGTGGGGAAGGGCCGATCGTCCCGCCGCCGCCGGCCCCTGCTGAGTGGGCTGACAAACATGTGCCGTCCGACTGGTGGACCGATGCGGCCAAACTCGAAGAAGGACGCAAACTCTACAACGGTGAGACGAATCCCGATGTGAATTGTGGTAACTGTCACGGCAAGGATGGGAAACCGACCAAGGCTGGCGCCCGAGATTTCCGCGTCGCGGATCGGATGAAGCTCTATTCCGATTCAGTGTGGGCCTGGCGGATCTCCGAAGGAGTACCCAATACAAAGATGAAGGCATGGAAGAGCAAGCTGTCAGAGGATGATATCTGGAAGCTTGTGTTGTTTACGGCGAGCTACGGGATGCCTGGGAAGAGATGGGACCTAGCAACGAAATCTTGGGTTGATGCGGCGAGTGCCTCGGCAGCTCCTACTGCAGTTCCTGCTGCTCAGGAACCGGCTGGCAAGTAATGAGGGGTTTGTTGATGTACTCCACGCAGGATGTTCAATAAGGCTGTCCAGCAAGGCCGCGGTATGCACAGCGGGGAGCGTACGCTTCGGTACGTTGATTCTCCGAGTGCTGCGAGAACCTCGCTGGTAGATTTTTCAGCATCCTGCCAGATCTTCTCATTGTCCCCGTTCATGTTTGTTGTTGAAATGTCGCACGGTTCACGGTGAAATGACGCTATTCTGGACCCCGCACAATTCCTCTGACATTCTTGGATGTTGGCAATAGGGACCTGCTAGAGGAGAGCTTGCGTAGAGAGCAGAGAAGGCATGATGAAAACCGCTCAATGTCGGATAAGCTCCTAGCGGAGAGGGTCGACTCACTATTATGAAAGCATGGCAGCGCGGTCTTGTCGTGGTCTGTGCGCTTTGGGCTGTGTTCGGCGGTGTGGCTTATGCCCAAACTCCCGGCCTGTCTGCGGTGGAGTTTCCCTATACGGGAAATCGGACCGCCGTATGGATTGTCGCCCAGCTGCATACGCTCTTTGGGGCGTTCATTCTCGGGGCCCCGATCTTTATCGTCATCTCAGAATGGTTGGGCTATCGGAAACAGGACCTTCGGTACGACCGCTTGGCCAAAGAGGTCACCAAGGTCACGGTCATTCTCTTCAGCATAACGGCTCTGACTGGGGGCCTGTTTATCTTCGTGCTCCTCGCCGCATACCCGCAGTTTACCTCATGGTTCATCAATCAATTCTATCTCGTGTTTGCGGTGATCTACCCGCTCCTGTTCATCGGTGGGACGATCGTGTTGTACGCATATTTCTACACGTGGGATGACTGGAAGGGTGAAAAGAAGGGGCGGCATATCGCGCTTGGCGTACTCCTCAATCTCCTCTGTATGGTCACGATGTTTGTGATCAATGGCCCGACCTCGTTCATGAATACTCCGCTGAAGGGCGATGGTGTCTCGCCACAAGATCTCCTGGCAGCGGCGAGCTTGTGGGAGAAAATCGCCAATCAAAGCTGGATGCCGCTGAATCTTCACCGGATCGACGGTAATGTGGCCTTCGGAGGATTCGTGACAGGTATGATCGCCGCCTATATGTATATGGGGGCAAAAACGCAAGAAGATCGGGCCTACTACGATTGGATGGGTTTCGTCGGAAATTTGATCGCCGTGGGCGCGACACTGTTCCAGCCCTTCACGGGATTACTGATGGCCTATGAGATGTGCGATTACGATTTTTCGTTTTGTCCATACATGATGGCCGACCAGCTCTCGATGTTTTTTGAAATGCAGGGAGCGATGATCGGACTGATGTTCCTGGCGATCAACTATTACGCCTGGCTCAGTTTAAAGCGCATTGAAGGGGCGGAAAGGGTCCGGATGACGATCCTGACACCCATCGTCATAGTGGCGTTACCCTTCGTCATGATGGCGGTGATGAATATTTATTGGATTCCCGACCCGAAAGGGCTGCTTTTCCTCCTGCCATTGATTCTGGCGCCGTTTCTTTTGGGTCGATTCATCCCGTGGACGGTCTCTGCGCGGACGGTGATTAAAATCGGCTTTTTGATGATCCTCGTGAGCGATGCGATCTGGCTCACTCCCCGCGGATTCGCGGCCACCGGCGCCAATCTAGCGCCGGGGTTGGAACTGCCATCGGATTGGGACATCCTGGCCACGATGCCGGCGAAAGTTTCCGCGATGTTCACATTGGTGTTTGCCACGGTCGTCAACTATGTTTTGTATAACCGGGCCATCAAGCAAGGCATGATCCGCTGGGGGAAAATCGATTTCACCTCCCAGTTCGTATTGATATTCCTCGCGTTCACCTCAATCTGGACGATGGGTTTGATGGGCGCAGTCCGTTCGCTGGTGCGGAAGTTCTTCCACACCTATAGTTTGGTGCCCGACCTCACTGCGGAATCGTTCACGCCGACTCTGTCATATTCTGCCTGGTGGATTACCGGGATTACCGTCGTCTTTTTCGCCGTCGTAAGTTTGGCTATCGTCGTGGCGCTTCGGCCTTCCGAGTCGAAGGGCCATGTACCCGAAAGCACCCCAGTGCCTGCTAGGGCCAAGTAACGGGTGCGGAACGCCTGCTGAGAGAACGAGAATCGCATGGGCAATGTGATGAAGAAGCTGGCGATCGGTCTGGTAGTGGGCGGTGCACTGGTCGGCGTCGCGAGGGGGCTCGAGTTTCCCTTCGTCTTTCAGATGCTGTTCCTTGGCTTCGCGATGCTGGGGGCGTTCGTGTTCATGCTGCTGGATGCGCCGCCGCTCGGGACTGTGAGCGGGGGGAAATCGGTGTTCGCCCTCGTGGCGTTCTATCTGCTGTTGTGTGCAGTCTGTATCGCCGGCGCGTCGTTTCTCCCACAATTTGACCCCGAGGATGAAAAGGGGAAGATCGCAAAGATTTTGAAGTCTCAGATCGAAGCCTCTGAAAAGGGGAAAACCGAGGAATTGATTGCGCGTGCCAAGGCACTTGACGAGCAGGTCAAAGCCCTGGAAGTGCGGCTCAAGGCACTGGGCACGGATCAAATAGTGCCTGCGCCGCAGCAGGCCGGGACGCCTCCTACCCCAACGTCCAGTGTGGCGGCCGGCGATTTTATGAAGCTGGGAGAGGAACAGTGGCAGCTGATGGAATGCTACAACTGCCACAAGCTGAGGGGTGAGGGTGGAAAGAAGCGCGGTCCCGAGCTGGATAACATTGGCTCGTTTCTGACGGTCGACGAGATTAAGCAGAAAATTAGCGATCCCAAGAGTTTCATGGCCGAGGGATTCGAGAAGGAATGGGAGAAGGGCAGAATGCCCGACAAGTTTAAAGACCTCATGGAGCCCAAGGATCTTCAGGCGCTTGCTTCCTGGTTGGGGACATTCAAAAATACATCGGTCAATACGCCGAAGCCGATTAAGAAGAAGTAGGATGCAACCTAAACTGAAATCGAAGGTCCGCTGTACGGATCGGGAAATCGGAGAAGTGACCAGGGTCATCATGGACCCCCTGTCTCAGGAGGTCAGCCATGTCGTCGTATCGATGAACGGCTCGGGCGAACGGCAGGTATTGATGGGGGCGGTCCACACCATCACGGATGATCTGGTGCAACTACGGTCGTCCTCAGCCGAAGTCACAGCCTTGCCGCCCTTCAAGCGGGAGGACTATGTCACGCTGCATGAAGTGGAGATTCCCGGTCTTGAGAGACATGTGCACGTCGAGTCTGGTGAAGTGCTTGTGCCGCTCCCTGAACTGGAACGAAACGTCAAGCGACGGACATTCTTTGCGAATTTGACCTATGTGACGGGGCTGTTTATCGGATTGCCGCTGGTCTATCCCGTGCTGAAGTTCTTGATGAATCCGATGTATGCCTCGTTGGACAACCGTTGGTTGATGGTCGGCAACGTTGCGAAAGTGAAGGCGGAGGATGTCGGAACCCAATTCCAGTACAAACGCAGGGTCAAAGAAGCCTATATGCCCGAATCTGAAATCGAGAAGAATGTGTGGGTGGTCAAGGCGACTCCCGCGGTACTGGAACGAGTCTATCAAGGGAAGGATTTGGAGTTTCGGGATGCCGCAGGAAAATCCATCTGGACCAATAAAAAAGATATCCCCTACCTGGCATTTTCTGGAAAATGCCCTCACCTTGGGTGCGGATTTAAGTGGCGAAATCACAAGGTGCTTGGGCCGGTCTTCCTGTGTCCCTGTCACTTGAGCATCTATGATGCATCCGGCAAGGTGCTGGATGGTCCTGCCCCGCGCCCCCTCGACATGATGCCGATTCAGGTATCTGCGAGCGGCGAAGTGCACATCATCGACATGGAATTCAAAGCTGGGACAAAATCCCAAACGCGGATCGTGTGATGAGCGAGACTCCTTCTGCCGGCACGCAGATATCGGTCGCGGAGCGAGTCATCACCTTTGTCGATGAGCGGGTGGGGCTGAAGCAGCTCACCGCGAAGATGCTCAATGAGTCGGTCCCGGGCGGTTCACGCTGGGCTTATGTCTTCGGGTCCATTCTGTTGTTTATCTTCATCATGCAGGCGGTCACGGGCGTGCTGCTGATGTTCTACTATGTGCCCACCGCAGACCATGCCTATGCGAGCACCCAATATATCATCCATGACATCGACTATGGATGGTTCCTGCTGAGTTACCATTTCTGGGGCTCCTCCGCCATGGTTCTCTGCGTCTTTGCGCATATGTCACAAGTCTTTCTCTGGGGCGCGTATAAGAAGCCCCGCGAACTGATCTGGCTGGTCGGGTTGGGACTTTTTGGACTTGTCATGCTATTCGGATTTACCGGCTATTTGCTTCCGTGGGACCAGCGAGCCTTTTGGGCCACGACTGTCGGCGTTGAGATTATGGATAAGGTGCCGCTGATCGGAGACTTCATGGCGCGCTTCCTCAAGGGGGGCCCAACCCCGGGGCAGATGACCTTGAGCCGGTTTTTTGTCATCCACGTCATGGTACTTCCGGCAGCTCTAATTGGGTTGGCAGGCCTGCATCTGTTTCTTTTTCGATGTGCGGGACCGGCTGGCCCTTTCAGGGGGACAGCCATGGAGTTGAAGGCAAAGACCGACTATTTTTTCCCCCGGCAGATTTGGAAGGATATCGTTGGGATGGCAGTCGTCTTTGCCTGTATCAGCGGATTGGCCTTCTGGGAACCGGTCGTCTTATTGGACGAAGCGACGCCTGATCCCGGCGATTATCATCCGGAACCGGAATGGTACTTCTTATTTATATTCCAGCACCTGCGTCTGAGGATGTTCTCCGGCGAGTTCGGGCAGATCCTCGGTTCGATCGTATTTCCCGGTCTCCTGGGGCTCGTGCTGGTTTTCCTGCCTTTCTTCGACCGAAGCCCCGAACGGAATATTTTTAAACGGCCGATAGCACTTATCGGATGGGTGGTCCTCACAGCTTCGATTCTACTTTTTACGGTGTCTGCCATTATTAATCGAGAGTTCTTGGATTAGCAGGATGCTGAGGAGCCGGAAACGTGAAGCGTGAGTCGAAGGTTAGGTGTGAAGCTGAGACCTTGGTTGGGGACAGGCACATCCCGGGGCAAAGAGCCCGATTCAGCATTGTGAAGACCTCCGTCCGCGCTGTCGTGTATCGCTGGGTACCTGCATGAACGATCCCGTGTCTCCCACCAAGCTCGGGTTTGGCATCCTCTGGCCTGCCTTCTGGACGGGCTTGCCAATCAAGCTTGCCATCGCAGTACTTTTTCTAGCCTTCGGGATTGTGCAATTTGAAACTAGGATCGCTCTCGCGTTCATAATGCTCTTGGCAAGCCCTGTTACGGTGCTTGCCCTTCCAACCATCATCCTGGGATTGGACTCGCATATCGGCGAAGGCACGGGCATCGTATTACTGTTTCTACTGGCAATTCCAATCGATATGTGGGCGCTTAGACTCGTCGGCCGAACGTTTTTCCTCGAACAATGCCGTCGTGAGCCACCAGCCGGTTTGGGGCTGACCCTCTGGTGGAAGTGCGCATTGGTCGGCGCCATTTACCTTCCGATTCTTTGGTTCGTTCAGGGCGCGGTGACTGATGCCTCGATCTCTGCGGCCCATTCGTTGTTCGAAGACGGTATTCTGGAGGGGACTCCGGTTGCGGAGCGAATCAGCATTGAGCTGACTCTTTGGGGTACCGTGGCCACGGCGACGCTTTCCATGATGCTGATTATAGGCTTTTCGCTGGTGGGGCGGATGATTCGTGGTACGGTGCAGATGGCGCCGCATGCCTCGGAGAATTATGAAGGTCTGATTGCGCGCTGGGACTTGATGCGGGTTCCGGTAGATCAAGGGTTACTGTTGACCGTGGTGTCCTGTGTGGCTGTTGTGCTGTCGATCCTGTTCTGGTTTTCTCTCCCGCGGTTTACACCGCATCCCCACGAATGTTGCAAGAAAGTAGAAGCAAAGGCCGCGCCGGAAATCAAACCGCTCGAGGTACTGACAAAAAACGAAAATTTGATTGCACAGCTTGCGGCGCGGGTTGAATTTTTGATAGAACAGCAGGCGGCCGCGAACCGGGAAAAGGAAAAGAGTAGGCCAATAGGCGAGGCAGCGATGAGTGAGCCTGAAACAACAGGGTCCGGTGCGCCTGCCGCCATGAAACCATAAACGTGGGAGATGATGAGGTGAGGGCAATGCAACATCAGGGTGGATGGATTCAGCGGCTTCTCCAGGTCTGTAGGGATCATGGAGGTACACTCTCGATGCTCGCGATAGCTGCGGGCCTCTTTAGTCTCCCCGTATTGGCCTTCGGGGCCGATGCCGCGCCGCCGGCTCCGACCGAATATCGTGATGTGCCTTACGTCGGCGCCCGTAATGTGATTTGGGTTATCGCCCAGTTGCATTTGCTGCTCGCGGGGTTTGTGCTGGGTGTGCCGCTGTTCGCTTGGGTATGCGAAATCGTCGGCTGGAAGGGCGGTGAAAAGCGGTACGACAAACTCGCCAAGGAGTTTACCAAGCTCCTGACCTCCGCCTATTCTACGACCGCCCTCTTCGGCGGCATCCTCTTGTTCCTACTGATCGGGTTTTATCCCAAATTGATGAATTACCTGAGCGATATTTTCTTCCCGTCGTTTATTGTCTACTGCATCCTGTTCTTGGCCGAGACCGCGACGCTCTACCTATATTGGTATGGCTGGGACACGATGCAGGAGGGCGGCAAGAAGACCTTTCATATTTTCCTCGGCTTCATGCTGAACTTCTTCGCATTTTTTATCATGATCATCCCGAATTCCTGGGCGACGTTCCAGTCCAGTCCGGTCGTGCTTGCTGAGGGGTCGGATATCGCGCGGGCCTGGGCCGCGACATGGAACCCGACCTGGTGGCCTGTCAATATTCACCGTATCATCGCGAACGTCGTGCTCGGAGGCTACATCTGCGGCGCCTATGCCGGGATCCGCTACTTGTCCTCTAAGACCGCTGAAGAGCGCAGCCACTATGACTGGATGGGCTATGTCGGGAACTTCATCGGGGTTTTCGGCCTCTTGTCCCTTCCCTTCGCCGGCTATTGGCTCATGCGTGAAATCTATCAGTACAACCAGCAAATGGGGATCACGCTCATGGGCGGCTTCCTGTCCTGGTTGTTCATTCTGCAGGCCATGCTCATCGGCGTGCTCTTCCTCGGATCGAACTATTATTTCTGGATTGGAATGACCTATCGCATACCGGGGTCCGACATCAAATATAAGAAGCAAATGTTGGCGATGCTGATCGCACTGCTGGTCTGCCTGGGTATCTGGATGACCCCCCACTCACTCGTGGCCAGTATGGAAGAAGCGAGGAAGATGGGCGGAAGTCACCATCCGCTGCTCGGCGTCTTCGGCGTCATGTCGGCCAAGATGACCGTCGCGAATCTCATGATCCTCGTCACTTTCATGAGTTTCATCATGTATTGGCGGGCCGGTAAACAGGAAACGGTGGGCTGGGCAAAAATTGCGAAAATCTTCATGGGTTTCATCCTTGCCGTTTCGGCGATCGTAGTCATCGTTCTGGGCGTGTGGGGTTACTTCGTGCCCGCGATCATCCGCATCAATTATTTCTCCACGTCGCAGGTCTTGGTCGTGCTTGCGGTCCTATTGACGATCACTCCGCTGACGAGCATTCTGCTGAAGACCGCTAAGGTCACGACGGAAATGAACTGGGGCGTGATGCCTCCCCGCGCCGGCTATTCCCTTGTGCTCAATGCCATCATGATCATCCTCCTGATGACGCTGATGGGGTACGCACGGTCATCTTCGCGCGTCCATTGGCATGTCTATGGTGTGCTCCGCGACACATCGCAATATGCGTACTCCCCCGCGCTCGGCTATGCCTCAGGCATCATGGCCTTGTGCACATTCTTATTCTGTATGATCGTGGCATTTATCTTCTGGGTTGCCACCATGGGCGATAAGGCGAAGGGGCCGGCTGTATCGAGCAAAGCCGCGTTGCCGCAGGGTCTGCCGGCGATGGCAGGCGCATCGAACGCGCTCGATGAACCGAATGGCCGCAAGTTGTGAATCATGGATGTGGGATTGTGAGGGCAATGCAGTATTGAGGGCAAGGCACTTCTTGCTGCCCAAAGGGGATATATGAGTGAAATCGTTCGACTACAGTTGATTGGTCTCGGTGTGATGGGGCTGGGCATTCTAGCCCTGCTTTTTATTCGAGGCACGTTCATCCGAGTCACCGGATTTGTCACGATCATATTGGGCCTCTTCACACTCGTGTCATTGTCGATTCCGCAAATGGCGTCCTTGCCGCCGGTTGAAGAAAAGTTCGACATTGCCACGGTCAAAACACCGACCGACTTGGCGTCTATTGGGCAAAAGGTTTTTTTTAGTAAGGGTCAGTGTGCCCTATGTCACACCATTGGTCCCAGTGAATCAGCACGCTGTCCGGATTTAAAGGGAATCGGAGCCAAGCTGAGCCGCGAGTTTCTGTATGAAAGCTTGACCGAGCCGCAGGCCTACATCTATCAAGATTATCGTGTTGAAGGCCTGGCGAAGGAGTATCCGGCCACCATGCCGTATATCAATAAGAATCCCATCGGACTGTCAAGGAATGAGATTCTCGCTGTGATCGCATTCTTGCAGCAGATGAGCGGGGAGCCTATTTCCATTGCGGTATCCGAGTTGGCAGCGCCAGAGCAGGCTCCTGCCGTTCCGGTGCAGAAGGCAGCCGAATCCGTCCCGGTAGCCGTGGCGCAAGTTCATTGAGGAGGCACGTATGAAGGGTGCATTGGTCACGCCGGTCATTGTGACGGTAGTCGTCTATCTCTTCTGCAAGTTTATTGTGCCCATTATCCCTGGCTCGGCGCCGCTGCCGTCCAGCGTCATCATTCTGTATATGATGCTCACCATCTCAGGAATCGGGATCTTCTACACACTGAGCAAAGAATCCAAGGATGCCTTCTGGGGTCCGATCGAGCGATTCTTGACGGGAGATGGTATCGGTGGAATGCAGGCGTTACGCTGGGGTGTCCTGATCTGCTTTCCATTGCTTGTCGGCTGGCAAACCTATAACAGCACGGCCGTCAGCAATGAGCCACCAGGGGAAAATCGCACGATTCATCCGGCTCCGCCGGGCGAATATGCCGGCCTGTCCAATCCGGTTGCCAAGACCCCGGATGCTATCCAACAGGGAAAGGGTTTTTATGCCGCCTATTGTTCCCCCTGTCACGGCGGAAACTTTGACGGCAAGGGTCCGGCAGCCAGGGGATTCAATCCTCCCCCGGCCAACTTCGCCGATCCCACGACGATCGCCATGCTCCAGGAAAGCTACTTATTCTGGCGCATTAAAAAGGGCGGCGTCGGTCTCCCGATTGAAGGGATGCCATGGAAATCCGCGATGCCACGCTGGGAAGTGGAGCTTCCCGACGAATGGATCTGGAAGATCATCATGGGTGAGTACGACGGAGCGCATCAATCACCGAGGACGTGGGAGTAAGGGGGTAGCCTGGTCGTCCTCCTATTCGTGGAACGCGCACGATGATAAGAATGTGCTCGCTTGGGACAAGAACGCGTCATGGCGCGCTCAGGGTTGGGCGGGTGAGAATGTTTCGCGCAATCGAGGATCAACCAGCCTACCCTGGAAAATAGAATAGGAATTGGGATAACGCGCGCAGTGGAAGGCACCTACCCCACCCTTTGAGGAGTGAGTAGGGAGTTAGTGAGCAGAGAGAGGATAGAACGTATGAGAGACGGACTGAACAAAATCCTTCCGAACGTCGCCGTTGGCGCCGGGCTTGTTCTGGGACTGCTGCTGGCACCGCTGGCGACGCAGCCGGCTTGGGCCGAAGAGAAGGCCCCGGCCAGCGCGTCACCCGAATCGGCATCGGAAAGTAATGCAGTCACTGCTCCATTGGTGAAGGCCGGGCTGCCGGCCGATGATCCGACTGCGGCAGTCTGGAACAGCGCGCCCCAGGCGAAATTTCCCATGTCTCCGCAAGTCCATTGGCCGAACCGCATTCTGGATGCCACGGTCAAGGACTTGAGCGTGCGAGCCCTGCATGACGGAACGAACGTCGCCATTCTTTTGGAGTATGCAGATCCGACCGAAGATGCGGACGATGCAGCGGCGATTGAATTCATGGTGGGCGATAAGAAGGCCCACTTTGCCCATGGACAGCCGATGTTGCAGGTGGAAGGCGGGCCGGTCAATATCTGGTTTTGGAGAAACAAAGATGCGAAGGGCGTCGACATGAATGCCATGGGCTTCGGCACGCTCAAGACGCAAGATCATCAGGACGTGAAAGCCAAAGGCGTCTACTCCAACGGGACATGGAAAGTGGTCTTTACGAGGCCGCTCGAGACCGGCCATCTTGAAGAAGATACGCAGATCCCAATGGGTGGGTTCATCAATATTGCCTTTGCCGTCTGGGATGGCAAGAAAGACGTCAGCGGCGCAGTAAAGGAGAAGGGATCCCAAAAGGCGGTTTCCTCCTGGTGGAATTTCCGTGCAGAGGCGCCGCCGAATTATACCGGCTATTACTATGCAGCCATCGCTGTGGGCTTGGCTTTCGGATTTCAGTTTTTTCTGATCCGTAATCTCAAGAAAGGGCCTCGACCATGAAGGCGGTCCCCTTATACGTATCGGGAGTGGTAAGTGCGCTGATCGGCATCGGGGCCCTGGTTGCCGGGGGTTGTGCCAACGATCAGCAGGCGAAGGGGCATGAACTCTACAACCACTATTGCTCGCACTGTCACGGCGAGAGTGGACGCCAGAATGAGGGGTACAATTGGTCCTCCATGCCGGATCCGAAGCCGAAAGACCTCACGAATAAAGCAGAGATGAGCACGCTCAAGGACAAGGACATCTTCGAGACGATTTACCGGGATATGAAAGATACAGGTGAAGGGGGCGACGAGATCGGCGATGACGAGTTCGGCGTGCCTACCATGCCGACGTTCAAGTACACCCTGTCGGAAGACGAGATATGGGCGATTGTCGGCTATGTCAGGGGCCTCCACGGCACGAAATTGGAGTTTAAGATCGAAGAGAGAAAGAAACAGTTGGCTGATGCACTCACGGCGGCTCAAGCCAATTTGGAGCAGACCACGAAGGCCTACGAGGAGGCTGAAAAGCTCGCAAACGAAGAGGCAGAAAAGAAAAACGTCGATGTCGATGATGCAGCGTATGCCAAGGAATTGGCTGCCATGGCTCAGGCGAAAAAGGGTCGTGACGCGGCCCAGAACGCGGTCAATAATTTTTCGTCCAGGCCGGGAAAAGGCCAGAGTGTCGCCAGGCCGGATCTCACCGTGAAGCCGGCAGAGGTTCCAAAGTTGGTGGAGCTCGGCAAGCGGTATTATGAGGACAAGTATGGCTGCAACGGCTGCCATGCCATCGGCGGTGAGGGCGGAAAGGTCGGCCCGGCGCTCGATCGAGCAGGGTTCAGGTTGAATGCGACCTGGACCTATCGGTGGCTGAAGAACCCGCAGGCGATGAATGCAGAGACCAGGATGCCGGCGCTCGGGCTCAGCGATGCCGATGCCAAAGCCGTGACGATGTATCTCAGTACGTTGCGCGCGCCCGCAAATCCAGAAGGTTCGACCAACAAGCCGGAAGAGCCTTTACCCGTCAGCAAGCCGGGGAGCTGATCTCAGAGTAGAAATCCCGCGACCATTCCTAAGAAGATGGCGGCTCCTACCCACACATGTTGCTGAAACATGTGAAAAGCGGTGGGCGTCGATACAACCTGCCTGAGCTGCAGGGCTTGTCTCGCACACCACCAGCCGATGGTCACGAGTACTCCATAATAGATCCAGCCAATGTCGGCAAGCCAGCCGGCGAGTCCCAGCAGGAACAGCATTGCACAAAAGACTGTCCCGACGGCAATCCACGTCGATGAACCGAACAACAGCGCCGAAGACTTCACCCCGATCCGGCGATCATCCTCCCGATCTTGCAATGCGTAAATCGTGTCATATCCGACCGCCCAGCAGATCGTGGCAGCGAACAGGCACCAGGCCGGCGCTTCGATAGCGCCCCGCGAGGCGGTCCAGGCCATGATGGTGCCCCAGCCGAAGGCGACCCCCAAAATGGCTTGTGGGATGTGGATGACGCGTTTTGCGAAGGGATAAAGGGCAGCTAAGAGGATGGCGATTGGACTCAAGAGGATCGTGAAGGGGTCAAGGGATAATACGAGTATTGCGGCCAGCAGAAGAAAGAACCCGATGACCATCAGGGCATGTCTGACGCCGAGTTCACCCGAGGCAAGTGGACGGACCCTTGTGCGGGTCACATGCCGATCAAAGGATCGATCTGCTAAATCGTTCAAGACGACTCCCGCACTGCGCATCACAAATGATCCGATGACGAAGACGACAAGCAAATGAAGCGAAGGCGTCCCGCGAGCGGCGAGGACCAGGGACCAGAGTGTTGGGAGCATGAGCAGCCATGTTCCAGTCTGGTTTTGGAGGCGGATGAGTCGGCTGACAGCCGACCAGGACAATTGAGGCGGTAATGGTGATCCCGGTTCCGGCGAGGAAGATTCCGTCATGGGGGTCAACTTAGCCGAGGGGTGTGGGGCTGTCAACGCCGCACCGCGCAGGCAGGTTTCTCTAGTTTATTTGGTTTGTCTGGTTTGTTTGGTTGAACGGGTCTAACCAGATGAACCAAATAAACTAAAAAGACCAAACAAACCGGGCCCGTTGTGCTCCTTGGGCATTTTTCTGTATAAGAATATTGTGCAGGTCATAGATTCAGCGCGTCCGTCCCTCTTGCTTCGTGCGGCCTCAGGGGTTGTCGCGGGGTTGTCTATTCTGACGTTGACGAGTTGCTCGTTCTTCTCGAGAGGAGAGGGGGCGGTTGTCGGATACGATGTTCCCCTGACGGTCCAACTTCGATCCGACCCAAGCATCGCCGCGGCTCAGCTTGCTTATCAAGACGCCTGCGGCCAAAGGCAATCCTTGCCGATTGGCGCGCCGTTGCAGAATCTCCTTACGCGAAAGATAGGCCGCGTCTTTGAAAACGTTTTGCCGGATGGTGCAGGGCCCTCGTCGGTTCCTGACGGATATGTCGATGCATCGTTGGGACCTGCCACCGTCGACCTTGCGATCACTCATAAGGCCAACAAGAGCTACCCTGCCATGGTCGCTGTGGGGTTGGACTTTGCCTATAGGGCTGCCGATGGGGTGGTTCTCTACAGCAAGAAACTTCAGAGCATCGGTCGTGGAGATGTCGAGGTCACCGATGCGTCGTGCGAGGTTAAGGGTCTCGATGCGATTGCCAAAGAGGCAATAGGTTATGTGACAGATGGCATGGCCGCATATCTTGGCACCTCTTCCAAGATCGGCGAGGCTGCTCAAGCACGCAAGGCTGACGGGTCCAAGCCGGCAGGGCAAGTTGCGCTTCAGTCATCGGCAGTCGCTCCTGCACCTGTTTCAGCAGATGGACCTGCCACGCTGGTGTTCCGTGCGATCGTTCGTCCCGAGAATCACAATCAGATGTTGAGCACCGGTGAAGCGGTTGCGATCGAAATCGAAATCAAGAATGAGGGACCGGGACCTGCAAGGGCTGTCGAGTTGTCGGTAGCTGCTTCGCCTGCCTTGATTGAGCGGATTCCCATCAGGGTATCGGTCGGCGATCTCCAGTCCGGTGAGGTGAAACGGATAGTATTGGACGGCAAGGTTGGCAGGGTCAATAACGCCGTGGAGGCGGAGTTGACATTGACATTGTATGCCGGGTCCCAGTCGGTCCAGCTGCCCTCACCCAAGAAGTTTCTAGTGACGATGGTGCCTGAATCTGGAACAATGGTCCAAGCGGCGCCGGTTGATGTCGATCAGCTGTCGAAACGGCCCAGCCTTCTCAGACAGCCGAAGGCGGTCGGTATCGTGGTCGGCGTGGGGCGATTTCGGGATAACGGCGTCGTTCCGGTGAAGTATGCCGCGAGGGATGCGGAGGTCATCGCCGCTCACCTTAAGGCGACCGGCGGGATCCCATCCGAGCGTGTACGCACCCTCGTTGACGCCCATGCCCTCAAGGCCGACCTGGCCGAAGCGCTGGAAGAGTGGCTGCCCAAGCTGGTAGATCCCACCACGGTGGTCTACGTTTCGATCACGGGTCGAGGAGTCGTTGAGCCGGCCACTGGGGCAGTATCGATCAGATTATTCGACAGTACGACCATGTTTGATGCACGACTCTATTCGCTTCGTCGACTGCATGATTCCTTGGCATCATTGCCGATTCAGCGGGCCATCGTGATACTCGATCTCTCGCTGGAATGGGCACCCGGCAAGGAGGCGGCAGAAGGAACTGTCCCTTTGTGGGGGCAGGGAGATAATGGAAAAGGGAAGATCATGTGGATGGTCGGCAACCGAGCAGTCCGGGAAGCCCCTAGTTACGACCAGGGCCGGCATGGATTGTTTGCCTATCAATTGCTCAAAGGCCTGGGTGGCCCGGCGGATCTGGATAGGAACGGTTTTATCCTGGTCGGAGAACTATGCACCTATACAAAGTGGCAGTTGTTCAAGGTGGCTCAAGAGCAGTATGGCAATGGGCATGAATCTCTCTGCCTCCCAGGGCCCGGTCTGGGAGCCTCAGTCAGACTGCAGCCTATTGCGCAGTTGAAGTAGCGCCGGCTGCTGGTCTGACGGCACGGTTGTCGGGCAGAGAAGGTCTGCTGCGCACTTCTCAGCGGTTTCGTAAACCGAATTAGCACTCAGAACCCCTTGTGATCTCTTGTGATTACAAGGGATTTTCTTTTGCCTCCTTGGTTGCCGGTGAGTAGCGGCGGGTCGTATACAGTCGCTCGCGGGCACAATTTCGGGCACAGAGCACATACCTTTTCTCCACTCGTTTCACGACGCTTTTCAGGATATTTTCTTACTGGCATAAATGACTCAGGATCATTCGTATGCTCGCCCTCAAGGCCACCCCCACCTTTGCAGTACCTCCTTCAGGGTCTTTCGCCTAGCAACAGGGGTGGTATTCTTCTGACAGGGCAAACACACACAGGCTTGATGGCTAGGAGGTGTCAGGATGGCCACTCTTCGCACGCTTGTTGGAGTTTCTGTGCTGCTGGTCATCGTGGGTCTTGTGATTGTCATCCCGCTGGGGGTTGGGTGGGCCCTTGTCCATCTAGCGACTCCTTAGAGTATTGCTCTCAAAAAAGTGTTGTGATAAGCGTTGCACATACGGCAATGCTCACCGACCCCCTTCAAACCAGTCCAGCCTTTCACAGCGGTTCAGCACCGCCGACGAAACCAGGTGTCTATTGGTTTCACAGCGAGACTGCGTGGAAGGCTTTATTGGTGGAGGTACGTCTGGCCAATGGCGAGTTGACGGTATGGTGGCCCAACTACGACCAGTCAGTCACAGCAGTGAAAGGCCACTGGCACGGACCCATTCCCCCCTCGACTGGACCAGGTAGCCGATAGTCCACCATTTTCCAGCGCCTCATCTTGCGGCTTCTTTGCCCATCCCTCGTAAAGCGCGGTGGAAGATACTTACCATCCCGGACGTCAAGGATATAGTATTGAGTCTTGTCGAAAGTCACCTGAAGGAGCTGGAGAAGCGGGGTCTGTTACCGAAAGGGAAGTGAGGCGGCACTGAACTTCTAGACAGGTTTGATGGTCATGACAAGATTACTCGGGGGTTCCCTCAGTCCCATGTTCGAACAGTGAATGGTAAAGTTCCAATAGGTTAATCATCACACAATATGCCGACGGCGGGCGAAATCTTCCTCAACGAACATGATCATTATTCGCCGCCTGAACTGTGCGAAGCAGAAGTAATGAGAACCCGAACCCTCATTCTCCTCGCACTGCTGGTTATCATCCCAGGCTGCGTGACGTATCGGGATTTCCAGATTGTGAATCCCCTCCCAAGCCCATATGAGCCGGCTGCATCCCCTCGTTGTCGTCAGACCGTTCAGTTTTCATATGGTCTGACTGGGGGAGGAACCTTTCAGTGGACCGTTAGTGGCGTCTTCTCACCTGCGGCTGTGAATCGTGCCCTGCACGAAGCGCTTCAACGCTATGCAGGCTGTCGCGACGACCCCGCTCTCGCTTGCAGTTCTGAGACAGGGATGGAAGTCTTCGTCTACGTCCGGGAGAAACTGTATCCATGGCATTGGTATGGAGAGTACCTTGGGCATATCTCATCAGTGGCTTCCTTTGTCATCCCTTTTTATATTAATGAAGGCGGCTGGGAGCTCTCCTACAGCGTCCCTAACAAGAATTTGCCCAAAAAAACGTATAAATACGAAATTTCAGCGAGACAATTCTATTGGCTAGCGTTGCTCCCATTCTCCTGGATTAACTTCTTCACCTACAGTCTCGATGATGCAGTGCGTTCAACAACTGCGCAATTTGTTGTGGATGCCCGATGGGATGGGTTTCTGGGAACAGCGGAGTGACTCGTGGGATCAGAGCTAGCCTTTGGGGCGGCTGTACCGGCATCCTTCTTCTGCTGTGTGCTCCCCTCGCAATTGCTGCCTTCACTGGCCCTGTCGTCTCCGTCCTCGACGGCGATACGATCGAAGTGTTACACAACACCCGCGCTGAACGTATTCGCCTCAACGGGATCGACTGTCCAGAGAAGGGGCAACTCACCTGCACGCCGTGAAGTCGCTTCGGAAACCTGTAACGGATAATAGAGTCCGAGGGGTGCGGGCAATGGCGCAGGGTTGAAATGACCTAGATGACAGGGGAAGAAGTGATGGTCGATATTTCCTCTGAGCAGGGGCTTTCGAGACCGTTATAGGCACTCACTGCAAAATAATAGATAGTATGAGGATCAAGGTTAGGGACCGTGGCCGACGGGGAGTTAACATACATGGAACTGTCGTATGTGCAGCTGCCTGGTTGCCCTGATGATCGCCGGCTGTAATAAACAAAATAGCCGATGACAGATGGGTCTCGAACTGGTTGCCATTCGAGCGACACGGTGGCTACCGGTGGTGCTGCTGCTGATGGGTCGCTGCCGCTTTCTCCTCCGCTGGCACATCCGGTCAACAAGGCCATCAGCGTCAGAAGAAGACCCGTAACGATGGTGGACAGGCCTAGTAGCGTGCGAGCGTTCTCTGTGACTCTGGCCTGCGGGAAAGAGAAGTGGTGCCTCGTGACATGGCTCATGCGCTTCCTCCGAGGGTGCGTGTGAAGACGTTGAATTAGGTTTTCAGGTCGGTCTACTTCATGCGTGAGGCGAGGCAGGAAGAAGAACACGTTTGGCGTTGAGGTGTGAGCAAAGTAGATGCCAAGGGCGCTCGCTGCCATTTATGAATGGATCAACGAATTGTGGAGTGCTTCAAAAAGTTGGAGTTGTAGAAGGTGAAGGAGAAACCATGCAGATTCTGTCTCGCTCGAGGAGCGGGAGATGGCTTCGCGCTCTGTTCATGTTGGGAGTCGGACTCCAGAAGAGCTCGGGGTGGGTAATCTCTCAACATATCAGCTTTCGCACCATCGGAGAGGCAAGAGGAAACTCTTGAAGGAAACGCGATCAGTCCGACTTTCCTAGCTCCACAATATAGTGAGAAGCACTACCCAGACACTCGGCTCCGCAGGACATGATGCTCTCCCTAACCTGCTCTGCATCCGCTCTCGTTGCCCACAGAGAGAATGCACGCTTTCCGCACGGCGTGACCACGGCGAATTGTCCGTCTCCGTCGACATGGCGCGTACGATTACCGAGTAGCCGCTCCGCTTTGTGTTTCCAATCCATCGTGAACCCCTTATGCAGCAAGGTCTAAGCCCAGCACATTGCGCTTGTGATGGTGCAAGCGTTCCCTCTGCCCGCACGACGCTGTGCATTCACCGGGTATGTCGAGTAGGAGTTTGGCCGATTCGTGGTCTAATATCTGGCGGCCAAAATATAGTTTTCATGTAAGAGTGAGACTACGAAGGCTCTCGTGAATTGACCGATAAAGCAAAAGACGTGCCGCTACCAGCCCCCCATGAAAGAACTAGCGATGGGGTGTTGAGCCTCACCATTTTAACCCATTAGAGGGAACTGACTATTTAGAGGGGATTGACGGCGTAATTCTTAGGGTGCACTGTGAGTGACTAGCTTAGGAATCGGGACGAACTCAGTTCATGCAGGACCGTCTTTCAAACTGTCCTTGAACTTATGGAATGCGACCTGTGAAGCGACTTCTTGAGAAATGGAGTAGTGCACTATGCGGCCTGCTCATGTGGGGGGCTGTCCTATTAGTAGCTATTCCGGTTCGTGCTGACCTCGCTGAGTTCTATACACTCACGGCGCTTGGCAACCTGGGAAGGATGTCCGACGGAACCACAAGCATGGCCTATGGTGTCAACAATGACAGGCATATCGTTGGAGGGTCCTACGCTCCTGCTCCCGAAGCCTCCAACGATCCCGGCAACGACGCCCAGCGTGCCTTTCTTTATGGCGCGATGACGAACCTCCTCGGCAGCTTGGGCGGAGTAGAGAGCCAAGCCTTTGGCATCAATGATGCCGAGCAGGTGGTTGGAATTTCCGATCCAGGAACCACCGACAGTACTGGTACCCAGGTCTCCCACGCCTTTCTCTATAGGAACGGCATCATGACGGATCTAGGCACCCTAGGAGGGCCAAATAGCATTGCCTTTGACATCAATGATGCGGGGCAGGTGGTTGGTTATGCCGACGTGGTCTCTACCACCCAGCCTTACCATGCCTTCCTTTACACTAACGGCACGATGACGGATGTGGGCACCCTAAGAAAGACAATTAGCGAAGCGCGAGGCATCAACAGCACTGGACAGGTGGTTGGATGGTCCTACAACCATGAGGATGGAGCCCATAACGCCTTTGTTTATCGCCATGGGTCATTGAGCAACCTCAACAACTTATTGGATGGTTCTGGAAAAGGCTGGACTCTTGAGGAAGCCATCGCCGTCACTGATAACGGGCAGATCGTGGTCCTTGGAGTGAATCCCCTCGGTCTACAAGAGGCATTCCTTCTGACCCCCATTCCCGGATTGCTCATGCTGCTGGTATGGCGGGCGCGCATGGTTGCAAAAGGTTTTTCATTTCTCCGATGGTTGGCGTGTGGGGGCGGAGGAGGGCATAGAAACCGCCTCGGCCACAGAAATGGGCACAGTGGTCCTGCTATTCACGGACACCCGCAAATGGTGAGTGGGCCCGGTAATCTTAGCTCTTCAGAACTCTACATGAAGGCGATAACTCAAGCGCTAGTAATTCTTCCGAGATCTTAAAGCACGATCGCTACAACATCATAAGCGATGCCGACCTTCGTGAGGCATCCCACAAGCTTCACGGGTACAGTTTGGGTACAGTACGTGACTTATCCTTGACTCCTACACGTTAAGACGTTAATTTCCTTGCGATGCCGGCGTAGCTCAGTTGGTAGAGCAGCGGTTTCGTAAACCGCAGGTC
>Ga0070685_10000232_pt1 | contig 36782 bp, 40 predicted proteins | sample KBSS13LmetaG_FD_65651 | JGI IMG/M metagenome (GOLD analysis project Ga0070685, IMG submission 65651) | Switchgrass rhizosphere microbial communities from Kellogg Biological Station, Michigan, USA - KBS S1-3L metaG | ecosystem: Host-associated > Plants > Roots > Rhizosphere ...
ACGGCGTCGCGGGAGATCCGGTCGCCGTCGTTCTCGAGCCGGTGGATCTCGATCCAGTACTTGTCGAGGTCCTTGAACGAGGGCAGGTTCTCCAGTCCCATCGCCAGCTGCTCGCAGGAGGCGACGAGAACTTTGGTCAGCGCCTGCGCCTGCTCCATCGGCGCCTCGATCTTGTAGAGGCCGAGGAAATCCGCCGCCTCCTCGGTGAAGTCGACGATGTCGTCCATCTGCGTCGCCAGCCCGTAGATGTCCTCGCGGTCGATCGGGGTGACGAAGGTCGTGTTGAGCCTTTTGATGATTTCGTGGGTGATCTGGTCGCCGTCCTGCTCGGCGATCACGATCTCCCGCGAGAGCGCGCCGGAGTCGGGCCAGGTGTGCATCATCTCGTCGAGCAGCTTGGCCGCGCGAACGGAGTTCTGACCCGCCTGGATGAAGAGGTCGAAGAAGGTCCTGTCGCGAGGGAGGAGCGAGAAGCGCGCCACTGCGACGCATCCTAGTAAGGCGACCGGCCTAGTGCCGCGACACGATCGGCGCTTCTGAGGTCGGCGGCCCGGCCAGGTGCTCGGCGGCGCGGGCGGAGTGCCTCGCCATCAGCTCCTCCTGGGCGTTGCGCACTTCGCCGTCCGGCCGGCGCCGCGACCAGTTGCCGTCGGAGTCGAGCCCCCAGGAGCTGGCGTTGTCGGCCAGGCAGCGCTCGAGCACGTCGAGCAGCTCGGCCTTCAGCGCCGTGTCCTCGACCGGGGCAATCAGCTCGACGCGGCTGTCGAGGTTGCGCGGCATCAGGTCGGCCGAGCCCATCAGCACCCGCGTCTCCTCGCCGCGGCGGAAGACGTAGATGCGGGAGTGCTCAAGGAAGCGGCCGACGATCGAGTGCACGCTGATGTTCTCCGAGACCCCCTCGACCCCAGGCCGCAGGCAGCAGATCCCGCGCACGTTGATCTCGATCTTCACCCCCGCCTGCGAGGCCGCGTAAAGGGCCTGGATGCAGCGGGCGTCGACGAGCGAGTTCATCTTCAGCGCGATCCGCGCCTCCTCGCCGGCTGCGTGGGCCTCGGCGGTGCGCTCGATCTCGGCGACGATCTGGTCACGCATCGTCGTCGGCGCGACCAGCACCTTGCGGTACTCGGCCGGCCGCCCGTAGCCGGTGAGGAAGTTGAACATCTCGGCGACGTCGGCGCCGAGCTCGGGGTCGGCGGTGAAGAGGCCGAGGTCGGTATAGAGGCGGGCGGTTTTCGGGTTGTAGTTGCCGGTGCCGACGTGGACGTACTCGCGCACCTGCTCGCCCTCGCGGCGGGCGACGAGGATCGCCTTCACGTGGGTCTTCAGGCCCGGGATGCCGTAGACGACGTGGACCCCCGCCTCCTCCAGCGACTTCGCCCAGTGGATGTTCGCCTCCTCGTCGAAGCGGGCTTTCAGCTCGACCATGCAGACCGCCTGCTTGCCGCGTTCGGAGGCGCGGATCAGCGACGGCACCAGCGGCGAGTCGTCGCTGGTCCGGTACACGGTCTGCTTGATCGCCAGCACGTCGGGGTCGGCGACGGCCTGGGCGACGAAGCGTTCGACCGAGTTCGAGAAGGAGTCGTAGGGGTGGTGGACGAGGATGTCGCGCTGGCGGATCTCGGCGAACATGTCGACCGGGTCGTCGTCCTCGCCCTGGAGGCGCGGCTGCGTCACCGGCGACCAGGGGGAATAGCGCAGCTCGGCGTGGCCGGGGACGTCGGCGATCGCGTCGAGGTCGGCGAGGTCGAGCAGGCCCTCGATGTCGTAGACCTCGCGGTCTTCGAGCCGCAGCGCCTCGACCAGCTGCGAGCGCAGCTTCGGGTTCATCCGCGACTCCACCTCGAGCCGCACGACCTCGCCGAAGCGGCGGCGGCGGATCTCGTCCTGGACCGCCTGCAGGAGGTCGTCGGCCTCGTCGGAGATCGTGAAGTCGGCGTCGCGGGTGACGCGGAAGTAGCCGTGGTCGATTACGTCGATGCCCGGGAAGAGGGCGTCGAGGTTGGCCGCGATCACCTCCTCAAGAGGAACGAAGGTGAGCCCCCCGTCGCCGAGCGGGAGGAAGCGGCCGAGCAGCTCCTTCGGCACCTTGACCCGGGCGATGATCTCGTTGCCGCTCTCGGTGTCCCGCAGCAGGACTCCGAGGCTGAGCGAGAGGTTGGAGATGTAGGGGAAGGGGCGACCGAGCCCGATCACCAGCGGCGTCAGCGCCGGGAAGACCTGCTGTTTGAAGCGTTCGTCGATCTCCCGCCGCTCCTCGTCGGTCGCGGTCTCCAGGGTGACGATGCGGATCCCCCGCTCCTCCAGGGCCGGCTGCAGGTTGCCGCCGAAGGCCGCGCAGAGGCGGTCGTCGAGCTCCAGCACCCGCCGCTGGATCGCGTCGATCTGCTCGGTCGGCGTCAGCCCGTCGGGGCCGCGGGCTTCGATCCCGGCGTCGAGCTGGTCGAAGAGGCCGGCGACGCGGACCATGAAGAACTCGTCGAGGTTGTTGGCGTAGATGGCGCAGAAGCGGACCCGCTCCAGCAGAGGCACCTCGGTGTCCTCCGCCAACTCGAGAACCCGCTGGTTGAAGTCGAGCCAGGAGAGCTCGCGGTTGAAGTAGAGAGCGGGATCGTCGATGCCCCCATCGTACTGCCAGGGCTGCGGCCGCTCGCCGGGCTCAGGCGGCACGGGCCAGGGTCTGGGAGCGCGCCGCGGCGGCGCCGTCGAGCGCCCGCCGGTAGCCGGCGGCGAGCTGGCCCAGCGAGCGCTCCCAGGAGCGCTCGCGGGCGGCGCGGACGCCGGCGTCGCCGAGCTGCCGGCGCAGGGCCGGCGAGGAGGCGAGCTGCAGCAGCGTCCCGGCCAGGTGGTCGGCGTCGGGGCGGCAGAGGAGGCCGGTGTGGCGGTTCTCGATCAGCGCCGCCGGCCCGCCCTCGGCGACGGCGACGACCGGTAGGCCGCTGGCCGCCGCCTCGAGGATGACCTGCCCGTAGGTGTCGGTGCTGCTGCAGAAGAGGAAGGCGTCGGCGCTCGCGTAGGCCCGCGGCAGCTCCTCGCCGGAGAGCCAGCCGAGGAAGGTGGCGCGCTCGCCGAGGCGCTGTCGCAGCTCGTCTTCCTCGGGGCCGCCGCCGGCCAGCAGCAGGTGCAGGCGCGGGTCGGCGGCGTGGGCACGGAGGAAGGTCTCGGCCAGCAGCTCGACCCCCTTCTCACGGGTCAGGCGGCCGGCGTAGAGGACCCTGATCTCGCCTGGGAAGGCGTCGCGGTCGGCCTTGGCGGGATCGAATCGCGCGACGTCGACGCCCCGCTCCCAGCGGCCGACCCGCCCCGGATCGGCGCCGAGGGCGACCACCGAGGCGTCGGCCGAGGGACTCGGCGAAAGCACCGCCGCCGGGGCCGAGTAGAAAGCGCCGAGGCCGGCGCGGGTCAGCGCCTCCAGCGCCCCGTCGCGACTGCGCATCCCGGCGTAGGTGGCGATCTCGGTGTGGTAGCTGGCGAGCAGCGGCAGGCCGGTGATCCGGCTGATCAGGGTGGCGGCGATCCCGGCCGGTCCCGGGGCGGTGACGTGGACGAGGTCGTAGGAGCCCTCGGCCAGGGTCTCGACCAGGTCGGGGAGGCCAGGGACGCCCAGCGTCATCCCCTCGTAGAAGGGGATCTCCAGCTCGGCCGCGGCCGGGAGGCGGCGATCGACGCCGGGGTCGGTGCCGACGATGTCGACGTCGAAGCCGGGGACGCCGCGCTCGCGAATCTGTTCGATCGTGTGGGTTACGCCGTGCATCGAGCCGATCCCGTCGGCGATCACCGCGACCCGCCGGCGCTCGCCGCGGCGGTCGCGCAGCTTCGCTTTCTCGGTGCCGAGGAAGGCGGTCGCGGGCGCGTAGGGCACCGCCGGCACCAGCGCCTCGAAGAGGCCGGTGGCGGCGCTGGGGAAGTCGCCCGCGGCGACCGCCTTGGCACCGCCGTCGATCGCCACCCGCAGGCGCCGGTCGTGAGTGCGGCGGGCGCGGCGGTAGAGGTCGGCGTGGGAAAACTCATCTGACTGCATATAGGCGATCAGCTCGCGACCGCAAAGGTCGAGTCCGATCCCGTCGAGCCAGGCCTCGAGCAACGCCCGCGCGTCCTCTGGCCCAACGTCAGCAGCAATCTTTCCCTCCCGGGCAGCCCCCTCGCGAATTACCCTCTCCGCCATCTTCAGGACGGCAGCCGGATCAGGAGCCCCGCTCGAGGGGAGGGAGGGGACCCCCTCGCCGGACCCTCCCCGCTGTTGTCCGCCGAGGGGGTCCCCTCCCTCCCCCACCACCAAAGCCCGGGTCGCCAAAGCCATCGCCGCATGGGCCCACTTGGCGGCGCTGCCCTGTTCACCGTGTGCTTCGGCGTCCCCACGCTGCAGGTGAGCAAGAAACTCTTCCGGCGTCGCGGCCGCGGGCGCCTCGGTAAAGGTGCGGCCGATGTCGACGCCGGCGTGGTCGTCCGAGCCGCCGATGCCGGTGCCACCGTGGGTCTCGATGTAGACGGCGGCGGGCGCATTCAGCTCGGCGGCCCGGGAGCCGTTGCGGACCTCCCAGATCGGGAAGAGCTCCGCCAGTCGCCGCCGGTGGCGCCGGGTCAGAGGCGCGGCGACGTTGAAGAAGGGATGCGCCAGGGCGCAGGCGATCCCGTGGTCATGAAGATATGCGGCGCAGGCTTCCACATCGCCGGAATGCGCCTGCAGCCACGCGTGGTCCCCAGGAGTGATCCCGTAACAGAGAACATGAACCGCCTGGGGCTCGCCGGCGAAGCGGGCGGTCAGCTCCTCGGAGACGAAGCAGTCGGGACGATCGGCGAGCTCGAGGCAGCCGTCGATCGTGTCGTGGTCGGTGATCGTGACGAAGTCCATCCCCCGCCGCTTGGCAAGCTCGTAGACCTCCTCAGGAGGCGTCGCGCACTCCGGCAGCCCCAGCGAACGCTGAACCCCAAGCTTCGAGAAGTGCGACGCCGTCGAGTGGCAATGCATGTCAACGCGGGAAGTCATCGGTGCTCTCCCTTTACTCGATCTCTTTTCCACCCCATGGTTCGACATCGAACGGGTCAGGGTGTGAAAAGCCCGATAACGCGGAATCGCGCGCTGACCATGGCTTGTTGGGGGGAGAACTTGCGGGCGCCAGGGCCTTATCCAGGGATGACAGGGCGCCGAACCCGCAACCTCATCCGCTTGCTGACTGGAGTTGCTCTCTCCATGGCACTTGTAGCCGCTGTCTTGATCCCAATCCCCGAACCTTTGCCCGCCATTGCCATTCGACAGGTGACCCTCTACCGGCTAGAGGTGGCTTTGCTGGTCTTCTACAGCTGGCTGCTCCTGGTCACTCCGGCCTTCTCCGGACTGGTTCGCGGGCGTTTGCCAGTTGAGATCTCGACGCGAGGAGCAAGGTTCGTAGAGGAGGCGGATCAGTCGACGAAGCTCAACGAAGAGAAAATCGCAGGCTTGAAGCGGCTCACTATCGGCCACAGCGAAAGACTGGAGATCGCTGAAGTCGAGATAAAGCGCTTAAAGGGAGCGGCCGAAGGTGACAACGCGCAACCGAAGGTAGGTTCAACGGAATGACGGAGCGTGAAGAGAGGGACTTGGCCCGACGCCTCGCCGACGGCTCAAGGGTTTTCGACTTCGAGAGGGCGCTTGAATTTGTGAAGCACAGCCCGGCAGGAGCCGAAGAGATGATTCGGGATCGCGAAGAGGTAAAGAGAACCGAAGAAGAATTCGCCCGCCAGCGTGAGCGGCGGCGGCAGGCTTTCATCGAAGACTTCGGCTACGAGCCGCGCCGCCAGGGCTCTTGACCCTGACGGCGCGGGGACTGGTCGTCTGCGACGGCTCTAAAGCGAGGAGGCTGCTTTGAGTCCCGCTTGTTTGACGACCTTGGGGAGCGGGGCGAAATCGAGCGCCGCGCCGTATTTCTGGCCGATCGTCAGGCAGTACTTCGCGAATTGGATCAGGGCCGTCTTCTGAGGAGCGTCCCGGGGGACGATCATGTAGGTGAAGGTCGACAGCGGGTAGGCGATCGAGGCCTTCTTCGGGGGATTGGTAATGCTGATCGTGTTGCTCGGCCCGAGCTTCTTCACGGTCGAGGCCGCGCTCGAGATGTTTTCGATGTTCGGGAGCGCGTAGTAGCCCGCCTTGTTCTGGATCGAGGCGGCGTGAAGGCCGGCGGCGATCAGGTAGTAGGCGGAGATGTAGCCGATCGCTCCGGGCGTTTTCACGACCGTCGCGGTGACGCCGGCGTTGCCTTTTGCACCAACCCCGGCTTTGAAGCCGACGGTCGTCGCGTAGCCGACTTCGCTCCTCCAGGCGGGGCTGATTTTCGACAGGTAGTTGGTGAACGTGTAGGTGTCACCGGACCCGTCGCTGCGGAAGACCGGGGTGATCGTCAGTCCCGGCAATTTGACGCCCGGGTTGATCGCCTTGATCTTTTTGTCGTTCCACTTCGTGATCCGGCCGAAGTAGATTCCGGCGAGGATCTTGCCCGTCAGTTTCAGCTTCTTGACGCCTGGGATGTTGTAACCGAGCGCCGTCGCCGAGAGCGCCCACGGGATCTGCACGCAGTCGCGGCAGGCGGAGGCCTGTTCGGGAGTCAGCGGCGCATCGGAAGCGCCGTAGTCGACCGTGCGGGCGGTGATCTGAGCGATCCCGGTCCCGGAGCCGACCGCCGAGTATTTGACGGGGATCCCTTCTTTGATTTCGAAGTTGCTGATCCAGTTGGCCATCAGCGGGGCGACCAGCGTCGAGCCGGCTCCCGTGAGGCCGGCGGCCGAGGCGGCGGCGGGCGCGACCGAAGCCGTACCGCCGACCAACGCGACCGCCGCGATCAGCGCTGAGAGCAACCTGTTCCGAAGCAATGCGGGTCCTTTCGAGTTTGATTTCACACCCGCAGCCTGTCCGGAACAGTTCGCGAAATTGTTTCAATCCCGTAAACCCGTCAAGTAACAACACTGTTACAAGAGCGACTCTGTGACTACTTAGCCTGCCGCGGAATGGCCACCGCTTCGCCTACGGTTCAGGTTGCCCCCCGGGGCGCCCATGTCAGCCGACTGCGCCGCCGGCTCGACCGTTTCGGCGACCGTGCGCTCTTCGGCGTCTGCCTGGCGGCGGCGCTACTCGCCGGGGCGACGATCCTCCTCGTCGGCTACCAGATCGTCAACGGGGCCCAACCGGCAATCTCCAAGTTCGGCTTCGGTTTCGTCTACGAAACCACCTGGCAGCCCAACTTCGGCGAATTCGGGGCCGGAGTGCTGCTCTACGGCACCGCCGTCACCTCTGCCTTCGCGCTGCTGCTGGGGGCGCCGATCGCGATCGCGATCGGCCTCTTCCTCACCCTGCTAGCGCCGAAGCAGGTCGGGGCGGTGATCGGGCCGCTGGTCGAGCTGCTCGCGGCGATCCCCAGCGTCATCCTCGGCTTCTGGGGCCTGCTGGTGCTGGCGCCGTTCGCCCAGGAACACGTCGAGCCCTTCCTCCACGACCATGTCGGCTTCCTGCCGATCTTCGGCGCGCCGCAGACGACGGGGCTCAGCGTCTTCACCGCCAGCCTGGTGCTGACGATCATGGTGATCCCGATCATCGCCTCGATCTCGCGGGACCTCTTCCAATCGGTGCCCTCGGAGCTCCAGGACGGCGCCGCGGCTCTTGGCGCCACGCGCTGGGAGGTGGTGCGGGGAATCGTCCTGCCGACCACCTCGACGGGGGTCGTCGCCGCCTGCATCCTCGGCCTCGGTCGCGCCCTCGGCGAGGCGATCGCCGTCTCGCAGGTGATCGGCGCCGGTTCGCAGATCGACCCCAACTTCTTCGCTCCCGGCGACACCCTCGCCTCGCGAATCGCCCTCCAGTTCCCGGGGGCTCTGACCGAACTGCACAAGGCCTCGCTCTACTACTGCGGGGTCATCCTCCTGGTCCTGAACCTGGTGGCGAACCTGGTCGCGAGCTGGATCGGGCGGCGCTTCAGCTACGCCGGGGCGGTGGCCAGATGAGCGATCCCGCCTTCGACCCCGCTGCCCCGCTCGTTCCCAGCGGCAACCTGCGGCGCCGGCAACTGGTCTCCCGCCTCGCCGAGATCGGGGCCACCGCGGCCGCCGTGATCGCAATCGCCGTGCTCGTGGTCGTGATCTGGACCGTCGTCGCCCGCGGCGCCAAGGCGATCGACCTCGACTTCATCTTCACCGGCTACCCGACCGGCGTCGGCCCGATGCTGCTGGGGACGCTGGTGATCGCCCTCGTCGCCACGGCAATGGCGATGCCGATCGGCGTCCTGATCGCCCTCTACACGACCGAGTACTCCGGCGCCCGGGGCTCGCGGGTCCTGAAAACGACCCTCGACCTGCTGAACGGGCTGCCCTCGATCATCCTCGGCCTCTTCGTCTTCATCCTCATCGTCGACCCGCAGAACAAGCAGACCGGGTTCGCCGGCTCGATCGCCCTGGCGATCATCGAGCTGCCGCTGATCGCCCGCGGCTCGCAGGAGGTGCTGCTGCTGGTGCCCGCGGCGCTGCGGGAAGCCTCCGACGCGCTCGGGGTCGCCCGCTGGCGCTCGATCCTCACCGTCGTCCTGCCCACCGCCCTCGGCGGCATCGTCACCGCGACCGTGCTCGCGGTCGCGCGGGCCGCCGGCGAGACCGCGCCGCTGATCCTCGCCAGCTCGGTCTTCGACCCGAAAACGTTCTCCGTCAACCCCTTCGAAGCGCTCCCCAACGTCCCCGTCTGGATCTACAAACTCTCCGAAGAAGGCAACCCCGAAGGCTTCACCGAAGCCTGGGGGATGTCGCTGCTGCTGATCTCCTTCATCCTCTTCGCGAGCCTCGGCGCCCGGGCGCTGCTGGCTCGCAGCAAACGAAAGCTGAGCTCATGACCCAAGCCGTCCCCTCGCGCCTGCGGATCCGGCCGGGCGACCCCGCCTCGACCACCGCCTCCGCACCCACCTTCACCTCGCCCCAGCGGCCCGAGCTCGTCTTCGAGGCCCGCGGCGTCTCGATCTTTTACGGCGCCAAGCAGGCGCTGGCCGGAGTCGACCTGGGGATCGAGCGCGGTCAGATCACCGCCCTGATCGGCCCCTCCGGCTGCGGCAAGACCACCTTCCTGCGCAGCCTCAACCGGATGAACGACTCGGTCGCCGGCTTCCGGATCGAGGGCGAGGTCCTCTACCACGGCCGCGACATCTACGGCGATCGCGTCGACCGGGTCGAGGTGCGGCGGCGGATCGGGATGGTCTTCCAGAAACCGAACCCGTTCCCGAAGTCGATCTTCGACAACGTCGCCTGGGCGCCGCGCAACCTCGGGATGCGGCGCGGGCTCGACGAGCGGGTCGAGGAGGCGCTGCGCGGAGCGGCGCTCTGGGACGAGGTCAAGGACCGGCTGCGGGACAGCGCCCTCGGGCTCTCCGGCGGCCAGCAGCAGCGCCTCTGCATCGCCCGGGCGATCGCGATCGAACCCGACGTGCTGCTGCTCGACGAGCCCGCCTCGGCGCTCGACCCGATCGCCACCGCGGCGATCGAGGAGCTGATGCACAGCCTCAAAGGCCGCTTCACGATCGTCATCGTCACTCACAACATGCAGCAGGCGGCGCGGGTCGCCGACCGCACCGCCTTCTTCAGCCTCGAGACCGGAGGCGTCAAACCCGTCGGCGCTCTGATCGAGGTCGACGCGACCGACAAGATCTTCAGCTCACCGCAGGACCCGCGGACCCGCGACTACGTCAGCGGCCGCTTCGGCTGAGCGCGGGGAGGATCGCCTCAGCGCTTGAGGATCTCGTCGCCGGAGACCTCGGCGAGGAGCGGCCGGCCGCACTGCCAGCAGAAGGTGGCGCCGCTGGAGTGCGGGGCGCCGCAGCCGGGGCAGGAGGCGGCGGCGCCGGTCTGGTCGGCCCGCATGATCCGCTCGACCTCACCCAGCTCGGCGTCGGCGTCCTGCAGGAGGACCGCCCGCTTGACGATCACCTCGACGTCGATGCTGTTGCGGACGACCATCTCGTAGACGAGGCCACCTAGGTCCCACTGCAGCTCCGCGACCCGCGCGGCCAGCTGCTCGCGCCGGCGCGGCAGGTCGACCGTGACACCCTCCTGCGGCGGCACGCCCGTGGAACTCGCCGTCATTCGAAGAACGTCCCTTCGAATTTGCCGTTGTCGCTGCAGCCGGCGACGCTGGGGTCACAGTCGCCGCCCACCTTCTGCTCCGGCGGCGCGATCTTGACGCCGGGGGCCGGTTCGAAGACTTCTTCGGTCGCCTTGCTGGCGCCGCTGCTGCCGGTGGCCGCTTTTTCCTTCGCCTTCTTCACGTTCGCCGATTTGGCTTTCTTGCCGCCGCCCGCCGCCGCGCCGGCGGCGGTGCCGGTCGCCGCGGTGCTCGCGGTTTCGGTTCCGGGGCCGCCGACACGGATGATCTGCGGCGCCGCGCTGGCCGTCGGCTCGGCGCTGTTGCCGGAGCGCCCGATGAGGACGCCGACCCCCAGAGCGAGCACGAGCGTGGCGACGGCGGCGACCATCGAGGCGTTGGCGGAAAGCAGGCGCCGGCGGCCAGATGGCGGCGGCGGCGGCGCGCCCTGCTGCGGGCCCGGCCGGCGCGACATCTCCATGTAGTTGACCGCGTCCATGACGGGGAGCCGGGGGTCTCCGCGGCGCTGCCCGCAATGCAGGCAGTAGCGCTGGTCGGGCGCGAGCGGGGAGCCGCAGCTGGGGCAGGCGTCGGACACGCGAGCATCATCGGGCCCGACCCCCGGTGCTGATGTTGAAGAGTTGTAAAGAGGGTGGAATCAGGATTTTCACAACCCGCGACGGGCCCGTGGCGATACTCGCGCCGTGCCATCCCCCCGTACTCGCGCGGTGCCCTCCCCCCGCGCCCTCGGTGCAGCCGTGCTGCTGATGCTCGCCCTCGGCGTGGTGATCGGCTCGGCGACCAACCAGCTCGCCCGCAGCGCCGGCGTCAGCACGATCCTGCTCGAATCCGGCCCCCCTCCGGCCCCTGAACCCGCTGCGGAACCGACCGGCGCCGAACCCGAAGTGGAAGCAGGAGCCGGTGAAGCCGCGAACCCGATCGCCACTCCATCCTCTGTCCCGGCGGAAGTTCCGGCCGGCGAAGAACCGCTCGAAGGCGCGCCGGAGCCCCCCGCCGCCCCGATCGAAGAAGAACTGCCCGAAGGTTTGCCGGAAGCCAAACACGTCTTCGTGGTCGTACTGGGAACGGGCGGCTACGAAGAAACCTTCGGCGAGAGCTCGACCTCGCCCTACCTGAAGGAAGAGCTGCCGGCGCAGGGGGAGCTGCTCGAAAACTATTTCGCCGTCGCCCCGGGGGAGCTGGCGAACAAGATCGCCCTCCTCAGCGGGCAGGGACCGACCCCGGCGACCGCCGGCGGCTGCCCCACGTACGGCGACGTCCTTCCCGGCGGCGAAAGCGCCGAAGGTCAGGTCGAAGGCGACGGCTGCGTCTACCCGGCGACGACCAAAACCCTGATGGGGCAGCTGACCGAAGCCGACCTGACCTGGAAGGCCTACCGCGAAGGGGCGGAAGGCTGCCCGACGCCGCCGGTCGACCCCGCGACTCCACCAGACGCGTCGAACCCCTTCCTCTTCTTCCGCGGCGTCCTCGAAAGCCCGGAATGCGCCGAAACCAACGCCGGCCTCCCCCAGCTGGCGAGCGACCTCGAAGCGCCGGCGGAGAAGTTCCCGACCCTCGCCTACCTCTCCCCCGCCCCCGAAACCCCCGCCGACAGGTTCCTCGAACTCGTCGTCCCCCAGATCAAGGAATCGCTCGCCTACAAGGACGGCGGCATCATCGCGATCACCTGGGCCCAGGCGCCGCAGGAAGGCGAGAACGCGGATGCCAGCAGCTGCTGCATCAGCCCCGCCTTCCCCAACCTGCCGGCGCCGAGCACCGAACCGCCGGCGAGCGGCCCGGTCAAGCCGACCGGCGGCGGCGGTCGGCTCGGCCTCCTCCTCATCTCCCCCTTCGTCGAACCGGGAACGACCAGCGAGACCTACTTCAACCACTTCTCCCTCCTGGCCACGATCGAGGACCTCTTCAGCCTCGAAAAGATCGGCTACGCCGCCGAACCCGCAATCACCGGCTTCGACGAATCCATCTTCAACGCCGCGGGCTGAATGTAGGCCAGACCGGCATCTACCGGCTGGAGGTCGCCTTGGCTGCCCTCTACGGGTTGCTTCGCTTGGTGACTCCGGCTTTTTCGGGACTGGTCACCGGTCGCCTGCCGAGCGAGATTTCCAGATAGAGCGGCTTCAGAACTCGTGCAGCTTCGACAGGCAGACGCGGAAAAGATCCTTCGTGCGAGAGAAAAGCGCAAAGCAGATAGAAGAGATCCGGCTTGCCGCGAGGACCTTCACCGCGCAGCCCTCGAATTCCGCTAAACCGCGAGGGGCTCTGGAGAGTCTCCGCTGAAGCTGCCGTTGAGGAGGTCGAGAATGACTCCCTCGCGGAGGCCGCCCTTGCCGATCTGGAGGGGCTGGCCGAGGAGGTCGGAGAGCTTCTCGAGGAGGAGGACGCCGGTGGGAAGGATGCGGACCCGGGTCGGGTCGAGCTCGAAGCGGCGGCCGACGTCGGCGGCGGGGTCGCCGCAGAGGACGCGGATGCCGCGCTCCAGGGTCTCGTACTCGAGGACGGCGCCGACGAGGCGGCGCAGCGAGGTGGCCGAGCCGCCGACGGCGACGGCCTGGGCCGGGCGCTCGATCTCGACCCCCTCGAAGATGTCCTCGATGCGGTCGCGGGCACGGCGGATCTCGGCTGCCGACGGAGGGTCGGAGGAGATCAGCTCGTCGGCGAGGTTGCCCGAGCCGACCGGCCAGGAGCGCACGCTCTGGACGCCATCGGGAACGGTGCCGAGGATCACCTCGGTCGAGCCGCCGCCGATGTCGACGACGCCGACCAGGCCCTCGGCCGGGTGCCCGAGCGTCTTCGTCGCCCCGAGGAAGGAAAGTCGGCCCTCTTCCTGCTCGGAGAGGATCGCGATCGGGATCCCGGATGCGTTGCCGATCGCCTCGGCCACCGCCTCGCCGTTCGTCGCCTCGCGGATCGCGGCGGTAGCGACGGCGCGGATCTCCTCGGCGCCGAGCTCGCGCGCCAGCCGCACCTGGGTGGCGACGACCTCCCCCACCTCTTCGATCTTCTCCGGCTTGATCCCGCCCTCGCGGTCAACCGCCTTGCCGATTCGCGTGTAAGCACGCTGCTCCATCGTCTTCTTCAGCTGGCCCTCGACGGGCTCAGCCACAAGAAGACGGGTCGTGTTCGACCCGATGTCTATCGCGGCGCAGAGGCTTGAAGGCATCCCCCACATGTTCCCAGGGGGACCGGATCTCAAGCGCTACGAGGGATGCGAGGCGTCCTCGAACTCGCGGAACAGCCCGGTGACGACAAAGGCGACCTGCTCGCCGATGTCGACCGCGTTGTCCCCCACCCGCTCGATCGCCCGCGCCGCCAGCAGCATCGTCATCGCCCACTCGCGCCGATCGGTGTCGTCGCCGATCTCCAGCGCCAGGTGGAAACATTCGCGGTTGAGTTCGTCGACGGCGTCGTCGCGGCGGACCAGGTCCCGCGCCATCTCGACGTCGCGCTCTTCGAAGGCCCGCTTCGCCTGCGTGATCAGCGTCTTCGTGTGCGCGCCCATCTTCACGATCAGCTCGATCATCCGCGGGTCGACCGGCGCGTAGTTGCCGGTCAGCGGGATCACCTTGCAGACGTTCACGCACTGGTCGCCCATCCGCTCGATGCTCTTCAGCACATGCAGCAGCGCCGAGATCAGCCGCAGGTCGGTCGCCACCGGCGACTGCGTCGCCAGCAGCGTGATCAGGCTCTGGTGCACCTCCAGGTAGCGACCGTCGATGCGGTCGTCGTCGGCGATCACCACCTGGGCCAGCTCGACGTCCTGGTTCTCGACCGCTTCCATCGTCCGGCCGAGCGCGATGTTGACGAGGTCGAGGCCGCCGAGCGCGCTCGCCTCCAGCGTCGCCAGTTCCTCCAGGTACTCGCTGCGGGCTATTTCCGGCATCGCTCGCTCTCTTCCCGTCTCAGCCGAAGCGGCCGCTGACGTAATCCTCGGTCTGCTTCTCGGCGGGGTTGGTGAAGATCTGGTTGGTGGCTCCGACCTCGACCAGGTGCCCCGGTTTGCCGGTCGCGTCGAGGTTGAAGAAGGCGGTAACGTCGCTCGCCCGCGCCGCCTGCTGCATGTTGTGAGTGACGATGACGATCGTGTAGCGGTTCTTCAGCTCGGAGATCAGGTCCTCGATCGCCAGCGTCGCCAGCGGGTCGAGCGCCGAGCAGGGCTCGTCCATCAGCAGCACCTCCGGCTCGACCGCGATCGCGCGGGCGATGCAGAGCCGCTGCTGCTGGCCGCCGGAGAGGCTCGAGCCGGGCTTGCCGAGCCGGTCCTTGACCTCCTCCCAGAGGTGGGCGCCGCGCAGCGAGCGCTCGACCACCTCGTCCTTGCGGGCCTTCGGCACCCGCGAGGAGTTGAGGTTGAGGCCGGCGGCGACGTTGTCGTAGATCGACATCGTCGGGAACGGGTTCGGCTGCTGGAAGACCATCCCGATCAGGCGCCGCACCTCGACCGGGTCGACGCCCTTGCCGTAGATGTCCTCGCCGTCGAGGCTGACGTGGCCCTCGACCCGCGCCCGCGGCGTCAGCTCGTGCATCCGGTTGAGCGAGCGCAGGAAGGTCGTCTTGCCGCAGCCCGAGGAGCCGATCAGCGCCGTCACCTTGTTCGGCGCGATCGTCATCGTCACCCCTTCGACCGCGTGGAAGTCGCCGTAGTAGAGGTTGACGTCGCGGGCCTCGATCGTCTTCGCCCCGCGGCCGGCGGCCGTTGCCTCCCGGCCCTCGGTCGGCACGGCCCCTTGGGGTTTGTACATCTGCTTTTTGCTCCTTGCCTCCACTGGCTCAGCGGATCTCGGTTTTGTAGCGTCGGTAGACGAGCCGGGCGGCGACGTTGAGGATCATCACGATCGCGATCAGCGTCAGCGCCGCGGCCCAGGCCTTGTCGTAGGCGGCCTGTTTGAAGACGCCCGGCGAGCGATACTCGTTGTAGGCGTAGACGGCGAGGTTCTGCATCCGCCCGTTGAAGGGGTCGGAGTTCATCGAGTCGACGACCCCGGTGGTGACGAGGAGCGGCGCGGTCTCGCCGATGATCCTGGCGACCGCGATCATCACCCCGGTGACAAGGCCGGCGAAGGCGGTCGGGAGGACGACCTTGGCGATCGTCTTCCACTTCGGCGTCCCCAGCGCGTAGGCGGCCTCGCGCAGGTGGTTGGGAACGATCTTCAAGACCTCCTCGGCGGAACGGATGACGATCGGGATCATCAGCACCGAGAGCGCCACCGAGCCCATCACCCCGAGCCGGATACCGGGTCCGAGGAAGAGCTCGAAGAGAGCGTAGGCGAAGAGACCGGCGACGATCGAGGGGATCCCGGTCATCACGTCGACGAAGAAGGTGAGGGCGCGGCGCAGCCGCCCTTCCCCGTACTCGTTCAGGTAGATCGCGCCCATGATCCCGATCGGGATCGAGATCAGCGAAGCCACGCCGGTAATCACCAGGGTGCCGACGATCGCGTGGGAGGCGCCGCCCCCCTCGCCGATCTGGCCCCGCGCGTCCTCGGTGAAGAATTCGAGGCTGAGGCCGGGGATGCCGCGCTTGGTCACCTCGTAGACGAGCGAGACCAGCGGGATCATCGCCAGCAGGAAGGCGCCGCCGATCAGCACCGTCATCAGCCGGTCCTTGGCGCGCCGGCGCCAACCAGCGCCGCCCGAGAGCAGCATCGAAGGTGCTCCGAAGGCGGGGGTTTGGGTCGCGCTCTCCATCGGCCTATTCGTGGTTCTGCCGGGCGATTACCGCCCGCGCGGCCATGTTGGTGACGAGGGTGATCGCGAAGAGGACGAGGCCGGTCGCGATCAGCGCGTTGATCGCCAGCCCGGAGGACTCGGGGAAGTCGAGGGCGATGTTGGCGGCGATCGTCGAGGGGTTCGACTGGCTGATCAGGTTGAAGGTGACGGCGCCGGAGACCGAGAGGATGATCGTCACCGCCATCGTCTCCCCCAGCGCCCGACCGAGCCCGAGCATGGCGCCGCTGATCACCGACGATTTGCCGAAGGGCAGGACCGTCATCCGGATCATCTCCCAGCGGGTCGCACCGAGCGCCTGCGCGCCTTCGGTCAGTTTGCGCGGCGTCTGCGCGAAGACCTCGCGGGCGACGGCGGAGACGATCGGCAGGATCATCACCGCGAGGACGACCCCGGCGACCAGCATCGTCCGCCCGGTCGCCGAGGCGGGCCCCTCGAAGAAGGGGATCCAGCTGAGGTGCTCTTCCAGCCATTTGAGGACCGGGACGGCGGCGGGGCCGAGGACGAAGATCCCCCAGAGGCCGTAGACGATGCTCGGGATCGCCGCCAGCAGGTCGATCAGGTAGCCGAGCGTGAGCGCGATCCGGGGCGGCGCGATGTGGGTGATGAAGAGCGCCGCGGCGACCGCCAGGGGCACCGCGATCAGGGCGGCGATCGCCGAGGCGAGGACGGTGCCGAAGGCGAGCGGAGCAACGTAGTCGAGGAAGGTCTTGCCTTCGGGCAACTCCGAGGCGCTGGCGGTGAGGGCGGGAAGCCCCTCAGAGAGGAGGAAGATCGCGACCCCGGCCAGCAGGGCCAGGATCGTCACCGCGGCGACGACCGCGGTGCGGGAGAAGACGCGGTCACCGAGGCGGCGGCGCCCTCCGGACGCCGCCGCCAGCAACTGGCCCGCGTTGGTCGTGGTATCGACCTGAGCCACGCTCCTCCTAACCGGCTTCGATCGCTTCGATCGCCGGGGTCACCTTCGCCGTCAGCGCCGAGGAGAGCGGAGCGGAGCCGGCCTGTTCGGCGGCCAGTTCCTGCCCTGCGGGGCTGACGATCCATTCCAGGTACGCCTTCACCGCACCGGCTTCGTCGGCCGAGTCGTACTTGGTGCAGGCGATCAGGTAGGAGGTGAGCACGATCGGATAGGTACCCTCCGACTCGGTCTTGCGATCGAGCTTGTAGGCGATCGTGTACTTGCCCGGGCTCAGTTCCTTGTCGAGGGGTGACTCCTCGAGGACTTTGGCCGCCGCCTCCGGGGTCGGTTCGGCGTATTCGGAGCCGACCTTGATCTTGGCGACGCCGAGTTCTCCGGCCTGGCTGGCGTCGGCGTAGCCGATCGCGCCTTCGCCGGCAGCTACCGCTTCGACGACGCCGGAGGTGCCGGAAGCGGCTTCGCCGCCCTTGACCGGCCAGTCGCCGCTGACTTCGTAGCTCCAGACGCTGGGCACGACCTCGGAGAGGTATTCGGTGAAGTTCTCCGTCGTCCCCGACTCGTCAGAGCGGTTGACCGGGGTGATGCGGGTGTCGGGCAGATCGACGCCGGGATTGTCGGCGGCGATCGCCTTGTCGTTCCAGCTGGTGATTTCCTGGTTGAAGATCTTCGCCAGGGTTTCGGGGGCGAGCTGGAGCTCTTCGACACCGGGGAGGTTGTAGATGATCGCGATCGGCGAGATGTAGACCGGGACCTCGATCAGCTGACCGCTCTTGCAGCGTTTTTCGGCCTTTTCGAGTTCGCCTTCTTCGGTCGAGAGGGCGGCGTCGCTGCCCGCGTAGGCGGTCCCGCCGGCGATGAACTGTTCGCGGCCTCCACCCGACCCGACCGGGTCGTAGGAGATGGTCACGCCGGAGTTTTCGTTCTCGAATTCGGCGATCCACGCTTCCTGGGCAGCCTGCTGGGCGGTCGAGCCGGCGCCGGCGATTTCGCCGGAGACGCTGCTTCCGCCGCTGCCGCTGGCCGTTTCGTCGTCGCTGCCGCCGCAGGCGGCAACGCCGATCGCGAGGACGATCGCGGCGCTCAGCACCACGAACCACTTAGAGCTGGTCAACTCTTTCTCCTTCGGTCGATTCACAGTTGGCGCCACCCTCGCAGCGGCCACCTGGAACCTTGTTACGTCCCTGTGTCGAGCATGTAAAAAAGATGTAAAAGGCCCTTCGCCGAGGTCAGGCATCGGGCGCGAAGCGGTAGCCGATCCCGTTGTGGGTGTGGATCAGCTGCGCTTCGGGGAGCGCTTCGCCGAGCTTGGCGCGGAGGCGGCTGACGTAGACGTCGACCGAGCGGTCGTCGCTGCGCGGGGTCCCGCCCCAGACCTGGGAGAAGAGCTCTTCCCGGGTCATGATCCGCTGCGGGTGCTGGGCCAACGTCACCAGCAGTTGCAGCTCGCGGACGGTGAGGCTGAGCGGGCGGCCGTCGACGAGTGCGGCGTGCTCCTCGGGCTTGATCTCCAGCCGTCCCATGCGTGCGAGCATGGCGACGAGCGCGAAGGCGGCGGTTATCCGGCCGTAAAGGTGTTGTGAACGGCTTGTGAATCCGGCTCGGGCTGAGCCGCGGGCTCGGTGGCGGCCTCGGCTGCCGGGCGCAGCTCCTCGGCGACGATCCCGGCCGGTTCAGGATCGAAGCGGTAGCCGATGCCGAAGTGGGTGTGGATGTATGTCCAGCTCGGCGAGAGGCTTTCCAGCTTCTTGCGCAGCTTGCGGACGAAGACGTCGACCGAGCGGTCGCCGTGGGCCATCGCGTAGCCCCAGACCCGCTGGTAGATCTGCTCGCGCTCCAGCACCTGGCCCTTCTCCTCGGCCAGCAGGTAGAGGAGCTCGAACTCGCGCCGGGTGAGGTCGAGCGCCTCCTCGCCGACGAAGGCCTGGAAGCGATCGGGGCGGATCTCCATCTCGCCGACGGCGAGCGGCGAGGCCTCGTGCTCCTGACGGCCGCGGCGGCGGCGGCGCGAGACCGCTTCCAGCCGCGCGATCGCCTCCTCGGGATGGCAGGGCTTGGTCATCCAGTCGTCGATCCCGAGCCGCAGCCCGCGCACCCGCTGGGCGACGGTCGAGCGGCCGGTGCAGACGACGAGCCCGAGGTCGGGCAGCATCGAGGCCACCCGCTCGAGGTAATCCCAGGCTTCATCGCCCAGGACGACCGGGTCGACGAGGAGTGCATTCAGCTTCATCGCCACCAGGTCTCGCGGCGGCACGGGGCCGGTCTTCTGGCTGAGGTGCCAACCGGCCGCCTCAGCGCGGCGGGCGAGAACGGTGACGAAGCCGCTGTCGGTATCGAGGACGGCGATTCGGATGACCGGATTGTATGCAGGTCCGGTGGCGTGAACCTCCTGCGTTCACAGGATTTTCACGGGTAAGCTCGGCTCGATGCCGAAATTGCGGTAACCAGCTAGCCGGAGAAGGCGAAGCCGGCGGTAACGGCAGCCTGGCGGACCAACTCCAACCCCGGCTCCGAGTCCAATTCGATCGGGTCGCCGTCTTCCTCCAGGTCCTGCTGGGGATCGACGGGCCCCTGCCAGAGAATGACCGCGCGGCCGGAATCGTTCTGGCGCGACGTCCAGGAGATGCCGTCGAGCTCGGTAGGGCAGTCGTACAGCGCCTGAGCCCACGCCGCGGTATAGGGGTAGTTGGGCGGATAGAGATCGATCATCTGGGAGCGCAAGAGCTTGAGGCGGGTAAGGCCCGTGCCGTTGAGGCGGGCGAGCCGCAGCTCGCGCTTCGGAATCAGGCGCACCATCTCGATGCCGTCGACCTCCTTGCGATAGAGGCGCGGCAGGTTGCCGCCGCTGAGGGCATCGACACCGCGTAGCAGAACCTCGGCGAACGCAGTCTCTTCGTCATTGGCGGCGTAGGCGGTGGGGACGACGGAGCCCGCATCGTGAATCGGCCGAAAGCGGCCGGCAGAACTAGTTGGGTTGAAGCCGAGCGGTCCCCAGCGCCCCTCATATATCCGGACCAGCGGTTCGCCCACCTTCCAGGTCTCGACCGCCGGCTCCAATTCGGCTGCGGGGGGCGGAGACGGGAGGGCAGCCGCGGTCAAAGAGGGGAATCTTCTGCAAGACCGGCCGCTGCGGCGACGACCGCGTCTGGGTCTTCTTGCATCACGTCGACCGGCCGGTTTCCTTCAAGCCATGGATCGGCGGCGGTCCACCAGAGCGCCAGCTCCCACTCGCTCATCCGATCGAGCGGCAGCGCAGCTAGAACGTCGGCGACGACCGGCTCGGGCGCAAAGGTCTCGGGGTTGAACTGGAAGCCCGGGAAGAGGCGGCGGCCTCGGAGTTCGACTGCGAACACCTTGCCTTCGTTGCGCCAACGATTGGCGAGCGCATGCCGGTTTTTCGCCTGCGAGCGCTGATCCGCCAGCTCCTCGCTGGTGAAGGCGCCGAACTCCTCGAACATGCTCCAGCGTGCCTGCGACTCGCGCTGGGCAAGCGCGGCCTGAGCGGGGCTGGGAACCGGAGATTCCGGCAGCATCCTCTCGGCCAACTCATCCGTGGTGGGGCGCACGGGCCGAGGCAGAGGCGAGTACTTGCTCTCGACGACGTACTGCACACCCTCGCTCTGGTCGGAGTAGACGATCACGTCGATTCCATCGCGCGCTCTCGCCGCCCCGATCGCCTTGGCCAGCGGATCCGCCATCTCGGCGGCCAGCTCTCCAGTCGAGCGCCCGACCACCTCTCCGTCGTAGAGGACAGTTCCGTTTCCCCCGTGGACCTTGATGATCCTTGCTTTTTGAGCCCCGCCGCGAGTCGGGCGCCGCGACGAGCGTTTCACGCCTTTCGACGGGCGGGAGGTGATCGAAGTAGCTTTTTTCTGTTTGCTCACTTTCCTCATTCTAGCCGAGGCGCGAGCGGAGATCAATCCTCAGAACGTCGCCGGCCGGAGGCCGGTGGCAATGACCAGGAGGATCGCGACCCCGGCCGCGTAGCGGTAGAGGACGAAGGGGCGGTAGCTCGTCGTCCTCACCAGGCGCAGGAGGAAGGAGATCGCCCAGTAGCCGGAGACGGCGGCGGCGATCGTTCCGACCACCATCGGGCCGCCGACGCCGGCGGGCAGCCCTTCCCCCGCCGCCTCGTAGGCCTTGTAGGCGGTGGCGCCGGCGACGGCGGGGATCAGCAGCAGGAAGGAGAAGCGGGCGGCGGCGTCGCGATCGAGGCCGAGCCAGCGGCCGGCGGTGATCGTGATCCCCGAGCGAGAGGTGCCCGGCGCCAGCGCCAGCACCTGGGCGAGGCCGATGTACCAGCCGTCGCGGAGCTTGGTGTCGCCGAGGTTGCGCCGCTCCGGCATCCGGTCGACCCAGCCGAGCAGGGCACCGAAGACGATCAGCTGGATCGCGATCATCCAGGGCTCGCCCAGGGTTTCGTCGATGAAGCTGGAGCCGAGGCCGCCGGCGATCACCGCCGGGACGGTGCCGATCGCGATCGCGACCGAGAGCCGCTGCTCCTGGGTGCTGATCGCCCGTTGCCGCGCCGCCTGCAGGAAACCGCGGATGAGGACGACGACCTCGACCCGGAAGTAGGCAATCGCGGCGATCAGCGTGCCCGCGTGCAGGGCGACGTCGAAGGTCTTGTTGAAGGTCTCGTGGTCCTGCAGGAAGGTGTAGTCCTGCAGCCAGGGGACGATGATCAGGTGGCCGGAGGAGGAGATCGGCAGGAACTCGGTCAGTCCCTGGACCACGCCCAACAGCAGGGCCTCGAGGGTGGACATCGCGGCGCATCCTATGCGTCGCGACCTAAGGTTGCGCTAAATTCCCGCCCCGTGAAGCGCACCGCCGCAGCCCTGCTCTCGATCTGGGCCCTGATGCTCGCCGCCGCCCCGGTGGCGCTGGCCGACGAGGGAGTCGGCCTCGCCGGGCCGACGACCGACAAAACGGTCACCTTCTTCTGCTTCGGCGTGATCGCCTTCTTCGCCGCGCTGGTCATCGTCCTCTCGCTGATCCAGAACCGCCTGGAGAAGCGCAAGGAACAGCGCAAGTCGGACCTCGCGCGCTTCAACTAAAAACGAGACTCGTTTTCATTTAGTAGCCTCGGCTCGGTGCTCGAGCCCTTCCAGCTGCCCTTCGTCCAGCGCGGACTGATCGAGATCCTGCTGCTGGCGATCCCGGCCGGGCTGCTGGGGACGTGGATCGTGATGAGGGGGCTTGCCTTCTTCTCCCACGCGGTCGGGACGGCCGCCTTCCCCGGCCTCGTCCTCGCCGACGGCCTCGGCTTCGCCGCCCCGCTCGGCGCCTTCGGCGCAGCCCTCCTCTTCACCGCCGGCGCCACGGCGCTGCGCGGCCGCCGCAACGACGACGACGCCGTCGTCGCCCTGGTCCTCGTCGGCTGCCTCGCCGGCGGCGTCATCCTCGCCAGCGACGTCTTCGGCTCCGGCGCCAACGTCGAGACGCTGCTCTTCGGCAGCCTCCTCCTCGTCGACGGCGGCGACATCCGGCTTGCAGCGATCGCTGCCGCCGCGACGCTGCTCGCGAGCGCCCTGATCGGCCAGCACTGGCTCCGCACCGGCTTCGACCCCACGCTCGCCGATCCGACCGGGCCGAGCCCGCGCCTCTTCGACGCGATCCTGCTCGGCCTGGTCGCCCTTGCCGTCACCGCCGCCCTCACCGTCGTCGGCGCCCTCCTCGTCTCAGCCCTCTTCCTCGTCCCGGCGGTGACGGCCCGACTCGTGACCGAGCGGCTGGCGAGCTGGCAGCTCCTCAGCGTCGCCCTGGTCGCGGTCGAGGGCGCGGCCGGGCTCTGGCTCTCGGTCGAAACCGACGCCCCGCCGGGAGCGACGATCGCCTGCGTCGCGGGCGGCGTCTTCGTCCTCGTCGCGGCGGCGCGCGCTCTCCGGCGCAGGCCCCGGTTTGCGGCTGCCACCGCACTCGCGGCAGTTGCGCTGGTCGCGGTCGGCTGCGGCTCGAACGGCGGCGACCCGGGCAGGGTCGACGTCCTCGTCACCACCACCCAGCTCGGCGACTTTGCCCGCGAGGTCGGCGGCGAAGCGGTCGCGGTCGACCAGATCCTGCAGCCGAACAGCGACCCGCACGATTACGAGCCGCGGCCCTCCGACGTCGAGGGGGCGGCAAACGCGGAGGTGATCTTCGCCAGCGGCGACAACCTCGACGCCTGGATCGGGGAGATCGTCTCCGACAGCGGCAGCGACGCCAAGGTGGTCGACGTCGGCGCCCACGTACCGGTCCGCCTTCCGGGCGAGTCCTCCGGCGCGGAGGCTTCGAAGTACGACTCGCACTGGTGGCACGACCCGCGCAACGCCGAGGCCGCGGTGCGGGTGATCGAGCGTGCCCTCGTCGCCGCCGACCCCTCCCACCGCGCCGCCTTCGAGCGCAACGCCCGCGCCTACCTGGCCCAGCTGCGGACGCTCGACCGCGGGATCGCCAAGTGCATCGGTGCCGTGCCGCCCGCGCGGCGCAAGCTGGTCACCGACCACGATGCCTTCGGCTACTTCGCCCGTCGCTACGGGATCGAGGTGATCGGCGCCGTCATCCCCTCGCAGACGACCCAGGCGCAGCCTTCGGCCAAGGACCTCAGCGACCTGGCACAGACGATCGAGGCCGAGAAGGTGAAGGCGATCTTCCCGGAGAGCTCGCTGAGCTCGAAGGTGGCCGACGCGATCGCCCGCCAGACCGGCGCCTCGGCCGACTACTCGCTCTACGGCGACACGCTGGGGCCAGAGGGCTCGGCTGGCGAGACTTACATAGGCATGGAGGAGGCCAACGCCGAGGCGATGGTCCGCGGCTTCACCGGAGGAGAACGAGGATGCAGCCTGAGCCGCTGATCGAGGCCAGGGAGCTCGCCGCCGGCTACGACGGTACCCCGGCGATCTCCGGCGTCTCCTTCGCCCTGCGGCCGGGTGAGCGGGTGGCGCTGCTCGGCCCCAACGGCGGCGGCAAGACGACGCTGCTGCGCGCCCTGCTCGCCGAGCTGCCGCCGCTGGCCGGCGAGCTGCGGGTCGGCGGCCGCTGCGCCACCGTCCCCCAGACCGAGCGCTCGCAGCTCGACTATCCCGTCTCCGCCCTCGACGTCGCCGCGATGGGGGCGCTCTCGCGGCTGCCCTGGTGGCGGCGGCCGGGCCGGCGCGAGCGCGAGGGGGCGCTGGCGGCACTGCGACGGGTCGGCCTCGGCGAGCTCGCCGGCGAGACCTTCGGCACGCTCTCCGGCGGCCAGCGCCAGCGCGTCCTGATCGCCCGCAGCCTCGTCCAGGACGCCGAGGTCCTGCTCCTCGACGAGCCCTTCTCCGGCCTCGACCGCCCCAGCTCCGAGCGCCTGGAAGCGCTGATCGCGGACCTGACCGACGATGGACGGGCGCTGATGATCGCCACCCACGACCTTGAGCAGGCGCGCCGCTCCGACAGCGTCCTCTGCCTCAACCACACCCAAATCGCCTTCGGCTCGCCCGAGCAGGCGCTCAGCCTGGAGGTCCTCGAAGCGACCTACGGCGGCACGATCGTCGAGCTACCCGGCGACGGCGGCCGGGCGATCCTCCCACCCCACCATCACCACCACTAGCGATGCTCGAGCCCCTGCAAGACGAGTTCATGCGGCGCGCGATCGCCGAGATGACGCTGATCGGGATCGCCGGCGGCGCCCTCGGCTGCTGGGTCGTCCTCTACCGGCTCTCCTACGCGGCCGAGTCACTCGCGCACTCGATCTTCCCCGGCCTCGTCGTCGCGGCGATCGCCGGGGCGCCGCTGCTGGTCGGCGGGGCGCCGGCGATCGTCGTCGCGGCGCTGGCGATCACGCTCGCCGCCCGGGTTCCCGGGGTCAGCCGCGAGGTCGCTGTCGGCGTCGTCGTCACCACCCTCTTCGGGCTCGGGGTGCTGCTCGCCCTCTCCCCCGATTCGCCACCGGGGATCCAGGGCATCCTCTTCGGCGACATCCTCGGGCCCTCCGACGGCGACCTCGCGGCCGCCGCAGCCCTCGCCGCCGTCGTAGCCGTCGCCCTCCTGCTGCTCCACGGGCGCCTCCTCGCTGCCGGCTTCGACCGCGGCTCCGCCCGCGCGCTCGGCGCCTCCCCGGCATCCACCGAAGCGGCTCTGCTCGTCCTCCTCGCCCTGGCGATCGTCGTCGCCGTGCAGGGGCTCGGGAATCTCCTCGTCGTCGCCGTCTTTGTCGGCCCTGCCGCCGTCGCCCGCCAGCTCAGCGCGCGGATCGGGCCGATGATCGGGATCGCCGTCGCCACCGCCGTCATCGCCGGGATCGCCGGCCTCTACCTCTCCTATTACGCGGGCACGGCGGCGGGCGCCTCGGTGGCGCTGGCGATCCTCGCTGCCTACCTGCTCTCGCTGCCGGCCTCCCGCCTGCTCTCCCTACCGGGGTCTACGATCGGTTGATGGCCCAGGTGGTCGACAGCAGGTGGTCTGAGCACGCCTTCGGCGTGCTCGCCGAGGCTGGATTCCGGCGCGGCGGCGCCCGTACCGCCGTCGTCGAGGCCCTCGCCCGGCACGCCTGCGCGGTCAACGCGCTGGAGCTGGAGGACGAGCTGCGCGAGCGCCACGCCCGCGTCGGCCGCGCCAGCGTCTACCGGGCGCTCGAGCTGCTGGAGGAGCTGGGGCTGGTGCAGCGCTTCGAGGCGGCGCGCGGAATCGCCAGCTACGAGCGGATCGACCCCAGCGGCCACCATCACCACCACGCGATCTGCCGCCGCTGCGGGCGCATGGAGCCGTTCGAGAACCGCGACCTCGAGCAGGCGATCGGCCAGGTCTCCAAGGAGGTCCCGTTCGAGATCGCCGAGCACGACGTGGTCCTGCGCGGCCTCTGCGAGCGCTGCGCCAGCTGAGATTCCGTTGATTGATCTGTTCATTGACGTTCATCGATGAATTGCTCTAGGCTGGCGACCGATGACGGCCCTGCCGGTGATCAACTGCTGCACCCCGCTCGCGGGCTCCTCGCTCGGTGAGCGGCAGGCGGTCGAGCTGGAGGCAGTGATGAAGGCGCTTGCCGACCGGCAGCGGCTGCGGATCGTCAACATGCTGCTGCGGGCCGAGGGGCAGGCGGTCTGCGTCTGCGAGTTCGAGCCCTTCCTCGGCCTCTCGCAGGGAACCGTCAGCCACCACCTCAAGGTCCTCGCCGAGGCGGGCCTGGTCGAGCGCGAGGGTCGCGGCACCCGCAGCTACTTCACCCTCGTCCCCGGAGCACTGGACGCGGTCCGTGAAGTCTTCGCGTCCTGACCTCCTCCACCGCGCCGCCGCCGAGGCGCTCGGCGTCTTCGCCCTCGTCTTCGCCGGCTGCGGCGCGATCGTCACCAAGGCCGAACACCCCGGCTCCCTCGGCGTCGTCGGCATCGGCCTCGTCTTCGGACTGATCGTGATGGTGATGGTCTACGCGACCGGCCACCTCTCCGGCGCCCACCTCAACCCCGCCGTCACCCTCGCCTTCGCCCTCACCCGCCACTTCCCCCGCTCCGAGGCCGGCGCCTACCTGGTCTCGCAGGTCGTCGGCGCCCTGGCTGGGGCGGCGCTGCTGGCGGCGGTCTGGCCGGGCCAGCCCGCCGATCTCGGGGCGACGGTGCCGAGCGTCGGCGCCGGCAGCGCCTTCGTCTACGAGGTCGTCCTCACCGCCTTCCTGATGTTCGTGATCATGGCCGTCGCCACCGACACCCGCGCCGTCGGCGCCGCGGCGGCGATCGCGATCGGCGGCACCGTCGGCCTCGACGCCCTCTTCGGCGGCCCGGTCACCGGCGCCTCGATGAACCCGGCCCGCTCGCTCGGTCCGGCGCTCGTCTCCGGCGAACTAAGTGACCTCTGGATCTACCTCCTCGCCCCGCCGCTCGGGGCGGCCGTGGGCGCGCTCGCCTACCAACTGATCCGCGGCGAGGATCCCACGATGGAGACGGCTTGATGGCGCGCGCCCTCTTCGTCTGCCTCCACAACGCCGGCCGCTCACAGATGAGCGAGGCCCTCTTCAGCCGCGCCGCCGAAGGGCGGCACGAGGCGCGCTCGGCGGGGACGACGCCCGGCGACCGGGTCCATCCGGAGGTGGTCGAGGCGATGTCGGAGCTGGGCATCGACCTCAGCGACAGGCGCCCGCACAGGCTCACGCGCGAGGACGCCGAGTGGGCCGACGTCGTCGTAACGATGGGCTGCGGCGACGAGTGCCCCTACATCCCCGGCAAGCGTTACGTCGACTGGGATCTCGAAGACCCGAAGGGGCAGCCGCTTGAGGCGGTGCGGGCGACCCGCGACGAGATCGACCGCCGGGTCCGGGCGCTGGTCGCCGAGCTCGACGGCTAGGTGCGATTGGTGAGTTACCGGCGCTATAGGCACATCAACTCACCAATCGTGGCCGCTTATGCCATCAGCGAGCCGCCGTCGCCGGGCCTGCGAGGCGACGCAGATCGGCCGACCGCTGATCGCAAGGCCAGCATTGGTGATCGACGCGGCGAGGACCCTACTCGAGGTCGGTTCACTGTCGACGAGGACGCCATCGCAGTCGAAGATCACCAGCTGCGGGCGCACCGGCTCCTCCATCGCCGGGCCTAAGACAGCCGGAAGCCCGAGAGCAGCCGTTTCTCGGTCTCGCCCTCGACCTTGGCGATCACTTCGACCCGGCCCTCGAGCGGGGTGCCGCGGATCTTCGTCGCCAGCAGGTCGTCGACCTGGAAGATCCCGGCCGAGTTGTTGAGCTGGATCTCGATCCGGACCGGACGCTCCTCGCCGGCGCTGATCCGGACCTCGTCGACGGCGGCGGCGGAGATCGAGTGGATGCCCTCGTGGCCGAGGTCGAGCGGGAGGCGGGTGCGGCCCTGGGCCATGTCGAGCGCGTCGGCGACGCGGACGACGCCGCCCTCGAGCGTGTAGGGCTCGCCGCGGCGGCGGTGGCCGATGATCGTGTGGAGGATCTCGGAGGCGACGACAGTGCGCTCGGGCTCCTTGTAGACGTCGGCGAGCAGCCGCTGCAGGGCGCCGTTGGCGAGGAAGAGCGAGTAGGCCTCGTGGTCGGCGCGGTGGATCGACATGCCGACGTCGTGAAGGAGGGCGCCGCCCGCCACCACCACCTCGGCGTCGCGGTCGCGCATCCCGTGGTCGGCGACCATCGCCGGCTCAACTCCGGCCCGCAGCAGCAGCCGCAGCACCCGCAGGGCGATGTTGAGGACGATCTGCATGTGGACCCAGCTGTGGTCCGACATCCCCAGCCGCTCCGACTGGACCTGGGTCATGTACCACCAGGCCCGCACCTGCTCGTCGCCGTTGACGGCGTCGAGGAAGCTCTCGAGCCTGCGGTTGCCGCGGCTCGGCGCCCGCACCCGCGCCTCGGCGATCGCCTCCGCCGGCGGTTTCCGCTGCGGCCCGCCTGGATCTGGCGCCGGGACCTGGTCCTCAGTCACGCCGTGATCGTAGGCTCAGCCGCAGACGGGCCAGGGGCTGGAGCCAGAGGCGGCGTAGAGGAGCGCGGCCCGGTAGTCCTGCTCGGCCTCGGGAGCCGCGGCGGGGTCGCCGCTGCCGCCCATCGATTCCCAGGTGCCGTAGTCGAACTGGTATTTGCCGCGGTAGGTCCCGTCGGAGGAGACGGCGGTCGGGTCGCCGCCGGACTCGCAGGCGGCGATCGATTCCAGCGTCGCCATCGAGACGCCGAGGTCGGTGAACTGTTCTTCTTCTTCGCGCTCGCGCTTACGGGCGGCGGCCCGTTCTTCGGCGCGGATCTCGGCCGCGTAGGAGGCGACGGTGCGGTTGAAACGGTCGACCGGGCGCTGCAGGGGCGCGATCGTCGCGACCTCGGCCTGGCCGATCCGAGGCCCGCCGGAGGTCGCCTTCCCTCCTCCAGCCGCCAGTGCAGCCGCCGGGAAGGCGAGGAGGATGAGCAAGATCGGGGTGAAATGTTTGCGTTTTGTGAGCAAGCGCGAAACCGTGAGGGTTTCCGCCACTTTTGTGTGTGCCCGCCATCACAGAACTGTGGACGCTCGCAACATCGCGCACGAGCTCAGGCACGACTTCCTACCCCGACCGGGGTGACTTGAAGGCGAAATTGCGCCGTCAGACCGCTTTTGCGATCAGCAGCCGCAGGTCCGGCAGCCGCTGGAACGACTTGATCTCGGCGCTGCCGTAGCCGCTCTCGTGCATCCAGCGGCCGACCTCATCGGTCGTGTACGTATCGGCGCCGGAGGTGAGGTGGAAGAAGAGTCCGAGGATCGAGGCGAGGTTGGCGCGCTTGCCGCTTTCGCGGTCGTAAAGGTCGAGGACACAGAGTGGCGCCCCCGCCCGCAGCACCGCACGGATGCGCTGGAACAGCGCCCGGATCTGCTCGGGCGAGAGGTGGTGGATGATGTTGAAGCAGAGGGCCGCGTCGTAGTGGCCGTCGTAATCGGTCTCGAACATGTCGCCGACGAGGTAGCGGACGTGGTCGCGCATCCCCGCCTCGGCGACGATCTCTTCGCCGACCCGGGCGCTGCCGGGGAGGTCGACAATCGTCGCCCGCATCCCCTCGTGGCGGCGGCAGAGGGCCATCGAGTACTCGCCGTGGGCGCCGGCGACGTCGAGGACCGAGTGGGCGCCGCGGGCGAGCGGGATCGCCTTCGCCACTTCGGCGCTGGAGAGGCGCGCCAGCTGGTACTGGCCGCGGATGTAGGACTGCCAGTAGGGGTCGTCGGGCGCTTTCTCGTGCAGCTCGACGTGCGTGCCGTCGCGGACCAGGTCTTCCAGACCCGCGTACCAGTCCCAGTACTCGTAGGTGTCGGCGAGGAAGTCGCCGAGGTAGGTGTCCGAGCGCGGGTCGAGCCAGGTGTGCCCGCTCTTGGTCATCTCGTAGCGGCCGTCGGGGTTCTGCCTGACGTGGCCGAGGGTGGCGATCACGTCGAGGACGCGCACCGTCCCTTTCGCCTGTAGGCCGAGGTGTTCGGCCAGCTCGGCGGGGTCGCGCGGCCCCTCCGCCAGCGCGCCGAGGATTCCGGTCCGCTGGGCGACCTGCAGCGAGCGCGCCACCGGCATCGAATACATCGCCTCGCCGATCGGCGTCGGCACCTTGCCGAGCAGCAGCCCGAGCCGCTCCACGAAGCTGTCGGGGATCGCTCCTAGCCGCATTGCCCGCACCCTATCCGCGATGATCGGCGGATGGGAGATGCGCCGACCTCACGCCTGCTGCTCGCCTGCCCCGACCGGCCCGGGTTGATCGCCCGCGTCAGCGGCTTCCTCGCCGAGTCCGGGCTCAACATCGTCGACGTCGACCAGCACTCGAGCGCCGAGGGTCGCTTCTTCATGCGGATGGTCTTCGACCAGGTGCCGGCGGCCGAGCGCGAGGGGCTGGAGATGCGCTTCGCGCGGGAGATCGGCGAGCCGTTCGAGATGGACTACGGGTTCCACGAGAGCAGCCAGGTGAAGCGGGCGGCGGTGATGGTCTCCCGCGAGGATCACTGCCTCTCCGACCTGCTCTGGCGCTGGCGCAACGGCGACCTCGGCGGCGAGCTTGTCGCGGTCATCTCGAACCATCCCGACCATGCCGACCAGGTCGAAGCGGTCGGCCTCCCCTTCCACCACGTGCCGGTCGAGCCGCAGCGCAAGGTGGAGGCAGAGCGCCAGATCCTCGACCTCCTCGACGGCGTCGACCTCCTCGTCCTCGCCCGCTACATGCAGATCCTCAGCGACGGGTTCCTGCGCGAGCTGAGGGCGCCGGCGATCAACATCCACCACAGCTTCCTCCCCGCCTTCGTCGGCGCCGACCCCTACCACCGCGCCTACGAGCGCGGGGTCAAGCTGATCGGCGCCACCGCCCATTACGTGACGGCGGAGCTCGACGCCGGCCCGATCATCGCCCAGGACGTCGAGCCGGTCGACCACCGCGACGAGGTCGCCGACATGATCCGGATCGGCCGCGACATCGAGCGCCTCGTCCTCGCACGCGCCGTAATGGCCCACCTGGACGACCGCGTCCTCCTCGACGGCGACCGCACGATCGTCTTCTGATGCTGCCGCCCGGACCGCGCAGCACCGCGGTCGCGCAGGCGGTGCGCTACTCGCGCGACCCGCTCGGGTTCCTCGCCGCGCACCAGCGCCGCTTCGGCGACATCTTCACGATCCGCTTCCCCTTCTTCGGCCGCATCGTCTACGTCGCCCGGCCCGACCTCGTCAAAGCGGTCTTCACCGGCTCCCCGGCCGACTTCCACGCCGGCGAGGCGAACGCGACGGTGCTGGAGCCGGCGCTGGGGCCGAACTCGGTCCTCACCCTCGACGACGAGCCGCACATGCGCCAGCGCAAGCTGCTGCTGCCGCCCTTCCACGGCGAGCGGATCCAGCGCTACGGCGAGCTGATCGTCGAGATGACCCGCCGGGAGATGGAGAGCTGGCCGCTCGGCGAGCCCTTCGCGATGCGCCCGCACACCCAGCGGATCACCCTCGCGGTGATCATGCGCGCCGTCTTCGGCGTCCACGACGAGGCGCGGCTGGCTCGCTTCGAGGGGCTGATCGACGACTTCGCCCAGCGGGTCGGCGTCATCACCTCGTTCCCCTTCCTGCGCCGCAACCTCGGCCCGCTCAGCCCCTGGCCGCGCTTCCTGCGCTCGCGCGAGGCGCTCGACGCGTTCATCTACGAAGAGATCGCCCTGCGCCGCGCCGAGCCCGACTACGCAGAGCGCGACGACGTCCTCTCGCTGCTGCTCGGGGCCCGCGACGAGGACGGCGAGCCGATGAGCGACGAAGAGCTGCGCGACGAGCTCGTCACCGTGCTCGGGGCGGGCCACGAGACGACCGCGACCGGGCTCGCTTGGGCGGTCGAGATGCTGAACCGCAACCCATCGGTGCTGGCGAAGCTGCGCGACTCGCTCGCCGCCGGCGAGGAGGACTACCTCAACGCGACCGTCAAAGAGGTGCTGCGAGCCCGCCCGGTGATCGTCGATGTAGCCCGCACGCTGAAGGCGCCGGCGACGATCGGCGGCTACGAGCTGCCCACCGGCACCTTCGTCCTGCCGGCGATCGCCGCCCTTCACTACCGCGAGGACGTCTTCCCCCGGCCCCACCAGTTCCGCCCCGAGCGCTTCCTCGAAGACAAAGTCGACAACTACGCCTGGATCCCCTTCGGTGGCGGCATTCGCCGTTGCATCGGCGCCGCCTTCGCCGAATACGAGATGCGAACCATCCTCCGCGAGTTCGTCGAACGAGCCGACCTCCGCCCAGCCTCCCCGAAGCCGGAAAAAGTCCGGGTCCGCAACATCACCCTGGCGCCGGCCAGGGGCACGCGGGTCGTCCTCGAGCGCCGGCTCGCCTAGGTCGCCGCGCCCTCGGCTTCGGCTTGGGCCGCCTCCCACTCTTCATACAGCTCCTCGACCGCAGCCTTTGCTTCTCCATGCCGCTTTGTCGCCCGCTCGACCCGGCCGGGGCTTGACCAGGCCGCGGGGTCGGCGAGCTCGTCCTCCAGCTCGCGCAGCTTCGCCTCGGCCCGCTCGATCCGCTGCTCCAGCTTCGCTGCCTTGCGGGCTGCTTTCTGGGCCGGCTTGGTGGCGCTGTACTTCTTGCCGCCCCCGCTCGGCTTTGCCGCCACGGTGGCTTCCGCCTCTTCCTCGTCGCGCCGCCGCTGGTACTCGGCCCAGCCGCTCTGGTGACTCTCCAGCCGCTCGCCCTCGCAGACGAGGGTGCGGCCGCCGACCGCCTCCAGCAGCGCCCGGTCGTGGGAGACGAGGAGCACCGTGCCCTCGAACTCGGTCAGAGCGTCCTCCAGCGCCTCGCGGCTCTCGATGTCGAGATGGTTGGTCGGCTCGTCGAGGATGAGGACGTTGGCGCCGGAGGCGACGAGGATCGCCAGCGAGAGCCTTCGCTGCTCGCCCCCGGAGATGTCGGAGAGCTGCTTCTCGACGTCGGAGCCGGAGAAGAGGAAGCCGCCGAGGAGCGCCCGCGCCTTGTTCTCGGTCAGCCCCGTCTCGCGCTTGGCGGCGTCGAGCACGCTGCCGCTGCCGGCCGCCGTCTCGGCGTGCTGGGAGAGGTAGCCGATGCGGACGTTGTGGCCGGTGCGGACGCTGCCGGATGCTGGTTCCCGCTCCCCTGACAGGGTCTCGATCAGGGTCGTCTTGCCGGCGCCGTTGGGCCCGACCAGGACCACATGTTCGCCGCGTTCGATTTCGATGTCCGCTTGGTCGAGGAGGACCCGCCCCGGCACCTCGAGCCGGCCGTTGACCAGTTTCAACACCACCCGCCCCGGCCGCTCCGGCGGCTTGAAGTGGAAGCGCAGGTGGCGGCCGTCGCGCTTTTCGACCACCGGCCCTTCGCGCTTGGATTTCTCGATCATCTTCACCCGCGACTGCGCCTGCCGCGCCTTGCTCGCCTTGTAGCGGAAGCGCTCGACGAACCGCTCCATCCGCGCGATCTCCGCCTGCTGGCGCTCGATCGCCTTGCCGAGCGCGATCTCCCGTTTCGCCTGTTCTTCGCGCCAGGCGTGCCAGGGGCCGGCGAAGAAGCGGGCGCGGCCGGCCTCCAGCTCCAGTACCGAAGTGCCCACCGCCTCGAGGAACCAGCGGTCGTGGGCGACGAGGACGACCGCGGCATCGAGGTCGACGAGGTAGCGCTCGAGCCACTCCAGCGAGGGGATGTCGAGGTGGTTCGTCGGCTCGTCGAGGAGCAGCAGGTCGGGGCGGGCGGCGAGGGAGCGGGCGAGCGAGGCGCGGGTCAGCTCGCCGCCGGAGAAGGTCGAGAGGCGGCGGTCGGCCTGCTCAGAGTCGAAGCCGAGGCCGCGGAGAACCGCGAGCACCTGGTCCCGCCAGCGGTAGCCACCGCCGGCTTCGAGCCGCTGCTGCGCTGCCGCGTAGGCGCGCATCGTCTCCTCCGCAACCTCGCCGCCCATCTGCCCCTCCAGCCGCTCCAGCTCGGCCTCGGTCTCGAGCATGTCGCGGCGGCCGGAGAAGACGTACTCGCCCAGGGTCGCTTCCGATTCGCGCGGCGGCCGTTGGTCGTGGAGGGCGACCCGCGCGCCCCGCTGCACGGTCAGCGAGCCGGCGTCCGGCGCCAGCTCTCCCGCCAGCACCCGCAGCAGCGTCGACTTGCCGGCGCCGTTGCGGCCGGAGAGCGTCATCCGTTCGCGCGGCTCGAGCTTGAAGGAGACCTCCTCGAAGAGGAGCGTGCCGCCGACGTAGACGTCGAGGGAGGTTGCGGTCGCGATTGCCATGCCACGACCAAGGTAATGGCCGGGCGTACTCTCTGGAGATGGCCTGGCCGACTGCCGTCAGCGAGTGGGGATCGACCGCCGAAGAGCGGGCGCGGTCCTACCCCTGCGACGGGATGGTCGCGGAGCCGGATGCCGAGATGTTCCGCGCCGTCGACGTCGAGGCCCCGCAGCCGCTCGTCTTCCGCTGGCTCTGCCAGATCCGCGTCGCCCCCTACAGCTACGACAAGCTCGACAACTTCGGCCGCCGCAGCCCGCAGGAGCTGATCCCGGGCCTGGAGGAGCTGGAGCGCGGGCAGCGGGCGGCGACGATCTTCCGCATCGCCGACTTCGAGCCGGGCGAGCAGCTGACGATCTTCCACCGCGGCCGCTTCTTCGGCGAAGTCGCCTGCACCTACTGGGCCAAGCGGGTCGACGACGGGCGCTCCCGGATCGTCGTCAAGCTCGTCTGGAAGGCGGCGCGGCGCGGCGTCCTCTCCTGGCCGGAGCGGCTCCTCCTCCCTCCCGGCGACCTGGTGATGATGCGGCGACAGCTGCTTAACCTGAAGCAGCTCGCCGAGCGCGACGCCTAGCAGTACTTCGCCGCGATCTGCTCGATCGTCCCCATCGTGCGGCGGGTGTCGTTGCCCAGCCGTTGCGCAATCGCCTTCAGGTCGAGGTCCGACTCGAGCAAGCCGCCGCTGGGTAACCAGTAGAGCTCGCGGCCCTCGAGCGCCAGCAGGTCCTCTCGCTCGCCATCGCCAGCACCTTCTTCCCTGCCGTTGCGCTCGGTTTCTTCTTCAGCAGCGAGACCTGCAGCTTCCCCTTCGACCTCTCGACCGCCCGCGTGGGAAACGGACGAAGTGGCGGCGGAGATCGTCGTTCTTGATCCGCCGACCGCCGAGGTTCATCCCGCGGAGGAAGGCGACGTAGCGCTGCATCGAACGCAGGCTAATCGCCAGCGTCGACGGCGCCCTCCCGGCCGATCGGGAACTGCATGATCATCACCCGCGCCGGCATCAGCGCCTCACCGCTCTCGCGGCCGCGTTCGATGCTCCGCGCGTGCGCCTCCAAGACTCCCTCCAAGGCGGTCTCGAGCACGTCGACGACTTCCTGCCAGCCCTCGCGGTCGAGTTCGATCGGCGACCGGCTCAGATGGCTGTCGGGCAGCTCCGCGAACCTGCCTTCGACGATCGCCCGGGCGGTGTCCTCGGAGATCTGGCTGAGAATCGTGGTGATGATCGGGTTGCGGAGCCTCGGCTCGATCGCCAGCCATTCCTCGAGCGTGAAGTACTGCCGCTGCGTCGCCCGGTAGATGTGTTCGCGGCGGCCGCCGTGATGGCGGACGTCGACGAGCTCGATCAGCCCGACGTCCTTCAGCACTTTCACGTGATGGCAGACGAGGTTGAGGCTGACGTTGTCCATCCGGCGGTGCATCTTCGCCGGGCTGCTCGGGCCCTCGCTGAGGATGTTGAGGATGTGCGCCCGGATCGGGTGCGACTGCGCCTTCAGGACGCGTTCGTCGATCAGGTTCGGGCGAGCCTGCGTTGCCACTTTTCCTCCCTGGAAGCTCTCAAACAGTTTAGGTACCGGGAATATTCCAAATTTTTCCAGCCTTGAGGTCTCCCGCAAGCAACTTTCCATACAGAATCGCTGCATTTTGCGCTTTTTTCAAGTCCTCATTCGTTGAATGCTGGAGAAAATTCCAGTAAACGATAGGCGCGAGGGCTTAGGGACCGCTCGCGTCTGCGAGCGCGGTGCCGTGTCCGCGTAGAACGAGCGCAGCGTTGCTTGCGAGTCATCCCCTGGGCCGAGAGACCGACTGGCAAAGGGGGTGATGCAGATGAAGATCGCGGGCGTCGAGATGCCGTATCCGGCTACCAGCATCAAGAAGGGGGGTTGATCCCCCAGGCGTTCGTCCTTTCGGGCCAGCCCTCACACCGAGAGGGCGGACGCCGATCCCACTCAGCGAGTTTGGGCTAGCGCTTTACAACAAGGAAGATGAGGATGGTCGAACTTGTCCGAGCGCCCCGCAAAAGAAGAGCCGAACGCGGCAGATCTCCTGGAGCCCAAAATGCGCCAGGCGCTTAGTCATCCCCTGCGCCGGAAGATCGTCCGCGCCCTGAGTGACAGCTCAGCCCAGACCACCGGCGATCTGCGGAAAGCGGTTCCGGTCGACAACCTCGCCGCCCTCCACTACCACGTGACGGTGCTGGAGCAGGCCGAGGTGATCCGCGGCAGCGAGCTCTGGAACGACGTCGATGCCCCGACCCGGTCCTACGTCACCGAGGTTGCCAGCGACGCCGCAGTCGCCTCCCTGCTGAAGGCGACCCAGCCGCTGGACGACGTCGAGCGCCCCTCGCGTTAGAGGTCACGATTCGCAGGAAAGTCAAAAAGTTTTAAACCAAGGGCTTTTTTTATATGTAGTTGCTGCGCCGAGTAGGCGGAGACCGTAGCCGCCGCCAGGCTCGACAGAGCCGTGATCCACTCCGTTATCTCGACTCCAGCGGCCACCGGGAAGAACCTAGCTCTACGTTTGTCCGCCGCGCAAGAACAGCTCGGTACTTAAACGGCGGACTCCCTCCCGGGGCGGGAAGGAAGTCCGACTATGGAGGCGCCGAGATTCGAACTCGGATCCGCGGACGCGGTGCGAGGGCATCTACAGGTTTAGCTGGCGCTTGATTCTCGTCTCCCGGGGTCCGCGCCAGCGGGCACTGCGGGAGATAAAGCCCCTTTGATTTCCCCTGACGGACGGGACGGGCCGCCTGGGTGAGCCCGCTTCTGAAGCCGGTGCCCCTTCCCGCGGGCGAGGAAGGACCGACTCTCACAGCGCTTAGCTTCTAACTAAGCGGCGAGGGCGAACTCATGGTCCGCACGTATTGGTTTGTGCTGGGGTTTAACGAGGCCTCCAGCAACCTCGACCTGCAACCGTT
>Ga0070685_10000239_pt1 | contig 36128 bp, 31 predicted proteins | sample KBSS13LmetaG_FD_65651 | JGI IMG/M metagenome (GOLD analysis project Ga0070685, IMG submission 65651) | Switchgrass rhizosphere microbial communities from Kellogg Biological Station, Michigan, USA - KBS S1-3L metaG | ecosystem: Host-associated > Plants > Roots > Rhizosphere ...
GTCGCGGTGATGCTGCTCGGCGTCCTCACCTTCACGAGCGACTACGCCGCCAACGTCGCGATCTACCCGCTGGTCATCGGCGGCGTCGCGATCATCGCCTCGATCATCGGGGCGCTGGTCGTGCGGACGAAATCCGACCGCGTCGAGGGTGCGCTCTACCAGGGCGTGATCCTCGCCGGCCTGATCTCGATCGCTGCTTTCTACCCGGTCACGGACTGGCTGATGAGCGACCCGGTCAAGCTCGGCTTCGCCAACGCCGCGGCCGATGCGGTCAGCGTCGGTGACCTCTGGCTCTGCGCGGTAATCGGCGTCGCGGTCACGGCGCTGCTGTTCGTGATCACCGAATTTTATACGTCGACCCGGTTCCGGCCGGTGAAGACGATCGCCCAGGCCTCTGAGACGGGGCACGCGACGAACATCATCCAGGGGCTCGCCCAGGGCTACCAGTCGACCGCCGCTCCGGCGATCGTCATCGCCCTGGCGATCCTCGGCGCCAACGAGCTCGCCGGCATCTACGGGATCGGCATCGCCGTGATGGCGCAGCTCTCGCTCTGCGGTCTGATCGTCGCCCTCGACGCCTTCGGGCCGATCACCGACAACGCCGGCGGTATCGCCGAGATGGCGGAGCTGCCGGAGGACGTCCGCAACGTCACCGACCCGCTCGACGCGGTCGGCAACACGACCAAGGCCGTGACCAAGGGTTACGCGATCGGCTCCGCCGCGCTCGCCGCGCTGGTGCTGTTCGCCGCCTTCAAGAGCGAATTGGCCGAGGAGGCACCGGCGGGCTTCGACCTCAACGGCCTCTTCAACCTCTCCAGCCCGGACGTTCTGATCGGGCTGATCATCGGCGGCATGATGGTCTACCTGTTCGCCGCCTTCGCGATCGAGGCGGTCGGCCGCGCCGGCGGTCAGGTCGTCGAGGAGGTGCGGAAACAGTTCCGCGAGCACCCCGGGATCATGGAGGGGACCGAGAAACCCGAGTACGGGAAAACGGTCGCCATCGTCACCGCCGCCGCGCAGAAAGAGATGATCCTGCCGGCGCTGATCCCGATCGTCGTGCCGGTGATCGTCGGCCTGCTCAGCGTCGACGCGCTCGGCGGCCTGCTGATCGGCGTCATCGTCGTCGGCCTCTTCGCAGCGGTCAGCATGACCGCCGGCGGCGGTGCCTGGGACAACGCCAAGAAGCTGATCGAGGACGGCGCCCACGGCGGCAAGGGCTCCGAGGCCCACGCCGCCTCGGTGACCGGCGACACGGTCGGCGATCCCTACAAGGACACGGCCGGGCCGGCGATCAACCCGATGATCAAGGTCGCGAACATCGTCGCGATCCTCATCATCCCGATCGTCAAGTTCTAGGAGTTCGCAACGGCTCCAGGGAGGGGGGCGTGGTGCCCCTCTCCCGAAGTCCGTCGCGCAGCTGGGATGTACTTCAGGGCGCAAGCGTGACTTCTTGAGCCTTCGTGAGAGGGGCACCCCGCCCCTCCTCGGTAGCGTTTCGGGGGTGCGGAGGTTCATCAGCTACCCGTGGAGGCGCTGGCCGCGGCTTTCGAAGCTGGCTATCGCGGGCGCGGTGGCGCTGGTGCTCTTGATCGCGGCGGCGAACCTCTACGTGCTCTGGTCCGGGGGCGACTCGACTTCGAAGGTCGCGGACGTGCCGAAGGCCGAAGTCGCGATCGTCCCCGGGGCGCTGGTCGAGCCCGATGGCGACATGAGCGTGATGCTTGCGGCTCGGGTCCAGCAGGCCTCCCGGCTCTGGCACGCAGACAGGGTGGAGAAGATCCTTGTCTCCGGCGACCACGGCGCTTGGCGCTACGACGAGCCGGACACGATGCGCAAGGCGCTGGTCCGGGACGGGGTCGCCCCCGAAGACGTCTTCGAGGACCACGCCGGCTTCGACACCTGGGCGACGATGGTGCGGGCGCGGCAGATCTTCGGCGTCCACGACGCCGTCGTCATCACCCAGGGCTTCCACATGCCGCGCGCTCTCTATCTCGCCGATGCGGCTGGGATCGACGCCACCGGCCTCACCGCCGACCTGCAGGGTTGGGGCTATCAGGGCCGCAAGAGCAGCGTCCGCGAGGTGCTCTCGCGGGTGAAGGCGGTTGCCGACGTCACCCTCAACACCCCGGCGATGGCCGGCCCGAAGATCCCGATCGCGACCACCGACGGACGTGAAAGCTGGGGCCCGGCACCGCCAGAGGGCACTCCACCGGCCGGGTCGCCCTAACAGGCCGCCAGCGGCGTGCGTAGAAGCGCAGGTAGGCGGCCAGTACCGGGCGCCGTCCTGCGCCTGCGGGCTTGAGCGGTCGATAGTGTTTTTGCCATGCGGGGGGTCCTAGCGTGGATATCGGCGGTCCTCGGGCTGCTGGTCTTGCCGTCGGCGGCGATGGCCGTCCCGCCCCTCAACGATGACTTCGAAGACCGGCAGGTGCTCAGTGGCAGCCTCCCGATCGCCGAAGCCGGCACCAACCTGGAAGCGACGAAAGAGCCCGAAGAGCCCGTGCTTGACTTCGCCCGTTCGGGCCACAGTGTCTGGTACGAGTGGGAAGCAACGGTCAGCGGCTTCGTCACCGTCAACACCTGCGGCAGCTTCATCAATCCCGTCCTCGGCGTGTACACCGGGACCGCGGTCAACGCGCTCAGCGAGGTGGCTGGTGATTTCGCCAGCCAGGGTCCGGAATGTCCTGGTTACGACGGAGAGGCGGTTACCTTCGAGGCGGTGAGCGGAGTTAGCTACGAGATCCTTGTTGATGGCATACCAACCTTCATGTCGGGCAGCGATCAGGGCGCTCTCGAGATCGAAATCGAAGAGACGCCCGCGCCTGCCAACGACGACTTCGCGGACGCCGAGGCGCTGACCGGCGATTGGTTCAGCCAGGACGTCTGGAGCGCCGGGACGGAAGGGTTTACCTGGAATGCGACCAAGGAGCCCGGCGAGCCCGCGCACGCGGGCGATCCAGGAGGGGCATCCGTCTGGTACTCCTTCGACCCGCCCTTCTCGGGCGTCTTCACCGCCCAGGCCTGCGGGCGCTTCGAAAAATCTCTGCTGGGGATCTACACCGGCAGCTCCGTCGCTGCCCTGACCCAGGTCGCCGCCGACGGTCATAGCTGCAGCCTCACCCAGTTCACCGCCGCTGCCGGGACGACTTACCGGATCGCGGTCGACGGAAGGTTCGACAGCGCCTCGAGCTCGCCGTTGGTGGGGGCGATCACGGTCGGCGTCTTCTGGCAGCGCCCGCCGTTCGTCGAACCCGAAAGGGAACCGCCGATCGTCGAACTGCCCGAAGCCCAAACGCAGATCACCAAAAAGGTGGTTCGGCTCAGGGACCGCAGCGTCACCTTCTACTTCGGCTCCAGCGCGGAAAGCCCCGGTTTCATGTGCACCCTCGACAAGCGCGAATCCACGAGGTGCAGGCCACCGAGGACCTACCGGCACCTGAAACCGGGCCGGCATGTCTTCCGGGTCGCCTCGATGGGGCGCAACCAGGGCTGGGACATCTCGCCGGCCGTGACCAAGTTCCGGATCCCGAAGCCGAAGCCGCGCCGCTAGGAGCGCCGACCCCACTCGCCGACGAGGAGTAGGGTCGCGCTCGCCGTGAGCGAGAACTGGATCAACGTCTGGGATGCCGAACGCGAGGGGCTGGAGCAGCTCGAGCAGGGGCCGCGCGACTACTTCGCCGGCGGCGCCGGGGACGAGGTGACGCTGCGGGAGAACGTCGCCGCCTGGGGGCGCTGGCGGCTGCGGCCGCGGGTGCTGACCGATGTGCGGACGGTCTCGAGCTCGGCGGAAGTGCTCGGCAAGCCGGTGGCGATGCCGGTCCTCGTCGCCCCGGTCGCCTACCAGCGGATGGCGCACCCCGAAGCGGAGCGTGGGATGGCTGCCGGTGCCGCCGCGGCCGGGACGGTGATGTGCCTCTCGACGCTCTCGACCACCCGTCCCGCCGAGGTCGCCGCCGCCGCGCCCGAGGGGAGGCATTGGTTCCAGCTCTATGCCTTCAAGGACGCTGGAGTGACGCGGGCGCTGATGGACGAGGCGATCGACGCCGGCTTCGAGGCGATCCTAGTCACCGCTGACGCGCCTCCCGGCGGCAACCGCGAGCGCGACCGCCGCAACCGCTTCACGCTGCCGAAGGAGCTCGGCACGCCCAGCCTCACCGCCGCCACCGGCGGTGAGCAGGCGCTGACGATCGAGCAGACCTTCGCCCTGATGAACCACGCCCTCACCTGGGCCGACGTCGAGGGCCTCGCCTCCGAATGCAGCGTCCCCGTCTTCGTCAAGGGCCTGCTGACCGCCGAGGACGCCGAGCTGGCCCTCGCCCATGGCGCCGCCGGCGTCGTCGTCTCCAACCACGGCGGCCGCCAGCTCGACCGCTCGCCCGCCACCGCCGACGCCCTGCCGGAGATCGCCGAGGTCGTCGAGGGGCGGGCGACGCTGCTGGTCGACGGCGGTATCCGCCGCGGCATCGACGTCGCCACCGCGCTCGCCCTCGGCGCCGATGCGGTCCTGGTCGGGAGACCCGCCCTCTGGGGCCTGGCCGCGGGCGGCCGGGAGGGCGTCGCCGCCGTCCTCGGGCTGCTGCGGTCCGAGCTCGAGTTGACCCTCGGCCTCTGCGGCTGCACCTCACCGGCCGACCTCGGCCGCTCCCACGTGCGAAGGGCGCCAGTCACGTCCGTATATTCGGCTGAGTGACCGGTTCCCGTTTCTCATAGATGGCCCAGCGAATCCCCAGAGACGAATCGCTGAGCCGCGTCCACGGCGTCGGGGCGCTGTTCTCCGCCGCCTACGGCAACGTCGGCTCCTCGATCTACTACGCCCTCGGCGTCACCGCCGCCTTCGCCCTCGGCCTCACCCCGGTCGCCTTTGTCATCTCCGGCCTGATCTTCGCCGCCACCGCCGCCACCTACGCCGAGGCGACGGTGATGTATCCCGAGGCCGGCGGCTCCTCCAGCTTCGCCCGCCACGCCTTCAACGAGCTCGTCAGCTTCGTCGCCGCCTGGGGGCAGATGCTCAACTACACGATCACGGTCGCGATCTCGGCCTTCTTCGTGCCCCACTACCTGGCCGTCTTCTGGCCCTGGCTGGGGGACAGCCCGGGGGACGTCATCGGCGGCGCGGCGCTGATCGTCGCCCTCGCCCTGATCAACATCCGCGGCACCGAGGAGTCGGCGAAACTGAACCTCGTCCTCGCCGTTGCCGACCTCGCCACCCAGGTGATCCTGGTCGGGATCGGGGTCGTCCTCGTCCTTAGCCCCGACATCCTCGTCAACAACGTCCACCTCGGGGTGGCGCCGACCTGGAGCGACTTCCTGCTCGGGATCGCGGTCGGGATGATCGCCTACACCGGGATCGAGACGATCTCCAACATGGCCGAGGAGGCCAAAAACGCGGCCCGGACGATCCCCCGCAGCGTCGGCCTCACCGTGGTCGCGGTCCTCGGCCTCTACCTGCTGATCCCGATCGTCGCCCTCTCGGCGATGCCGGTCACCCAGGACGCCGCCGGCCACTACTCGACGGCGCTCGGCTCCACCTTTGCCGACGACCCGATCCTCGGCATCGTCGAGAACCTCGGCCTCAGCCACCTGCCGACGGAAATCCTCCGCTACTACGTCGGCATCCTCGCGGCGGTGATCCTGCTGATCGCCACCAACGCCGGCCTGATCGGCGTCTCCCGCCTCACCTACTCGATGGGCCAGCACCGCCAGCTCCCCGAGGGCCTGCGCCAGGTCCACCCGAAGTACCGCACCCCCTACATCGCGATCCTGATCTTCTCGGTGATCGCGATCATCACCCTGCTGCCGGGGCAGACCGACTTCCTGGCGACGATGTACTCGTTCGGGGCGATGCTCTCGTTCACGATCGCCCACGTCGCGGTGATCCAGCTCCGCCGCGTCAAAGCCGAGGTCGAGCGGCCCTGGAAGCCCCCGGCCAACTTCCGCGTCTTCGGGGTCGAGGTGCCGCTGAGCGCCGTCCTCGGCGGCCTCGGCACCTTCATCGCCTGGCTGGTCGTCATGGCCCTCAACCCCCGCACGCTCGTCGTCGGCCTCGGCTGGATGGCGCTGGGGATCGTCGTCTACGTCCTTTACCGCCGCAACCAGGGCCTGCCGCTGACCGAGACTGTGAAGGTGGTGCTGCCGGAGCCGCTCGGGGTCGAGGAGGTCGAGTACCGAAGCATCCTCGTCGCCTTCGAGGACGAGGAAACGCTCTCGCCGGAGATGGTCGCGACCGCGGTCAAGCTCGCCTCCAAGCGCCGCCGCGGTATCCACGTCCACTCGATGATGACCGTGCCTACCAACCTGCCGCTGAACGCCGAGATGCCCGAACGGGAAGCCGAGGCGCAGCGCAAGATCGAGGAGGCGAAGCTGATCGGCGGCCAGCGGGTGACCGGGCACGTCGCCCGGGTGCGGCCCGGGCAGGCCGGGTATTCGGTCGCCGACGAGGCGGCGGAGATCAAGGCGGGAGCGATCGTCGTCGGCCTCCGCTACCGCAACGGCGTCCCGCTCTACGACAAGACCCTGCAGACGATCCTCGGCGAGCGCCCCTGCCGGGTGATCGTCGTCTCCGACCCGACCGACAAGCCGCCGGCGGTTCCCGGCGCGGCCCTGGCCGAGGCGGCGCGATGAACAGCGACCGCGTCTACCGCGGTGCCGTCCGCGCCTTCTCATTCGCCTTCCTGGCGATCGGGCTCGTCGTCCTCGCCGCTACCCTCGCCAACGGCGGCGGCCCCGCCTCGGTCGGCTTCCTGCTCGGGATCGCCTTCGTCGGTGTCGGCGCCTGCCGGCTTTGGCTCGGGGCGAGGGCGGAGCGATGAGCACGCCCGAGGGCAGCGGCGGAGACGGCAAAGAACCGCGCCCCCAGGAACCGCCTTCGGAGGAACGCATCCTCATGCGCGGCCTCGGGGTGCCGGCGCTCTTCGCCGCCGCCTACTCGGCCGTCGGCTTCTCGATCTACTTCTCCCTCGGCGTCGTCGCCGACCGCGGGCTCGGGCTGACGCCGCTGATCTTTCTCGCCGCCGGCCTCCTCTTCGGGCTGACCACGCTCACTTACGTCGAGGGCGGGGCGATGTTCCGCGAGCGCGGCGGTTCCTCGACCTTCGCCCGCCACGCCTTCAACGAGTTGATCGCCTTCGTCGCCGGCTGGGCGATCCTGATCGACTACCTGATCGTCATCGCCCTGGCGGCCCTCTCGGTGCCGCACTACCTGGAGCCGGTGACCGGGGACTTCGCCAAGCCGGGCTGGGAGATCGCGATTGCTACGGCGGTGATCGTCCTCGTCTGCGTCCTCAACATCCTCAACGTCACCGGCCGCGAGCGCCAGCGCTCGCTCACCCTGCTCGCCCTCGCCGACCTCGGGCTGCAGCTGGCCGTGATCGTCGTCGGTCTGCTGGTGGTGATGCACCCTGACCGCCTTACCGCCGAGCTCGACCTCTTCACCGACCCCAGCTTCAGGGACATCGTCTACGCGGCGGTGGTGGCGATGCTCGCCTACGCTGGAATCGAGGCCGCCTCCGACCTCGCCCCCGATATCGACGTCAGCCGCGAGGACCTGCGCCGGGTCGCCAGCGTCGGTGCTCTCGGAGTCCCCCTGGTCTACGCGGGGATGGCGGCGATCGCGCTGATGGCGGTGCCGGTGGTCGCCGGCCCCGACGGTCCTCACACCGCCCTCGGCGGCGAGTTCGTCGAGGAGCCGGTGCTCGGCGTCGTCGCCGCCTTCGAACCGGCCTGGGTGGCGACGACGATGGAATGGCTGGTCGCCGCGGTGGCGACGCCGGTCCTGATCTGGGCCGCCAGCACCTCGATGCTCGGCGTCTCCCGCCACATCTACACGCTGGCGATCAACCGCCAGATCCCCAGCTGGCTCGGCCAGCTGCACCGCCGCACGGCGACGCCCTACGTGGCGATCGTCCTCAGCGGCCTGATCGCGATCGGCCTCGTCATCCCCACCAACGTCAAGCTGCTGGCCGGGATCTACGCCTTCGGCGCCACCCTGGCGATCACGATCGCCCACCTCTCGATCATCCGCCTGCGGGTCAGCCAGCCGGAAAAACGGCGGCCCTTCCGGATTCCGATGGGGTTCGCCTGGGGCCACGCGGAGGTGCCGCTGCCGGCGCTCTTCGCGGCGCTGGTCAGCGCCCTCGCCTTCGTCAGTGTCCTCGCTTACCACTCGACCGCGCGCTGGGTCGGGCTCGGCTGGATGGCCTTCGGCCTCACCTTCTACGTCCTCTACCGCAAGGTCTTCGAGGGGACGACGCTGACCAGGCGCGTGACCGTCACCGAGCAGGCGCTGACCAAGCAGGTCCCGGAGATCGAATTCACCAACATCCTCGTGCCCGTCTTCGGGACCAGGTTCGACGACGACATCGTCGCCACCGCGGGGCGCCTGGCGGCCGCCGACGCTCGCACTCCCAAGGGCGGGCACGACGCGCGCATGGACGTCGTCTACGTGATCGAGGTGCCGCTGACGCTGCCGCTCGACGCGCAGTTGCCGAGGGAGAAGGAGGAGGGGGCGCGGCGGGCGCTGGCGCGGGCCCGCGAGGTGGGGGAGGAGTACGAGGACGTCGAGGTGACGACCGATGTGATCCGCGCCCGCAAGGTCGGTGCCGGCATCCTCGAGGCGGCCCGGCGCAGCAACGCGGAAGCGATCGTGATCGGCGGCGAGCCGCCGACCAAGATCCGCGGCGGCGGCGTTCTCGGCGGCATCGGCGCGGCGAAGCCGGACGAGATCGGGGCGGCGACCGAGTACGTGCTGAAGAAAGCGCCCTGTCGGGTGCTGCTCACGGCGCCGCCGGAACCCGAGTAGCGCAACGCCCCGTCTAGTATCCGCCCAATGTTCGTTCTGATCGTGGGATGCGGCCGGGTCGGCTCCTCGGTGGCAAGGGCGATGCTCCGCGAGGGGCACCAGGTCTCCTGCCTCGACGAGGACCCCGAGTCGCACGCCCGCCTCGAGGTCGGCCTGGAGAAAAGCTGGGAGGACCTCGGCGGCCAGTTCACGGTCGGCGCCGGGCTCGAGACCGAGGCCCTGGAGGCCGCGGGGATCGGCCAGGCAGACGTCTTCATCGCCTCCACCGACGGCGACAACACGAACATCGTCATCTCCCAGATCGCCCAGCGCCAGTACGAGGTGCCGACGGTGATCGCCCGCGTGCTCGACCCGCTGCGGGCCGAGTGGTACCAGCGCCAGGGCCTGAACACGGTCTGCCCGACCCGGGTCGCGATCGACATGCTCGAGGGGGCCGTGCGCGAGGCGGCCGGCCGCGGCGCTTCCCCCGACGACACGCCGGCGGCGGCGTAGGGAGCTGGGAGCGGGCATGTACATCATCGTCGTCGGCGCCGGCAAGGTCGGCTGGAACCTGGCTCGCGAGTTGCTGGACAAGGGCCACGAGGTGACGCTGATCGAGAGCGATCGCCGCCGCTACCTGACCGTCGAGCAGGAGCTCGAGCACAACATCTCCTACGGCGACGCCTCCGAGCTCTGGGTGCTGGAGCGGGCCGGAATCCAGCGTGCGGACATGGTGATCGCGGTCACCGGCGACGACGAGGACAACATGCTGATCTGCCAGGTGGCGAAGGAGAAGTACCTGGTTGACCAGATCATCGCCCGAGTCAACAACCCACGCAACCGGCGTCACTTCGACCTGCTCGGGATCAAGCCCTCGGTCTCGGCGACCGACCTGATCCTGCGCCTGCTCGAGCACGAGGTGCCCGAGTACGGGCTCGTCCACCTGCTCGACCTGCAGGAGGAGCAGCTGGAGATCATCGAGATGCTGCTCGGCAAGGACTCGGGCGTGACCGGCCGCCGCGTCGGCGACCTGCAGATGCCCGAAGGCAGCCTCTTGATCTCGGTCCTGCGCGAAGGCAAGGGCTTCGTCCCCAACGCCGACACCGTCCTCCAGGAAGGGGACGAGATCCTCGCCGTGCTCGACCCGGGCAAGGAGGAGGATCTGAAGGCGCTCTTCGGTCCCGAAGGCAACGGCTCGAACGGGTCCAACGGGGCGAGCGGCGAGTAAGAACGTCGCGGGATCAGACGCTAACGGGGTAGCAATGGCCGACCGCAAAGTCGATTTCCTGCTCATCGGGGGAGGCATGGCCTCCGCCCACTGCGCCGCCGAGCTGCGCCGCCGCGGCTCCGAGGGCTCGATCCTCCTCGTCGGCCGCGAGCCGGAGCCGCCGTATGAACGGCCGCCGATCTCGAAGGAGTACCTGCGCGGCGAGGCCGGCCGCGAGGACGCCCACGTCAACGGCGGCCGCTCCTGGTACGAGGAGAACGGGGTCGAGCTGCTGACGGGGAAGAACGTGATGGGTCTCGACCTCGGGGCGCGAACGGCGAAGATCCAGGGCGGGGAGGAGGTCGCCTTCGACAAGGCGCTGCTGGGGACGGGGGCAATGGTCAACATCCTCCGCGTCGAGGGGGCCGAGAACGAGGGCATCCACTACTTGCGCGCCTTTGGCAACGCCGACGCGATCCGCGCCGACGCCGAGGCCGCCGAGCACGTGGTCCTGATCGGGGGCAGCTACATCGGCTGCGAGGTCGCCGCCTCGCTGACCGCGCAGGGAACGAAGTGCACGATCATTGCGATGGAGGACGTCGCCCTCTCGCGCACCTTCGGCGAGGACGCGGGCCGCTGGTTCCAGGAGCGGCTCGAATCCCACGGCGTCAGCTTCCACGGCGGTGAGACCCTGAGCGCCTTCGAGGGCGACGGCCGGGTCAAGGCGGTCGTCTGCGAGAGCGGGCTCAGCGTCGAGTGTGACGCGGTCATCGTCGGGGCGGGGGTAAGGCCGGACGCGATGCTCGCCCAGCGGGCCGGGATCGAGGTCGGCGACGGCGGCATCACCTGCGACTCCAAGCTCGAGACCTCGGCGCCGGGGATCTACGCCGCCGGTGACTGCTGCTCCTACGACAGCGTCGTCCACGGCCGCCGCATCCACGTCGAGCACTGGGACGTGGCGATGCAGCAGGGCATCCACGCTGCCGGCAACATGCTCGGCCTCGACGCCGACTACGAGGTCGTGCCCTACTTCTTCAGCGACCTCGCCGACTGGACCAGCCTCGAGTACGTCGGCCCGGCGTATGAGTGGGACCGCGAGGTCTGGCGCGGCGACCGCGACAGCGGCGAGTTCTCGGTCTGGTTTCTGCAGGGCGACCGCGTCGCCGGTTGCCTCAGCGTCGAAAGGCCCGAAGAACTCGCAGAAGCCCGGCAGGCGGTCGCCGAGGGAACCCCTTTCAACGGCTAGTCGCCTGGCGGACGCGTCCCTTATCCTGAGGGGTGCCGTTGCGGCCTGGTGTAATGGCAGCACGCCTCGCTCTGGACGAGGTAGTCGGGGTTCGAGTCCCTGGGCCGCAGCTTTCCCTGCAAAGGCGTCGAATCCCTTTGCTAGCTTCGCCCCATGCTGATCCCCGGCAAGAAGACCATCCTCCTCGCTCTCGCGGCCCTGGTCGCGCTGCTGATCGCCGGCTGCGGCGGCGGTGGCGGCGACGAAACCGAAACGACGACGACGCCGACCGTCGAAGAACCAGCGGCGTTGACGAAAGACGAACTGATCGAGCAGGGGGACGGGGTCTGCGCCGAGGTCAACGCCGCGGTTGCCGCCCTCAGCTCCTCGGAAACCGAAAGCTCGACCAGTGAAGACAGCGAAAAGGTCGCCAACCTCTACATCGGCATGGTCGAACGGCTGCAGGACCTCGGCGCGCCCGAAGGCGAAGAGGCCGAATACGCCAAATTCGAAGAAGCGACCGCCGAACTCGGCCAGGTCGAGGCCGATCTGAAACTGGCGGCCGAACGCGAAGACGAGGCGGCCCTGGAAGAAAAAGGCCAGGAAGCAGCCGCGGCGCTGGAAGAGTTCCAGACCCAGGCGGCGGCCTTCGGCTTCGAAGAGTGCGGCGAAGAACCTGGCCTGCCGACCCCGGCGGGCGGCGGCGAAACGCCCGGAGGCGAAGAATTCGAAGGGGGCGAAGAAGAAGGCGGGGTCGAAGTAGAACCCGAATTCGAAGAACCGGCCCCCGAAGAAGAAATCGTCCCCGAAGAAGAAGTAGCTCCCGAAACGGGCGGGGCCGGCGGCAGCCCCGAAGCACCGGAACCGGCCCCCGAAACGGGCGGCGAATCCGGCGGCGTCGGACCCGGCTGAGTAAGCCTCTCTTGGGGAGGGTGCCGGTGGGGGTCGGCGGGCGCACCTCCGCCGCGTGAACCGAATGCCTCCGGCTGACGCTCACCGAGACCGCAAAATTGGTCCCTCAGGAGCCATTTTTGCGGTCTCGTGATCTGGCGTCCTGAAAAGCGTGTCGGGGAGGGTGACCGGACCCTCCCCGCAACCGGCCCGGTCCCTGAACCTCAAGCCGCCGAACTCTCGGACCAAGCGCCGTAGAGCTTCGAGTAAGGCCCGTTAGCTGCGATCAGCTCGTCGTGCGTCCCCTGCTCGGCGATTTTGCCTTGCTCCAGGACGACGATCTTGCCTGCTCGGCGGATGGTGGAGAGGCGGTGGGCGATGACGATGGCGGTGCGGCCGTGGAGGAGACGCTCGAGGCCGCGCTCGATCGTTTTCTCGGTGCGGACGTCGACGTTGGAGGTGGCCTCGTCGAGGATGAGGATGCGGGGCTCGGCGAGGAGGGCGCGGGCGAAGGCGACGAGCTGTCGCTGGCCGGCCGAGAGCTGGATGCCGCGCTCGCCGACCTGGGTCTCGAGACCTTCGGGGAGGGCGGCGACGAACTCGGTGGCGCCGACGGCGGCAATCGCCGCCTCGATCTCGTCGGTGCTCGCCTCCGGCCGCCCGAAGGCGACGTTCTCGCGAACGCTGCCGGAGAAGAGGAAGCCCTCCTGGGGGACGATCCCGAGCTGACGTCGTAGCGCCCGCTGCTGAACCCCGCGGAGGTCGTGGCCGTCGACGCGGACCGTCCCTTTCTGCGGGTCGTAGAAGCGGGCGACGAGCTTGGCGAAGGTTGACTTGCCCGCCCCGGTGGCGCCGACGAGCGCGAGCGTCTGGCCCGGCGGCACGTGCAGGTCGACGCCCTCCAGCGCCCAGGGGCCTCCGGGCGCGCTCCCGTTCTCCCCCTCGCCTTCGGCGTAGGAGAACCAGACGCCTTCGAGCTCGATCTCGCCGCGCAGCTCGCCCGGGTCGATCGCGCCGGGCGCGTCGACCATGTCCGGCTCGGTCTCCAGCAGATCGAAGATCTTGTCCAGCGCCGCCATCCCCTGCTGGTAGGTCGTGTAGAGCTGGGAGAGCTGCTGGATCGGTTCGAAGAAGGTGTTGAGGTAGCCGACGAAGGCGACGATGACCCCGATCTGGATCGCCCCGTCGATCGCCTGGCTGCCGCCGTAGAGGAGGATCACCGCGGTCCCGATCGCCGAGAGCATTTCCACGGCCGGAAAGTAGGAGGCGTTGAGGTAGACGGTTTTCATGTTCACCTCCCGGTTCGCCTCGTTCAGCGCGGTCATCTCGTCGAGGTGGCGCGGCTCCTGGCCGAAGCTGCGGACGACACGGACGCCGCTGAGGGACTCCTGCAGGTAGGCCGTGATCGCTGCGATCCGCTCCCGCGTCGCCTTGTAGGCGCCGGCCGAGACGACGCGGAAGATGAGGCTGGCGATCGCCAGCAGCGGGAAGGTGAGGAAGGTGATCAGCGCCAGCTTGACGTCGAGGACGAGGAGGATGACGACGACGCCGACCAGGGTCAGGGTGCTGGAGAACATCGTCACCACGCCGGTGGTGACGAGCTGGTTCAGCGCCTCGATGTCGTTGGTCATCCGCGAGATCAGCACCCCGGGGCTGCGGCGGGTGAAGAAGCCGATCGACATCGACTGGATGTGGGTGAAGACGCGCTCGCGCAGGTCCTGCAGCACCCGCGTGCCGATCCAGCCCACCATGTAGGTCTGCAGGTAGGTGGCCAGCGCGTAGACGACCGAGACGGCGACGAAGGCGACGACGATCAGGTCGAGGGCGCTGAGGTCGCCGGCGAGGATGCCGGAGTCGATCGCCTTCCCGGCCAGGTATGGCGGGGCGAGGCCGGCGGCGGTGGCGAGCAGGAGGCCGAGGAACATCAGCGCGACGCGGCCGCGGTAGGGCCGCAGCTGGGTGACCAGCCAGCGCACCTTGTGGCCGCGGCGGTCCTGGCCGCGGAGGAGGCGCCAGAGGTCGGCGAAGAGACGGCCGATGTTCCCCATGTTGGGGCTGCCGTTCACAGCTTCGCCATCTCCTCGCGCTCCTCGAGGTCGCGCTGGAGGAAGACCGCGTCGGCGAGCCCATGCTCGGCGATCTCCCGGTAAAAGCCGCAGCCGTCCAGCAGCTCCTGGTGGCTGCCGCGGTCGACGATGCGACCGCCGTCGAGGACGACGATCTCGTCGGCGAGGGAGACGGTGGAGAGGCGGTGGGCGATGATGAAGGTCGTCCGTCCGGTCATCACCTCGCGTAGCCCCGCTTTGATCGAGGCCTCGGTGGTCGCGTCGACGGAGGAGGTGGCGTCGTCGAGGATGAGGATGCGCGGGTCGGCGAGCAGGGCGCGGGCGATCGCGACCCGCTGGCGCTGGCCGCCGGAGAGGGTAAGGCCGCGCTCGCCGACGCGGGTCTCGTAGTCGTCGGGGAGGGCGCGGATGAAGCCGTCGGCCTGCGCCCGCCGCGCCGCCGCTTCGATCTCCTCGATCGTCGCCTCCGGTCGGGCGTAGGCGATGTTCTCGGCGACGGAGGCGGTGAAGAGGAAGCTGTCGTCGGCGACGAAGGCGATCTCCGAGCGCAGCGAGGCGACCTCGACCTCGCGCACGTCGGCCCCGTCGACGAGGACCGTCCCTGCGGTCGGGTCGTAGAGCCGCGCGATCAGCGCCACCAGGCTCGTCTTGCCCGAGCCCGAAGGTCCGACCAGCGCCACCGTCTTCCCGGCCTCGACCGTGAGATCGACTCCCTCCAGTGCCGGTACCTCCTCGGCGCCCTCGTAGTGGAGCGTCACGTCGCGCAGCTCGACTCGGCCTCCGCCCGGCGGCAGCGCCGGCGCCTCGGGCGGGCTCTGGATCCGCGGTTCGCGGTCGAGGATCTCGAAGAGGCGGTTGCCGGAGGCGATCGCCCGCTGCGCCATCCCCATCGTCATCCCCAGCGAGCGCATCGGCCCGGCCAGCATCGCCAGGTAGGTGTAGAAGGCGGTGAAGTCGCCGAGGCTGAGGTTGCCGTTGATCACCTCGCGGCCGCCGACGAGCAGCACCAGGGCGATCCCCAACTGCGGCAGGAAGCCGAGCAGAGGCGAGAAGAACGCCTGCAGCCGGGTCGAGTAGATGCTCTGGTCGAAGACACGCGCCACGGCGTGCTGGAAGCGGCGCAGCTGGTACTCCTCGCGGGCGAAGGCCTTGACGATGCGGATCCCGGAGACGTTCTCCTCAGCCTCGGCGGTCAGCTCGGCGATCCGCTGCTGGACCTCCTGTTGGGCGGGGCGGGAGACGCGGTTGTAGCGGGAGGCGACGTAGACGACGAGCGGCGCCGGCGCCAGCGCCACCAGCGCCAGCCAGGGGTTGATCGCGAACATCACCGCGCTTGCCAGGGTGATCGTCAGCAGGTTCTGGGTGATGAAGATCAGCCCGTAGCCGAGGAAGAAGCGGATCGACTGCAGGTCCACCGTCGCCCGCGACATCAGCTGGCCGGTCTGCTGGGAGTCGAAGAAGCCGAGCTCGAGCCGCTGCAGATGGGCGTAGAAGGCCTGCCGCAGGTCGAACTCGACCCCGAGCGAGACCTTGCCCGCGACGACCCGCCGGACCACGATCAGCCCCAGCCGCAGCACCGCCGCCCCGAAAATCGCCAGCGCCAGCGGCAGCAGGTCGGGCTTGTCCCCTTCCTCGATCGCGTTGACGGCCTGCCCGATCAAGTAGGGGATCAGCACCGTCATCCCCATCGCCGCCCAGGCGAAGATCAGCGAACCCCAGAGCTGCGCCCGGTAAGGACGCAGGAATCCCATCAAGCGGCGGTAGGTTCGCACCTATCCACTATACAAAGTGAAGTAATGGTTTATTCGAGGCGTGCGGCGGCCTTGGCGCTGGGGACTTTGCCGTCTTCGCACTTTTTCGCGTGGTGCCCGGGCTTCTGGAGGATCTGGAAGTTGGTGACGTCGTGGTACTGGGTGGTCATGCCGCTGTTCTGGGCGAGGTTGACGATCAGGCGGTAGAAGCCGGGCGGAAGGCCGTGGTAGAAGATCTCCGGCCTGGTGGCGGGGGAGTAGCTGCCGGCCGAGCCGATCTGCTCGGCGAGGACGCCGTTGGGGCCGGCGTATTTGGCGTAGTCGAAGGAGGCGCCGACGAGGCGGCCTTTGCCGACCGGGCTGTTGATCGCGTCCTGGAGTTTCTTCGGGTCGACGCAGTCGGGGACCCGTTTGAGGCTGAAGCGGAGGTGACCCTCGCCGAGCTGCGGTTCGGAGCCCAACTGCCGCGGCGCCAGCTCGAAGTTCGCGACCGCGACCTTGACCACGATCGCGTGGTTCTGCTGCCGGGCGCCGTTGCGGGGGGAGATGATTTCCACAGTCGGTTCCCCCGGCTGCTTTTCCTCGGCCTTGGCCGGGTCCGGGCTCTGCGTGCCGCCGAAGATCAACGCCAGGGCGACGCCGCCCGCGGCCAGGGCGACGGCCACCAGGGTTGCAGTCCTCGTCCGCATCGGAGCGGAAGACTACGCGGAAGCGGGCGGGCGCCTGCGCTCTCGCTAACCTGCCCCGTTCGCGATGCCGCCTGCCACTGAACTCGCCTACCGCATCGGCGCCGCCGCCCGCCATCCCGCCAACTGGGTGCAGTTGCTCAAGTTCGGCCTCGTCGGCGGCAGCGGCTACCTGATCAACCTCGCCGTCTTCGCGCTGCTGACGGGTAGCTTCGGCACCCACCACGTCACCGCCGCGATCGGCGCCTTCGCCGTCGCCGTCACCAACAACTTCCTCTGGAACCGCTACTGGACCTTCGGCCCCGGCGACGGCCCGGCCCACTTCCAGGCAGCCCGCTTCTTCGCCGTCAGCCTCGCCTCGCTGGGCTTGAACATCGCCGTCCTCCAGCTTCTGCTCTCAACCCATGCCATGGGAGAGCTGACCGCCCAGGCGATCGCGGTAGCAGCAGCAATGCCCTTCAACTTCGTCGGCAACCGCCTCTGGACCTTCGCCTGAACCGGCCAGGGGTACCGCGACCCCCATCCCCGCCCGCGCCTTCCCCGCATCGTTAGCCTTGGGCTAGATGAGCGATAGCAGGCAGAACTACGACCCTCAAGCCATAGAGGCCGCCCGCCAGCAGGCCTGGGAGCCGCGAGGGGACTTCGCCGCACCCGAGCCCAAGGACGGCCAGGAGTGCATCTATGTGAAGCCCTCGAGCCCGTTCACCTCGGGCAACCTGCACATGGGCCACGTCCGCGACTACTCGATCGGCGACGCCTACGCCCGCTTCCGCCGCGGCCGCGGCGACGCCGTCCTCTTCGGCTTCGGCTTCGACGCCTTCGGCCTGCCGGCCGAGCTGGCGGCGATCGAGCGCCAGGAGCCCCCCGCCGAGTGGGTGGCTCGGTGCGGGGAGCGGATGCTCGGGCAGATGAAGCGCCTCGGCTTCTCCTTCGACTACGACCGCGTCTTCTACAGCTCCGACGAGGGCCAGTACCGCTGGTCGCAGTGGCTCTTCCTCACCCTGCTCGAGCGCGACCTGATCTACCGCGCCGACGCCACCGTTGACTGGTGCGACACCTGCCAAACCACGCTCGCCTCGATCCAGGTCGAGGACGGACGCTGCTGGCGCTGCCACAACGAGGTGCGGCTGATCCGGCGCCCGACCTGGTTCCTCCGCATCACGCCGTATCTGGAGGAGAACGACCGCAACGTCGAGAAGCTCGTCGAGGGGGGCAAGTGGGACGAGCTCTCGCTCGCCACCCAGCGCTACATCCTCGGCCGCTCCGACGGGGTGGAGCTCGAGCTGGGGGAGGGGGAGCGGGGCCTGACCGTCTTCACGCCGCACCGCGAGCACGCCGGGCTCGCCCGGTTCGTGCTGCTCTCGCCCCGCCACCCGGCGGTCGACGCCTGGGTGACCGAGGAGTCGGCGCGGGGCGAGCTGGAGCAGATGCGCTCGGGCGGCTGGGAGCGCAGCGCCCGCGACGCCCGCTCGGTGCCGCTGGTCGACAGCGGTTCCTCGATCACCGGGCCGGGCGGCGAGGAGCTGCCGGTGGTCGTCTCGCCGCTCGTCGACGCCCGCTTCGGGCCGACCGCGGCGCTCGGCATCCCTGCCGTCGACGAGGCCGACCGCGACCTCGCCGAGCGGCTCGACCGGGTCGAGGTCCCGGACGCGCCCGCCGAGGAGGCTCCTACGCCGGTGCCCGTCGAGGGTGCCCGCGAGACCACCCGCTACCGCGCCAACGACTTCTCGATCTCGCGCCAGCGCGCCTGGGGCTGCCCGATCCCGATCGTCCTCTGCGACCAGTGCGGACCGGCGCCGGTCCCGGAGGAGAACCTGCCAGTGGTGCTGCCGCGCGACCTGCAGCCGACCGGTGAAGGGAACCCGCTGGCCGAGCGTCCCGACTTCGTCGAGGTCGATTGCCCGCGCTGCGGCGGCGCCGCCAGGCGCGAGACCGACACCCTCGACTGCCACTTCGACGCGCTCTGGCTCTGGGTCCCGGCCGCGGTCCCGCCCGCCGATCGCGGCGAGCAGATGTTCACCCACCCCGACCTGCAGAAGTGGCTGCCCTCGGAGCGGCTCGTCGCCGGCAACGACAGCGGCGGCTTCGTCTTCGACCAGCGCGTCGTCACCAAGGCGCTGCGGGACATCGGGCCCTTCGCCTTCATGGAGGAGGGCGAGCCCTTCGCCGGCTGCCTCTTCCACGAGATGGTGATCGCCGACGGCCGCAAGATGAGCAAGCACCTGGGCAACGTCGTCAACCCCGACGAGCTCGTCGCCGAGCACGGCGCCGACACCGTCCGCGTCGCCGTCCTCTACGCCGCCGGCCCGGCGAAGACGCTGAACTGGAGCGACGGCGCGGTCCGCTTCGCCGGCCGCTTCCTCCGCAACCTCTGGAAGTACACGCACGAGCGCGCCGCCGCGCTCGAGGGGCTCTCGCACGACCCCGAGGCCGCCGCCGACACCGAGCACATGCGCGACCGCTTGCGCAAATGGTGCGAGAACGGGCTCTCGCGGATCACCGAGGACACCGAGCAGCTGCAGATGCACAAGTCGATCCGCAACATCACCCGCCTCTTCGAGCGGATCCAGGACTTCGAGAAGCGGGTGATCAAGCGCCGCGGGGCGCTCGACCGCGCCGACGCCGAGGCCCAGCTCGCGGCCCTCGTCCTGCTCGCCCGGACGCTGGTCCCGTTTGCGCCCCACGTTGCCGAGCAGCTGTTGGTCGCGGCGGGGGTGGAGGACAGCGCCGAGGCCCTCGGCGCCTGGCCGGAGAGCGCCGAGATCCCGGTCTCATCCGAGCCTACGCCTGCGTCCTAAACAAAATTTAGGTCCATTAAGCAAAAGGGCTTGATTGATCCGCCGACGTCTGTTATGAATGCACCTGCCGGGCGATCAACCGGTGAAGGAGGCGGGGCTCTCGGATTCGGGAAACCGCCTTGGGGTGGCAAAGGAGGACCAATCCTGAGCCAGGATCTAAATCGTCATGACGGATCCTGGTCACGTCGGCTCGGCCGACGTCGCCCCGCCTCCCTTCACTTACTTCTCAGGGGTACCGGGGCAGCGAAAGCGAGCCCCGTGCCCGAAAGCGTTCAGCCTTTCGGCGGTTTCTTGACGTCGAAGCGCTTCGCTTTCGGCAGCCAGGAGATGCCGTCGCAGAGCTCGCTCGGCGTCGTCTGCAGGGCGCCGGCGAGTTTGACGATCGTGGCCAGGCGCGGCTCGCGCCCGGCGCGCTCCAGCAGCGAGACCTCGGTGCGGTGGAGATCGCACATGTAGCCCAGCTCTTCCTGGGAGATCCCGGCCTCGGCACGGGCCTTGCGGAGATTGATCGCGAAGCGCTCCTGCGGCGTCATCTGGTGCGATCCTCTTCAACCGCTGACAGAAGCTCTACAGACAGAAACATGCAACGAGCTTGCGCCCGCCCCAGGTTCCGCTACCTTGCTGGAAGTGAACGGGGTCAGAGCACGCGTGCGCATTTGCGCAGGAACCATTGAGCAGTGGCAGCGGGTGTGTTATACCCGTGCGAAGAACCGGACGAGCGTCGAGGGATCGGCGGCAAAGGAGGAGTCATGAGTGACGCGGTAGACCCGCATCGCACCGAGCCCTACGGGCTCCGGACCCGTTCCTGCGCCACCGAACTCACCTGCCGGGACTGCGGCTACCGCACGCCGCTCCTGGATAAAGCCTTCAAGTGCCCCGCCTGCGGCGAAGGGCTCGACGTCGACTACGACTACGACCTCGCGAAGGAGCGGATCGCCGAGCGCTCGCTCGGCGAGCGCCCCTGGAACATCTGGCGCTTCGAGGAGCTGCTGCCGATCCTCAACCGCCGCGCCCAGGGGCGGGTCGGCCAGTTCGCCGGCAAAACGCCGCTGATCCACGCCGAGCGGCTCGGCGCCGAGCTCGGCCTCAGCAACCTCTACCTGAAGGACGACTCGACCAACCGGCCGTCGCTCTCCTACAAGGACCGGGTCGTGGGGATGGCGATCGCCCGCCTGCTCGAGCTCGGCAAGGACGAGGTCGGCTGCGTCTCGACCGGCAACGTCGGCACCGCGGTGGCGGCGCTGGCGGCCCAGGCCGGGGCCCGTCCCTACATCTTCTACCCGGGCAACATGGAGAAGGGAAAGGCGAAGGCCTGCCGGGCGATGGGCGCCCAGGTGATCCAGCTGGACGCCAACTATGACGGAGCCAACCGCGCCTGCCGCGAGCTGGCGCTGGCGACCGGGATGGAGTTCGCCAACATCACCCTGCGGCCGTTCTACGCCGAGGGCGCGAAGACGATGGCCTTCGAGGTGGTCGAGGAGCTCGACTGGCAGGCGCCGGACCACTTCGTGATCCCGGCGGCCGGCGGCACCCTCTCCTCGCGCGTCCACAAGGGCCTGGTCGAGCTGGAGACGGTCGGTCTGGCCGAGACCGCCGGGGCGAAGATCAACATCGCCCAGGCGAGCGGCTGTTCGCCGATCTCGACGGCGATCTCCGCCGGCGGGGCGAAGATCGAGGCGCAGACCCCGGAGACGGCCGCGCATTCGATCGCCATCGGGGCACCGGGCGACGGCGCCCTCGTCGTCGACGCGGTGGTCTCGCGGGGCGGCGCCGGCGCCACGGCGTCCGACGAGGAGATCTTCGGCGCGATCGACCTGCTCGGGGAAACCGAGGGCATCCTCACCGAGCCCGCGGGGGGCACGACGATCGCCTGCACGGCGCGGCTCGCCCAGGAAGGGAAGATCGCTCCGGACGAGACGGTGGTCGCGGTGATCAGCGGCAACGGACTGAAGACCCTCCACGAGCACCCGGAGAAGACCTGGCCGGAAATGGTCCCCTGCGAGGTCGGCGCGATGGAGAAGATGCTCAACGACTTTCGCCAAGCAGCAGCGGCGGCCGCGCTGCGCTGAGCGAAAGGGGGTGGGTGACTGGCGCGACTCCCGGCGCGCAGCCAGTCGCCCTGCCCCTGATGCGTCCTCGTAGCCCGACCAATAGCCTGTCTGGCTGGTGAGCCAGCCACCCGACATCGAGGGCGTCACCCACCACTGGGTCGAGGCCCGTGGCCTGCGGTTCCACTACGCCGAAGCGGGGGGCGGCGAGGACGTCGTCCTCTGCCTCCACGGCTGGCCCCAGCACTGGTACGAGTGGCGGCACCTGATGCCGGCCCTCGCCGACCGCCACCGGGTGATTGCGCTCGACCTGCGCGGCTTCGGCTGGAGCGACGCGCCCGCCGAGGGCTACGAGAAGGAGAACATGGCCGACGACGTCTTCGCCGTCCTCGACGCTCTCGGGATCGAGCGGGTGAAGCTGGTCGGCCACGACTGGGGCGGCTGGATCGGGTTCCTGATGGCGCTGCGCGAGCCGCAGCGGATCGAGCGCTTCTTCGTCCTCAACATCGTCCCGCCCTGGGTAAACACCCGCGCCGTCGTCGGCCACGCATGGCGGTTCTTCTACCAGCAGCTGGCGCTGGCGCCGATCCTCGGCTACCGCCTCCACCGCGGCGGCCAGTTCATCCGCAAAATCCTCGTCGGCGGCTCGACGATCAAAGAGGTCTGGAGCGAGGAGGAGCTGGCGATCTTCGCCGACAACCTCGCCGAGCCTGAGCGCGCGAAGGCGGGCGTCTACCTGTACCGGACCTTCAACTGGCGCGAGGCCCCGCAGCTCGCCAAAGGCCGCTACGCCCGCGTCCAGCTCGACGTCCCGACCCTGATGGTCTTCGGTGAGGACGACTTCGTCCTCCGCCCCTCGATGCTGGCCGGCTACCAGCGCCACGCGCCGCAGATGCAGGTCGAGCTGGTCCCGGGCTGCGGCCACTTCATCGCCGACGAGCGTCCTGAGCTGGTTGCCGACCGGGCGCGGGAGTTTCTCGAATAGCGTTGCGGTAGGAGGGTCCGGTCGCCCTCCGCGTGAATTAGTCGCGCCCCTTTGTCGGGGCAGCTCCCGATGATGCTGCCCGCCGATGGCGGGCAATGAATCAGATTGCATGTCGCCGCTTCGCGCACATTCCCGCGGAGGGCGACCGGACCCTCTTCCAACACGCTGCAGGACAGCTCGGATCACGAGACCGCAAAAGACGTCGCTATTCGGCTTCTTTCGCGGTCTCGGTGAATCAGCGAGCTGTCAGAGCTCGCTCGGTGGGAGGGTGTCGGTGGGGGTCCCTGGGTACTTGGCACGGAGACCGAGCGTTGCGTGTTTAGGCGCCAGCTCCCCCCGCTCCGACTCGGCGGAGGTGCTCCCAGGGACCCCCACCGACACCCTCCTCGACCATCCACCTAGGTCCTGATCCGGGCCTCTTCGAGGTCGAGGTCCCGTTCGATCATCCGCAGCGTTTCGTGCCGCAGCCTCCCGGCTCCCCGTAGCGCCAGCAGTTCCTCGCGCTCGACCCCGATCAGCTCGCGACGCAGGAGGCCGTAGTCGGCGATCTTCTGCTCGCGCGCGACTGCCTCGGGATCCTCGCCGCCGAGCACCGCCTGGCACATCCGGAAGCGGGCCCGGTAGAGGTCACGGAGGCGCTTCAGCTGCGTCTCCGAGGCGCGCTCCTCGCTTTCCAGCTCGTCGAGCCGGTCGAGCGCCGACTGCGCCGCCTCCATCCGCGCCACCGCCTCTTCGTCCGACCAGCGGCGCGGGTGCTCGAGGTCGAGGGCGCGGACGATGAAGGGCAGCGAGAGTCCCTGGCCGACGATCGTGACGAGGATCAGGGCAAAGGTGAGGAAGATGATCTGGGGGCGGCCGTCGACGCTCAGCGGCACCGCCAGGGCTGCGGCCAGGGAGACGGCGCCGCGCATCCCGCTCCAGCCGACCGCGAAGCGCTCGCCGAGGGTGTCGCCGGCGTCGCCCCGGAGGGCGAAGACGAAGGCGAGGCGGACGGCGATCGAGGCCGCTGCGATCGCCGCCACCGGCAGCAGCAGCTCGCCGATCCCCGAGGTGCTCGCTTCCAGCGTGTCGACGATGTCGGGCAGCTGCAGGCCGAGGAGGATGAAGAGGGTGATCTCGAGCCCGAAGACGAGGACCTGCCAGAAGGCGACGGCGTTGAGGCGGATGTCGGCGTCGAGCGAGTGGGGCGAGCGGTAGCCGGCGTAGACGCCGGCCACGACCGCGGCGAGGATGCCGGAGACGTGCAGCTCCTCGGCGCCGATGTAGGCGGCGTAGGCAGTGAGGACGGTGAGCATGATGGTCACGTCGTTGTCGCTGAGGCGGCGGACGACAAGGTCGGAGAGGACGCCGACGACGATGCCGACGACGATGCCGCCGGCGGCGATGCCGACGAACTCCAGCGCCGAGCCGCCGAAGCTGAAAGCGCTGCCGGTCGCCACCCCGACGGCGATCCGGTAGAGGACCAGGGCGGTGCCGTCGTTGATCATCGACTCGCCTTCGACCAGCAGCCGCACCCGCTCGGGGGCGCCGAGGCGGCGGAAGATCGAGGTCGCGGCGATCGTGTCGGTGGGGGCGAGGACGGCGCCGAGGATCGCCGCCTCGGCCCAGCTCAGCTCCGGCACCAGGGCGTGGGCGACGAGGGCGACGACGCCGGCGGTGAGGAAGACGAGGCCGACCGAGAGCAGGGCCAGCGGCCGCATCACCGCCCGCAGCTCGAGCGGCGAGGTGCGCCAGGCGGCGGCGTAGACGAGCGGCGGTAGGAAGATGAGGAAGATCGTGTCCGGCTCCAGTTCGACGCTGGGGAGGCCGGGGATGAAGGCGATCGCGAGGCCGCCCAGGACGAGGGCGATCGGCGCCGGGATCTTGCCGAGGTCGGCGAGGCGGACGAGCAGGGTCGCGGCGAGGACGAGGACGAGGATCGACTCGATGTCGTGCACGTGCACATAACATCAGGCAGCGATGGACGACCTGCTCTCACCCCAGATCGAGGATCTCGACCACATCCGCGGCGATCGCGAGGCGCCGCTGCAGCTGGTGATGTTCGGCGACTTCCAGTGCCCCTTCTGCCTCGGCGCCCAGTCGATCCTGCGCCGCGTCCGCGAGCGGCTCGACGACCGCCTCCTCTTCGCCTTCCGCCACCTGCCGATCCCCGAGCGCCACCCGCTGGCGCCGCTCGCCGCCGAGGCGAGCGAGGCGGCGGCCGCGCAGGGACGCTTCTGGGAGCTCCACGACGCCCTCTACGCGAACCAGCCGCGGCTCTCGCGGGAGACGATCCTCGATCTGGCGGGGGAGCACGGCCTCGACGTCGAGCGCTTCACCGCCGAGCTCGACTCCGGCGCCCACCGCGACCGCATCGCCCGCGACATCACTTCCGCCGAAGCGAGCGGCGCCACCGGCACCCCGACCTTCTTCGTCAACGGCACCCGCTTCTTCGGCGCCTACGACGCCGGGTCGCTGGTCGAGGCGCTGGAAGGCTGAGCTTCAGAGCGCAACTTTCGAGCACTCCTCAGTTCATAATCGGAGACAAGCGACTGGGGAGGCATCCGAGTGGGAAAGTGGCGCAGCGCATTCATCGGGATGTTCGTGGTCTTGTGCCTGGCCGCTCTTGCGCCGGGGTCGGCGATCGCAGGCTCTATCTCGGGCACGGTGACGGCGGAAGGCGCCGGTCCGATCGAGGGCATCGAAGTCTGCCCGCAGCCCGAACCGTTCACGTTCGAAGCTAATTGCACGAGCACCGATGCGAACGGCGACTACCTGCTGGGAGGCCTGCCGGCCGCCTCCTATTCCCTTCACTTCTCCGCCTGGCCGCAGGAGCTGAATTACGTGCAGGAGTGGTACGGGGGTGACCAGATCTACCCCGGCGACCTCGTCGACCTCGGCGCCGGCCAGGACCTGACGGGCATCGACGCCGAGCTGGAAGAGGGCGGCGTCATCACCGGGACTGCCTCGGCCGCAGGGACGCTCGGCCCGGCCGCCGGAGTCTGGGTCTGCGTCGAAGCTTTCGAACCCGTCTTCTACGGCAGCTGCCACCGCGCCGACCCGAACGGCGATTACGAAACGAACGACCTGCCCAGCGGCGAATACCGGATCGCCTTCGACGGTGAAAACGACGTCAACTACCTGCGGCAGTTCTACGACGAAGAGGAGGATTTCTCCACCGCGACGCGGGTGCCCGTAAGTGCCGGCTCGGTGGTTGCGGGAATCGATGCGCTTCTCCAGCCGGGGGCGCAGATACTCGGCACCGTGACCGAAGCGGGAACCGGCGCTCCGCTGAGCAACGTCGAGGTGTGCCTCTGGAGGCCGGGCTCCTCGCTGCCGCCTGAATTCGTCGAGCGCTGCGACCAGACCGATTCCAGCGGCCAGTACGCGATTCGCAGCCTGCCGGCGGACACCTACGACGTCGTCTTCTCCCAGGAACCCGGTGGCCTCGGCGGAGACACCTTCACCGAGCAGTGGTGGAAAGGGGCCGCCTCCGCTGCGGGCGCGACCCCGCTTTCGGTCACGCCGCCGCAGACCATCTCCGGGATCGACGCCCAGCTGGTCGACTACGCGGCCGAGGAGCCGGAGGCTCCGGTCGGGACGACCCCCCCGGCGACCACGCCGAAGCCGCCGCTGCGCAAATGCAAGAAGGGCTTCCACCGCAAGCTGGTCAAAGGCACGCGGCGCTGCGTCCGCACGCACCACCGCCACAGGCGCCATCACAAACATCGATGAAGGCGCTGGTCCAGCGGGTCAGCCAGGCCGCTGTCGACGTCGAGGGCGAGCGGGTGGCACAGATTGGGCCCGGGATGCTGATCCTGCTCGGGGTCGGGATGGGCGACGGGGAGGACGAGGCCGACCGGCTGGCCGAGAAGGTGCGCAAGCTGCGGATCTTCGACGACGCCGAGGGGCGGATGAACGAGCCTTTGGGCGAGCGCGAGGTGCTTTGCGTCAGCCAGTTCACGCTCTACGGCGATACCCGCCGCGGCAACCGTCCCAGCTATGTGGGGGCGGCGCGCCCCGAGGTCGCCGAGCCGCTCTACGACCGCTTCTGCGAGCGGCTGGGGGCGAAGAAGGGCGTCTTCGGCGCCTGCATGGGAGTGGCCCTGATCAACGACGGGCCGGTAACGGTGATGCTGGAGATTCCGCCCGCTGGCGAGCGGTCAGCTTGAACGCCCGCCGCGCCAGCGCCGCGGCCATCGCCTCCCGCTGCCGCGAGGTCACGGCGACCGGGTAGGCGACGGTGAGCCAGCGGTTGCCGCGGACGGCGTAGAGGGTGCTGAGGGCGGGGATCCAGCTGGCGGTGTGCCCGTAGGCGCCAGGGTCGCCGACGCCGGGGACCGGGTGCGGGTGTTTGGCCGGATCGGTCCCGTAGAACTGGTCCTGCTCGACCATCCGGTTGTAGTAGCGCTGGCGGGCGGCGTAGGCGGCGTCGAGGTAGATCGAGATCCGCACGCCGCCGCCGCGCAGGAGGCAGCGCGAGGAGGGGGGAGTGGGCTCGGACTGAGTCTTGAGCGAGGCGCCGATCTCGCCTTCCGCCGCCCGGCGGAGAGCCCGGCAGTCCGCGGTGTCGATCGCCGCCTTCGTTTCCGCCTGCCCGGGGTGATCGCCGAAGTAGCGATTGGCGCCGGGGCCGGAGGTGGTCGACGAGGTCTCTTCGTCCGATCCACAGCCGCCAAGCGCCCCCAAGACGATGAGGAGCAAGGCGACAAGGCAAAGTCTTGAAATGTTTCGTCTGCGGAAATGTGTAAGCTGCGACATCGTGAGCTTTCGATCGAGCAACCGGCTTCGCCTTTTTCATCGGCATCGGGTTGGGGTTCCTCCTGCTCGTAAAGGACTATCTGAGGTGACCTACACTCACACCATGACTCACCGTCTTCTCGTCTGTGCGCTTCCGGTCACCATGGTCATTGCGCTGGTAGAAGTGGTCAACTGGCTCGAAGCTGGACCTGGCATCGCTGTTGCCGCTCTCGGCTTAATAGCGGTTTCCGTAGGTACGGCGATCGGCTTTTTCGCGGACCGCCTTCCGGAGCTCCCCTGGCGTGCCGCTGGCGCCCGCCGTTCGTAGGTCAGGCGCTAGCTAAGCAACCCCAGCTCGCCGGCGCGGTGGCTGGCCTCGACGCGGGAGCGGCAGTCGAGTTTGCCGAGCAGGTTGCGGACGTGCATGTCGACGGTCCGCTGGCTGATGAAGAGCTCCTGGGCTATCTCGCGGTTGGTGCGGCCGACGGAGACGTGGCGCAGGACCTCGAGCTCGCGCCGGGTCAGCTGCACGTCGTCGGCCGAGGCGGCGGCGCGGCTGCCGAGCCGCTGCGCGACCGACTCGCCGAGCGCGGCGACCTCCTTCGCTGCCTCGGCGGCGACCGGCCGCGCCCCCAGCTTGGTCGCGCAGCGGTAGGCGTCGCAGAGGCGCTCGATCGCGGCCTCGCGCTCGCCGGCCGCGGCCAAGGCGACGCCGGCGCGCATTTCGACCTGCGCCCGCTCGTGAGGGATCGCGAGGTTGCGGTGCAGCTCGACGGCGCGGGAGAGGTTCTCGGCGGCGGCCTCGGCCTCGCCTTCGAGGAGGGCGAGCTCGCCGACCGCCTGGGCGAGGGCGGCGACGGCGTCGTCGTGGCCGCCGGCTGCGGCCATCTGCCCCAGCGCCGAGGCGCACAGCTGAGCTTCCTTGCGGCGGCCGTTGCGGGCGAGCCAGCTTGCCGCCCAGCGAGTGCCCCAGACGGCGTAGTGATGGTCGTCGCTTTCCTCCCAGCGGGCGAGCAGCTCGCGGGTGCGGGTCGCCGCCTCGTCCTCGAGTCCTTCGGCGGCGGCGACGATCGCCAGCGCCGTGGTCGAGTCGCAGTACATGTTGTAGTGGCCGACCTCGGTGGAGACCGCCCGCGACGCGGTCAGCAGGCGCCGCGCCGAGCTCAACTTCCCTTCGAAGGCGTGGATCGCGCCGACCAGGCCCTCGGCTACCCAAACCGCGGTGTCGGACTCGATCAGCTCGCGGCCGAGCTCCGCCGCCCGCGACCATTCGCCGCGCTCGCGCAGCACGTAGACGAGACAGGTGACGCAGGCGACCTCGGTGCCGGCGTCCTCGCCGGTGCGGCAGAGGCCGAGCGCGGTGTCGAGCGCCTCCTCGGCTTGGCGGTAGTCGGCGCCGTCGTAGAGGACGAGGCTGAGCCGCTGGTATAGCTCGGCGGCGACGGGGGTGAGGTCGTGCTCCAGGGCCAGCGCGAGGCCGCTGCGGACCGAGCCCAGGCCCTGCTCGAAGTCGCCGCCCTTGGCCTCGACCACGCCCTGGAGGCCGAGGATGCGGGCGCCGATGTCGACCCGCTCCGCAGCCTTCGCCTCCTCGGCGGCCAGTCTCGCCAGCTCGATCGCCTCCCCGTAGCGGGCGCTGCGCCGGTGGTGGTCGGCCATTGCCAAGTGCTCGAGCGCCGCCTCGGCCGGCTGCTCGGCCGCAACGAAGGACTCCGCCGCGAGGCGGCGGGCGGCGAAGGCCTTCTCGCGCTCGCCTCCGAGATCGTGGATCGCGGCGAGCCGGCGCTGCGCTTCCGCGTATCCGGCGCGGTCCTCCCGGCGCTCCTGGGCGGCGGCCAGCTCCCGCCACGCTTTCGCCGCTTCGCCCAGCTCGCCGACGAGCTCGGCGCTGCGCCCGTAGCGGGCCAGCGTCTCCAGCCACAGCTCCTCGTCCTCGTCCTCGGGCCAGAGCTCCAGTCCCTCGCGGGCGGCCCGCAGGGCGTCGCGGTGGGCGCAGACGGCCTCCGACTGCCGCGCCGCCTCGACCAGCGCCTGGCGCGCCCGCGGCTCCTCGCCGGCGCCGCGCCAGTGGGTGGCGATCTCGAGGCTGGGGCCGCCGTTCTCCTCCAGGGAGAGGGCGAGGCGGCGGTGCAGGTCGCGACGGCGGGCCCAGGGGACCTCGGCGTGGAGGGCTTCCTGGGCGAGCGCGTGGCGGAAGGCGCCTTTACCGGGGTCGCGCTCTTCCAGCAGCCCTGCCTCGAAGAGCTCGGCAAGACCGGTGGCCGGGGTCAGCTCGGCGGCGAGGCCGAGATCGAACTGCTGGCCGAGGACGGCGGCCGCTTCGGCCGCTTCCCGCGCCTCGGTCGAGACCTCGCCGATCCCGACCAGCACCGCCTCGCGGACCGAGTCGGGGATCGGGACCTCGTCCCGCTCGACCAGCTCGAGGCCGCGGCGGCCCGAGCGCAGCGAGCCCCGCGCCTCCAGGGCAGCGACGAGCTCCTCGACGAAGAAGGGGGAGCCCAGGGTGCGGTTCTGGATCGTCCGCACCAGCGCCGGCGACGGCTCCTCGGGCAGCAGCTCCCGCAGCAGCGCCTCGACGCCGGCCCTCTCGAGCGGCTCCAGCGCCAGCTCGTCCAGATGGCCGGCCCGACGCAGTTCGTTGCGTAGCCAGCGCAGGCGGTGTTCGCGTGGCAGGCCGTCGGAGCGGTAGGTGCCGATGACGAGGACCGGCATCTCGCGCAGCGGCGCGGCCAGTGCCGCCAGCAGCTCCAGCGTGGTGTCGTCGGACCACTGCAGGTCGTCGAGGACGATCACCGCCGGCTGCTCGGCGCTGAGGTGGACGAGGGCGCAGCGGACGGCCTCGAAGATCGTTGCCCGTTCGCTCTCCTTCGCGGCTTTGCCGAGCTCGGGCAGGAGCAGGGCGAGGTGGGAGACGAGGGCGCCGCAGTCGGCGAGCGCGTCCGGATCGGTGCGCAGGCGCGAGCGCAGGGCGCCGACGATCGGGCCGTAGGCGACGGCGACGCCGTTCGAGGCGGCGCCGTAGAGGACGACGTCGGCGCCCGAGGCCGCCTCGCGAGCGAGGCGGCTCTTCCCGACCCCGGCCTCACCGGCGAGCAGCAGCAGCGAGCCGTGTCCCTCTTGCGCCCGTGCGACGGCTTCGCTCAAGCGGGCGAGCTCATCCGCCCGCCCGACCAGAGGAGTCTGCGCGTTCATCTTCCGAGGGAGTCTAGGCGCAGCATGGCGGGGCGCTTTTGCAAACCAGTGGTTCGCAAAAGCGCCCCGCGCGACGCCATCGGGTCCGCCTAGTTGCTGGCAGGGACCGGATCGGGGCGGACGACGACCGTGTCGAGGATCGGCACGATCTCGTCGCAGGGCAGGCCCGCGGCCTCAGCATGAGCGCGGATCGTCTCCGGGCTCTCGCCTTCGTAGACGCAGAACGTCCCGACCTCGCCGCTCTCCTCGGCGAGCGCGTAGCTGCGGATCCACCGCACTCCGGAGCCCGGTTCGTCCCCGACTTCCGCCGATTTCTTGCCGGCGACTTCTAGATCCTGCGGAGTCCGCCAACCGTTGCGACGAAGAATTCCGTAGAGCTGCATTTGATTTTGCCTCCTGTTTGGCTTGGTTCCAGCGTGCAGAGCCAAGCTACGCCCGGGAAGACCATCTCGCATCAGTGAAGTTGCCGTAATTTCGGATGCCGTATGCCGTACCGGGGCGGACAGGAAGCAAGGCGACGCGTGTAGCCCCTCTTCGCCAGTCCCATAGACCCTGCCGATCCGCGAACGTGCCAATTTGCCACAGGGAATTTGCAGGCAATTGTTCTCTCGCGGGCCTCCCTCGGGGGCAGCACCACCTCATCCTCTTGCCTATTGGGCGGAGCCACTACACAATGATCAAAATATTTTTAGCGAGGCGCACTTGGCCCCAAGGGCGATCGCGATCGAGTTGATGAAGGAGAAATAATGCATCGCAACAAAGGAAATGTTGGCATCTTCATAGTGGCTTTATTCATATGTAGCGCCCTCTCAGCCCAAGCATCGGCAAGTCCGCTCACAGTTAACGAAGGCGCAAGCGGATCCACCTTCTACACGGGTGACCAGGATGGCGGGGTCGACAGCTTGCAAACTCCAAACGGCAGCGTCAGTTGCACGGGGGACTCAGTAGGCGCAACGACTACGGGCGCAACCGTCAATGAGATAACGATTACGCCGACCTTTGGCACGTGCAAAGCCTTCGGCTTCGCCACGGCGCATATAAAAGGCAATAATTGCACCTACACACTCACAACACCAACACAGATTTCGTCCAACGAAGTGACATGGCATGCAAGTGGTCTGCACATAACTTGCCCAGCCGGCAAAACCATCGAAGTCACACCGACATCCTTCGGGGTGAGCGTCTGCACGCTGTTTATCAACGAACAGACACCAACAGGTGGGCATATCATCGGGAAAAATGCCGGTAGCTCAGGAGCCAACACGATGGATGTCACACTTGAATTCACACTAACTGGTATCCATTACACCGGCACCGGTGGCGTATGTTCAAATAGCGAAACACATACGGACGCTAGTTTCTCGGGTTCAACCACAGTGCGCGGCTTCTCGAACGAAGCACGTACGACCCAGCGCGGCATCACATTCGTTTAAACGATGTGAGCAGATCAAAAGCGAGAGGGAGCAAGGGTCGGCATAGCGCCGGCCCTTGCTAAATGCGCAGGCCTGATCAGAGTAAATCGAGCTGTGTCGATCGTCTCCGTCGCGAGCTCGCTCGCCGCTGCCATGCCGGAGGAGGGACTCGAACCCCCGACACGCGGATTATGATTCCGCTGCTCTAACCAGCTGAGCTACTCCGGCGGGGAGGGGGATGCTAGCGATGCAGAAGGGGGGACCTCCGCAGACCGGGTGGGCGGCGATGCGGCCGGTGTTGGTCGGTTTCGCGATCGTTGCCGACGCGTTTGCGGTGGGCTCGCTGGCGATCGTGCGTCCTGAGCATTGGCTGGCGCCTTTTCTCGCCTTCGGCATCGTTCTCGGGGGGATGGTGGCCTTCGAGATTTGGGCGATTAGACACCGGCGGGATGATGAGGGACGTTGATTGGAGAAGGGAGCTTTCGCATTTTCGCTGCAGATCCGGAGGTTGCAGGGGAAACGACGCACCTTTCACGCATCATGAGTAGGGTGGACGCGTGACCGCGGAACTGGACAGGGCCGTGAAGACGGTCGTCCGCCAGTGCATGGGGATCTCCCCCGGCGAGGAGGTTCTGGTCGTCTGCAATCCCGTCACCGAAGAGATCGGCGCGCTGATGCGGATCGAGGCACAGGGGGACGGTGCGGATGCAACCTTGGCGGTGATCTCCGAGCGCGATTCGGCCGCCGCCGAGCCGCCCCACGCGGTCGCCGCCGCGATGGCCGCCGCCGATGTGGTCCTGGCGCCGACGATCCAGTCGCTCTCTCACACCGCGGCGCGCAAAGCCGCGAGCGACGCCGGGGTGCGGATCGGCACCCTGCCGGGCGTCACCGAGGAGATGCTCGGCCGGCTGATGACCGGCGACCTGGATGAGATCCGCCGCCGCGGCTGGGCTGTCGTCACCGCCCTCAACCGCGGCACTGAGGCGCGGATCACCTGCGCCCACGGCAGCGACCTGCGGATCGGCCTGGAGGGTCGCCTGGGGATCGTCGACGCCGGCGAACTCGGCAACAAAGGCGCCTTCGGCAACCTCCCCTGCGGCGAGGGCTTCATCGCCCCGGTCGAGGGCACGACCGAGGGGACCCTCGTCGTCGACGGCTCGATCGCGAGCGTCGGCCTGCTCGACACGCCTGTCTCGCTGACCGTGCGCGAGGGCAACCTGGTCGAGGCGACCGGCAACGACGGCGCCAAGCTGATGGAGCTGCTCACCGTCCACGGCGAGGACGGCACCAACGTCGCCGAGCTCGGGATCGGCACCAACGAAGAGGCGATCCTGACCGGCAACATCCTCGAGGACGAGAAGATCCTCGGCACCTGCCACGTCGCCTTCGGCGCCTCGGCGGCGATCGGCGGCACCGTCCAGGTCCCGGTCCACCTCGACTGCGTCGTCCTCGAGCCGACCGTCGAAATCGACGGCGAGACGATCGTCAGCGGCGGCGATCTGCTCGTCTGAGAGGCTGGGGGCCATGCCGTCCCTGCTCGCGGTTCCCAATGTCTCCGAGGGGCGCGACCTGGCGCTGCTCGACCGCCTGCAGAGCGCCTTCACCCGCGGCGCCCGCTTGCTCGACCGCCACGCCGACGCCGATCACGGGCGCAGCGTCTTCACCCTCGCCGGCGAGCCCGCCGGCCTGACGGAGGCCCTCGCCGCCGGCGCCGAGGAGGCGCTGGAGACGATCGACATGCACGACTACCGCGGCGCCCACCCGGCGATCGGGGCGCTCGACGTCTGCCCCCTCGTCTGGTTCCACCCCGGCGACGCCGAGGCCGCCCGCACCGAGGCCGTCGCCGCCGCGGCGCAGATCGGCGGGCTCGGCGTCCCGGTCTTCCTCTATGGCGAGCTGGCGCGCGACCCCGGCCGGGCCGAGCGCGCCTACTTCCGCAACGGCGGCCTGGCCGAGCTCTGGCTGCGGATGGAGTCGGGCGAGCTGCGGCCGGACTTCGGCCCCGCGCTCCCGCACCGGACCGCCGGCGCCACCCTGGTAACGGCGCGCCCGCCGCTGGCCGCCTTCAACGTCGAGCTCGACAGCGGCGACGTCGACGTCGCCCGCGCCGTCGCCGCCGGCCTGCGCGAGGCGGGGGGAGGGCCGGCCGGCGTCCGGGCGATCGGCCTCCGGCTCTCCAGCGGTCGCGTCCAGGTCTCGACCAACGTCCACGACCCGCTCGCCGTCCCCCTCGGCGAGATCGTCGAGCGGGTGCGGGCGCTGGCGGCGCCGCTGGGGGCGCGGCCGGTCGAGGCGGAGCTGGTCGGGCTGATCCCCGCCTCGGCCCTCGCCGGTTACCCCGAGGACGTGCCGCTGCGCGGCTTCAACCGCGCCCGCCACACGATCGAGGCGCGCCTCGCCGAGGCAACCGACTAAATTCCCTGTTCATGGCCCAGACGAAGAAAAAGCGCCAGCGCAAGCGCCGCGGCACCCAGGGCGGGCGGGTCGACAGCAGTCCCCGCAGCGGTCGCCCCCGCAGTCGCGAGGAAGCGAAGGCGCGCGCCCGCTCGAAACGCAAACCGGCGCCGAAACAGGACCTGCCGCCGACCTGGCGCGGCTCCTTCATCCGCGGCCTCGTCGCCGCCGTGATCTTCGCCGTCGCCCTGATGCTGGTCTTCAAAAAGCCGGTCGGAGGCTCGCTCCTCTTCAGCGCCTTCATGCTGGCCTTCTACGTCCCCGCCGGCTACTACATCGACATGGCGATGTGGCGGCGGCGGGAGCGCGCCCGGATTCGCGCCCGCAGCGAATAGAGGGTCCTGTGGCCCTCGACGTCGAGATGCTGACGGTCGGCCCGGTGGCCGAGAACTGCTTCCTGCTTCGACGGCAGGGCTCGGATCGGCTGCTCGTCGTCGACCCCGGCGAGGAGGCGGAGCGGATCCTGGCGGCGATCGAGGCGACCGGCGCGAAGGCGGAGGCGATCCTCGTCACCCACTGCCACTTCGACCACATCGGCGCCGTCGCGCCGGTGGCGGCAGCGACCGGGGCGCCGGTCTACTGCCCCGAGATCGAGGTGCCGATCCTCGCCGACATCATGCGCTTCGTCCCCTGGGAAGGCTTCGGCCCCTTCGAGAGCTACGACGCCGACGAGGTCGTCCGCGGCGGCGAGACGCTGGAGCTGGCGGGGCTGGAGCTCGACGTCGTCTTCACCCCCGGCCATAGCCCGGGCCACGTCACCTACGCCGTCCGCGGCGAGAACGCGCTTTTCTCCGGCGACGTCCTCTTTCAGGGCTCGGTCGGGCGGGTCGATCTGCCCGGCGCCGACGGGCCGACCCTGCTCGCCTCGCTCGGCACCCTGCTCGACACCTTCCCGGACGAGGCCGTTGTCCACCCGGGCCACATGGGGCTGACGACGCTCGGGGCCGAGCGCGCCACCAACCCCTTCCTGGGCTCGCTGGCGTAAGGTCGCCGCACGATGGCGAGCAAGTTCCAGGCCCCGCGGGGGACCTTCGACATCCTGCCCCGGGCGGCACGGGAACGGGCGCGGCTGGAAGCCGCCGCGGCGGAGATCTTCGCCCGCGCCGGCTACGAGCCGATCGCGACCCCGGCCTTCGAGGACACGGCGCTTTTCGAGCGCGGGGTGGGCCAGTCGACCGACATCGTCCGCAAGGAGATGTTCACCTTCGAGGACAAGGGGGAGCGCAGCCTCACCCTGCGCCCGGAGGGGACCGCCTCGATCTGCCGCGCCTACCTCGAGCACGGGATGCACAAACAGGCGCAGCCGGTGAAGCTCTCCTACCTGGGGCCGTTCTTCCGCCACGAGCGCCCGCAGGCCGGCCGCTACCGCCAGTTCCACCAGCTCGGCCTCGAGTGCATCGGCACCGATTCGCCACTCGCCGACGCCGAGGTGATCATGCTCCTCTCCGACCTGCTGAGCGAGCTCGGTGTCCCCGGGGTGGAGCTGCGGCTCGGCAGCCTGGGCTCCTTCGAGGCACGGCGCGCCTACCTCGAGGACCTGAAGGCGCACCTGCACGCGCACGAGGCAGACCTCTCCAAAGACGTGCGAGAGCGGATCGACATCAACCCGCTGCGCGCCTTCGACTCCGACCACGAGGGGACGCACGGGGTGATGGCGAGCGCGCCGACGATCGTTGAGCGGCTGGAGGGCGAGGACGCCGAGCACTTCCAGGGGGTCCGCTCGCTGCTCGACGCCGCCGGCGTCGCCTACGTGATCGACACGACCCTGGTCCGCGGCCTCGACTACTACACGCGGACGATCTTCTCCTTCGTCTGCGACGCGCTCGGGGCGCAGTCGGAGATCGGCGGTGGCGGCCGCTACGACGGCCTCGTCGAGCAGCTCGGCGGCGCGCCGACGCCCGCGGTCGGCTTCGCCGCC
>Ga0070685_10000243_pt1 | contig 35532 bp, 32 predicted proteins | sample KBSS13LmetaG_FD_65651 | JGI IMG/M metagenome (GOLD analysis project Ga0070685, IMG submission 65651) | Switchgrass rhizosphere microbial communities from Kellogg Biological Station, Michigan, USA - KBS S1-3L metaG | ecosystem: Host-associated > Plants > Roots > Rhizosphere ...
CTCCGGGGGTGGGACTCGAACCCACAACCCCGCGATTAACAGTCGCGTGCTCTGCCTGATTGAGCTACCCCGGATCGTGCTACCCCGGATCAGTGTCCGGAGGAAGAATTTAGCGGCACCGCGGTGATTCCTGCCTCCACCTCTGCATGGCAGTTCGAACAGAGGAGGACGCACTTGCTCGCCTCCGCTCGGAGCCTGGCCAGAGACCGGGTATGACTGGTGATCTGAAACTGCTTCGCTTTTGGATCCAGGTGATGGAACTCCAGCGCGCGATCGCATCTCGAATAGCCACAGAGAATGCACCCCCCACCAGCCTCTTCAACCAAGATTCGCTTGAGCTCTCGTCTCCGCTTGGAGACCGCCTCTATGCGGCACCGAGCGCACCGAAACCTGCCATCAGCCCTTGCGACGAAAGTAGACGGTCCATGATTCGGGCAATTTAAGGTGACCGTCGTTGAGCCTCTGCTACAAGCATCCTTCGATTCTCGAAGCCGCGACGATCGCTCCGTCTCCAATCCGTACTTCCCCATCCAGTGGCGGATCGACGCCAGGCTCCGCTCGGTCCGATGCGCTATCTCCCGCAGGGAGAACCCTGCCGCAAGAAGGGCTTCCAGTTCAACCTTCGAGACCGCGCCCTTCGCAGCGTGCTTCTCTGCCCGTGCCCCCTCCAGCCCGTGCTTCTTCAGCCAGTAGCTGACCGTCGATTCGTGTTTGCCGGCCTTCTGGCCGATCGCTTCGAGGGACATTCCCTCTGCCAGGCACTTCTCGAGGAACTCCTTCTGCATGGCTGAAATTATGTCGGGTGCTGCAGACAGAAAAATGCGCAGACAGAAGGTCTAGATGCTGCCCGCCGGTCGCTCTGCGTGGGCGATTCGCTGGACCAAGGCGGCGCGTTCGCGGCTGAGGGCGGCGCGGCGCTCGTAGTCGCCGCGCTCGCCGGCGGCGGCGATCTCGTCCTCGAGGCGGCGCTGGTCGAGGAGGAGGAAGTTGAGCTCCATCGCTTCGTGCGAGGCGGGCTCCTCGCGGGACATGATCGCGAGTTCGGCGATCAGGCCGGCGAGCTCGCCGTCGTCGTGAGGAAGGTTCGAAGCCGGATCCTGCGGGTGCTCGCGCAGCCAGGCGGCCACCCGCAGGCCAGTCGGCGAGAGGTGGGCCTCGGTCAGGCGCGCCAGGTACTCCTTGCCCTCGTTCGGCAGCGCGAAGCACATCGCCAGCAGAGCCCGCTCGCGCCGCTCGCGCGAGGTCAGCTCGGCAGGACGGCGGGCCGGGGCGGCCTGCGCAGGGGCTCGCGTTTCCGGGCCGGGATCCTGTCGCCCGCCGCTGGCGGGCGTTCCGGCGATCACCCGCGCCGCAAGCCGCGGCGGGTCGATCTCGAGACGATCGGCCACCCGCCGTTCGAGCTCATCGCGCAGCGCTTCCTGGCTGTCGTCCATGCCCGCCAGGATCGGGATCAGCTCGTTGGTGAGGGCGCGATCGCGGGCAACGGGGTCGGAGACGTCGGTCCGCTCGAGGACCAGCCGCACCTGGAACGCGGTCAGCTCCTCGGCGCTCTCGACCAGCTCGCGAAAGCGCCCCGGACCACCCCCGGCAGCCATCATCTCCGCCGGGTCCTCGCCCGATGGCATCGCCGCCACCCGCAGCCGCATCCGCCGCCCAGCGGCGACCCGCTGCGCCCGCAGCATCGCTTCCTGGCCGGCCGAGTCGGCGTCAAGCGCCAGCACCACCTCATCGACCATTCCCGAAAGCGCCGCCACTTGGTCGGGCGTGATCGCCGTCCCCATCACCCCCACCGCCTCCTCGATCCCCGCCTGGTGGAGGCCAAGGACGTCGGTATATCCCTCGACAACGACGGCGCGGCCCGCTTTGGCGATCGAGGCTTTGGCCACGTCGACCCCGTAGAGGATCTGGCTCTTGTGGAAGAAGTCGGTCTCGGCGGTGTTGACGTACTTGGCGCCCTGGTCGGAGCGCATCGCCCGACCGCCGAAGCCGAGGACGCGGCCGCGACGGTCGCGGATCGGGAACATGATCCGCTCGCGGAAGCGGTCGTAGTCGCCGCCGCTGCGCCCGCGCTGCGCCAACCCCACGGCCCGCAGCTCTTCGACGCTGAAGCCCGCCTGCTGGCCGCGGACGAGGATCTTGTCCCAGGCGCTGGGGGCGTAGCCGACGCCGAAGGCGCGCAGCACCTCTTCCCGCAACCCCCGCTGAGCCAGGTAGTCGCGTGCCTTGCCGGCCTCCTCGGACTCCCAGAGGTAGTTGGAGTAAAAGGCCGCCGAGCGTTCCAGCAGCTGTTCGAGGCGGCGGCGGCGCTGGCGCTTGGCCTCCGCCCGCGGGTCCTCCTGCTCGCGCTCGAGTTCAACCCCGTAGCGGTCGGCCAGCACCTCGACCGCCTCGGCGAAGCCGAGCCCCTCCTTTTCCTCGACGAACTTGATCACGTCGCCACCGACCCCGCAGCCAAAGCAGTGGTAGAGCTTTTCGGTCGGCTCAACCGAGAACGACGGCGTCCGCTCCTCGTGGAACGGGCAGAGGCCGGTGTAGCGGGCGCCCTGGCGGCGCAGATCGGTGTGGGCGGAGACGACCTCGACGATGTCGGCCGCCGCCTTCACCCGTTCCAGGCTCTCGTTCGAGATCAGCGCCACCTAGAACCTCGACTCTTCCGGGACGGTGAGCTCGGTGAACTTGGCGATGCAGAAGCGGTCGGTCATCCCGGCGATGTAATCGGCGACGCGCTGGCACTCGCTCGCCGCCGGGTCGAGGGACGGGATCTCTCCCAGGTGCCCGAGATAGTGCGCGAAGAGGCCGCGCATCGTCCGCTGGACCCGCTCGTGCTCGCTGCGCGCCTCCGGCCCGAGATAGACCCGGTCGAACATGAACTTGCGCAGCCGCAGCATCGCCCGACCGACCTCGCGGCCCTGGCGGATCTCCTCCTCGCCTTCGGAGTGATCGACGATGTCGCGCACAAGGGTGTCGATCCGCTGCGAGCCGGTCGGGCCGAGCAGCTCGATCTCCTCCACCGGCAGGTCCCCCTGGCGCAGGATGCCGGCGCGCAGGGCGTCGTCGATGTCGTGGTTGATGTAGGCGACCCGGTCGACCAGCTTGACGATCTGACCCTCCAGCGTCGCCGGCTTACGGGAGCCGGTGTGGTTGAGGATCCCGTCGCGCACCTGCTCGGTCAGGTTGAGGCCCTGGCCGTCGCGCTCGAGCACGTCGACGACCCGCAGCGAGTGCTCGTTGTGGCGGAAGCCGGCGCCGCAGTGCTCGCGCAGCGCCTCGTCGAGGGTCTCCTCGCCGGCGTGACCGAAGGGCGGGTGGCCGAGGTCGTGGCCGAGGCCGATCGCCTCGGTCAGGTCCTCATTGAGGCGCAGGGCGCGGGCGACCGTGCGAGCGATCCCGCAGGCCTCCAGCGTGTGGGTGAGGCGGGTCCGGTAGTGGTCCCCCTCAGGGGCGACGAAGACCTGGGTCTTGTGCTTCAGCCGGCGGAACGACTTCGAGTGGACGATCCGGTCGCGGTCGCGCTGGAACGGCGTCCGCAGCGGGCTGTCGGTCTCCTCCAGCTGCCGCCGCGCCGGATAGGACCGGGTCGCCTGCGGCGAGAGGAACTCCTCCTCCAGCGCGGCGATGCGGTCCTCGAAGGTGGCGGTGGCGGGCACCCGCCGAGTCTAAGCTGCGGCGCGCAGCTGCACGTGCGCGTGGTGCTCCAGAGTCTCGCCAACTGCGCGCTCGACCAGGCGGAGAGCGCGCGGCTCGGCCTCCGGCGCCTCGCTGAGCGGATTCGCCAGGCCCTCGACCATGAACCGGTGCGCCTCCTCGTCGAGCGAGAACGAGCCCGCTTCACAGCCGGCGCAGACGACTCCGCCGGCGGCGCCGGAGAAGCCGACCAGGTGCTCGCTCTCGCCACACTGGGCGCAGGAGGCAAGCTCGGGCGCAAAACCGGCGACGAGCGCCAGCTTGAGCCGGAAGGCGAGAGCCGTCTCCAGCTCCGGCGCCCGCGGCGCCGCCGGATCGTCAAGCAGCGAGAGGTAGCGGCAAAGGAGGTTGTAGGCGGGCGGGTTCGGTTCGGCGGAGTCGAGCAGGCGCAGGACCGAGTCGCAGGCGCGGGCGCCGGCGGTGAGAGCGGCGCCCGAGCTCCGCAGCCGCGGATAGCCGTCGACGGTGGTGGCGCCGGTCACCGTCATCAGATCGCCGCGGCCTTCGTGGAGGATCAGGTCGAGCCGGAAGAACGGCTCCAGGCGCCCGCCGAAGCGAGACCGGGGTTTACGCGCCCCCTTGGCGATAGCCCCGATCCGCCCGCGGGTCTTGGAATACAGGTGGAGGATGCGGTCGGCCTCGCCGTAGCGAATGCTCCGCAGCACAACCGCCTCCGTCTTGACCGTAGTTCCGGCCACGTTGTCATTTTGTCCGGCGCCTCGGACGCCTTCGCAGTTTCACCTGGCAGCCGGGGCAGAAGTAGGTCGAGCGGCCGCCGACGACGATGCGGACGATCGTGCCGCCGCAGCGCAGGCACTCCTTCCCCTCGCGGGTGTGGACGAGGAACTCGTCCTGCATCGTCCCCTTCTCGCCGCGGGCGTCCCGGTAGTCGTCGATCGAGGAGCCGCCGGCGTCGATCCCCGCCTCCAGCGCCGCGACGACGGCGTCCCGCAGCGCCTCGAGGTGCTCCGGCTTCATCGAGCCGGCGGGCGAGAGCGGGTGCAGCTCGGCCCGGAAGAGCGCCTCGTCGGCGTAAATGTTGCCGACCCCGGCGACGCCGGACTGGTCGAGCAGGAAGGACTTCAGCGGCGCCTTGCGTCCCGCGGCCATCTCCCCCAGGGCCTGCGGCGTGAACTCGGGCGAGAACGGCTCGACGCCGAGCTTCGCGAACCGCTTTTCCAGCCCCGCGTCCTCGATCAGGAAGGCCTCGCCGAAGCGGCGCGGGTCGGTGAACCAGAGCTCGCGCTCGTCGTCGAGGACGAAGCGGGCCCGCAGGTGCCGCTCCTCGGTCGAGCGCTCGCTCTCGTACAAGCGCCTTCCCTCGGAGGGGTCGAGCATCTCCTCGCCCTCGCGGAGGATCAGGTTGCCGGTCATCCGCAGGTGCATGACCAGGGTCCGCGCGCCATCGAGGTGCATGAGGATGTACTTGCCGCGGCGGCCGAGCCGCTCGATCGTGCTGCCGCCGACCGCGGCGCCGAGCTGCTCTGGTGAAATCGGCCGCGTCCAGCGCGGGTCCAGCACTTCCAGCCGCTCGATCCGGTGCCCCTCGACCTCCGGCTCCAGCTGCCTGACGACGGTCTCCACCTCCGGCAACTCGGGCATGGTCTGAGTTCTACTTCATGCCGGGGCGCTAGTCGGTGGCGCGCGGGTGAGCGCTGAAGTAGACCTCTTTCAGCCGATCGCCCGAGAGGTGCGTATACATCTGCGTGGTCGAGATGTCGGCGTGGCCGAGCATCTCCTGGACGGCGCGGAGGTCGCAGCCGCCGGCGAGCAGGTGGGTGGCGAAGCTGTGGCGCAGGGTGTGCGGGCTCATCTTGCCGGCGAGGCCAGCGTCGCGGGCGTGGCGCTGGACGATCTTGTAGAGGCCCTGGCGGGTCAGCGGGCCGCCGCGGAAGTTGACGAAGAGCCGCGACTCCTGGCGCTCGCCGACCAGCTTTGGCCGGCCGCCGCGCAGGTAGCCGTTGATCGCCGCGATCGCCTGGCGGCCGAGCGGCACCAACCGTTCCTTCGAGCCCTTGCCGCGGGCGCGCAGGAATCCCTCGTGCAGGTCGACGTCGCCAAGCTCGAGCCCGATCGTCTCCGAGGCGCGTAGCCCGCACGCGTACATCACCTCGAGCAGGGCGCGGTCGCGCAGCGCCGTTGGCTCACTCCCCTTCGGCGAGGCGAGCAGCTTCTGCACCTCCGAGTAGTTGAGGACGTGCGGCAGTTTCTTCGACCGCCGCGGCGCCGTCAGCGCCGCCGTCGGGTCGTCGCCGATCAGCTCGTCGCGGCGCAGGTGCTTGTAGAAGGAGCGCAGGCAGGCGGCCTTGCGGTGGATCGTCGCCGCCGAGCAGGCCGGCCGTCCCTCCCCCGTCGCCAGCTCGGCGAGGAAGTCGGCGACGTCGGCGGCGGATGCCTCGAGCGCGTCGCGTTTGTGGGCCGAGAGGTATTCGCCGTACTGGAGGAGGTCGGTGCGGTAGGCGTTGAGGGTGTTGCGGGAGAGGCCTCGCTCCAGCTCCAGGTAGGAGAGGAAGTCGAGGACCAGGGACTCGAAGCGTTTGTCGGCGCCGGGGTTGGCTGCAGCAGCGGGTGGGTCGGATTTGATCGCTACTGCCATGACGGGTGGTTCTCTTCTCTCGGTTGCACCCCTTTAGACGCAAGGGACCATGCGCTCGGGGTTAGGGACCGTGCGTGCTGGCGCGCGGGTCCTGTCACGGCAGGGGACCCACCATCTCCTGAACTACCAGGAGATGGTCCCCCCTACCGTGCCACCCGCGCGAGATGCGTTCCCGACGCGAGCGCCGCCTTGAAGAACAGCGGGTCGTCTTCTAGGGAGCGGGCCATCGTTGACGCGGGCAGGCCGGCCGTTGCGTAGGTATCTAGGTCTACAGCTACCTGCTCCACTCGGTGATCGAAAGGCTCCAGGGCTGCAGCAATCTCGGGCTCTCCCTCGGGGAGGGCAACAGCTACCGGGGCTAGGAGCATCTGAAGCACAGTCAGGGTGTGGTGGCTCAGGCCGCGGTGGCGATCTCGGGGATCGCTGCTCGAAAGGCGGGGCGAAATCAGAGTCGGTAGGCCTAGGGAGAGGGCAGCATGGGCGTTGCTTAGGGCTTGCATGCCGCCGTGGCCGTAGGCGGTGTCGGAGCCGATGATTCCTGGGCCGGGGCCGATCAGGATCGCGTCCCAGTGCAGGTCGGTTGCGGCGGCGTCCAGGGCGCCTACGGTGCTGAGCGCCTCATGCTTGCCGCCGTAGGACGGGGGGGCGGTGATGTGGCCGGCGATGAGGTCGCGTTCGCGGAGCTGCTTGACGTCCCGGGAGAAGGAGCCGGGCAGGGCGCCGCCGCCCGTCTGCACGTAGCCGACCCGCAGTCCCGGCGCCGCCTGCGCTGCCGCCCAGGCCGCGGGCGCGAGGTGGCCATGGAGCGGCAGGACGGCTACGGGCGTCGATCGCGTGGCTCCTTTGTCCTTTATATCCGGACTTTCGAACCGCGAGTTAGGACGCTCCACCGGATCGACCGGGTGTTGGAGGGAGGTGTAGTTGAGCTTCATCACGTGGGCGGCGCCCTCTCCGCCGCTTTCGAGGCCGCGGGTGAGGTTGACGTGGACTACGTCGTAGCCGCCGGAACCGAGGTTCAGGTCGAGCGCGGCGACGTTGACGACGACCTCGTCGCCCTCGCGCATCTCGCCGAGCAGCACGTCGTCGGCCCAGGCGCGGCGGCGTTCGCCGTCTACCTCGATTTCCAAGGGCTGCGCCGAGACGACGACGCCGCGGCGCAGCTTCAGGCGACCCGCCACCTACTCGCTCGCCGCAGAGCCCGCCGCCGTGGCGACGATCCGCTCGCAGACCTCGAGCATCTTGTCGAGGGAACTGGCCGGGACCCGCTCCTCGGCGGTATGGACGTCGGAGGTGCCGTTGGAGAGGAGGACGCAGTCGAGGCCGTCTCGGCGGAAAACGTTGGCGTCGCTGCCGCCGCCGATCGCCACCCGCTGCGGCTCGAGGCCGGCACCGCGCAGACCCGCCTCGGCCAATGCCAGCGCCGCCGAATCCTTTGGCACCCGGTAGCCGCGGAAGAGCTCTTCGATCCTCACGTCGACGTCGCAGCCGTGCTCGCTCGCGCCCCAGGCGCAGGCGTCGGCGATCCTGCCGGCGACCTCGGCGGCGCGCTCGGTGTCGAGGCTGCGCGCCTCGGCGTGGATCGCGCAGTGGCCGGGGACGACGTTGCCCGAGGTGCCGCCCGAGATCAAGCCGACGTTCGCCGTCGTCTCCTCGTCGAGCCGCCCCAGCTCCATCCGGGCGATTGCCGCCGAGGCGGCCGCGATCGCGCTGCTGCCGTCCTCGGGCCTGATCCCGGCATGCGCCTCGACGCCGATGAAGTCGGCGAGGATCTTCTGCTGGGTCGGCGTCGTCACGATCACCTCGCCGACTGGTCCCGCGTGGTCGAGTACGAATCCGGCGGATGAGCGCAGCTGCGAGGCATCGAGCGCTTTCGCCCCCCGCAGCCCCTGCTCCTCGGCGACGGTGAGCACGATCTCGATCCCGACCGGCGCCGGATCTTCCACGTGGCGAGCAATCAGCTCCATGAAGACCGCCACCGCCGCCTTGTTGTCGGCACCGAGGATGGTGTCGCCGCGGCTGCGGAAGACGCCTTCGTCGTCAATCACCTCAACCCGGCCCTTGTGCGGAACGGTGTCCATGTGGGCGCAGAACATCAGCCACCCGTCGCCAGTTCCCGGCGAGCGGGCGATCAGGTTCCCGGACCCGGCCTGCGCCGCCTGCGCCGCGTCGTCCTCGGTGACCTCCAGCCCTATTCCGCGCAACTCTGCCGTGAGCGTGTCGGCGACCTCGCGCTCCTCACCCGTCGGGCTGCGGACCTCGCAATAGCGGACGAACCTCTCGTGCAGCCGCGCGCTCACGGCTCTAAAGCTATCCCGAGCGGACTTCGGACTGCTCGACCCGGATCTCCTCGACCTCGCCCTCGACGGCTGGACGCTCGCCCGCCTGCTGGGCCGCGGCGCCGACGAACTCGCGGAAGAGCGGCTCGGGACGGTTCGGGCGGGAGTTGAACTCCGGGTGGTACTGGGAGGCGACGAAGAACGGGTGGTCGGGCAGCTCGACCATCTCGACCAGGCGCTCGTCGGGCGAGGTGCCGCCGCAGACGAGCCCCTCGTCTTCGAGCCGGCGCCGCAGCTGGTTGTTGACCTCGTAGCGGTGGCGGTGGCGCTTGTAGATCACGGCCTCGCCGAAGATCTCGCGGGCCCGCGTGCCCTCGTGCAGTTTCACCGGGTCGGCGCCGAGCCGCATCGTCCCACCCATGTCGGAGACCTCCTTCTGCTCCGGCAGCAGGTCGACGACGGGAAACGGCGTCTCGGGATCGAACTCGGCCGAGTTGGCGCCGTTCATGCCGGCGACGTGGCGGGCGAACTCGACCACCGCGATCTGCATCCCGAGGCAGATCCCCAGGTAGGGAATCGATTTCTCGCGGGCGATCCGCGCCGCTTCGATCTTGCCCTCGATCCCGCGCTCGCCGAAACCGCCGGGGATCAGGATCCCGTCGCAGCCCTCGAGCTTCTCCGGGTCGAAGTTCTCGGAGTCGACCAGCTCGACCTTGACCTTGACGCCGTGGTGGAAGCCGCCGTGCTCGAGAGCCTCGATCACCGACTTGTAGGCGTCGGCGAGCTGGACGTACTTGCCGACGACCGCGATCCTCACCTCGTCGGTCGCCGACTCGGCCCGGCGCACCATTTCTTCCCATTCGCCCATGTCGGGCGAAGGGGCCTCCATCCCGAAGTGGTCGAGGACGAGGTCGTCGACTCCCTCGGCGCGGAAGACGAGCGGCACCTTGTAGATGTTGTCGACGTCATGCGCGGAGATCACCGCGTCGACCGGAAGGCTGGCGAAGAGGGCGATCTTGCCGCGGATCTCGCGGTCGAGCCGCCCTTCGGAGCGGCAGACCAGCGCGTGCGGCTGGATCCCGATCCGGCGCAGCTCGTTGACCGAGTGCTGGGTCGGCTTCGTCTTCAGTTCGCCGGCGTGACCGACGTAAGGGACCAGCGTCAGGTGGACGAACATCGCCCGCTTCGCACCGAGGTCGGTGTAGAGCTGGCGGATCGACTCGAGGAAGGGCAGCGACTCGATGTCGCCGACGGTGCCGCCGATCTCGGTAATCACGAAATCGACCGCCTGGGACTCGGCGACGATGAGAATTTTCTGCTTGATCTCGTTGGTGATGTGCGGGATCACCTGCACGGTGGCGCCGAGGTAGTCGCCGCGTCGCTCGCGCTTGATCACCGAGTTGTAAACCGCGCCGGCGGTGACGTTGCTGGCGCGGGTCGCGTTCTCGTCGGTGAAGCGCTCGTAGTGGCCGAGATCGAGATCGGTCTCCGCCCCGTCCTCGGTGACGAACACCTCGCCGTGCTGGAACGGGCTCATCGTCCCCGGATCGACGTTGATGTAAGGGTCGAACTTCTGCAGCTGGACCCGGTAACCGCGAGAGACGAGGAGGCGGCCGATCGCCGCCGCGCTGATGCCCTTGCCAAGGGCCGAGACGACACCGCCGGTGACGAATATGAACCGGGTGTCGCCTTTGTTGGACGGACTCATGCTCTGCCGAGCGAGTCTAGCCAGCGCAGGGGCGGAACCGAATCGATGGTTGCGGAAATTGAGCGAATCTCTCCGTAGATCGTCAGCGCCAGGACGACCGCCAGCGCCACCAACCGCCCGTCCGGCCCGAGCACGGTCAGCAGCCAGACGCCGGCGATCGCGCCGATCAGATTGGAGCCGGTGTCCCCCAGCATCGCCTTCTCCCCCAGCGTCAGCCAGGCGCCGACCAGGACCGGGCCGGCGAAGATCCCCAGCAGTTCGAGCGGCTGCAAGGTCCAGGCGCCAAGGCAAAGGCCGACGACGAGCAACGCCAGCGCCTTCTCCGCCCGACCGGGCCGCAGATCGAACAGGTTGAAGAGATTGGTCGTGAGGATCAGGAGGGCGACGTCGGCCAGGTAGCGCCAGGATTCGAGGCCGCGGCCGGAGACGACGTAGGCGGCCAGTGCCAGCGCCCCGATCGCCTTGATCGCGCCGGTCGAGAGCGTCCCGGTCCGAAGCGCCCCCCAATGCCCGCGCCAGCCGCGCGGCGTCGCCACCGCCTCGCCGCGCCCGAGCGCGTCGTCGAGGAAGCCGAGGAAGGCGATCCCGAGCAGGTAGGGCAGCCACTGCCGCAAGCCGGGCTCGAGCAGGTCGAGGTCGACGCGGTCGTTGAGGAAGGCGAGCGGAGCCAGTGCCACCAGCGCCGCGGTCGCCAGCACCGCCCCCAGCGGGAAGGCGAGCAGGGCGCCGCGGTAGTTCTCCCGCACCAGCCCGGCGTCGCGCAGCCCCCGGGCCCCGGCGGGGACGAGGAACAGCGAGATCGCGAACGCCAGCGGAAAGCCGACCCAGTACACGCCCTAGCGACCCTCCGTGAGCAGGTCCGGCAGCAGCCGGTCGGCGCTGCCCTTGACCCCGAAGCTGCCCTCGGCGCCGAGCATCGCGAAGACCATCGCCAGCTGGCCCGCGGTGAGGTCGACGTCGTCGACGCTGGAGAGGTCACTCGACTGGAAGAAGGAGACCGAGGAGGGTTCGGTGGTCGAGGCCTCGATTCCCACCGCCGGGACCCGGGTGGCGGTCATCCCGCCCATCAGCGCCGACTCCAGCTGAGCGGCGCGCGAGCGCTGGACCGGCCCCATGTCTTCGGGCTGGTCGCGGACGACGATCACGCCGTCGAGGCCGCCGAAGGTGCCGCTGGCGCGGGAGAAGAGCTGTCCGCGGACGACTTCAGGCAGGGTCCCACCCAGTACCAGCTGCCGCCCCAGCCCGGTTCCCAGTTCGCCCAGCGCGTCCGGGTTCGTCCGCAGGTCGGCGAACCGCGTCTTCGCCAGATCGGATGCTAGGCCGTTGAGGTCAACCGGCTCGCGCACCACCCCCACTCCGACCAGCTTCGCCCCGGTCGGCCCGAGCGCATCCTCGACGTCGCCGGTGATGTCGCTCGGCAGGCCGCCGAGGGCGACGATCGCAAACCGCCTCCCCGTCAGCCGGTCGCGCGTCAGGACCGGGTAGACCCGTTCGCCGAATTCGTCCGCGCGGCCAAGTTCGGCACCGAGGTCGTCGGCGCGCGAGCGGGCGTCCTGCAGGTTGCCGACGAGGCTGTGCTCGAGGTCCTTGCGGGTATTGGTCAGCGCATCGCCGCCGAACTCGGCGCCGATCAGGATTCCAATCGCCAGGGCGAGGAAGATTGCGATCAGCGAGGCGGCGTGGTAGCGGGCGGAGTACCCCATTCGCAGGGAAGGCTAGTCGCCCTCAGATGCCGAGCCAGATGCGGATCTTCAGCCAGACCAGTTCCCAGACGTCGTTGAGGGCCGGCGAGGTGATGACGAGGATCGTCAAGAGGATGAGGAAGGCGACCATGAAGAAGGCCAGGGGCGCCAGCGCCGAGCTCGGGTTGTAGAGGCGGCTCACCCCCTTCGCGTCGACCAGCCGCTCGCCGATCCGCAGTCTCGTCAGGAAGGTCGAGGACATGCCGCCGCGCTTGCGGTCCAGGAACTCGACCAGGTTGAAGTGGGCGCCGACGCTGACGATCAGCGTCGCCCCCTTCTCGTAGGCCATCAGCATCGCCACGTCCTCGCTGGTCCCTGCCGCAGGGATCACCTGGTGATCGAGTCCCGCCTCGAGCAGCCGCTCCCGCCCCGGCGCCCGCCCGTCGGGATAGGCGTGGACGATCAGCTCGGCGCCGCAGCGCAAGGCGGCGTCGCTCGCGGAGTCCATGTCGCCGACGATCATGTCGGGCTTCAGCCCGGCCTCGAGGATGCCGTCGGCTCCTCCGTCGACGGCGACGAGCAGCGGCCGCACGTCGCGGATGTAGGCGCGCAGCGCTTTCAGGTCGCGCCGGTGGCGCTCGCCGCGGACGACGATCAGGACGTGGCGGTCGCGAAAGCTGGCGCGGGTCGGCGGGAAGGCGATGTTGCCGGTCAGCAGGTCGGTCTCTTCGCGCACGTGGGCGACCGTGTTCTCGGCGAATTCGCCCAGCGCCTCGTCGATCCGCTGGCGGTGTTCCTGCATCTCGCGCTCGAGCTCGCCGACCCCCAGCCGGCGCCCCCGAGCAACCTCCTCGCCACCGACGTAGATCGCGCCGCCGGCGACCCGGACCCGGTCGCCGTCCTTGAGCTGCTCGAAGAGCTTCGCTCCGGGCGCATCGACGAGGGCGATGCCGGCGCGGGCGAGCATCAGCGGCCCGGCGTTGGGATAGCGGCCGGAGGAGGAGGGGGCTGCGTTCAGGACGGCGACGACGCCGGCTTCGATCAGCTCCTCGGCGGCGATCCGGTCGATGTCGACATGGTTGATGACGGCGACCTCGCCTGGTCGCAGCCGCTTGACCAGGTGCTTCGTCCGCTCCCCCAGGCGCGCCGTCCCCTCGACCGCCAGATCCGCCCGCGCGCCGTTCCTGCGCCCCAGCAGGGCGGGAAGGCGACGGCGGGAGGCGGTAGCCACGGGTCCAGGCTACGCGAACTAGAAGGGATGCTGCAAGCGGGTGCTCAAGCGGCTTTCAGGAGCTGGCGGGCATGGTCGGTAGCCGCCCGGTCGGTTCCATCGCCGCCGAGCATGCGGCGGATCTCGGCGACCACGTCCTCGCCCTGCAGCCGCTCGACCTCCGCCTTCGCCTGGGCAGCCGTCACGTCCTTCTCGAGACGGAAGTGGGTATCGGCGAGCGAGGCAACCTGGGGCAGGTGGGTGATGCAAATGACCTGGCGCTCGCGCCCGAGGTCCCGCAGGCGCTGGCCGACGATCCGCGCCGTGTTGCCGCCGACGCCGGCGTCGATCTCGTCGAAGACCATCGTCCCTGCGCTCGCCGCCTGCCCGACCCCGCTCAGGGCCAGCATCACCCGCGAGAGCTCACCGCCGGAGGCTGCGTCGCGCAGCGGCGCCGGCTCGATCCCGGGATTCGGCGCAACCTGCAGCTCGACAGTCTCGCGGCCGGAGGCGCCGTAGCCGTCGGGATGCGGCTCGAGCGCCACCTGGAGGCTCGCGCCGGCCATCGAGAGCAGCTCGAGCTCGGCTGCGACGCGCTCCTGCAGGGGCTCCGCAGCCGCGCGGCGGCCTGCGCTCAGCTTCTCGCCCAGATCCGTCCTGCGGGCTTCGGCCGCGCCCAGCGCCGCCTCGGCCTCGGCCGACCGCTCGCCCGCCCCCTCCAAGCGGGCGATCTCCTCGCGGCAGCGGGTCGCGTGGGCCAGCACCGACTCGACGGTTCCGCCGTGCTTGCGCTCGAGCCGGTCGATCGCCTCCAGCCGTTCCTCGATCGCCAGCAAGGCGCCGGGGTCGGCCTCCACGCCCTCGGCATAGTCGCGCAGCTCGGAGGCGACGTCGCCGAGCTCCACGCCCAGCGCCGCGACCCGCTCGCTTAGCGCGTCGAGCGAGGAGTCCAGCCCCGCCGCGCCCTGCAGCGCCGCTTCGGCTTGGGCGAGGGCGGCGATAGCGCCGCCGTCTTCCTCGGCTCCCGCGAGCCCGGCATGGGCCGCGCCAGCGGCTTCGCGGAGCCCCTCGGCGTGCCGCAACCGCTCCCGCCGGCCGGCCATCTCCTCGCGCTCCCCGGGGACCGGCGCCACCTCTTCGATCTCGGACAGCTCGTAGCGATAGAGGTCGAGGTCGCGCTCCCGCGAGCCTTCGCGCTCGCGCAGCTCGGCCAGCTCCGCCTGCAGGAGGCCAACCTCCCGGTGCGCCTCCCGATATTCGCGCCGCACTTCGAGGTGCTCCGCCCCGGCGAAACCGTCGAGGATCTCCAGCTGAGCCGAGGAGATCGTCAGGCGCCGGTGCTCGTGCTGGCCGAAGAAGGCGAGCAGGCGGCCTCCCAGCAGCTTCAGGTCGCCGGCGGTGGCGGCACGGCCGGCGACGAAGGCGCTGGTGCGACCGCCGGCCGAGACCCGTCGCCCCAGCACCACCTCCTCAGCACCCTCCGGCAGCCGCTCCGCCAGCTCGGCGAACTCGGGCTCATCCATCAACCCCTCGGGCAGATCGAAGACGCCCTCGACCCAAGCCTCCGCCGCCCCCGGCCGGACGATCTGCGCTTTCGCCTTGCCGCCCATCAGCAGATCGAGCGAGTGGGCCAGAACCGTCTTCCCCGCCCCGGTCTCCCCGGTGATCGCGTTCAAGCCCGCGCCCAGTCGCAGCTCGGCCCGCTCGATCAGCAACAGATTCTCGATGCGCAACTCCCGCAGCATGGGATCTGTGTAGCAACGAGGGCGGATCGACCGGCTGCGTTTTCGCGGTGTTTCCGGGCTCCTTCAGGGATGAAGGGCAAGCAGTCCACCGATGAGGGTGGCGTTGATGGTGACCAGGCCGATAAACATGTTCCGCTGTACCGCATCGAACCTGAAGTCGAACGCTTCAAACCGCTTGTCGACCTGTTCGAAGCGCTTGTCGACCTGCTCGAAGCGTTTGTCTACCTGCTCGAAGCGTTTGTCGATCTGATCGAAGCGTTTGTCCATCTCCCCAAACCGTTTGTCGATCTGCTCGAAGCCTTTCCGCATCTCGACCCGGAGTTCGCGCAAATCGCCGTCGATTCTCCCGAAGGCTTTGTCCAGCTGCTCGTCGGTCCATCCTTCCCTTGCCATGACTGCCATGCAGCCAACCATAGGAAGCTTGTTGTCAACAGTGGCGCGCAGAAAGTAAATCTTTCAGCGCGCCTTTCGCGCGAAACTGGAACTACCCGGCGGCGGCGTCGCTCGGGCCGCCGGTCGGCTGCACGAAGTCCTCGGATCTGACCAACAGAAACCCGAGGGCGGCGCCGACGAAGCAGATGATCGCGCCGATGACGAGGATCTCGTTCATGCCGCTGACGAAGGCGACGTCGGCGGCGTGCAGCACCTTCCCGTGGAATCCCATTTCTCCGGCGGCGCGAGAGCCCCCGGAGGCCACAGCTTCGCCGAGCCCTGGGGGAACTTCCGACAGTTCGGCGGCAAGCTTGGAGTCGACCTGCGACTGGAAGACGGCGCCGAGACCGGCGACGCCGGTTGCGATCCCCACCTGGCGGAAGGTCGTGTTGATTCCCGATCCCATGCCCGATTTCTCGACCGGCACCACCGCGATCGCCGCCTGGCCGATACCCGGGTTGGTGGTCCCGATGCCGATACCGGCGATCACGAACCCGACCAGCAGCGTCGTCCACTCCGAGCTCGGAGTGAGGCCGTGCATCAGCAGCAGGCCGATCCCGACCAGCGTCAGCCCGCAGCCGAGCAGGATCCGGATCGGGACCCGGTGGGAGAGGCTGCCGGAGATCGGCGCAACGACGAAGCCGAGCACGGTCAGCGGCAGGAAGCGCAGCCCGGCTTCGAGCGGCGAGAAGTCGAGCACCCCCTGCATGTAGATCGTCAGGTAGAGGAACATCGCGAACATCCCGGCCGAGAGGGCGAAGGCAACCGCGGAGACGCCGTTGAAGGCGGGTTTGCGGAAGAGCTTCAGGTCGAGCATCGGATGCGCGGTCCGGTGCTCGATCACGACGAACGCGGCCAGCAGCACCGCCGCCCCGATCAGGCAACAGAGGATCACGGTGCTGTCCCAGCCTTCCGGGTTGCCTCTGATCAGACCGAAGATCAGCAGGAACAGCGCGGTGGAGAAGGTGACCAGACCCGGCACGTCGACCGGCTCCGGGTCTTTGGCGAAGACGTTGACGATCTTGCGCTCGGTCAGCACCATCGCCGTGATCCCGATCGGGACGTTGACGAAGAAGATCCACTCCCAGCCGAGGTTCTGCGTGATCACGCCGCCGACCAGCGGGCCGACCGCGACCGCGCCGCCGACCGTCGCCCCCCAGACGCCGAAGGCGGTGGCCCGGTCTTTGCCGTGGAACTCCTGGCCGATCAGGGCTAGCGAGGTGGCGAACATCCCGGCCCCGCCAACCCCCTGCAGCCCCCGGGCCAGGTTCAGCAGCGTCGGGTCGTTGGAGATCCCGCAGAGGAAGGAGGCGAAGGTGAAGACGCCGAAGCCGATCGTGAAGACCCGCCGGCGGCCGAGCCGGTCCCCGAGCGAGCCGGCGGTGAGCAGGAACGCGGCCAGGGTCAGCGAGTAGGCGTCGACCACCCACTGCAGGCTCGAGAGACTCGCGTTCAGTTCCCGCTGGATGTCCGGCAGGGCGACGTTGACGACGGTGACGTCCAGCAGCAGCATGAACGTCGCGATCGAGACCAGCAGCAGGGTCCACCACTTGCGCTCCATTGGCGAGGCACCCTAAACAACTCATCCCGTCGGCAAACGGAGTTCGCTTCAGACAGCCAAATGCCCGAACTTGTCGCGGATCCGCTGGTAGAAGCTCGAGCCCGGCAGCTGCGCAAGGCGGCTGACCGAATCGAGGAAGCGGACCTCGATCTCGGCGCCCGGGGCCAGCTCGGCGACCCTGCCGCCGTCTACGGCCACCTCGACCGGCTCGCGTTCCGGCGCGTTCTCGATGTGGAGGACGTCCCCGGGGGCAACGACAAGCGCCCGCGCGGTCAGCGAGTGCGGGGCGATGTAGCTGACCACGTAGCCCTTCACGCCCCAGGCCAGGATCGGCCCTTGGTTGGCGAGGTTGTAGCCGGTCGAGCCGACGGGGGTGGCGGCGACGAGGCCGTCGCAGCGGACGTGACCAACCTCCTTGCCGGCGATCCGGTAGCTGAGCTCGGCGACGCGGTCGTGCGGGCGCCGGGCCAGGGTGATGTCGTTGAGACCGACCGATTTCACCTCGTCGCAGGTGACCTCGAGGCCGGGCAGCTGGATCGTCTCGAACTCCCCCTGCAGCGCTCGACGGATGCCGTCGCGAGCATCCTCCCGCTCGACCGCGGCGAGGAAGCCCACGGTGCCGAAGTTGACGCCGAACACGGGCACTTCGGTGTCCGCATAGCGGCGCAGCGCGTGCAGGATCGAGCCGTCACCGCCGAGCACGAGGCAGATCTCGGGCAACGTATGTTCGGCGGTGACGTCGACCCCCTCGCCGGCGGCGCCGTGCTTTTCCAACTCCTCCTGACTGGCGGCGAGCCGCCAGCCGAGCTCCTGGGCGACTTCGGCGGCGACGGTGACGGCTTCGGAGGCCGACGGCGGATGCGAATGGGTGATCAGAGCGGCGGTCTTCACGCGTCCTCCTCCACCACGGCGGCCACGGCGGCGTCCAGGTCCTCGACTTCCGCGCCCTCCCCCCCGCACCAGACGAAGGTCTCCCGGTTGCCCTTCGGCCCCGGCAGCCCGGAGGAGGCGAACCCGCGCACCGGCAGCCCGAGCTCGCGCGTGGCGTCGGCGACCTTGAGGATCGCCTCGCGGCGGTCGGCGAGGTCGCGGACGACGCCGCGCCCGACCCGGCTCTTGCCGAGCTCGAACTGCGGCTTCACCATCGCCAGCACCTCTCCACCCGGCTCGAGGCAGCGAGCCACGGCCGGCAGCACCTTGACCAACGAGATGAAGGAGACGTCGACCGTCGCCAGCGACGGCCCGAAGGGCAGATCGGCAGGCTCCATCGCCCTGGCGTTGAGCCGCTCGATCACATAGACGCGCGGGTCTTCGCGCAGGCGCACGTCGAGCTGGCCGTAGGCGACATCGGCGGCAATGACGCGCTTCGCCCGCCGCTGCAGCAGGCAGTCGCTGAAGCCGCCGGTGGAGGCACCGACGTCGAGGCAATCGCGGTCCGCGACGATGATGTCGAGCGCCTCGAGCGCGTTCTCGAGCTTGATCCCGCCGCGGGACACGTAGCGCCGCCCGGAAGCCACGATCAGGTCGGCGTCGGACTCGATCAGCTGGCTGGGCCGCAGTGCCACCGGCCCGTCCTGTCCGACCCGGACTTCACCCGCCCGCACCGCGCCGGCAGCGGCAGAGCGGGAAGGAAAGAGGCCGCGATCCGCCAGCACGGCGTCTATGCGGGACTTCTTCACGGCTCGAACGCTACAGCCAGCCCCCGCAGCGAGCGGGTTTTTCCTCGAGAATGCACGAGATGCAGGGGTTCTGTGACCCCACTCACACACAAGTCGCACATACGTTCGTACGCTGTTCAAGGATTCGCAAGAGGAAACCGACTAAAGGATCACGACAAGACTTCTTGGTTGAACCCCGCGTCGATATATCGCCTCGCTGCTTCCCACAGCGACGCACTCGACACAAACCGGGCTCACCTACCTCCCACGGATCCACACATATATAGAGATACATATCTCTCCTCCCTGTAGTAACCCCAGAAGCGCCCCGCCTCCCCGGCGGGGCGTTTTCTGTTGTAGGGCTAAATCAAGGAGTCTGTGGAGCCTAGAACTTGGCCACGCTCGCCGAGCTGAAGGTGGTCACGTTGCCGACGTTGTCGGTGACGATGTACTGGTAGCGGTAGCAGTTGCCCCTGCTGACGTTGGTGTCGGCGCCGCCGACCAGGGTCACGGTGGTCGGATAGGTGCCCGGAAAGGTTCCGCAGTTCCCGGATAGCGTGGTGCTGTCGCGTTTGATCTTCACCGTTGCCAGGTTGATGCCGGACGCGGAGTCGGTGCCGTTGGCGGTCGTGATCGCAATCGAGGACGGGCTGACGTTGCCGTTGGGGTAGCTGATGCTGACGCCGGTGGGCGCCGTGACGTCGCTGGCAAGGGAGACGGAGGCGTTGGTGGTCAGCCCCGCGGCGTCCCTGCCGATCACGGTCTTCGCGGTCGGGATCGCCGGCGCGGCCGTCCAACTGAAATCGGTCGAGACGAAGGGTCCGCCGACCGGGGCGCTGATCGTCTCGGCGTTATGGGTCCAGCCGGTGGTCGAGATCGCCGGGAAGGTGGCCGAGCCGGGACCGGAGGCGGCGTCGGCGACCGCGTCGACCAGCTTGAAGGAACCGCTGACGTTGCCGCGGTAGTAGACCGTGCCGGCGGTGATCGAGGCGTTGACCGCGTTCGCAAGGCTGAGCGAGTTCGTCGGCGGCGCGGTGTCTACCTTGATCGTGCCGACTCCCAGGTAGGCCGCCTGGTTGCCGACGTTGTCGGAGATCAGGTAGCGGGCTTTGTAACAGGTGCCGGTGGTGACGGCGATGGAGTACGGGGAGGCCGGATTGGTGGCGGCCGGCACGAAGGCCCCGAACGTTCCGCAGGCACCCGCCGAGAGGGTCGCCGTCGCGCTTTCGAGGACGCCGGAGCCGTTGTTGACGCCCGACAGCGCGTCGGTTCCATTTTCGTGGGCGACACTCACCGTCGTGCCGGTCCAGTAGCCGTCGACGTGAGTGACCGAGCCGCCGGTAGGCGTGGCTGCGTCCGGGGTGACCGTGAAGGAGGTCGAGGCAGCACCGCCGGATTTGCTCGCTGCGCCCACCGTCTGGAGGCCGACCGGGGCGGTGGGATTGGCAAGGCCCCAGCTATAGCTGTGGGAGCCGAAGACACCTGCGGTGGAGGTCCATCCCGAGGGGAAGGTGGGGAAACCGTAGGACGCGACGCCGGCCGGGTCGGTGGAGCCGGCGTTGACCTGGAAGCCGCCGCTGCCGGCGCCGGGGCGGTAGTAGACGGTCGTCCCGATGCCGCTCCAGGAGGCATTGGTCAGCACCGAGAAGCTGAGCGTGGGAGCGGGGGGAGCGCTCGCGTCGACCTTGATTTCGGGACTGAGGTAGGCGGTCTGGTTGCCGACTTTGTCCGTGACCAGGTACTGGTAGCGGTAACAGGTGCGATCGGCGGGGACGACGTCGCTCTTCGGCGTCGCGGGGTCGTTGGCGCCGACCTGGGTGAAGGCGCCGAATGCCCCGCAGGAGCCTTCGGCCTGGGCGTTGTAGGTCAAGGTCGCCGAAGCGCGCAGCAACTGCGCCCCGCTGGAGGCGAGGCCAGCCGCGGCGTCGGTGCCGGGAGCGAGGGCGATGCTCAACGTCAACGAGCGGGCGTAACGGCCGCCGGTGCCGCTGAGCCCGGTGGCGTCGACGGCTCCACCGGTCGGGCCGGAGGCGTCCCTGATCACACTGAATGCGGCGGCATTGACTGAGGTCTGTCCGGCGTTGTTGGTCGCCGAGATCGGTTGGATGCCAGGGGACGGGCTGGCGCCGTTGGCCGACCAGGCGTAGGTCGAGCGAAAGGCGGTGCCGCTCGTCGGGGAGGCGATCGCGCCACCGCCGCTGAAGCCCGCGAGCACCGGGAAGTTGACCCGAGCGATGCCGGAGTACGGAGAGCTGACAGAGGTGGTGACGTCGAAGCTTCCCAACAGTGCTGGGTTGTAGAAGACCGTCGAGCCGGAGATCGATTGTGAGCTGGTGCCGCTGACGGGGGTCAGCACAGCATTGGTGGGCGTGAGCGAGGGCGCCGTGGTGGTTTGCACCTTGATGTCAGAGCTCGAGTAGGTGGCGACGTTGCCGACGTGATCGGAGGCGAGATATCGGTAGGCGTAACAGGTGCTGTCCGCCGGAACCGTGTCGACGAAGCCGAGGGCGGGGTTGTCGCCCCCGACCTGGGTGAAGGTCGAGTAGATCCCACAGCTGCCGTTGGCGGTTCCGGTGCTGGTCAACGGCGCCGCCGCGCGCAGAAGCTTGGCCGGCAGATCGCTGGGGCCGCTCCCGTCGGCCAGACCGGAGGCTGAGTCGGCGCCCTTGGCAAGGGCAAAGGTGAGTTTGAGCGAGGGCGAATAGCGTCCGCCCGTTCCCGTGAGGCCTTCGGCCTCGACAGAGCCACCGCCAGGTGCGGTCGAATCGTTGAGAGTCACTCCCCCGGCACCGAAGGTCGTGCCCGCTTCGTTGGTCAGGGTGACCGCGCCACCTCCGGGGGCCGTCGTACCGGCCACCCAGCTGATCAGGCTGGAGAGGAACGGTCCGCCCACAGGCGTGATGACGGAAGTCGAATCGAAGGAAAAGCCGATGGCGTTGGGATCCAGGTCCGAGAATCCGGCTGATACCGCAGGGGAGCCCCCGATCGCGATCGGGGTCAGGCGGAGACGGAACGATCCGGCGGCGGCGCCGCGGTAGTAGGTGGTCCCCGGAATGCCGCCGGCGGCGCCCGGTTCCTGGAAGTAGCCACCCTTGACGTCGATTGCCTCGACCGTGAAGTACGGAGGCAGGGTGTCGATTTTGACCACCCTGGTCTCGACCGGTGACTCGTTGCCGGCGTTGTCGGTGAGATAGAAGTTGACCGTCGCCGATTTCGTCAGCGACAGCGGCGCGAGGGCATACTGCGCCGTCGGCGAGGTCTTGGGATCGGTGCCGTCGACCGTGTATTTGGCCGAGGCGACGCCGGAGCCGTTGCCGTCGTCAACCACGCCACCCACTTCAACCGGGGCGCTGTTGTTCCAGCCGGCGGCGTTGGGCGCCGGCGTTATGGCAATGTCAATCGAGGGTGGGGTGTTATCAACGAGGATCCCGGCGGCCGCCTCGGCGGATTTGCTGACGATTCGCAGCGAGTGCGGCCCGTCGGCGACTCCGGGCGGCAGCGTGATCGACACCTCGGCGCTGCCATCGGCTTTGACCTGGGAGGGGAAGCTGGAGAGAGATAGGTTGCCATCGAGGAAGACGCTGATCGACTCGTTGGGCTGAAAGGCTGAAACGCTTGCGGTCAGCGTCGAGGGCAGCGGGGCCACCGTGCCGCCGAACAGTTCCCGCGACAGGGTCATCGACCCCGGGCCGGTGTTGACCGCGCCGCTTCTCACTCCTTCGGTCCCGCGCCAGGCCTGGGCGAACACCGGCGTCACCGAGTACTCCCAGTTGCCGACCGGCGTTTCCCGTACTTCGCAGCTGGTGGCGGTGACCGTCCCCGCGCAACCGGCTCCGATCGGCACCTCGACGCCGGTTTCCGCGCCGAAGCGCTTGACGACGTAGCCGGCCGCCGGAATGCCGTTGGAGAGGCTGCTGCTTCCCCACTTGACGAAGACGTTTGCGTTGCCGTTCTCCCCTGCCGTCGGGGCCGCCCCCTGATTGAGGGTGGCAGCGCCGGCGCTGCCCGTCCCATCCCCGGCGGTACCGGCCCCACTCCAGTAGCCGAGTGCGGCCTGACAGGCCAGGGCGGCGAAGACGGCGATTGCGATCAGCGTGGCGAGGCAGGCTTGCTTCCTCATCAGAGGCTCGCTTTCAGCTGCAGGGTGAAGCTGGCGCCCTGGCAGGCGTTTGCGGCAGCGACACTCATCTTCATCGCCGCGGGCATGTCGATCGCGAGACTGCCGTCGGTCGATCCGGCGCGGGGCGGGATCCACCAGCCGACGCCGTCGTTGTCTTGGGCGACGAAGCTGAGCGCGGAGAGTCCACAGCCGCTGTGACTCGAATCGACGGCGAAGGGTTGCGCCGCGCCGGGGTCGAGGACGATCGACCCGACTTTGACGAAGGTCGAGTTTGGATTGCTGAGAACGACCGAGACGCTCGATTCGCCTCCGGGGTAGAGCTGGGCGGTCTGCATGCCGGGCTGCAGCGTGATCGACTGGACATCGGGGAGCACGGTCGTCGCCTCTCCGTTGCCGCTGCCCCGCCAGTAGGCGAAGGCGACAGCCGCAACGGCGACGGCGATCGCGATCGCCACCAGGAACGCGCCGGCCTGCTTGCGTCCCGGGCGTCTCATCGGGTGACCTCGGTGGCAGTGCCGGCAAAGGCGAGCGAGAACGAAGCCGCCTTGCAGCCGTCCTGGTTGACCGGCCGATTCAGCATCGAGACCAGCGGCAGTTCGGAAGCCGCGAAGCCGAGCGTGCTGAGACTGGCAGTGCTCTTCGCCGGAAGCGTGAATCCCAGGGCGCCGGAGAACTGCTGGACGGAGAAGTCGTCGGTTCCGCAGGCGTGGCCTGGATCGGACTCCGGGGCACTGACGCTCGCCACCACGACGGTGAGGCTCGAGATCGAGAGGTCGAAGGGTTCGGAGCTGGTGAGAATCAGGTCGAGCGGGTGCCCGGTCCCTGGCGTGAGGTCGACCGGGACGGTGCCGGCGATCGTGAACGCCTCGGGGGCGCTGATTGACGGACCGGGGGTGGAAACGGCGGTCGAAGGGGAGGCGGCTGCGTCACCGGGGTCCGAGACGATTAGGCGTACCGCGGCGATGCCGCTGCGATGAGGACGTTGGGCTTCGATCCTGACGGTGTACGCCCCGGGCGGCGTGCCCGTCGCAGTGGTGACCGTCAGGATGGCGCCCTGGCGGAACGGGAAAGCGGAGGCGACGCCGCGCTGGGGCGAGAAGGAGGTGTCCACTCCGGCCGGGAGACCGCTTTGCTCCACGGAGAGCGTAGTGAGGCCGCCGAGGCTGATCCGGGCAGGGTGGCCGCGGGCGACACGCAACGCATACCGGGCCGTGGCGCCCGGCGCCACCGTGCGGCTTAGGGGCTCGACGCTGACGGCGAGGGAGGCGGCCCAGCTCACCGCGGGACGCGTCGGCAGCACAACTGCCGCAAGCGCGCCGACCGCCCCCAGGCTCGTGACGAGCCCGAGAGCGACCAGGCAGGCAGGACGGCGACGGAATCGCCGTCCTGCTCGCTTTTGATTGGCCATGACCGTCTCGATCCCTAGGAGCTCGAGAGGGACAGGGTTAGGGTGGCGCCCTTGCAGGCGTCCTGGCTTACCGCGGTGTTGGCGTACACGAGCGAGCCGTTGTTCGGCAGCGCCTCGGTAGTTGCTTTGGCAGGAACCTGATGGTTCTCGGTGACGTCGGCCATCGTGAAGTCGGCCGTTTCGCAGGCCGCGTGGGCGCCGTCGACAGTGACGCTGACGAGGTGCACGGTGCTGACCCGAATCGGGGATTCGCTTGCGTTGGCCGCCGTGAAGCCGACCGACTCGCTGGTCCCCGGGGCACTGCCCGGCGCAACCGTGCCGGTCAGGGTGACCGAGCTGCTGGTGCCGACGGCACCGGAACCGGTGCCCGAACCCGAGCCGCTCCAGTAGGCAACCGCGGCGACGGCGACGGCGACGGCGAGAACGGCGCCGATGGCCGCGACCTTTCTGGTCTTGTTGCGGTTGGACATGAATGTCCTTCCTTCTGATGAGCAGCCTCAGAAACGTTCCGTGACTGCCACGGCCGCCTTGCTAGCCGGCGGAGTGGCGACAGCCCTTCTTCGGTGGCCCCGGCGAACTCCGGTGGAGTCCCGTGGCCCTGCGGACCCGCCTTGCGACGAGGGTGCCTGAGTCGAGAAGGTCTGCTCTGGTGTTTTGTTTGTCCTCGACCCCTGAGGTCTGACCTTGAGCCTCGAGTCGTGGACTAGCCGTTCGTTGCGTGAACGTCGGCCGCTTCGAGCCTGTGCCGCACGGCGGCTACGGTCAAGCGGGACGTGCGGCAGGCCGAGGCGATGCGGACGTCGCTTTGGCCGGGCGTGCGACGCATCTCGAATTCGATCAGGCCGGTACGGCGTATCTGCCGGTAATCGTCCCGGGAGATGCCGATCGGCGTACTCTCGAGAGCCGCCTCGCCGGCGCGACTGCGTCTGCAGGCCAGGCAGAGCCGTCCCTCCTCCGAATCCGTCCAGCCGTTCGGTTCGGCGGCCGGCCGTCCGTCGAGGCGGCTCGCGGTCACCCCGCAGTCGTCACAGGTCCACTTTTGGGCGGTGGGTTGACGGGGTTTCATGGTCTAGGCGGTCGGGAGGGCGATCAGGCTGCTGAAGTTGGCCATGCCGTTGGCGACCTGCACTTTGCACTCGACGCTCAATTGGGACGGGGAAGCGGCCGTGGTCACAGCCTGCAGCGGGACCGGGATCGCGGCAAGCGCCGGAAGCGTCTTCATCGCGACCTGATCGATGGTGGCGCCTCCTGCTTTCAAGGTGCAGTCGATGGTGTCCCCAGCTCCCGTGTGGGACAGCTGCGTCTTCGCCAGCACGACATAGGTGCCTGCCGGTACGGCCAGTTCGACCACGGTCGTCGGTGGGCTGGCGGTGGGAAGGGGCGTCAGGCCCTGTTTGGCCGACAGCGGCGCGATCGTGCCGTCGACACCGTCCGTGCCGTTGGCACCGTCGGTCCCGTCGACACCGTCCGTCCCGTCGACCCCGTTGGCGCCATTCGCTCCGTTGGGACCGTTTGCCCCGTTGGCTCCATTGGCGCCGTTGGCCCCGTTGGTCCCATCGAGGCCGTTGGTCCCATCAGCGCCGTCGGTGCCGTTGGCCCCGCCAGCCCCGTTCGTGCCCGGGGCTCCGGCTGAGCCGGTCTCGCCCTTGGCCCCCGGGAGGCCTGGGCCGGTTTGGAGCAATGCCCGCGTACGAGCGCTCAAGTCCCTGGGCTCGACCCCGGCGTTTCTGATCGCCCTGCTGGTGACTGCACCCGGGGCGATGCTCACAGCGTGGATCAGACTGTTCGCGGCGACTGCTGACCCGCCGAGGGCAATGAAGAGGGCGACACCGACGGCCGCGATCGAAGGCGTCGACCACCTTCTTCGTCGCTCAGGGTTTACGGGACTGCGGGGACGGTCGATCATGGCTTGCTCCTCGTCTGGCCGGCGTCAGCCGGCCCTGGTCAAATCGGGCTCGGGCAGCTCGCGCACGACCTCGGCGCAATAGTCGTAGCGGCCGATGGTCTCGCGGTTGCGACTGCCGGTGCCGGTCAGCAGCGGGACCCCCCGCCGCGAAAACGGCCGCAAAGTGCGAGCCGTCGGACATCGCCAGCGCTCATCCACCACGATTCGGGAGTCGGACTCCGCTGCCGCAATTGCCAGCGAATCGATCAGCTCCGGAGCGACGTCTCTCTCCATGAGCCCGAGCGTGGGAAGGGCACTGAACAGATGCGCGATCACGACGTGTTCGTGCTGGTGGAGCGCGGCGGCGGTCCCGGCGACCATCCATTGGAGAATCGTCTGAGGATTGAGTTCCCCTGCCTGGATCCTTTCGCGAGTGGAGCGTGGGTTCATCGGCCCGTCGGGTGACGGCGCCTGATGGCCGACCACGTAGACGGCATCGATCCCCGTCAAATTGCCTGGCAGGTCAAGGCGGCCGTAGATATCGAGGATCTTTGCCTCCACCGCACAGTGCAGCACGACCGACGTCTGGTCTCTGCACTTCTCTACCGTCGCGACATATGCGGGAACCCATTTGGAATCTGCCCGCACGTGGTCGGCAAAGACGATTTCCCTCAAGCCGATCCGCTCGGCTTCGGCGACGTTGTCCTCAATCGTGTTGCGACCGTCGGAAAAAGTCGTATACACATGCATGTCCTGGGTAAGGGCTCGCGCGGCCATCAGGCTCCCGAGCGAATCAGCAGAGGCGTACCGATCGGCATCAGGTGCCACAGCCGGCGCACCGCCCGATTGCGGACACGAATGCAGCCGTGCGAAGGGCGTCCGGGGATCAGGGAGGGTTCGCTGGTCCCGTGGATGCCGATGATCCCGCCCCCGGGCCAGTCGCTGAGAACGGAATAGTCGCTGCTGCCGAACGCCACCGGCCCGTAGAGGCCGCCGGGGTCGGACGTCCTGAACTTCTCGCGGATCCAGAAGCGGCCCGCGGGCGTGGGAGTGCTCGACTTGCCGATCCCTACCGGGGCCCTCCAAATCGGATAGCCGCGCCTGTAGAGGGTTGCCAGCAGTTTGCGGCTCGCCACCACGAGCACGGTTCGGACGCGGAAGTAGGGCCCAAGGGCCGAGCGACGAACCCATCCCGTGCGGCCGTTTGGGCGCATCGGGATGCGAACCTCGAGCCAGGTATGCCGTTTCGAATCCCTCCAGCTGCGCAGGACCGGGTAGACCTCCGGGAACCCATCCTCGGTGAGATAGTGGGTCCGCGTTACCTTCCGCGCGTGCGAGATTGGAAGCCACCGGATCGGCGCTCTGCGGACCGGGTGCGCCCAACGCGTGAAGGTCCACTCGTTCGAGAGGCGAGTGCTGCCGTGGGCGCCGGGGGCGCCGGCAGCGGTTGCTGCTGCCGGAAGCAGGAGAGCCGCTAGCAGGAGAGCCAGAGCCGCCATGCTCAGCCCGTGAAGTCTGGGCTCGGAGCAGCGCGATGACAGCGACGGAAGCTCCGGCTCGCGGTATCGCGTCGGCCTCTGCGATCGACGGCCACTACTCGGATCGTGTTGCGACCGGCGCGCAAGCCGACGACACTGACCCAGACCGAGAACCGCTTGGCGGTGCTGCGCTTGATCAGCTTCCCGTCGAGATAGACGCTGACCCTGCGCATCCGAACCTGGCTGTGGATCCTGAACTTGGCGCGGAATCCATGACCGGTGCAGGGCGCGCCGCGACCTGGTGGCCCGCCCTTGCCTCCTCCGGAGCTGGGGACCCGGGTGATCTGCACATGCGGCTTGCCACCGCCGCCTCGAGGGCCACCGCCGGCTCCATTGCCCCCTTTGCCGCCACCGCCCACGCTCCCGCCACCTGCGCCACCAACGGCGGTTTCGCCCCCGCCTCCCCCGCCTCCGCCCCCGGGGACCGCGCAGTCAGCGCGGGTAACGGTGTCGTTGATCAGGGTCACCGAGGCGTTGCGGGCGAGGAGCCTGCCGAGAACGGTGACGCCGCTGCCCAGCTGAATCGATTCCAGCGCCAGGATGTTCCCGGCGAAGGCGGAGTTGGTGCCGAGCGTTGCCGAGGAGCCGACCTGCCAGAACAGATGGCAGGGCTGAGCGCCGTTGACCAGCAACACCTGAGAGGCGGATGCGCTGATCAACGTGGTTGCCGCCTTGAAGATGAAGACCGCTTCGGGATTGCCCTCGCCGTTCAGGGTCAGCGTGCCGGTGATGCCGAAGGTGCCGGATTCGGAGTCGTAGACGCCGGGGGTCAGGGTCTGGCCACCGAGCTCGGTGGCCAGCCTGTTGACCGGCCCCTGGCCGGCGGCGGTGTTGTAGGCGGTGGTCAGGTCGGTCTGGGCTTGCCCGGCTAGAGCGTCCGCTTGGTGGATGGTCCCGTTGACCGTTCCGTTCGGCGCCCCGCCGAAGCCGGTGACCGCCGGAAGCGGTGAGGTGCCGAGATCCCCGTTGATGACGCTTGGTCCGGTGTTGGTGACCCCGGCTCCGGCCAGCACCGCAAAGCTGTCCGCGGTTCCAAGGCCGACCGACGTAGCTGCCTGGGAGCTGGCGGCGAATACCAAAGCCACAAGCAACGCGGCTGAAGTAATGCTGATCTTTGACAGCACAGTTTTCATCTCGGGCCACTATCACTGCGTTCTCCAAACAGCGCAATCCCCCGAACGTGTGAGGTGTTGCCGATATCACCCGGACGGGTTAGTCAGGAGGTGTCAGAGTGATCTCCCGATACCTCCCAGGTGATCTGTCCGGTGACCAGCGCGATTGCTACGGCATGCGCTCGAGTGTGCGCGCCGAGCTTGCCCAGCGCGTTGTGTACATGAGACTTAACCGTCTCCGGGGAGAGAAAAAGACGCTCCGCGATATCTCCGCTCTGAAGCCCGGAAGCGACCAAGGTCATGACCTCACGTTCACGTTCACTGAGCTGCAGCCGGCCGCTCCCCCCCACCACGACCGGTGCCCACGGGGCTTCGCGCGCTATGACGCTTTTGCTCTCCGCGGCAGTTGCCTCATCGGGCGGGATGAAGACGGAGAGGTGGCGTGCGGGCAGGACGTTGGCCGTCGCACTGAACTCGACGGGCACCGATCCACGGTCAGGTACGTAGAGCTGATACCAACCCTCAGCGCCGCCACTGGCAAGGAAGGCTCCCCATTGCTCTTCGAGCCGTTTGCGCTCGCTCGGGGCCGTAAAGTCATCCATCGTTCGCCAAGGGATCTCCTCCCGCGGGATTCCCAGGAGGTCACAGGCGGCAGCATTTCCGGTCACCCAACGTCGCTGGTCGTCTGCGATCAACATCGGATGCAGGGAACGCTCGAGCGCCGTCCGCAGCCGAGTGGCCGCATGTGGATCGGAGTCGCCGTCTACGAAGTCCTGCAAACGATCGCCATGTTCGGTTGAATCAGGCGAGTCACCACCACCTCTTTGCGAAACGACCAATCGACTGTTTCCTATCCTACGAAACAGTTCTCGGCGCGACAAGGTAATCCTTGAATGGATTGAGGTACTCGTGTGGTATCCCTGCAACGACATGGAGGTGGGGCCACGGCTCCGTCACAACGTTAAGTGGACAAGGTGACTAGTTGAATCCAGTCACACATGGACCCCCCCTCAAGGGGACTAACGAGTAAGTAGTACCTTGACCTCTTACCTCCATAAACCGGCGTCTGTACTCATAATTGGTTTGCAATCGCATGCCAGACGTTCTACGGTCTGTCGTCTAGCTAAATAGTGGTGTGACCCAATTTGGCAACCTCGACAACCGAATAGGTACCCGGTGAACCTGTGGGACGTGAAATCAGAGCCCAGCCTGGGCCAGCTCGCATCCTGATAACCGACGACCGGCCCGAGATACTTCGGTCGGTCGGTCGTGCACTGGGAAGCGAATACCGATGCGAGTTCGCCGGAAGCACCAAGCAGGCTCATGAGAAGCTCGCCTCGACCTCTTTCGAGCTCGCGTTGTGCGACCTCCAGATGCTGGACGGATCAGGATTGGTGTTGGCCGAAACGATCACCGAAGAGCATCCCGCGACCGCGGTAGTCCTCGTCACCGACCGGGATGACCCCGAGATCGCCAGGCGCGCATTCGGCTTCGGTGTCCACGGTGTCCACGGTTACCTGGTCAAGCCGTTTTGGCCCGGACAGCTCCTGATCACGGTGATGAACGCCCTGCGCCGGCGCGAACTCGAAAACCTCGAGAGCACGCACCGACTCAACCTGGAAGAGCGGCGTCAGGCGATCATCGACATGGCTCCGATGCCGGTCTACGTCAAGGACGACACCTATCGCTACGTCTTCGCGAACGCGCAGGCCGACGACCTGGCGGGACAGCGGAAGGGCCAACTGCTCGGCAAGACCGACGAGGTGATCATGGCCCCAGAGGCAATGTCACGGACTCGCACCGTCGATCGGGAAATTCTCGAAAACGACACCACCTACGAGGCAACCGAAACGCTCGTGATTGGAGGGATCGAGCGAACCTTCCAAACCGTCAAATTCCCCCTGCACGACGAGGACGGGCGTGCCAACGCAGTTTGCGGCATCTCCACCGATGTCACCGCCCAGGAAGACGCCTTGCGACTTCGTGACGAGCTGGCCGCCGCCCAGCAGCAGGCGATCGACGAGCTAAGGCTTTCGCGGCAAGAGACTGTCGAACGACTCACGAAGGCGATCGAGCTGCACGATTTGTCTACCGGCGAGCATGTCGACCGGATAGGTCCGGTGGCGGCATTCCTGGGGGCCCGCCTTGGTCTCGATGCCGAGCGAGTCCACCTGCTGCAGGTGGCAGCTCCGATGCACGACGTCGGAAAGATCGCCATCCCAAGCGAGATCCTTCGAAAGTCTGGCCCCCTGACGCCCGAGGAGCGCGAGGAGATGAAGCGCCATACCACGGTCGGCAAGGAGATCCTCGCCAACTCCGAGAGCGACCTGCTCGGTCTCGCGGCGAACATCGCGCTGACCCACCACGAGCGTTACGACGGCAGCGGGTATCCACACGGACTTGCGGGAGAGGAGATCCCCTTCGAGGGGAGGATCACGGCGGTTGCCGACGTCTTCGACGCCTTGCTCAGTGACCGTCCCTACCGCCCCGCGCTCAGCGTGGAGGAGACCGTCGCGGTGATCAGGAATGGCAGGGGTAGCCAATTCGATCCTCGGATCGTCGACATCCTGCTCGAACACCTCGACGAGACGCTTTCTGCTCGCGGGAAGATAGATCCGCGACCAGCTGAGACCTCTCGCAGGTGACTGTCTGTTGTGGAGCGGTTGGGCGTCGAGGACCAGACATTGCTTTGGGAACAAGTCGGTCTTATGTTCTTCAGCAGCCGGCGCTTGGGCAGGGGGTGCCGTCGACTAGGGATAAATCAAACGGCCCCCGGGTCATAAGAAAGGAGCCTCTTATGGAGGCAGGCGCTGAGAGACGCGAGCATCAACGGCGAGTGGAGAGTCGGCAGCCGACCGGCTGGACGGTGTTCGCCGGCGCGGTGATGCTGATCGTCGGCTCGCTGGATGCGTTGTACGGACTGGCCGCGATCCTCAACGACGAAGTGGTGCTTGTCGGCGGCCAGGGAGTGATCATCGCCGACATCACGACCTGGGGCTGGATCCACCTGATCCTCGGCTCGATCGTCGCCGCGACCGGACTGGGCCTCTTCGCCGCCGCTGAGTCGGCGCGCTGGGCGGCCATCTTCTTCGTCTCGGTCAACGCGGTGTCCCAGATCGTCTGGTTCCCCGCCGCCCCCCTCTGGGCGTTCCTGATGATCATCCTCGACGTCGCGATCATCTACCAGCTCACCGCCCGCTGGGAAGAATAGAAAGGCTCTCCTTCACCTCCTGGAAGTCCTTTTCGTTCTGGTCGGCGTAGGCCTCGGCAAAGCGCGCCAGCGCCTTGTCGAAGGTCTCGCCCTTCCCCAGGTAGGAGGCGATGGCGAAGCGGTCGCCTGAGCGAGCGTGGGCTCGCGCCAGGGCTTCCCCGCAGAGACCGGCATAGAGAGTGAGGTCGGGCGGAGACAACCGCTCGACCTCCACCGACCCCTTGCCGTCCCAGAGCTGGCGCACGTAGAAACAGCGACGCTCGGCGTCGAGGCCCCTGGTTGCCACCCAGCCGAGGAAGACGTCGCTGGCCGCCTGCATCAACCGCTGCCCCTCGACCACCCGCCGGCCGTGATTGCGGTAGGGGCTGGCGCCGGCAAAGGGCTCGAGGACCGAGGTCTGCGCTTCCTTTGCCTGCAGGAAGAGAGGGTCGTCTGAGTCCTTGCCCAGCAGCAGAACGACCCAGGCTCGGGTACCGACGCTGCCGACCCCGACCACCTTCCGGGCCGCATGGACGTAGCTGTAGGAGTCGACGAGGTGGCGCCGGTCGTGGGTCAGCGACGCCCGGTAGGCGTCGAGCACCGCCTGCAACCGAGCTTCGACTTCGGCCGCGTCGGCCAGCTCCTCGACCGGCGTCAGCAGCGGGGGTTCGCTGCGGATTCGGATCTCGCCGTCGACGCTGTGGGTGAGCTTTCCCAGGGCACGCAGGCTGTCCTTGGCGCTCGCCTTGGCGAGGCTGCGCTCGACCCGGCGCAGACGCTCCCCGTCGAGTTGCGCCCGCAGAGCCGCCAGCGCCGGCTCGACGTCGAGGCGCGAATACCAGACGTCGATCGTGCGCATTTCGGCAAAACGCCGGATCGCGGTCCGGTAGGACCGCACCGCCGATTGAGTCGCCAGCCGCCTCTCCTTGCCGCTGAAGCCCCGCCCCCTGCCGGCGATCGCGACGCTGGCGGCGAGACGCTTGAGATCCCACTCGAAGGGGCCGCGGCAGGTCTCGTCGAAGTCGTTGCAGTCGAAGACGAGGCGCCGATCGGGAGCGGCGAAGACCCCGAAGTTCGAAAGGTGGGCGTCGCCGCAGAGCTGCACCTCGAGACCGACGGTAGGCGTCGTCGCCAGGTCCGCGGCCATGATCGCCGCCCCGCCGCGGAAGAAGGCAAACGGCGAAGCGAGCATCCGCTCGTAGCGGATCGGCACCAGCTCGGGCACCCGGCTCTCGTCCTGCCGAGCGAGGATCTCGGAAGGATCCCTCGCGGCCGCCTCCCACTCCTGGTGGCGGGAGCGCGGCACGAACCGGCGCGCCTCCCTGCCGTCCCGCGTGCCGGGGTCCAGATCGGCTGCCACGCTCGCCATCCCCGCAGTCTCCCTCCGGTCGAGGATCGGCGCAAGCGTCAGCGACACCGAAGCTCTAGGCCGGGTGGAGCGGAACCTTGAGCAACAGCTCGGTGCCGCGCCCCCTGCCGGTGCGCAGCTGCAAGTAGTCGGCGAGGGACCCCATCAGGATGAAGCCGAGGCGGAGGCTGCTGGGCCGGGCCCCGGTCGGCGGGCGGATTCCGGTCCCGCAGTCGCGTACCGTCACCGTCAGCTCGCCGTCGGTCTTTTCCATTTCGACCTCCATCGGCCGCTCGTCCGCATCCGCGGGATAGGCATGGCGGACGATGTTCGAGCACGCCTCGGAAACGATCGTCTTCAGGTCTTCGACACCGGAAGACGACATTCCCAGCGCTTCGGCACAGCTTGCGGCTTCGTCACGGGCCTGCCGTACGTTCTGCGGCTCCGCCGCCAACTTGAGCGAAAGGGAAGTTGCCTCTGCCACCATCGCCTGCCTCTCAAGGTCGGGAACGGCCGGTAGTCCTGATCTACCCAAAAGTGTGGGTCGAAAACTGCGCTCAGAGCCAGCCGGCCCGTTTGAAGCGCCAGTAGAGGTAGAGGCAGATCGAGAGGATGACCGCCAGCACGAGCGGATAGCCAAAGGTCCAGCCGAGCTCAGGCATGTGTTTGAAGTTCATCCCGTAGATCCCCGCGAACATCGTCGGGACGGCGGCGATCGCGACCCAGGCGGAGATCTTCCGCATGTCTTCGTTCTGGCGCATCGAGACCTGGGTCAGATTTGCTTCCAGGGCGCTGTCGAGCAGCTGCCGGAACGACTCGATCCGCGTCGCCACCCGGCGCAGGTGATCTTCGACGTCGCGGAAGTACTCGTACAGGGCTTTCGGGATGACCGGGAAGCTGCCGCTGCAGAGTTCTTCCAGCGCTTCCCCGAGCGGGGTTGCCGCGGCTTGGAACTCGAGCACCTCCCGCTCCAACCGGTAGATCCTCTCGGTCGGGTTCTGGCCTTCGCCGAACACTTGCAACTCGACTTCGCGGACGTCCTCGTCGAAGCCCTGGGCGGCCTCGATGTAGCGGTCGACGACGTGGTCGACGATCGCGTACATGACCGCTCCCGGGCCCTGGCGAAGCAGGTCCGGCCGCTCCTCCAGCCGCTTTCGCACCGACGCCAGGTCGCCGCCGCCGTGGCGAACGGTGACGACGAAACCGGGGGCGACGAAGATCGAGATCTCGCCGACATCGATCACCTCCTTCGGGTCGACGTAGCGCGCCGGCTTGACGACCATGTGGATCGTCTCTCCGTAGGCCTCGAGCTTCGGGCGTTGATGGGCTCGAACGGCGTCCTCGACCGCAAGCTCGTGCAGCCCGAACTCCGCCGCCACCGCCTTGAACTCGGCCTCGTCGGGCTCGACGACCCCGACCCAGACGAAGGCCCCATCCCGGCCCGCGGCCTCCCCCGCCCGCTCCAGCGAGAGATCGCCTTCGCGGCGCTCACCGTCGGCGTAAGCCGCGCAGTCGACGATCATCGGCGCAGTATCGCGACCGTCTCGGCGGGACCCGCTCGCGAGTGACTCGTGGCACGCTCTGCGGCATCTTTATTCGAGTTTTATGGACCGTTCATAAGTCCTTCTCTGGTACAAGCGGCTTCTCTAATGGGAGAGATCACTGAGGCCGCCTGTACGAGCGGACTCAGACAATCGACTGAAAGGACCAGTCATGAGAAGGCTTTTTCTAGGCAGCGCCTTGCTGCTTGCGATGATGATTCCGGCCACCGCGGCCAACGCTGCCCTTACCGGGGAATTCGCGCGCTTCGCCACCTGCCCCGACGCCAACGCGGCGGTGGACGGCTGCGTGTACGCCGAAACCACCTCGGGTACCTTCAAGATGGGTGCGAAAACCGTGCCCCTCGTGAAACCGGTCATCCTCAAGGGCGGATTCGAATCCAGCGACGACACCGTCTTCGGGAACCTGACCTTCGTAGCCCCGACCGATGGCGTCACGCTTTCGAAATCGCCGCAGCCGGTGCCGGGCGGCCTGACCGGGATCGTCGCGCCCAGCTGGTGGCCCTCGCTTCTCAGGGACCTGTTCAACGAAACCATCAACAACGGCTTCACCGGCGTCACCGCAACGGTCGAACTGGCCGCTCCGGCCTCGTCGGTCAAATTCAGCGCCGTCAATGAGCTGTTCGGAGTCGGGACCGCCCTAGCCATGCCGGTGAAGGTCAAGCTGGACAACCCGTTCCTTGGCAGCAACTGCTACATCGGCTCCAACTCGAACCCGATCAAACTCAACTTGACTACGGGAACTACCGCGCCTCCGCCCCCGAATACGCCCATCTCGGGCTCGCCGGGTGAACTCGTCGGCATTGAAGAAGGGGCGATC